>Ga0224505_10002080_pt1 | contig 12003 bp, 14 predicted proteins | sample SF_Jan12_sed_USG_FD_169102 | JGI IMG/M metagenome (GOLD analysis project Ga0224505, IMG submission 169102) | Sediment microbial communities from San Francisco Bay, California, United States - SF_Jan12_sed_USGS_4_1 | ecosystem: Environmental > Aquatic > Marine > Sediment | place: USA: California...
CCGTGGTGCAGACCGTGCCGAAGTTCAGCGACGACGCCCCGACGGGCGTCAGACCATCGCCGTCAACGACGACGTCGTCCGCCCGGGCGACCGCGGCCACGCCGAAGATCGCCGACAGGACGGTCGCGACCGCCAACGGCCATCGAGCCAGTTTGCGCATGAAGTCCCCCGCCTCGCCGTGAAAGCGCGCGGGACGGGCACTCCGATCTCGTCGAGATCGAACGCAAGCGGAACGAGCCTTCGGCCGCGGACCGAGGCCAATCCTTAACGTTTGGTCAGACTTCTACGACGCTGCGCCATCGCTCACGTGTACCGCGCCGAGGTGGAATAGTCCGGACAATTGGCTAGCCTGGCGGCCCATGGTGCTTTGGGCGCAGGGACCGCGCCGTCGCTGGCGGGGGTCGTTCCCGCTGGCCGCGGCGGTGACGCTGGGTGCGGCGACTCTGACGGGCTGTAGCTCGTCGGGTTCCCGGCCCTCGGCTCGTGTCGACGCGGAGAGCACCACCGCCGATCCGGCGAGCGCGGCCGCCACCGTCGAGGGTGGGGTGGTGGCCGTGCCGCCGGACCGAGCCGCCCAGCTTCTCGACTCGGGCATCGATGATCTCGTCGTGCTCGACGTGCGTACCGCCGAGGAGTTCGCCGCCGGCCACCTCGCCGGAGCGCAGCTCATCGACTTCTATGGAGACGACTTCGCCCAGCGCATCGGTGAGCTCGACCGCGACGCGCCTTACGTCCTGTACTGCCGCTCCGGCAATCGCAGCGGCCAGACGCGCGAGTTGATGGCGCAGCTGGGCTTCCGCGAGGTCTACGACGTGGCCGGCGGCATCGTGGCCTGGAAAGCCGACGGCTTGCCCGTCGAGCGCTGACCGGCGCATCCACCCGAATCGCGCGACTTCACCCCGGTTTTCGCGCGACTCCGGCCGAAATCCCCCGCGCAGGCTCGATTTCCGGCGAGGTCGCGCGAAAAAGCTCGCCGAGTCGCGCGATTCGTGCCCTTTCAGCCCTCCGCGAATCGCCAGGGGTAGCTGTCCCGCCCGCTGTAGGTGGTGTCTGGGGCGGCGAGCAGGCGGTCGCGCAGGGGTCCGGGTGCGGCAGCGTCGATGGCGGTCCACGCCAGCGCCAGCGCGGCCTGCGCCATGGCCTCGTCGGCCGAGGGCGTGGCGCAGAACGCGGCGAACTCGGGCTGGTGGTTGACCGCGGGGTGCGAGTCGAGCCCGACGGTGGGATGGATCGTGGGCATGAGCAGGCTGACGTTCGCCATGTCGGTCGATCCGCCGGGCGGGCGGCTCTCGGCGGGGAAGCGCCGGCCCAACGCCTCGGCGTTGCGACGGTAGGTCGTCGCGAGCTCGCCGTCGTGGAGGAACTCCGAATAGGGCGGGCCCAGTTCCTCGATCTCCATCGTGGCTCCGGTCGCCAGCGCTCCGGCCTCGAAGCAACGCTTGACGCGGGGATCGAGCTTGGCGAGGCGGGCCAGGTCGGGCGCGCGGTAGAAGTAGCGGGCGCTCGCTCGGCCCGGCACGATGTTGGCGGCCTCCCCGCCGTCGGTGACGATGCCGTGGAGCTGGTCACCGCGGTTGAGATGCTGGCGCAACAGGCCCAGCGCAACCTGGGCGACGGTGATCGCGTCGGCGGCGTTGACACCGAGGTGGGGCGACACCGACGCGTGCGCGGTGCGGCCGTGGAAGTGCACATCCATCTGGCCGATGGCGAGGGTCGGGAACGAGTCGCCCTCGACGGGGGAGGGGTGCACCATCATCGCGGCGTGCACGCCGTCGAACGCGCCCCGCTCGAGCATGAGGATCTTGCCGCCGCCGAGCTCCTCGGCGGGCGTGCCGAGCACGCGGATCGTGATGCCCAACTCGTCCGCGACGCGCAGGAGCGCGATCCCGGCGCCGACACCGGCCGCGGCGATGATGTTGTGCCCGCACGCGTGGCCGATGCCCGGCAGCGCGTCGAGCTCGGCGCAGATGCCGATCGTGAGCGGCCCGCTGCCCGCCTCGGCCACGAACGCCGTGGGCAGGTCGCAGACCCCCGGGGTGACGGTGAAGCCGGCGTCGCCGAGCGCTTCGGCCGCCCACGCCGACGTCCGCTCCTCTTCGAAGGCGAGCTCGGGATGGTCCCAGATGCGGTGCGACAGATCGACGAGCGCGTCGGTCGCGGCGCGGAGGTCGGCGCTGGCGCTGTCCTTGGCCGTGGTCGTCATGGCCGCAGCGTAGGGCGGGACGGACCGTGCGCGCCCGGCCCTCACCCGCTGGCGGACCCAGCGGTCGCGCCGGTGCCGGGCGCCGGCTCGGGCGGCGGCAGGGCGCGCACCGCGACCACCAGCATGAGGCACAACACCGTGTAGGCGCCGAGCGCGGCGTCGAGCCCGGCGCGGTCGGCGAGCACGCCGGTGAGGGCCGGAACGAGCGCGCCGACGGTGCCGACCGCGCCGACGAGCGTCGACACCGTCGCCGTGCGGCCGGGCACCACCGTCAGCAGCCGGACGTGGAGGTCGGCCCACACGATGCCCATCCCTGCGCCGACCGCCAGCATGGCGAGCGAGCCCACGGCGAGCGTCGCGTCGAGCGTGGCCGCGCCGGTGCCCGCGACCATCAACCACGGCCCGATGCGCCGCAGCGCCGGGCGGACGCCGCGCCGCTCGACCAGCGCCGAGGCGGCCAGCCCGCCGATGGTGCCGGCGCCCGCGAGCAGCTGCGCCAGTGCTGCGCCGGTCTGCGCGCCCGCCGGTGACTCGGCCGCCGCCCGGGCGACGACGAAGGCCAGCAGGGGTTCGTCGAGCGGACCGAGCAGCATCTCGACGACGACCAGGCGCCACACCGCACCGTTGCGGGCGACGGCGACCGTCTCGCCGAACGCTTCGCGCAGCGACTCGGCGGGGGCCTCGGGTGGGGGGAACGGGATCGTCGCCACGACCCCCCCGAACAGGGCGATCGCAGCTGCGGTGAGCGCGAACGCGCCCCGCCAGCCGAGGGCGGTGACCGCGCCGAGGGCCAGCACGCCCGGGCCGAGGAAATCGCCGAGGAAGGTGAGGGTGTGCTGGCGGCCGATCAGGCGGTCGAGGCGGTCGCCGGCGGACGCCGCCAGCGCGGCTTCGAGCGGCGCGACCAGCAGGTCGCTGGCGGCGCCCAGCACGAGCGAGGCAGCAGCCAGCGCGGCGAACGGTGCGCCGATCGCGTAGGTGGCCAGGCCACCGCTGATCGCCAGTGCGCCGGCGAGCGCGACGAGCCCGCGGTCGAGATGGTCGGCCAGCACCGACAGCGGGGTACCGACGAGGCCGCCCACGAAGAGCAGCGCGAGGAGCCATCCCGATCCGGCGTAGGAGATGCCGAAGTCGCGTTTGAGGTCTTCGACCACCCCGGCGGGAAGCCAGCTCCACCACTCGTCGATCAGCCGGACGCTCAGCCCGGCTGCGACGACGGTGGCCGGTAGGCGGACCACAGCCCGCAGGGCGGCCAGCCGGCGGGCCGCGCGGTCGAACCCGTTGCGGCGGTGTCAATGCCAGTGCACGGGCCGCCAGGTTAGCCGCGGCGAGCCCGGGCGGGGCTGGCTCAGGGTTCGAGCTCGACCACCGCGGTGCCCAGCACGTTCGTGGCGCCGTTTTCGGACACGACGGTGATGTCGATCTCGACGGTGTGCGCGTCGTCGTCGAGATCGGTGACCGCACCGGTCATCTTCACCGAGGTTCCAACGACGATCGGCGCTCGGAAGACGGTGTCGATCTTGCGGACGTGGCTACCGGGCGCCCACCGGTGGATCATCGCCGCGAGGAGCCCCTGGGACATGATGCCCGGCACGATGGCGCCCGGCAGGCCTTCCTTGCGGGCGAACTCGTGGTCGGTGAAGCGGGGGAAGTTCATGCCGACGGTCTTCACGAAGAGCTGCACGCGCTCCATCGTGATGTCCTGGGTTTCCTCGGGCAGGTCGTCGCCCAGCTCGACTTCGGAAAAGCGCATTGTCGTCCTCATCCGTCCGTGGCGCGGATCTGGCGCCAGTCGACGGTGGCCACCTTGTCGCCGTGCTGGTTGCGGAACGTCATGCGGTTCACGACGAAGATCATCGTGCCGGACCGGCCCGTCTTGTCGTACACGTCGGCGATCTCGGTGCTGGCGGTGAGCACGTCGCCGGGCCGGATCGGGCCGAAGATCTCGACCGCCTTGCCGCCGTCGACGCCGCGGCCGTTGCCCAGCTCGGGAAAACCCTTCGGGGTCCAGCGGCCGGCGGTGAAATGGCTGACGTAACCCGGGTGCGCCTGGAAGTCGGCGTCGTCGGGCTCGGTGAAGCGCGACTCGGTCTCGCCGCAGGCGACCGCCCAGTCGACGAGGTGCTGGGCGTCGATGGGGAACTCGGTGGTGTCGTACACCTTGCCGACCCACTCGTCGCGTACCGCCTGGAGGTCTACGTTCGCCATGTGCGCGCCTCGAACCTTCCGCCGCGCAGCGCGGCCATCAGATCGTCCATCGAGCCGATAGGGTCCTCGAACTCCGTGGCGCAGTAGCCGATGCGGCTGACGATGTGGCTGTCGCTGCCGCCGAAGCCCTTGTACCCGAACTCTGCCGCTCTCGCCTCGGAGAACTCGTCCTCGCCCGGGCGGCTGCCGCCATTGTAGATCTCGACCAGGTCGACGCCTTCGACGGGGCCCTTGGCCTCGTAGTGGGCGAAGAGCCCGACGTTGACCCGCCCCGGATGGCACGGGGCCGCCACCGCGCCGCACCGCCGGGCGGCGTCGAGCACCTCGCCGATCGGGTTGTCGACGCGTGCGAAGTCGAAGGCGTGCACGAGGTCGTCGTTGACGCCGAAGACGAGGACGTGGCCGTAGTCGGTTTCGACCTCGGAGGCCTTCAGGATCAGGAGCCCGTACTGGTCCTCGAGATCGCGGTAGTCGGAGGTGTCGTCGTACTGGCGGTGCTCGGTGAGCACGAAACCGTCCAGCGGGAGCTCCTTCTTGCGGATCCACTGGCAGTAGTTGTCGACCTTGGCCCGGCCGTCGTCGGAACGCACCGAGTGCGTGTGCAGGTCGAGGATCATGCGATGGTCATGGCCGGGATCACGCGGGCCGGAAACGCGGGACGGCGAACGCCTCGCCGTCGGTTCGATCCTGTTGCTGGAAATCGGCGACGACGGCCTGCCCGATGCGTACGTCGGCGGGATCGCAGCCGACGATGTGGGTGAGCAGGCGGGGTCCCTCGTCGAGGGCGACGTACGCCATCACGTAGGGGAGGTGGGCGTTGAACGGCGGCGCCATGTTCTGCTCGGTCACCGTGAAGGTGTAGATCGTCCCCCGACCCGATGCGACGAAGTGCTCGATGTCGTTGGACAAACAGGTTGCGCAGACGTTGCGGGGCTTGGACTGCACGGTCGAGCACGACCGGCAGCGCTGCAGCACGAGCTCGCCGCGCCCGGCGCCCTCCCAGTAACCGCGGGTCTCGAAGGAGGCGTAGACCAGCGGGTGGACCAGTTCGTCGGCCATGTCAGTCGACCCCCAGGATCAAGGTGGCGCCGCTGTGCTGGGTGCCCAGCGCGCCGCCGGTGCCGTGCACGGTGGCGAGCTTGGGGTTGGCGACCTGGCGGTCGCCGCACTCGCCGCGCAGCTGCCGCACCGCCTCGATGATGAGGAAGATGCCCCGCATGCCTGGATGGTTGTTGGACAACCCGCCGCCGTCGAGGTTGATGGGGAACTCGCCGCCGAGCCCGATGCGGCCCCCGCTCACGAAATCGCCGCCTTCGCCGGGCTTGCAGAAGCCGAGGTTCTCGAGCGTGGTGAGCACGGTGATCGTGAACGAGTCGTAGATCATCGCGAAGTCGATGTCGTCTCGGCCGACCCCGGCCATGGCGAACGCTCGGTCACCCGACTGCTTGGCGGCGATCTGCAACAGGTCGGGGCCGCCGATCTCCTGGTGGCAGAGCGCCTCGCCGCCGCCGAGGTACAACACGGGCTTCTTGGCCAGGTCGCGGGCCCGTTCGGCCGAGGTGACGACCACCGCGCCGCCGCCGTCACTGATGATGCAGCAGTCGAGCAGGTGCAGCGGGTCGGAGATGACCCGGCTGGAGAGCACGTCGTCGACGGTGATGGGCTGGCGCATCTTGGCCAGCGGGTTCATCGAGGCGTGCCGTCGGGTGGTGACCGCGATCTCCGCGAGCTGCTCGGGCTTGGTGCCGTAGCGCTCCATGTGCAGCTTGGCGACCATCGCGTAGCTGCCGACCGTGGTCATGCCGTAGGGCTGGCTGAAGGACTGGTAGGGGTCGCGGCCGGTGCCGTGCGGGCCGCCGGTGCCGATGGCGACGGCCTGGGAGGCGGCGGTCGACCCGTAGAGGATGAGCGCCACGTCGCACAGCCCGGCGCTGATGGCGGCGGCGGCGTGGTTGACGTGCACGACGAAGGACGAGCCGCCGATGTTGGTGCCGTCGATGAAGTTCGGCTTGATGTTCAGGTACTCGGCGAGCTCGATCGTGCCCATCGAGCCCATCGACATCGACGCGGCGAGGAGCCCGTCGACGTCGCTGAGCTGGAGGCCGGCGTCGGCGAGGGCGCCCCGCGCCGCCTCGGCCATGATCTGGAACTCGCTCTTCTCGGGCGCCCAGCGAGTCGGGTGCTCGTAGACGCCGGCGATGGCGATGTTGCCGGAGATGCTCACGCCGACACCTCCTGGAGGAAGCCGTCGACCAGGGCGGCCAAGGCGGCGGGTGCTTCGATCGTGCCGCGGCGGCCGGCTCCGGCGAGCGTGGCGGTGCGCGCGTTTGCCAGCGCGGCGGCGAGCGAATCGGCTGCCGCTCGGTAGTGGTCCTCCTCGTGCTCGCCGACGACGACGAGCACCGGGCAGGCTACGGCCCCGAGCCGGCCGGTGCCGTCCCACGCGGCCTGGGCGCGCCGGGCGCCGAGCGTGGCGCGGGGGTCGGTGCGGACCCACTCGGCGAAGGCGAAGCCGTACACCTCCTTGCCGGTGTCGGGCGCGTAGCCGCTGCGATCGAACTCGCGACGCGCCTTGCCCGAAGTGATGCGGGCGAGCAGCTCGATCTCGGCGTCGAGGTTGCCGAGGCCGGCGTAACGCAGCGCGGCGCCGCCGACGAGCACGAGCGCCCGGGGCCAGGACGGATCTGCGATCGCGGCCTCGATCGCGACGGCGACGCCGAGGCCCTCGCCCAGTAGGACCGGGCGGTCGAGGCCGAGCGTGGTGGCGAACGAGCGGGCGTGGGCCGCCATGGCGGCCACCGAGTCGAGGCTGTCGAGGCTGCCCGAGCGACCGTGGCCGGGCAGGTCGAATGCGACGGGGCTCTGGTTGGTGGCGAGCGCGTCGCTCAGTGCCGAGAACACGTTGCCGTTGCCGCCGGCGTCGTGCAGGCAGAGGACCACCCGGCCCTTCGACGTGTCGGGCGGATGGCCTGGCAGGGTGGTGGGCCCCCGGTGGTGGACGAGCGTGGCCACGTCGGAAACCGTGACGTACTTCTGCGGCACCCGGCGGACGGTATTCGTGACCTGACGCGAGTGTCAATCGAGCGGCCGTGAGGATGCGGGAGTGGGCCATTGATCCCGACCGAGTATCAGGTGCCTGGCGCGAGCGTCTGAGTGGGCCGGAAGGACCAACGGAGGGCGGAGGATGGATACGAGGTCGCTGATCGCCGCGGTTGCGGCAGGCCTGCTGTTCGCGATCGGCGGGATGTCGATGCGGGCGGCGGAGGGGCTGACGAGGCTGTGGCCGACGGTGTGGGTGTTCGCGTCCTTCGTGCTGGGCGCCGCCGCGCTGACCATGGTCGTGCGTTGGCAGGGCGAGGTCGGCCCCAGCTACATGCTGGTCATCGGGATCGAGTCGGTGGTGGCGACCGCGCTGGGCGTGGCGCTGGGCGACCGCTTGTCGCCGTTGCGGCTGGGAGGCATCGCGCTCGTGTTGGTCGGCGCCATCCTGCTGGTGGTCGTACCGGCGCCGACGCCGGGGCGGCCGGTCGAGGTCCGGCCGATCGCGGGTGGGGCGGTCGCCGACAGCTCCTCGGGCCCGCTGGGCTAGCGGGTTCCGAGGCGGGCCGCGGGGCGGGCGGTTCAGGACGGGGTGGCGACCACCCGGTAGCTGCGCATCATCCCGGCGTCCTCGTGTTCGAGGACGTGGCAGTGGTAGAGGAAGTAGCCCAGGTGGTCGGCGAACCGCACGGCGAGGCGGACCCGCTGGCCCGGCCACACCAGAACCGTGTCGCGCAGCCCGGTCTCGACCACGCCCGGAGCGAGCTGTTCCCAGTCGGCGGCCAGCGCGTCGTCGTCCCAGCTGCGCTCGACGACACGGAAGGGGAGCCCGTGCAGGTGCATGGGGTGGGGCATCGGCGAGCGGTTGACGAACTCCCACAGCTCCACGGTGCCGGCGACCGCCGTCTCGACCTGGCTGACCTGCCGTTCGTCCCAGACCGCGTCGTTGATCCAGTGGGTCATCTGCCTGGTCGACAGGACGAACTGCTTGGGCGTCGGCGCGACGGCGTCGGCGGCCGACCAGTCGGGCTCGGGTCCCAGCTTGGTGGGCGCCGAGGCCGGGGTCGCAGACGAGGTCTCGGTCTCGGTACCGCTCTCGGGGCTGGCGCCGACCGCGAACGTCGCCGCGACCTCGTCGACCAGCTCGAGCGCGCCGCCGGTGCCCATCTGCGAGCCGGCGCCCATGCCAGCGCCCATGCCACCGGCCGATTCGACGAACGCGTTGGCGGAGAGCAGCTCGACGGTCGAGCCGGCCAGGCCGGCGAAGTCGACCCAGAGGTCGACGCGCTGAGCAGGGGTGAGCACGACGCGGTCGGTTCGGACCGAGCGGGTCAGCAGGTGCCCGTCGGTGGCCAGGACGGTGAACGGCCGCCCGTCCGACCAGCGCAGCACGCTCGTGCGAGCGTTCGCCCCGTTCAGGATGCGGAGCCGGTGGGGGGCCGCGGACACGGCGACGGTGAGGTCGACGACGCCGTTGGTGACGAGCGTGTCGCCGACGAAGCCCGCCATGCGGTCGTGCATGGTCGACGCGTAGCGCAGGGTGCCGTCGCGGGCGACGGTGCGGTCGGCCAGCACCAGTGCGAGGTCGCGGTCGCCGTCGGGAAGGGGCGGGGTGGGCGCGACGGCGGGCGACTCGGCCGGGTGCACGATGAGCAGGCCGGCGAGGCCGCGGTAGACCTGCTCGCCGGTGCGGCCGTGGGGGTGGGGGTGGTACCAGTAGGTGCCGGCGTCGTTGTCGATCACAAAGTCGTACTCGTAGCGCTCGCCGGGCCCGACGGCCTCGGGAGGCTGGCCGTCCTGGTCCTGGGGGACCGCGAGGCCGTGCCAGTGCACGATGCAGGGCTCGTCGAGCTCGTTGTCGAAGCTGATCCGGACGCGCTGGCCCTCCCGCAGGTGCAGGGTCGGGCCCAGGTAGCCCGGTGCGGGACCCACGCTGGCCGGGTCGCCGTCGAGGACCTCGGCGTCGAAGCGGAGCACGGCGCTGGCGAGCCCCGGCACGATCTCGGCGGTGCCGGGGGCGGCTCGAAGGGACAGGTGCACGTCGCGCACGACCGGCTCGAGCGCGACGCCCACGGCGGCCGTGCCGGGCGAGGCGCCCGCGGAGCCCGATCGCGCCGGGTCCGGCGTGCCGGATGCGGCGGGACCCGCCCCCGTTGCGTCGCCGGTGGCGCCGCCGCTCGCGGGAGCGTCGGCCACGGAGTCTGCCGTCGAGCCGACGCAGCCTCCCAGTGCTGCCCAGGCCCCGGCGCCGGTCAGGAGGCGTAACGTCGCCCGGCGACTGATGGGGCCGTGGGGGAGCGCGGGCCGCGATGAGGTGTGGTCGAGCACGGGAGGCCTTTCTGGAGTGATGGCCAATAGTGTGGATGACCGGACAATACGGCCAGGGTCCTTCGGCCGGTTCTCGCTCGCCGGGCCTGACACGGCGGCGTACGAGCCGCACGATCCGACGCGGCCGGCCCTGAGCGTCGACGCGCTGGGCGACCACCGAGATCTGTGGGTGGCGTACGGGCGACTCCTCGACGAGGTGGATCGGCGCGGTGTCCGGCCGGCGGGTCGGGTGGTCGAGTACTACCTCGGCCGAGTGGACGGGCGGCCGCGCACCCGGGTGGCGTTGCTGCTGTCGGACTGAGCGGCCAGCGCTCCCTGGGCGGTGGGCGCGGCGATGGGCCACTATGGGGGCCGCGAGCGCCCCCGACGGGGGGACGGTCGAGCGAAGGGAGTGTTGCGATGGCCGACGAACGAACCGTCACCTCGGTGAGCACGGTCAGCACGGAGACCAAGGGTCGGGTCATCAACACGGCCCGCCACAACCACTTCGTGATCGATTCGCCCACGGGGCCTGGCGAGGCGCTGAGCACGGGCGAGGCGTTCCTCGCGGGAATCTCGGCCTGTGGGGTCACCCTCGTGCAGGGGGTCGCCGCCGCGGAGGGCACCACGATCGAGCGGTTGCAGGTCGACATCAGCTCGGTGCGGCTGGCTTCGAACCCGGTCGACTTCGACAGCATCGAGGTCAACTTCGTCTACCGGGGCGTCCCCCAGGCGGACGCGGAGCGGCTCACCGAAACCTGGAAGGCCCGTTGACCCCTCTACCGTGCGGTCGCGGTCGCGACCAAGGTCACCGTCACCACCGTGGTGGAGGGCTGATCGCCCTGCTCGCGCTGCGTGTTCGGTGAGCGCGCTCGGCGTTGGTGCGGACACCGGCCGGCCCGGTGGTGCTGCCGCTCCATTCCTTCGTTGTTTTCGGTCGATGTGCACTTTTCGTCGCGACCACCGGGTGATCCGATCGGTACACCTGGCTGACCAGGGACGATGTCGCGGCGCATCGCCGGGCTCGACGCTCGCGCGGCGCAAAGTGCACACTGACCCAGCTGCCCCGCCGCGGCGCGACGCTGTGTAGGCACCTCGCGTGCGTGGAGGCGCTGGAGGTCACCGCGGCCGCGGGCCCGCAGCGCGATCGTCGGCGAGGATCGCCAGGGTGAGCTCGTGGCGATTGTGGTGGAGGTGGAAGAGGCGGGCGCCCGCCAGCCGCGCCAGGCGGTCGGCGGCGTCGTGGTCGGTCTCGCCCTGGAACTTGACGGTGCAGACGATGTTGGCGGCCGCCGCGCCGTCGAGCCACCGCTGGACCAACCCGACGAGGCGGGCCGGGTAGCAGGCGATGTCCGCGACCATCCAGTCCCACCCCTGCTCGGTGGTGGGATCCAGCGCGAACGCGCTGCCCCGCCGCTCGCGCACCCCTGCCATCTCCGACACCGATGCCGCCAGGGCGGCCCGGTCGACGGCGGTCACCCGGGCCCCGCAGGTCGCCAGCAGCCACGTCCACCCGCCGGGACTCGCACCGAGGTCGAGGCAGCGATCCCCGCTCGCAGGCCACCGCCCCAGGCGCACGAACGCCTCCCACAGCTTGAGGTAGGCCCGGCTCGGTGGCCCGTCGCGGTCCTCCAGCAGGGCCACCTCGCCGTTGGGGAACGCGCTCGTGCACCCGGCGGCCGCCAGCATCAGGCCCGGCTCGAGAAGCGTCCACGAGCCCAGCGGGGCATCCGGCGCCGGTTGGCCCAGCGTCAGCGGCCGGGCCGACACGTGTGGCAGCCGTTCGGCGATCAGCCGCGCCCTGCCCCGGTGCACCGGCGCGTACTCGGCCCAGTTGCGCTGGCGGGCCCGGAGTTGGCGGGCGGCGTCGCCGATCGACGCCACGGCCAGCTCTTCGGCGTCGATCCACGTGTTCGCCGCCCACGCGGCCGCCACCGCCGGCGCGCGCGTCACCGCCAGACGTCCGTGCCACCGGACGACCTCGACGCCCGCCCGCGCCAGTTCGGCGCCGAGCTGGGCCTCGTAGCCCTCGGCCGCCAGGTAGGCGGTCGTGGCGCTCAGGTGAGGATCAGCGGCACATCGGCGGCGACCGGCGCGCCGGAATCGGCGTTGCGCGCGTCCTCGGACAGGGTCTTCCAGTCGGCTCCGTCGGGCAGGACCAGCGTCGCGGCGCGGACGCGGTCGAGGGCGGGGTTGTCGAGGTTGGGCGGCACCCGCTCGTGGTCGCGCAGCGCCTCGGCGGCGTC
>Ga0224505_10002081_pt1 | contig 12001 bp, 9 predicted proteins | sample SF_Jan12_sed_USG_FD_169102 | JGI IMG/M metagenome (GOLD analysis project Ga0224505, IMG submission 169102) | Sediment microbial communities from San Francisco Bay, California, United States - SF_Jan12_sed_USGS_4_1 | ecosystem: Environmental > Aquatic > Marine > Sediment | place: USA: California...
GCGAAGCTCGGCGGGTGGTGCGCCGCGGGGGCCGGATCGTCGTGTTGGAGAGCCCGGTGTACCACCGCGAAGCGTCCGGGCGGCAGATGGTTGCCGAGCGGCATGCCGACTTCGAGGCCCGTTTCGGGACCCGCTCGGACGCGGTGGCGTCGCGCGAGTTCCTCACCGACGGCGAGCTGGCGCAGCTCGCCGGCGAGCTCGGCTGGCGCTGGGAGATCGGCCGCCCCTGGTACGGCTGGCGCTGGGCGGCGCGGCCCTACGAGGCGCGGCTCCGGCGGCGTCGAGAGCCCAGCCGATTCCTCGTGCTCACTGCGAGGGTGGACGACCCGTGACCGGGCGGCGCGCCGCTCGGATGCCTGCGGGGGTCGAGCTGCGGCGCACGTGGCCGCAGCGGCTGATCCTGGCGGCGAGCGTCGGGCTGGTGCTCGCCAGCTTCTCGAGCGCCGCCGGTATCGCCTACGTCGACGGCAAGGTCGATCGTCTCCAGCGCGTCGAGCTCGGCGGGGCCCTCGCCCCCCTCGACGGTCCGGCCGAGCCTGGTCGGGCGGGTGGTGGGGCGGGCGAGGCCGGCGGGACAGGCACGGAAACGGACGACGGCGCCGATGTCGTGCGGCCGGACGCGCTGAACGTCCTGATGATCGGCGTGGACAGCGCTGAGGGCCTGTCCGAGGACGACGCCCGGCGCAACGATCGCGACGACGGCCTGCGCAGCGACACGATGATGCTCGCCCATCTCGACCCCGGCCTGGGGTTGGCGGCCATCGTGTCGTTCCCCCGCGACCTGTGGCTCCCGCTGGGGGGCGACGGGCCGAGCGACCGGCTCAACGCCGCCCTCCCCCTGGGCGGGCGTGAACTGCTGGTCCGTACGATCTCCGCCAACTTCGGTGTCGAGATCAACCACCTGGTCGAGGTCGACTTCGCCCAGTTCGAGCGGCTCGTCGACGCGGTCGGCGGGGTGCCGATGCCGTTCCGCACGCCGGTGCGGGACGACAACAGCGGGCTGTACGTCGGCGAGGCCGGCTGCGTGCTGATGAACGGCCGCCAGGCGCTGGCCTTCGTGCGGTCACGCTTCCTGCAGACCTACGAGGACGGTCGGTGGGAGTACGACCCGTTCTCGGACCTGTCGCGGATCCGCCGCCAGCAGGACTTCGTGCAGCGGGCGCTCGGCCGGGCCATGGACCGGGGGTTCCGCAACCCGGTCACCGCCGACCGGCTCATCGACGCCGGGCTGGCCAGCGTCACCGTCGACGACCAGTTCGCGGTGGGCGACATCGTCAGCCTGGCCACGGCCTACCGCGGTTTCGACCCGTCGTCGCTGTTCACGTTCCCGCTGCCGGTGTTCGAGGCGAGCACCGGCGGCGGTTCCGTCCTGGTCGTCGACGAGGCCGCCGCCGAGCCGATCCTGGACATCTTCCGGGGCCGCAACCCCGACGATCCCGCCGTCGTGCATGTCGAGGTGACCGGCACCGGCGCCGCGGTCGAGGCGGTCAGCTCGGCCCTCGACGCCGCCGGCTTCCGGTCGGTCGCGGCGGGCACCGACGGCGGCGGCGGACCGGCCGCGCAGCTGCGTCACCGCGCTGCGGACACCTACCGGGCCGAGCTCGCGGCGGCGTGGCTCGACGGCGACGTGGACCTCGTCGTCGACGAGAGTCTCCACGGGGGCACCGTCGTGCTCGACCTCGGCTCGTCGCCGGTCGACGTACGAGCGCCGGCCGACCCGTTGCCGACCCGGTGGAAGCGACCGGCATCCACCGAGGTTGGCGTCGTTCCCGGCGAAGGGGCGGTTGGCTGCCCGTGACGGGCGTTACCCGGGGATCGTGAAGGGGAAGGCGGTGGTCTGCCCGTCGTAGCTGACCCAGTTCAACACGTAGGCGCCCGGCCCGGGAGCCGGCACCGTGAAGCACAGGGGCCAGTCCGACGTCGACTCGTTGGTGTTGTAGATGCCCGAGCTGGACACGGTCGGCGCGGTGGTTCCGTCGGGAAGGCTCAGGGTGACGGCGCCGATCGCGTTGCCGCCGGAGTTGGCCGAGCGGGCCACGATGTCACCGGTCATGACCAGGCCCAGCTTCGACTTCGCCGTGGTCTTGAACGTCAGCCGACCGGTCTCGCCCGGCCCGTACGCGTCGGCCCGGTCGCACGCGAAAGGCACCAGCTCGGTGCGCGCGATCCGGAAGGCGAGGCCGCCGGCCTCGACCTCACCGGCCACGCCGACGTCGCGCGGTGCCACGCCCTCGGCCTTCGAGCCGGGCGCGAACGGCATGGTCCACTGCTGCTCGGTCGGCGTGCCGGCCACCAGGCGTGACGTGGCGAACGCGAAGTCCTTCGGCACGGCGAAGGTGAGCGTGCCCCGCGAGGTCGAGCTGGCGGGCGTGACGATGGAATCCACGGTGCCGGCGTACGTGCTCGGCCCCGACGGCGTCACCACGCTGAGCGAGCCGAGGAAGTTGATCAGGTCGGACTGGTCGGTCCAGGTGTTGCGCACCTCGACGTCGACCTCGACCTCGTTGGCGGCGGCGTCGTAGCGGGCCTCCTTCGGGAACAGCTCGAGGCCGGCAAGCCAGAGCGAGCCGGACATCGCGACCTTGTCGCCGCTCGCCGTGGCGCCGGCCGAGGTCGTCGTCGCCGGCCGAGCGGTGGTCGGCGTCGCGCTCGTCGCCGTCGTCGCGCTCGCCGGCTCGGCCGCCGACGGCGCCGGCGCGCTGGCCCGGAAATCGGCCGTCGCAGTCTGCGACGAGTCGTCGCTTCCACCGCATCCCGCGGCCACCAGGACCGCTCCCGCCAGGATCACCACGAACGCCCGATGCTTCATCACACGCTCTTTCGCTGTTGCTGTTGCTGTTGCTGTTGCTGTTGTTGTGTACTTGTCCAGCTGGCCGGAAGGCCAGAGGCCGGCATTGGGAGCTGGGAGGCCGACCGCCTGATACGCGCGGCCGGCTCAGCTGACTTGGACCGTGCGCCGGACACGCACCCGGCGGCCGTCGGTCCGGATCTCCTCCACGACGAGTTCGAGTTGGCCGGGCTCGCGAGCGGTCACCTCGAGCACGGGGCCGGTCACGACCTCGGCCTCGGGGTTCCACACGAAGGTGGCACCGTCCGCCCCGCCGGCCCGGAAGGCCGCCGTCTCGCCCGGCCGCAGCCGGTCGGGGCCGTCGATCGTCGGGGCGTCGTCCGGCAGGACGACCCGCAACCGTCGGCTGGTCCGCTCGGTCTCGCCGCCGGGGTGCTCGGCCCGCAGCTCGACCTCGATGCTGCCGGCCTCGACGGGCGTCACCGACAGCTCGGATCCTGCCAGCTCGGCGCCGTCGGGCGTGCGCCAGACCGGGCTGGCGCCGTCGTCGAGGCCGGTGGCGCGCAGCGTGACGGCGGCGCCGGCCACGAGCTGCTCGGGTCCCTCGATGCCGAGGTTCGCGCCGCGTGAGGCCAGCGCGAACAGCCCCGCGCTGCCGAGCACGACCGCGGCGGCCGCTCCGACCAGGAGCGTTCGCCGGGAGCTCCGCCGAGCGACCGGCGACGACCCGGGCGAAACGTCGGCACGCGCGGGCGATGCGCCGACCGTCATCGGGTCCGCGCGCTCGCCGTCGGGCGCCCAGCCCTGCGGCACGGCGACCCCGCCCGGCGCGGCCCCACCCGGCGTTCCCGCCCCGCCCGGCGCGTCCGGGGCGCCCAGCGGGATCTCACCCGCCGTTCCCGCCCCAGCCCGCGCGTCCGGGCCGGCCGGCGCTACGAGCACGGTCGGCGGCGACAGCACCGGGGTCGGGACCGTCGGAGCGGCGGGTCCGGGCCATCCGATGGCGTCCTGGAACATCGCCCGCCAGGCCATGGCGTCGGCGGGCCGCTCGGCCGGATCGATGGCGAGGCCGCGGGCCAGCGCGGCGACGAGCGGGCCGGGCAGCGTGGACCAGCCGGCAGGCCGGCGGGACGCGACGGCGAAGCCGTCGAGGGTACGGCCCGTGAGGGCGTAGTGCAGCACCGCGGTGGCGGCGTACAGGTCGGCTCGGCGATCGACGAGCCCGCCCTGGCCCACCTGCTCGGGCGCCATGTAGCCGACCGTGCCACCCGCCATCGTCGCCAGGTTCCCGGCGTGAGCGACGTCCTTGGCGATGCCGAAGTCGGCCAGCTTCAGCCGGATGCCCCCGTCGCGGGCGGGGGGACCGCTCGCGTCGGCGCGCCGATCGTGACCGACGACCAGCAGGTTGGACGGCTTGACGTCGCGATGCACCACGTCGGCGTCGTGCACGACCGACAGACACGAGGCGATCTCGTCGACCAGCCAGCCCACCTCGGCGGGGCCGAGCGGACCGGCGCGCTGGCGGGCCGCGAGCCATTCGTCGAGCGTGCCGCCGGCGGCGTACTCCATCACGAAGTAGGGCTGACCGCCGGCGAGCTCGCCGATGTCGTAGATCGTGACCAGGCGCGGCGAGCCGATACGGCGCAGGAGGCGGGCCTCGGTGAGGAACCGCTCCCGGACCGCCTCGTCGCGGGCCCATTCCGGCGACAGGACCTTGATCGCGACCCGCGAGTCCAACACCGGGTCGCGCCCGTCGTAGACCGTGGCGAATCCGCCGGCTCCGATTGCCCCGGCTACCTGGTAGCGGCCGATGTCGTCCACCCGGCCGACACCCTATCGGGCCGGGTGGGCGACATCGGGCCGCCGCCCCGCGTTCAGGTGCCAGCCCCGACCCGGGCGCCGGGGATGGCGAGCGGCTCGACCTCCCAGCTCTGCAGCTCGGGTAGGACCTTCTCGGCGAACAGGCGCAGGCTCGACTCGGCCAGGTCGAAGGGCATCCCGCCGTAGCTGAAACCGGGCATGACCGCGTTCATCCCGATCATGTCCCGCATGTTCTCGAACTTGGTGAGGATCTGGTCGGGGGTCCCCCACGGCATGAGGTTGACGAAATCGTCGATGGCGCCCTGGGCGCCGTGGCGGTCGATGTAGCGGGTGATGTTCGTGTAGAACTCGTAGCCCTTCACCCCCTGGTGAGGAGCCTCGGCGAACTCGTAGTGACGCATCACCGAGCCGTAGTTCTCGCCGATCCACTTGCGGGCCATCTCCTCGGCACGGTCGGCTGACGCATCGCAGAACACGTTCCCGCCCGAGAAGGGCGGCGGGCCGTCGGTACCGTTCTTGGCCCGGAAGACCTCGTTGTAGGCGGCGAGATCGGCCTGCACGACGGGCCACGGCTTCTGCGGGATGACGAGCACCCCGATGCCCAACTCGGCCATCAGCGGCATCGACTCGGGCGACACCGCCGCCGCATAGGTACGACCGCGGAACGGGTAGCGGGCCTTGGGGCGGATCTCGCGCCGGGGTTGGGTGCCGAACTCGTTGTCGTACTCCATGTACCCGTTGTCGAGCGCGTCGAGGATCAGCCGGGCGTACTCGACGAATCGCTCGCGCGAGCTGTTCATGTCGACGCGGAACCCGTCGTACTCGATGCGGGCGAGCCCCCGGCCGAGACCGAGGATCATCCGCCCGTCGGAGAGGTTGTCGAGCAGGGCGATCTGTTCGGCGCAGCGAAGCGGATCGTGCCAGGGCAGCACGATCACGCCCGAGCCCAGCAGGACGTTGGGGTGCTTGCCGGCGTTGTAGGTGAGCCACTGCACCGGGTCGGGGCACATCGTGTAGTCGTCGAAGTGGTGCTCGACCGTCCACAGCGATTCGAAGCCCAGCTCGACGGCGAGGTCGCACAGGCGCATCTCCTCGTCGTAGACCTTCGCGTCGCTGAGCGCGTTGTACGGGTTCTGGAAGGCAGCGGTGTAGCCGACGTGCATGACGAATCCCCCTGGGCACTGGTCTCGGCTGCGGACGCTACCGCCCGGCGGGTCGGGGTGCTGGCGGGCGTGCCAGGATGTCGGGCGGAGCCGCCCCGGCGCGCTGCCCACCGACTGGAGGACGAAGGACATGACCGAGCTCGACACCGGAACCGATCATCTGACCGCCCGTACCGAGGGCCGCGTGGCGATCGTCGCGTTCAACCGGCCCGAGGCCCGCAACGCGCTGTCCCCGTCGATGTACGACGGCTTCGCCCGGGTCCTGCCTGCCATCGCGGCCGACGACGGCATCGGCTGCCTGATGATCACCGGGACCGGCAACGCCTTCTGCGCCGGTGGCGACGTCAAGTCGATGGCGGCCCGCGGCGCGCCCGGGTCGGCCGGCGCCATGACCGTCGAGGCCCGCATCGCCGATCTCCGCCACCGCCAGGAGCAGGTCTCGCTGGCGCTGCACGAGTACCCCAAGCCGGTGCTGGGCGCCATCCCCGGGCCGGCTGCCGGGGCCGGCCTGTCCATCGCCCTGGCGTGTGATGTGCGCATCATGGCCGACACCGCGTTCCTGACCACGGCGTTCGCCAAGGTCGGCTTCAGCGGCGACTTCGGTGGGAGCTGGTTCCTCAGCCAGCTCGTCGGTACCGCGCTGGCCCGCGAGCTGTACTTCACCGCCCGCCGGGTCGACGCCGACGAGGCGCTGCGGCTGGGCCTGACCAACCGGGTGGCACCCAAGGCCGACTTCGAGGCCCACGCGCTGGCGTTCGCCGCCGAACTGGCCGCTGGCCCGCCGATCGCGTTGCGCTACATGAAGGAGAACCTCAACCGGGCCCTGCACCACGAGCTCAAGGAGGCCCTGGCCGGCGAGGCCGCGGCGATGACCCGCACCGGTCAGACCGAAGACCACCGCGAGGCGGCCCGCGCCTTCGTCGAGAAGCGAACCCCCACCTTCCAGGGCCGCTGATCGCCCGAAATCCGGCCGGGGCGGCGCGGTTCGTGGCCCGAATCGGTCATCGATGTGCGCTTTGCGCCGCGCAGCCCCCGAGCCCAGTCCAGCCCATCGCTGTGACCAGGACTTTCGCGAAGCTCGATGCGGGGTCTCCCGAGCGAATCGGCGCAAAGTGCACACCGACCCCCCGAGGAGCACCTCAGCCGAGGCTCGGAGGCGCGCCGAACCCTGACCCTCGTCCCCGCCCGGGTTCAGGCCCAGCCTTTGGCCAGGGGAACCCAGTGGTAGGTCTGGAAGTCGCGCTCGGCGAAGCGCCAGGCGCCGTCGACGAGGCGGTACCGGTCGAAGTAGTGGCCGGCGACCGTGTACGCCTCGCCCTTGTGGACCATGCGGATCTCGACGCCACAGCGGCCGGTGGCCTCGCTGCCGGCGACGTCGATCACGTGGTTCTGGATGTACGGCTTCGGGGTGACGTTCTCGGCCACGGCGCCGTAGAAGGCGTCGAGCTCGGCCCGACCGCGAACCTCGCGCCCGCGGGTCTTGAACACGCCGTCCTCGGTGAACAGGCTCACGATCGTGGGCGCATCGGCGTCGGCGACCGCGAAGCAGTACCGAGCGGTCAGCTCGCGGATCTCGTCCTTCGCAGCAAGCACGCGAACCATCTCGTCCGGCGTCATGTCGCACCTCCCTGGGCGTGTTGCGCCGAGACGATAGCGGCCACACCCGCAGCGCTGGGCAGGGCCGGGGCACGCGCCCGCCCCGACGCCCGCCTCCGACAGCTCAGGCCAGGTCGTTGATGGCCTGCGCCCAGCGGATGTACTTGTTCTTGGCAAGGTCGCCGATGGTCTTGACACCGAGCGCGGCTTCGAGCTGCGCCGCCTTCTCGTCGCTGATGCCCTGCAGCGCCGCCACCGGCGCCTTGGCCAGCTCGGCGAAGTCCATGCCCTCGTAGGCCTTGTCGACGATCTTCTCAATGGAGGCCATCTGACCGCTCCTGTCGGCTGGTCGGGCACGGCTCGGCCCGATCGCGCGTCATTCAAGACGGCCGCGGGCGGGCGAGCGAAGTCGGAGCGTTCAGCGACGGCGAACTACGGTCACACGAGTGAGCGACGCCGACCGCGGGCCCAACCGCGCCGCGAGTCATGGCTGACGCGCCGAGCTGCCGCCGGGCCCAGCTCGCCCAGCGTTCCAACTACCCGTCGCTCGTGCTCGGCGTCGCGCTACTCGGCCTCATCGCGTCGAACTTCATGGTGTCGGTGCTCGCGGCCGTGGTGGGCGAGCTGGCCGACGAGTTCGGCACGTCCACCTCGACGATGGTGTGGGTGGTGCTGGGGCCGAACCTCGGGTTCGCGGTGCTGGCGGTCACCGCCGGCAAGCTGGCCGACCTGTACGGGCGCCGACCCGCCTTTCTCGTGGCGCTGTGGGGGTCGATGCTGTTCGGCGGGCTGTCCGCCGCCGCCTGGTCGCCGGGTTCATTGATCGCGTTCCGCACGATCTCGGCGATCTTCGGTTCGGCCTGCGGCCCCGCGGGCATCGCCATCGTCACCGCGCTGTACCCGCAGGGCAAGCGCATCAAGGTGCTCGGCCTGTGGAGCATGGTGATGGCCGGCGGTCCGGTGCTCGGCATCCTGATCGGCGGTCCGGTCATCGAGCTCGCGTCGTGGCGGTGGATCTTCGTCGCCCAGGTGCCGATCACGCTGGTCGCCATCGTCGCCGCCCACCTCGTGCTGCCCGACACGCCGCGCGCCGCCGACGTCCGCTTCGACCTGGCGGGAACGCTGCTGCTGGCCAGCGCCGCCACCGGCTTCCTGTTCGCGGTCAACCGCGGCCCGGTCTGGGGCTGGCTGAACCCGGCGCTGCTGACCCTGTACGTGGCCGTCCCCGTCCTGGTCGTCGCGTTCGTGCTCCAGGAGCGACGGGCGCCCGTGCCGCTGATCCCGGTGTCCTATTTCGGCCGGCGAAACTTCGCCCTGCCGCTGGTCAGCATGTTCTTCACCCAGTTCTCCTACATGGGTGCCGGGTTCGTGCTGGCCCCGCTGTTCCTGTCCGAGGTGCTCGACTACTCGCCGACCCGGGCGTCCTACCTCGTCACGTCGAGACCGCTGTTCTTCGGCATCGCCGGGCCCGTCGTCGGCGCGCTCGGGGCGAGGCTGGGCGAGCGGACCCTGTCGGTCGCCGGCACGATGCTGGTGGTGGCCTCGTCGATCGGTCTGGCCATGGTCGACACCGGCACCAGCGACCTGTTCATCTTCGCCACCCTCGGCATCGCCGGGTTCGGGCTGGGGCTGGTGATGCCGGCCATGATCGCCACGATCACCAACGCCGTCGACCCTGGCGACGTCGCCCTGGCCGGCGGGGCCCAGCAGATGGTCGTGCAGCTCGGCACCGTCGCCGGCATCCAGATCCTGCAGTCGCTCCAGGTGGCGCGCGAAGCCGCCGTCGGCCCCGACGACTCGTTCACCCAGGCGTTCGTGATCGGCGCGATGGTGAGCTTCATCGGCGTCGCCGGTGCGCTGTTCGTGCGTCGGAGCGCGCCCGTGCCGCCGTCGGCCGCTCCCGCGGCCCCCGCCGCGGGGCCGCGACCCGTGCCGACCGAACGGCGCTGAGGGAAGCGGCCGCTCGGCTCAGGCGTCGCCGGCGAGCTCGGCAGGCGTCGCCGGCAGCTTGACCTTCTCGCCGCCGTCGAGCGTGATCGTCTCGCCGGTCATCCAGCGGGCGTTCGCGGCGATCCACAACGCGGCGCCACCGATGTCCTCGGGCTCACCGATCAGGTGCAGCGGCAACGTGGCGGCCACGGCGTCGCCCCGCTCGCCCTCCCAGAGAATCCGGGCGAAGTCGGTGCGCACGAGACCCGGCGCGATGCAGTTCACGCGCACGGTCGGGCCCAGCTCGGCGGCGAGCTGCTCGGTGAGGTGCACGAGCCCGCGCTTCAGCATGTTGTAGACGCCGAGCTGACGGTCGGTGCTGAACGCCCCGACCGACGCGATGTTGATGACGCAGCCACCGTGGGCCTGCATGTACTTGCGCCACGCGAGCTGGGTCCACACCAGCGGGCCGCGCAGGTTGACCTGCCAGGTCTTGTCCAGCCTGGACACGTCGCAGTCGATGACCGGACCGGCCCACGGGTTGGTGGCGGCGTTGTTGACGAGGATGTCGAGCGCGCCGAAGCGCTCGATGGTCCGGTCGATGCACGCCTCTGCCTGCTCGGGCTCGCCGACGTTCGACACCGTCCAATCGGTGTCGCCACCGATCTCGGCGACGGCGGCCTCGCACTTGTCGGCCTTGCGCGAGGTGATCATGACCGAAGCACCGGCGTCGGCGAACGCCTTCGCGATGCCCATACCGATGCCGGCCGAGCCGCCGGTGACCAGCGCGACCTTGTTGTCCAAGCGGAGATCCATGACCCTGAAACCTACTGTCAGCTGGCCTGGCCGAGGGACAATTGCCCTGCTGACGAACGGGTCACGCCTTGCACCCTGGGCCGAGTGAGCATCTTCGGCGGTAGGCGGGTACGGATGACGGTCGTGGCCGTCGCGACCATGGCGACGGTGGCGACGGCAGGGACGCCGAGTCCAGCCGGAGCGGGCCAGCTGAGCGGCTTCGGCACGAGCGGCCGGGTCGTCGAGACCGGCGTCAACCGGCTCGACGTGTCGGTCCGGCCCGACGGCGATCTGGTTGCGGTCGGTGTCGGCGGTGCCGGCCACGGCAGCTTCACCGTGGTGGAGCGCAAGCCCGACGGCACGCCCGACACCGGTTTCGGTGACGCGGCCACGCCGGGCCGCAAGGTCCTGACCGTGACACTGCCCGCGTACTCCGACGACGTCTTCGGGCCGGCCGGCGCCGGCCTCGACGCGGCCGGCAACCTGACGGTGGCGTTCTCGAGCGACATCGGCGGCATGCTGGCCCGGGTCCGGCCCGACGGCAGCCTCGACCCGGCGTACGGCGGCGGCGACGGCGTCCTCGACGACCAGAGCTGCGGCAACGCCCTCGACGCCACGATCATGCCCAGCGGCGTCGCGTACACGCTGTCCCACCCGATGGGCTTCCAGTTCGGCCCCGACGGCTGCCCGGGCATGACCGTGCGGCGCTACTCGGCCCAAGGCACCAAGGATGCGACCTGGGGCAACCAGGGCCGCAGCGGGTACACGGTCACCGGCGCCCACTTCGACGAGCGCCTGTTCGGCTCGGCCCTGGCGGTCGACCACACCGGCCGGGTCGTCGTCGCCGGCGCCCGCTCGCTGGGCGAACCCCGGGTGGCGATCGCCAGGATGACGGCGCTCGGCCAGACCGACGCGGCGTTCGGAACCGCCGGGTTGGTCGAGCTCGACCCGGATACCGGTGCGTTCGCGGTCTTCCCGACGTTCTCGGGCGGCGCCGTCGGCAGCTTCACCGCCGGCCACCACTCGAAGATGGCCACCGACGTCGCGGTCGACGCGGCGGGTCGGGTCGTCGCTGTCGGCACGACCTGCCCGACCGCGACGGCCAACTCGTGCACCTCGCCCACCTCGATCTGGGCGCTGCGCCTCGGCACCGACGGCCAGCCCGACCCGACCTTCGGCACCGGCGGCTACGCCCGGATCGACCCGACCGCGGGCGACGACTACGCGCTGACCGTCACCTCGCTGCCCTCGGGCCGGGTCGTCGTCGGCGGGTTCCACGGCACCGGTCCGGTGCGCGAGTTCGTCTCGGTCCTGACCGCCGACGGCCGACCCGACCAGGCCTTTGCACCGGCGGGGACCGTGCTCGCGGACTTCGGAGTTGCGGCGACCGAGTCCCAGCAGCCCTCCGACATCGCGGTCGCCAGCGAGGATCGCTTCGCCGTCGCCGCCAACGTCCACGACCCCGCGCTCGCCCGGTTCACGGCCTCGATCAGCGCGTACGACGCCGGCGACGCCGCCTTCCACCCCATCAGCCCGCTGCGGGTGATGGACACCCGCGAAGCACTCGGCGGCATCACCCTGGCACCCGGCGAAACCCGCACCCTGCCAATCGCCGGAACCGGCACCATCCCCACCAACGCCACCGCCGTCGCCCTCAACCTCACCATCGACAAACCCAGCACCCCCGGCTACCTCACCGCCTGGCCCACCGGCACCAACCGACCCACCGCCTCCAGCATCAACTTCACCCCCGGCCAAACCATCGCCAACGGCATCACCGTCGGCCTCGGCACCAACGGCCAACTCGACCTCTACAACCCCAGCGGCACCACCGACGTCATCATCGACATCACCGGCTGGTACCAACCCTCCAGCGTCTTCGGACCCATTAGCCCCCTGCGCGTGATGG
>Ga0224505_10002082_pt1 | contig 11999 bp, 7 predicted proteins | sample SF_Jan12_sed_USG_FD_169102 | JGI IMG/M metagenome (GOLD analysis project Ga0224505, IMG submission 169102) | Sediment microbial communities from San Francisco Bay, California, United States - SF_Jan12_sed_USGS_4_1 | ecosystem: Environmental > Aquatic > Marine > Sediment | place: USA: California...
AGTCGCCACTGCCTACATCATCGTTGGCTGGTTGTTGACTGAAGTCCTCGCCACCTTGATGCCCATGTTTGGCGTGCCGGAGTGGGTCGGCAAGGCGGTGGTCATCGTCGTCGCTGTGACCTTTGTACCCGTATTGATCTTCGCCTGGGCTTTCGAGATGACACCCGAGGGCATCAAGCGCGAGAAGGACGTGGACCGTGATGCATCCATTACTTCAGAGACAGGACGAAAACTTAACTACGTCACGATCGTCGCGGTTATCGCCGGCGTCGCGTTTCTTGCCTGGTCGAAGTCGGGCGTGGATACGCCTTCCAAAAGTTTCGAGGTTACCGAGACCTCAGGTGCACCGTCGGTTGCCGTGCTGCCCTTCGTCAACATGTCCGGTAATGCCGATAACGAGTATTTTTCGGACGGGCTGACGGAAACGTTGCTGCACATGCTGGCGCAGGTGCCCGATATCAAGGTCGCCGCCCGCACGTCGAGTTTTGCGTTCAAAGGTCAGCAGCAGGACATTCGGAAAATTGCACTGACTCTCGGTGTAGCACATGTCCTGGAGGGCAGTGTGCAGCGATCCGGCGACAAGATTCGGGTTACGGCGCAGCTCATACGGGCTGATGACGGGTTTCACGTCTGGTCCTCCATTTACGACCGCACCCTGAATGACATTTTTGTCATCCAGGACGAAATTGCCAAGGATGTCGGGGAATCCCTGACGACATCCCTGTTGGGCGAAAAGCCAGTCACGATCGAAGGCATCAGTACACACGATGTTGTTGCTTATGACCTATACCTGCAGGCTCTGGGGCATCGAGCGAATGGGTCGTACGGAGCCTTGAGAAACGCCGAGGAGCTGCTTAAGGAAGCACTGTTGCTGGATGCCGGTTTTTTCGATGCCAGGCGAGAGCTCGCCCAGATCTACATTCAGCAGCAGAACACGGGTCTGATCTCCCAGGCGGTCGCCTATGAGAACGCAGTGGTATTGCTGGAGCAGGTACTGGCGGAGCGCCCTGAAGATAGTGCGGCTAAAGCATTACTCACCGCTTTCGAAGCCATTCAGGCTGAAAACGCTGGAGCCTATATGGCCTTGGTCGATGCGATAGCGCCGTTGCAAGCGCTCGCCGATCAGGTGCCCAATGACGTCGATCTCAAACGGACCCTCTACCATGTACTGGGTAACGTTGGACGTCTGGAACATGCGTTGGCCGTCGCCGAGCAAGCGTTGTCGCTCGACCCAATGAACGCTGAAATACACTACGCTCTCGCAAACATCCACAGACGTATGAAAAATTACGGCGCAGCGAGGGCCGCTTTCCGGCGGTCGCTGGATCTGAGCCCGAACCAGCCGAATGTGTACGGCCAGCTGGCTGAAATCAGCAATGAAGAGGGCGACGGCGTCGGCGCAGTACGCAGTATCCTCGAGTCCATGAGGCTTGACCCTAAGGATCACGAAATTGCCGCAATGCTCGCCAGCTACCTTTACCGTGCGGGCATGCTGGTTGACGGGGACTATTATCGCGACCGCGCTGTGCTAATGGCTCCGAACAGTCCCACATCGAGAATGGCCGTACTCGAAGGCCATAATGCTCGCGGTGACCGGGATGCCAGCGATCGCGTCGCACGCGCCATGGTCGCGGATGATATTGATGAGCGGCACGGCTCCTATTTTGAGGCGGTCTACGCGATACTGACGAATGCAATCGCCCGCGAGGATATTGCTGAAGGTCTCGAGTTCATCAGTCGCTATCAACCGGGATTCAACGACCCGCTGTCCAATGAGATCTCATTCAAAGTGCGGTTCGCACAAGAAGGCGCGTTTTCGGCCTGGGATGCGGTCTTTGGCCGCGAACAGGCGTCGAAGATGGCGGATGACCACTGGCAGGTCATGATGGCGTCCGGTGTGCTGGCCAGTGAATGGACGGAAACTTATATGGAAGTCCTCGCGTTGCGCGGCGAGGTGGATGAGGCCATCCGGTTAGCGCTGGAAGAAGTTCTTACCAAACCGGTCACGCAGGCGATCTGGTGGCGCGAAATTTTCGATCTGCCGTTTATGGCGGCGGTAGTCGAAGACTCACGGGTGCAGGCCGGACTGAGGAAGTGGGATGCGGACCTTGCCCAACTTCGACAGGACCTGCGGCCCGTATTGGATGCTGCGCGTTGATATCGCCGCTTCCCGTAATTTCAACTGCCCGGCCACATTAAAAAACCCCGCTACCTTTCGGTAGCGGGGTTGAGTTCTCAAGGGTATCAGGGTTCGAGTAAATAGACGCCAATCCTGTACGCGGTAAACGTGTTCGTATCCGAATCGTATTTGCCCCTCGCGTGCATCGAACGCGCTGCCGTTGCGCCATCCAGGCTCAAGGTCAGATCGTCGACAAAGTCCGCGAAATCGGAATACTGCCGGAGGCTGTCGTCTGACTTGATATAAAACAGACCGCGATCCGTAACTCGCGGCACGATCGTCGTGTTGGAATCGAGCGTTGTGAGATCGATCAATACAGGACCGTTCTTGATGTGGTGTCGCTGATCGATGTCCGGGTTCTGGTTGTTCAGCACCAGGCCGTCGCTGCCCATGCTTGTGAACGGAGCGAGCGTTCCCGTTGATCCCCAGCCCACGCCCAGCACGCTGCGCACATCGGTGTAATCGATGACGGTGCGACCGGTGAAGTCAGGCGGCGCCGTGCCGAATGCTGTCGGAAAACCGTAGGCGACGATCGGTTTGCCCGCTGCGAAATTTGCCAGTACCAGGTTACCGGTCGCGATTTCGTAGTTGGCAGGATCTGCATCGTCGGCTGCCGTTGTACCGGTTCCTGAGAAGTCGAAGATCTGTACGCGGCGGCGATCAATGCCGTGCAAGGTGATGTCGGTCTGGCCGGGCATCACGGTATTGACGATGCCGAGCAGGTGCGTCACGTGCATGCGTACAGCGCCGTTAGTCGCATCAAAGAGTATTTGCGGAGACAGTGCATCCGTGGTCGCCTGGGCTATCGAGCCTCGCACGGTCACGCGCTGGCCCACGGAGATCGCATCGATACCCAGGTCGCTGGCGCGATAGCCGTCTTTGAAGACTCGCGTGTCCGGGCCGACTTCGACGATGACATCATCGTGGAAGTGGGCGCGTCGATCCGACGCGATGATGGTTGCACCGCGCACGGTCAGGAAATTGCCGTTCCGGGTAATCACGTTACCTTTGACCGCATCACGATCGATGCCAGGGACGCTGGAACCGGCCAGTACGATGTTCGCCGTGAACTCACGCTCGGCGACATTGAGCGTGCCTTGTGCAATGGTCGGGGTGCCGACGCCGGCCGCGCTCAGTGCGCGCAGACCTTCGCTACCCACGTAAGGCGTTTCGTCGACCTCGAACTCGGTGTCGTTGGTGACATGCACTTTCAGGCGCCCGAAATCGCCGTCTCGGTCATGGAACGGGCGCAGGGCGACCGTGTACGTCATCTCATCCACGTTGACGTTGGCCAGCGGACCGCGAACGCGGATGTTCTTCTGGTCTACGGGCGACACCTCGGCCACGATGAATTGCTCGGACATGGCTGTGGCCGGAGTGGCCACGATGTCGACCGTGTGGGACGCGTCGAGGTCGAAGTCCAGCTGCAACAGCGCAGGACGCCCTTTGACGACATGCAGCGGGTCGCGATTCGACAGCCGGATTTTCAGCTCCGTCTGCGCCAGCGGATTATTGTCGATGTCCGTGACAATGGCTGCTTTCGCCATGTCATCCGCTTCCACGAAGATTTCGGCATCGCTGTAATCGAGGGTGATGGTGCCCGACACGTAAGTTGCCGGCGGGATCGTGGCAACCGTGACGAGTTCGGTCAGGTCGACGTAGTCGGTAAAGTTGATGCGCGTTTTGCGCGGCAGGGTTTCGACGATTCGACCGTTGGCCGTTTCCAGTTTCAATGACAAGACGTCGACCGTGTAGTTGAGGAAGTCACCGTCGGCATCAGTCAATGCGACCATAAGGCTTCCACATTCGGAGAAAGTCGCTGAGTTATTCGGGTCGCATTCGAGGTTCACGACTGCGGCATCCGTGGAGGTGCTGGCGCCGCCGCCACAGGCAGCGAGTAACAATACTGTGAACAACATCGACGTCCAGATTGCCAGCGTCCTTGCTTCTTTTCGCCAGGGGAGGCGGTTATTACTGCACTTCATGTGATTCTCCTGTTGCACAATCTTTGCGGGTTCGCTCGAATAACGTCCGGCGCCGGATTCGGTTGACCAGGCCAGGCAGCCTGTGCATCGAGCGCCGCAGATTCAGTCACCATAAGGTAAAAAAAATCAGCTACTTAGCTTGTATTCCGTGTGTAACGTGTCAAAATGTTGACCCGTAATGACGAATCCCTCCGACAGCACATTAACTACGGGAATCCACCATCGCAGACCACGCGCCGGGGAGAGAACCCGCGGCGCCGTTGACGCATTACAAACGAAGATCGCCGTTGGTCTGCAAAACCTCGATCCACTGAATCACTCCGAACAACTGCAAACGATAGTCGATGAATTGCCGGAGGCTACGGGTGCCGATTCGGCGTTTATTGCCATCATCAGCGAGGACGGGGATTGCATTGAATCCGTGCTCGCGTCCTGCAACGGATTTGCTCAGTGCAGCCCTGGTGTTCTTGCCGGCGAAAAACTGGAGGACTGGCCATGGCTGTGCAAACGGCTGGGGCATTTGCGGGTTATCGAGGTTGCTGACACGGTCGGCGGTCCGAAGTCCGCGGAAGGTGAGTTAGGACGCCTGAACGAAATTCATATCGGCGCGGCGTTGATTATCGGTTTCTCCGTGAAAGGTGAAATCGCCGGTTTCCTGGGCCTGGCCTGTGAGCGCGCGGTTGATGGTTGGGATGCGAATCTGCACCTGCTCGTAAAATTGTTCGGATCCTCGCTGGCCGTAGGCCTGGAACGCGTCAAGGACCGGGAGCTTCTGGACGAATTGCAGGAGCGCAACTCGCTGGTCGCGATGACAGCCAACGATGGTATCTGGGATTTCGACGGCGAAACGAAGCGCATCAATCTTTCGCGACGCTGGAAGGTCATGCTCGGATATGACCCGGACGATGAGAACGTCAAACTGGACTGGTATCACCTGGTGCACCCGGATGACATCGCCCGCGTCCAGTCGATAATGCGCGAACACCTGGATGGCAAAGCGCAGTTTTTCGAGTCTGTACATCGCATGAAACACCAGAATGGTGAATGGCGATGGATGAAGAGTCGTGCCAGATCGATACTCGACAAGAATGGTCGCCTGTTGCGCCTGCTCGGGGTCGAGGTCGATATCACCGAGAGCAAATTGTACGAAGACGCGCTGTTTCGCGAGAAGGAAAGCGCGCAAATCACGCTGCAGTCGATCGGGGACGGCGTTATCACGACGGACGCCAACAGCAATGTCGAATACATCAATCCGGTCGCGGAAGATTTGACGGGCTGGAAGGTTGACGATGCCAGCGGTCGCTCCATCGACGAAATATTTCGCGGCTTTCACGAGGAGACCTGCGAGCCGCTGGAAAATCCGCTGGCGGTTTCGATACGGCGGGATCGTGCGATCAAGTCCGTGCGTCCGACCTTGTTGATCCGCCGCGACGGTAATGAACTCTACATAGAAAGCACGGCGTCACCGATACGGGATGGCAAAGGTTGCGTCACGGGCGGTGTGCTCGTATTCCACGACGTCAGCGAATCGCGCGAGCTGAATCGACGCCTGAGTTATCACGCGAGTCACGATATCCTGACCGGCCTTGTGAACCGGCGCGAGTTCGAAAGCCGCCTTGAGCGCGCATTGAAGAGCGCACGTGCCCGGGAAACGTCCTACGCGCTGCTGTACCTCGATCTCGATCAGTTCAAGATCGTGAATGACTCCTGTGGCCACAGCGCGGGCGATGCATTGCTCGGGCAACTGGGCGCGCTCCTGAAATCCAAAATACGCTGGCGCGACACGCTGGCTCGTCTTGGTGGTGATGAATTCGGGGTGCTGCTGGAGAGCTGCAGCCTCGATGAGGCTATGAACTCGGCCGAATCCTTGCGGCTCGCCATCAGCGAGTACAAGTTTATTTGGGAGGAACGCAGTTTCCGTCTTGGGGTCAGCGTCGGTGTAGTGCCGATTACGGCCGACAACGAAGATGTCGCCGCGCTGCTTAGCGCCGCCGATAGTGCTTGCGCGGCGGCTAAGGAAGCCGGCCGCAATCGCATTCACAGCTTCCAGGAAAACGATATCGACCTCATGCGTCGCCGCCGCGAGATGCAGTGGGCCGCGCGCATTAACAACGCCCTCGAAGAAGATCGATTCGAGTTGTTCCGGCAGACGATTCAACCGCTGCAGGCTCACGAGGAGGGCGCACACTACGAAATACTATTGCGCATGCGCGACGAGAATGGCGGCATTATCTCGCCGGGGCTCTTTATCGAAGCGGCCGAGCGTTATGGCATCACACCGAGTATCGACCGCTGGGTGATACGCAGCGCGTTCCGCTGGCTGGTGTCCGAGGCCGACGAGCGCGAGCGTTTGGCACTTTGTTCGATCAACCTCTCGGGGCAGAGTTTTGGCGACGAGAAGTTTCTGCCATTCGTCATCGACCAGTTCCAGATGAGTGGCATCGACGCGACCAAGATCTGTTTCGAAATCACGGAAACAGCCGCCATCGCCAGTTACTCGCAGGCGAACCGGTTCATCAACGCGCTCAAGGAGCTGGGCTGCAAGTTTGCGCTCGACGATTTCGGCACTGGCTTGTCGTCTTTCGGTTACCTGAAGCACTTCCCGGTGGATTTCCTCAAGATCGACGGCAGTTTCGTGAAAGAGATTTTGCACGATCCGATTGATAGAGAGATGGTGCGTTCAATCAACGAAATCGGCCACCTGACCGGCAAGAAAACCATTGCCGAATTTGCCGAGAACGAAGAAATCATCACCATGTTGCGCGGCATGGGTATCGATTACGCCCAGGGCTACGGCGTATCGGAGCCGAAACGCGTCACCCGCGCCGTCGCCTGACCCCGATATACCGATATAAGGTGACAGTGACCTTAATTAGGAAATGCTAATTAAGGTCACTGTCACCTTATTGAGCGGGTGGCATAAAAAAAGCCCGGCCTTTCGGCCGGGCTTTTGGTTTGGCAAATACTATCGCTTACAGCATCCAGCCGTGGTGCGAACCAATCATGCTCATGACCATCGGTATGGACATCAAGGTGTTTGAGCGGGAGGCCAGGAACGCAATGTTTTTTGCCTTGGCGACTTCTGCCGCGCTCGCCTCAACCATTCCCAGGACCTTCTTCTGATTCGGCCAGATCAGGACCCAGACGTTGAACAGCATAATGGTGCCTAGCCAGGCGCCAACGCCAATCGTCGTCGCATAGGGGTTTGGTGAGTCGCCCATCAATCCCAGCGTGAATGCCGGGTGCAGCATGTCGATCAGGTACAGATAGGCTGCGCCGGTAACCCAGGTCGCCAATGCGCCCCAGCGGAACCACCACAGTGCGCGCGGAGCAATATACTTCGCGATACCAGCGCCGCCCGGACCACCTTCGTCGGCAGCCGCAGCGCCGAGTGCCGGAACCTGCACGAAATTAAAGTAGTACAGCAAGCCTATCCAGGTGATGCCGGACAATACATGCAACCAGATCACGAGCGATTGTGTCTTATTAACAACGATGTGATCGGGCAGAATAAAGACGATCAGCACCGCCAGTACAATGCCACTGACGATAGTGCCGCCTATGCTCTTCAAAGGATTCATAATTCGTTTCTCCGAGGATTTCTTTTTTTATTGAAAGGATTGAGGAGTTTGCGCCGCGGCGCTGACGGTATTATAGAGATTGCCGGGGTGAAATGAGCGCCCAACCAGAAATATTTGTAACCTATTGATTAAATGTAGAATTTGAGATGCGCAATCGCAGCAACAACGACACAAGAACGGAACGGCCACTATCGCCTTGCATACTGCTTTGTACGCTGGATGATGACCATCGTTGCCTCGGCTGTGGCCGCAGCCTCGCACAAATATCGGCCTGGGCGCTTATGACAGTGGCGGAGCAATGGCAGGTAATTGATGAACTGGCTGCTCGCAAGCTGGAAAATGAGGCTACAATCGCGCCTGATTCGGGAGACTAAACAATGCGATTTGGCATCACTTTACTTGCGGTGATTCTGGCAACAGGCTGTACCGCGTTCGTCGTTGGCGGAGGCGGTGGATACCAGCCGGGCCAAGACGGACGAGCCTCTGCCGTGGTTTCGTCAGATTCGGCAACTACGACCGAAATTAACAGCAAATTCGCCTCCGACCCCATGCTTCGTGACTACTCGATCGTCGTGCGAACCTACAAAGGCACGGTGACATTGACGGGAACCGTGCCCAGGGCTGCGGCGCGCGACCAGGCCGGACAAATTGCGCAAAGCGCCAAAGGTGCAACAATGGTCAACAACCAGATAGTTGTAGATGATTAAAGCAGCCCCAGATCACCATTTTAGAAAACTTGATTACAGGACAAAACGTGGACATCAATACTCGCATTAAAGAACAACTTAGCTCGCACGACGTACTGCTGTACATGAAAGGTACGCCGGATTTCCCGCAATGTGGATTTTCAGGACAAGCCGTCGCCGCGTTGAACGCCATCGGCAAACCGTACTCTTACGTCAATATTTTCGAGGACCAGGAAGTACGTGAAGGTCTCAAGACGTACTCGAACTGGCCGACCTTTCCGCAGCTCTACGTCAAAGGCGAGCTCATCGGTGGGTGCGACATCATGATGGAAATGTACCAGTCGGGCGAACTGAAGACGCTGCTAGAAGAGAAAAGCTAGTCCTGTTGCGATTCTTTCTGGCGCGCCAGTTCGAAAATATCCCGGTAACGGTTAACCACCTCGCAAAAAACGTCAGCGGTCATTTCCGCGTCGTAGGACGCGGAATGTGCCTGCGACTCATCCCATTCCAGGCCAGCTGCCACGGCAGCTCTCGATAGCACGGTTTGGCCGAATCCGATACCGCAGGCTGTCGCCGTGTCGAAACAACTGAACGGATGGAAAGGATTGCGCTTGATCGATGTTCGCTCGATCGCTTCGTTCAGGAATCCGAGGTCAAAATGCGCGTTGTGCCCGACCAATATGGCGCGGCTGCATCGCTGCTCACGTACTGCGAGGCGCACTTCGCGAAATATGCGTTGCAGAGCGTCCCGTTCGTCGATCGCCGGTCGCAGGGGATGGTCGGGGTCGATGCCGTTTACGGCCATCGACGCGGGTTCCATGTTGGCCCCCTCAAATGGCTTAACGTGATAGCGGATCGTTTCGGTACGCTTTAATAGCCCTTCATCGTCCATCTCGAGCAAAACAGCCGCAATCTCCAGCAGCGCGTCCGTCCTGCAATTGAAGCCGCCCGTTTCGACATCGATGACGACAGGGAGAAAACCGCGAAAGCGGTTCGCCATCAGAACTTCATTTCCCACCTAGATGTTCGCCTTGAACAGATTTTCGTCGAGGATAACACTCATCGTGTAGCGAACGCCGAATCCCGTGAACTTGCTACCGACATGTGCGAGTCCCTTGTCGTTATCGCTCGCGCTCAGGTCCATGTGAACCCACGGTGTACCTTCGTCAACGAACTCGGACAGGAAGCTCGCAGCGAGTATGTGGTCACCGCTGTTTTTCGGTGAACACTGCATAAAATCCGCGATCTCACTTTTCAGGTCTTCCATGAATTCCTTGCCGATCGGAAATGGCCAGACGCGTTCACCGGATTTTTCTCCGCTGCGGGTCAGGTGCGGATGCAAAGCCGGCCGATTCGTGAAAACGCCGGAGTAACGGGTAGTCACTGCGTTAACGCAGCTGCCGGTCAGGGTTGCATAATCGAAAAGGATGCCGGGCTTTTCGCGACTGGCGAGGACCAGCGTGTCTGCGAGCACCATGCGGCCTTCGGCGTCTGTATGGATAGTCTGAATTGTCTTGCCATTCGCAGCCGTGATGACGTCTTGCGACTTGTAGGCTTTCGGCCCGATCCGGTTTTCCGTAATCGCCAGCCAGCAGTCGACGTTGATCGGCAGCTTCAACTCTGAAATTGCGAGGAAGGTGCCCAAGGCAACGGCGCTGCCTTGCATGTCGCCGTGCATGTCGAGCATCGACAGGAACGGTTTCAGGTTGGTTCCGCCGGTATCGAAAATGATGCCTTTGCCGACCAATCCGAGGTCGGCTTTGGCGGCCTTCTTGTTCGGCCGGTAGCGGAGCCGGATGATGCCCGCGCTGTCGTCGTCATTGCCCTGCGCAACAGCCAGGAACGCCCCGGCACCAAGTTTGGACAACGCTTTGGTGTCGAATCGCTTGTAATTCCAGCCATGCGAGGCAGCCAGATTCCTGACTAGATCCGCATAGGTGACTGCGTTGAGCATGTTTGGCGGCATCGTCGCCAGCCAGCGGGCGAGATTATTCCCTTTGGCTTCCGCTTCTGTCCTCGCTGTATCGATGGTCGCATCAGCGCCCAGCAGGCGCAGGCTCCTGATTACGGAAGGGGATCTCTTGCGCTTGTATGAGGGCATCGGAAAGGCTGCCGCCAGCGCCGCGGCAACCGTATTGTTGATGAGCACTGCCTGGTGCTCGGTGTCGAAGCCAATAACACAAATGCCAAGGCAGCCAGCCCTTTGGTCACGAACGGCGTCGACGAGTTTGCGTGCCAGCGACAGTTGCTCAAAGGCAGTGGCATCCTTTTTCAGCGTGCCCGCGACGACCAGTGTTTGCCGCGCATTGGCGAGTCGGGTGGTAAAGGCGGGCGTCGAATCGGGCGCCGAGAGCTTCATTACCTGCTGCAATTTCCGGCCCTCCGGAAACTGGCTGAATACGCTGGTCGCGGGCTTGGCCGGTAGTATCAAAAGTAACTGATCGCAGCTCGCGACCGACTTCGAGTCGACGCGGCCAAGCTTTTGAAAGATACGGAGATTCTGGAGCTCGGGTTGATTCATTCCTGATCCTGTTTTATCACTGATTCAGGCTTGACCCCAAGGGCGCAAACCCTGAAGATGTCGGCCGCAAAGACAATCGCACGGTCCGGTGCAATAAAGCGGTGATCCTAGCAGGACACCTGAACTAATTCACGCGACAGATCAGGGCGGGTACCGACGGTCGCCCGATGGACAAAATATGAGCAAGTTCAACCCCTTCGATGATATCGACCCGATCGAGACGACAGAGTGGCTGGAGTCGATCGATTCGGTACTGGCGCAGCACGGCCCGGAACGAGCGCATTTTCTTCTCAACCAGATGATCGACTATTCAAGACGGTCGGGCGCCTACCTTCCGTACAGCCCGAATACGGCCTACCTGAATACGATCTCGACGGCACGCCAGCCTGAGTACCCGGGCGATCGCACGATCGAAAGACGCATCGAGGCCTATCTGCGCTGGAATGCGATGGCGATGGTGGTGCGTGCGAATCGCGTCAATACCGAATACGGCGGACATATCTCCAGCTACGCATCGTCTGCGACCTTGTATGAAGTCGGCTTCAACCATTTCTGGCGTGCCGACACCGAAGCCCAGGGCGGCGACCTGATTTTCACGCAGGGGCACTCGGCTCCCGGCATCTACGCCCGCTCGTTCCTCGAAGGGCGCCTGAATGAAGGACACCTCGACCGCTTCCGCAAGGAAGTCGGCGGCGGCGGATTATCGTCGTATCCGCACCCGTGGCTGATGCCGGACTACTGGCAGTTCCCGACCGTGTCCATGGGCCTCGGTCCCATGATGGCCATTTACCAGGCGCGCTTCATGCGTTACATGGAGAACCGTGGCATGACGCCGCCGAGCGATCGCAAGGTCTGGGCGTTCCTCGGTGACGGCGAAATGGACGAGCCGGAATCGATGGGTGCGATTACGATGCCTGTGCGAGAAGGACTCGACAATCTTGTTTTCGTCGTCAACTGCAACCTGCAACGCCTCGACGGCCCTGTTCGCGGCAATGGCAAGATCATCCAGGAACTGGAAGCGGCTTTCGGTGGCGCCGGCTGGAACGT
>Ga0224505_10002083_pt1 | contig 11999 bp, 9 predicted proteins | sample SF_Jan12_sed_USG_FD_169102 | JGI IMG/M metagenome (GOLD analysis project Ga0224505, IMG submission 169102) | Sediment microbial communities from San Francisco Bay, California, United States - SF_Jan12_sed_USGS_4_1 | ecosystem: Environmental > Aquatic > Marine > Sediment | place: USA: California...
CGACCCGAAGCGCGAGCCGCTCCTCCCCCCGGGGCAGCGCGGCGGCGATCCCGCCCGCCGCCGCGACCGCCACCCCGGACCAGAGCAGCAGCCCGCGCGGGATCACTGGAAGTCCATGGCCTTCAGTTCCTTCATCCGAGCCAAGAGCGCTTCACGCTCCGCCGGGCTGTAGCACCAGGAGCTACTCGGCGCGCCGTCGGACTCGACGAAGGCGAAAATCCGCTCGCGGGCGATGGCGAACTGCCGCTGCCCCATCCCGGCGACTTCGGCACCCTTGGCGACGGCGCTGGTCTCCAGCGCCTGCGCGTCCTCCACCAGCTTGTTGCCGAGCCGGCCGAGCGAATCGGCGCGGATGAGCCAGGCGGGCTTCACGGGTTTCTTGCAGATCCGGTCGGCCTCGGCGGTGTCCTTGGCAAAATCGAAGCCGAGCCGCTTGTAGTACTCCGCCATCGCCTTGTTCGCCGTGATCGTGTCACCAGCCGTATAGGCCTCGGTGGCCTTCGTCTGCGCCTCCACGATCGCCTGCAGCGACGAGGCGTCCTGGCTGGCGGCGATGCCCATCAGGCGCTGCTGCGCTTCCGCGCCATGCTTCCGTTTGAGGGAATCGAGCACCCCGCCGCGGCAACTGGACCACGCCCCCTCGGCGTCGGTGTACCGCCCGATCTGCTCCTCCTTCCCCTCCAGCAGCTTGTCGCGCTCCTCGAAGGCGGCGCTGGCCTGCTCGGTCATCTGCGCGGCCGACTTCCCCCCCGGCCCCACCTGGGCCCGCGCGGCCTGGACGCCCTTCATGATCCGGTCCAGCCGCTCGGACATGAGCTCCAGCACGTCCTTGTCGAACTTGACGGCGGTGCAGCCCTTGTTCTGCTCCGTCGGCACGGGGGAGACGGCCTCTGCCGCCTTCTTCTTGCCCTTGTTGATGACCCCGCCGATCTGGGCCGCCGCCGCGGTCGGCAGCAGAAGCAGCAGGGCGACGAGCGGGACGCGGCGAGCAGAACGGAATGGGAGCGGCATGAGGCGTTCTCCGTTGGACGGAACGGTCCGGCGTGGGGGCATGCTCTTCCCTACAATGGCACCTCTACCGGCGCGTGGCAATGCGCCGGATGAAGCCCGCCTCAGCCGATGACGAGGTTGACCAGGCGGTTGGCCACGTAGATCACCTTTCGCACCTCCTTGCCGGCGGTGAACCTGCGCACCGCCGGGTCGGCCTGGGCGGCCGCGACGGCCGCCTGCTCGGTCGCATTGCGGGGCACATGGACCCTCGAACGGGTCTTGCCGTTCACCTGGACCGGCAGCTCGACCTGATCGGAAACCGCGAGGGCGTCATCCCAGGCGGGCCAGCGGGCCTCGAAGACACTCCCGGCGTGCCCCAGTCGCTCCCAGCACTCTTCCGAGAAGTGTGGCGCAAAGGGCGCGAGCATCACGATGAGATCGGCGACCATCTGCCGGTCGCGGCAACCGGCTTCGCGCATGTGGTTCACCAGCTCCATCATCGCGGCGATGGCGGTGTTGTAGTGCAGCCCCTCGATGTCCTCGGCGCACTTCTTCTTCGTCGCGTGCCACCGCGTGACCAGATCCCGGCGGATCTCGCCGCCACCATCCTCCGCCTCGCGGACCAGGACCCAGACCCGGTCGAGGAACCGCCGCGGCCCGTTGATGCCGGCGTCGCGGAAGTCGCCGCCCTCCTGGAGCGGTCCGAGGAACATCAGGTACATCCGGAAGGTGTCGGCCCCCCACTGGGCGATGTAGTCGTCGGGGATCACGACATTGCCTCGCGACTTGGACATCTTCGCGCCGTCCTTCACGATCAGGCCGTGGGCCCGGAACCTGGTGAAGGGCTCCTCGAAATCGAGGTGGCCGAGGTCGTGCAGTACCATCGCGAGGAAACGGGAGTAGAGCAGATGCAGCACCGCGTGCTCGTTGCCGCCGATATAGGCCGTCACCGGGCACCACGTGCGGGTCCGAGCCGGATCGAACGGACGGTCGTGGAACTCGGTGCTGGGATAGCGCAGGTAATACCAGGCCGAGTCGAGGAAGGTGTCGGACACGTCGGTCTCGCGCCGGCCACGCTTGCCGCAGGTCGGGCAGGGAGCGAAGTACCACTCCTCGTGCCGGGCCAGTGGGGAGAGCCCGGAATCGTCGGGCCGGAAGTCCTCGATGGCCGGCAGGAGGACGGGCAGGTCCTGTTCCGGGACCGGCACCGCGCCGCAGGCGTCGCAGTAGATCACGGGGATCGGAGGACCCCAGTACCGCTGGCGCGAGATGCACCAGTCGTGCAGCCGGAACTGGACCACCGGCCGGCCCCGCCCCTGCCCGGCCAGCCACTCGGTGATGGCGCGCTTCGCCTCCTCGGCGGGCATGCCATCGAACCGGCCCGAGTTCACCATCCGGAACCCGTCGGCCTCGACCACGGCGTGCTCCAGCGACGCGCCCGCGGACTCTCCCTCCCCGGCCAGCACCCGGACGATGTCGAGCCCGAACTTCGTGGCGAACTCGAAGTCGCGCTCGTCGTGGCCCGGGACCGCCATGATGGCGCCGGTGCCGTACTCCATCAGCACGTAATCCGCGATCCAGACCGGGACCGGCCTGCCCGTCGCCGGGTTGACGGCATGGGCGCCGATGAAGACGCCGGTCTTCTCCCTCTCGCCCACCTTGCGGGACACCAGGTCCCGGCCGGCGGCGGCGGTGACGTAGGCCTCGACCTCCGCCCGCTGCTCCGGGGCCGTCAGCTTCGCGACCAGCGGGTGCTCCGGCGCGAGCACCATGAAGGTCGCCCCGAACACCGTGTCCGGACGGGTGGTGAAGACGGTGATCGACTCACCGATGGCGGGCACCTCGAACACCAGCTCTCCCCCTTCGCTCCGCCCCAGCCAGTTGCGCTGGGCGGTGCGGGTGGTGTCGGACCAGTCGAGGGTGTCGAGGTTCCGGAGCAGGCGGTCGGCGTACTCCGTGATGCGGAAGAACCACTGCTCGAGGAACCGCTGTTCCACCGGCGTCTTGCAGCGCTCGCACAGCCCGCCCTCGACCTGCTCGTTGGCCAGCACCGTCTTGCAGGTGGGGCACCAGTTGACCCCGGCCTTCTTCTTGTAGGCCTTCCCCGCCTTGAGCAGCTGCACGAAGATCCACTGGGTCCACTTGTAGTAGTCGGGATCGGTGGTGCTCAGGGCATGGCGCCAGTCGAACATGCCGCCGATGCGCTCCAGCTGGCGCCGGAAGTTGGCGATGTTGCGGGGGATGAGGTCGGCGGGGTGGAGGCCGACCTTGATCGCGTAGTTCTCGCTGTGAATCCCGAAGGCGTCGTAACCGATCGGCTCGAAGACGTCGTAGCCCTGCAGCCGCTTGAACCGGCCGTAGACGTCGCTGCCGGTGAACGCGAACATGTTCCCCACGTGCAGCCCCTCCGCCGAGGGATAGGGGAACATCATGAGGTTGTAGAACGGCCGCGCCGGGTGGTCCAGGTCGGGCTGGTTGGTGCCGCGCTCCGCCCAGCGCGCCTGCCACCGGGCCTCGACTTCGTCGGGGCGGTAGCTGTCAGGCATGGTATCAGTCATATGGGCGGGAATCTACCGAGCCTCCGGGGAGGGGGGAACTCTGCGCGCTATTGCCCCCCCGTCCGTCCTCACCGTAACTTCCCACGTCCCCGCCAGGGTCTCCCGACATAATGGCCAGTCAACAGCAGCGGTTCACCCGGCAGATCTACGTCGTCAGCACCTGCCTCGCTCTCCTCCTTGGCAGCGTCCTGGTCGGCGTGATGTGGGTGTTCGATGGCCGCCAGAGCCCCGGCCCCGGCTGGTGGTCGGCGGCGGGCATCGCGCTGACCTCGTACCTGATCATCTCCCTCCTCGTCATCACCTTCGGGGTCAGCTGGGCGGTCCGGAACGTCCTCCGCCCCCTCAGCAACACCTCCATAGTCGCCGACCGTGTGGCCCAGGGGGACCTGACGGTCTCCATCGCCTCCGTCGGGACGCGGAGGGGAGACGAGCTCACCTACGCGGTGCGCTCCATGCTGCAGGAGCTCCGCACCCTGGTCCGCGCCATCCGCACCAGCGCCGAAGAGGCCGCGGCCATGGCCCAGCAGATCTCCTCCTCCACCGAGCAGATGAGCGCCTCCACCGAGGAGGTTTCCAGCACCTGCAACGACCTGACCGACCGCGCCACCACGCAGGCCGGGCTGGTGCGCGGCGCCGCCGCCGATGCGGCACGCATCCTCGCGATCGCGGAGACCCTGGCGGCCAGCGCCGAGGAAGCCGCCGGCCGTAATGCGGCACTGGCGCAGCTGGCCAGGGAACACCGGGCGGAACTGGACCGGAGCTCCAGCGGGCTGCAGTCGCTGGCCATGGAAATCGAGCGGGGGTCGGAGGAGGCGGTGGCGCTGGCCGCGGCTTCCACCGAGATCGAGAAGTTCGTCGCCCAGACCAAGGCGATCGCCCGCCAGACCCACATGCTGGCGCTCAACGCGGGGATCGAGGCGGCCCGAGCCGGCGAGGAAGGGAAGGGCTTCGCGGTGGTGGCCGAGGAGGTCCGGAAGCTCGCGGGGCAGGCGGCCCAGGCGGCGACGCAGACCAGCGAGACGGTGGCCGTGGTGCGCGACCGGGTCGCGGGGGCGCGTGACCGGCTGCTCCGGCTGGCAGAGGGAGGCGAAGCCGCCCGGGTGACCGCCCACAAGGCGGCCGAGGGACTCTCCCACGTGGCGGACGAGGCGCACCAGATCGACCAGTGGGGCCGACAGATCTCGGAGTCGTCCGCCGAAGTGCGCAAACTTGTCGATGGGATCGCCGCGCGGATGAGCGAGATCTCCGGCGGCACCGAGGACGTGGCGGCGGCGGCGGAGGAGATCGCCGCGAGCGCCCAGGAACTTTCCGCCTCAACCGAGCAGGTCGCCCGGTCGGCGCAGGCGCTCGCCGGGGCGTCAAACAGCCTGTTCGCTCAGGTCGGCCGCTTCAAGGTCGACGAGGACTGACCAGTTCGTCGAGGCGCCGCTGGAGCGCCTCGAGCAGCTCGGTCGTCACCGGCGCGGCCAGCCGGCCCTCCACCGCGGCGGCCTGGTGCGCAACCGGATCGAGCAGACGTCCCCGCCCCGCCTGGCCGTGAAGACGCTGCAGCAGGCGTCCGGACATGGCCAGCAACCCCAGCCCTGGCGGCAGGCCGAGGGCGCCGTCGGACGCGGCGAAGACGGCGTCCACCCCCCAGCGGTCCATTTCGATCCGCATCCGGCCAAGCGTGTCCGTGGCATCGGCCACCAGCACCATGCCCCGCCGGCGACGGACCAGCCGGCCGATCTGCTCCAGCAGCGCGGGCGACCCGCTGGTGCCGGAGCCGAGTTCCACCAGGAGAGCATCCATCTCCGGTCCCGAGAGGAACCGTTCCACCTGATCGGCATCCACCGGCAGGTCTTCCGCCGACACGATGCGAACCACCTCCTTGCCCAGCGATTCCGCCGTCCGGGCGAGCGTCTCCCCCTGCCCGCCCCGAACGAGCACCGCCGCGCGGTGGAGCACCGCGGCGCGAAGCAACATCTCCAGCCCGATCCTCCCAGACGCCGGGACGATCGCGACTGGCTCGATCGTCCCGAACAGGGCGCGCAGGAGATGCTGGATTTCGGCGATCGGCTGCCCTGATGCCTCCGGGATGGTCAAGGCGACACTCCGCCCGCCGGGCGGGGGATGAGTTCGTCCCGCATGGCGACATGATAGACCAGCGAGGCCAGGACCACGGCGGCCTGCTTGAGGTCGTCCTCGATGAGGTAATCGGCGGTATCGAGCGCGGTGTGGTGGGTGCGGGAGTCGTAGTCGAGCGGATCCTGGATGAACTGGAAGGCGGGGATGCCCACCGACGCGAACGACATGTGATCGGTGCTCCCGACATTCCGGATCGAGACCGCCGTGACTCCCAGATCGGCGAACGGCGCGAGGAGAGTCTCGAACACCGGCCGGGCGGCGGCGTTCCCCTGGAGATTGATGCCCCGGATGCGACCGGAGCCGTTGTCGAAGTTGAAGTACGCGGAGATGGCCGCGTGCTCCGGCTTCCGGGTGCCGTCATCGGGGTTGCCGAAGTGACGGCGCACATACCCGATCGACCCGGCGTAGTCGTTGCTCGGCTCCTCGGCGTCCCACAGCGCCAGCCGGATGGTCCGTCGTGGGCTGAGGTTCAGGGCCTCGAGGATGCGGAGCGCTTCGATGGCGACCGCGCAGCCGGCCGCGTTGTCCGTGGCGCCGCTCCCGGCGGTCCAGCTGTCGAGATGGCCCCCGAGCATGACGACCTGGTCCTTGAGGAGCGGGTCGGTCCCCGGAATCTCGGCGATGACATTGTAGCCGAGGGAGTCTCCCGCGACCAGGCGTCCCTGGAGCGAGACGGTCAGCCGCACATCCCGTCCCGCTTCGAGCAATCGCACCATGCGGTTGAACTGGGTGCGATCGACGTCGAACGCCGGCGCCCCATCCGCGGCCGGCAGCGGATAGCCGTACCCCCCGGATGCGGTGAGGGGGTCGTCCCGGTCGCTGGGTTGCAGCACCGCGACCGCCCCCTCCCGGCGGAAGAACTCGAGCCGGGCCCGCCGGGTGGCCACCAGCCGCATCCAGGAGGTGACATCCTCCTCCCACGAAGCGGGTTCACCCGGCTCCGTCAGCGCGGCCAGTGAATCCAGCTCCCGGGTCGTGAAACGCCTGAGGGGAACGTCCTCCCGCCCGCGCACCGGCCGCACGGCCCCCAGCAGCACGATTCGCCCTCGAAGCGTCCCCTTGAGGCGGACGGTATCGCTGTCCGCCTCGATGTGCGCCACGACGGCCGGCGCCGTCACCGTACCGCGAGTGGAGGGGCTCCAGGCGTCGGGGTGCGCGCTGACGCGCTGATAGAATGGCGCGGTCATTTCAACCGAGTACCGCTCCAGCACCCAGGAGGGGCTGGCCGTGCCCCACGGCTCGAGTGCGGCGCTCGGAAGGCCCAGCAGCCGGATATGCGCGGCCGCCCACCGCGCAGCCTCGAGATAGCCGGGTGACCCGGCGAGGCGCGGTGGCTGCAGATCCGACAGGCCGATGGCGGTCTCGAGGACGCGGGAGCGGGTCAGCCCTTCTTCGCGGATCCGGGCGATGACCGCGGTATCCACCCGCTCCTGCGACTGGGCGTTGGCGGCAGGGAGGGCGAACAGGAAAGCGAGTGTCGCGAGAGGCAGCCTGTTGGAGCGCACCGGCACGGTCGTCCTTGAGTGTGGGAGGAGCGGAACATTAGGAGTGCCCCGGCAGGCCGGCAAGTTGACAGAATGGTCACGTCGTGTCCAAACTCCGGCCGGTAATTGTCCCATCCCGAACTTCGGAGAGCCCCGTGTCTGACGCCCTTTCGCGTCGCGAGTTCCTCGGCGTGACCGGCGCCGCCGTGGCCGCAGGCCGCCTCGAGCCATCGCACGGCTTTCCCGCACCGGCGCTGCTGCTCCGCTCCGCCAGCAGGCCCATGGCCGTGGGATCCCTCAACGGCCTCCGCGGCATCAACCTCGCCATGGAATTGGTCAGCAAGGGTGGGGACACGCTGGACGCGGCGGTGGAAGGGGTGAAGATCCAGGAGCTCGACCCCGCGGACGATTCGGTCGGCTACGGCGGCCTGCCTAATGAGGAAGGGGTTGTGCAGCTGGACGCCTCCTGCATGCACGGACCCACCCGGCGGGCAGGTGCGGTGGGCGCGCTGGAGAACATCAAGACGCCGAGCGCGGTGGCGCGGCTGGTGCTCAAGTACACCAACCACATCCTGCTGGTCGGGGAAGGCGCCAAGCGTTTCGCGCTCAGCTACGGCTTCGAGGAAGAAGACCTGCTCACTCCCGCCTCCCGCGAGAAGTGGCTCCGCTGGCGGGCCAACCGGGGAAATGCCGATGACTGGCTGGATGTCCCGGCCGACGAGAAGATGGTCGAGCGGCCCACCGGCACGGTGAACCTGAACGTGGTCAATGCCGCCGGCGACATCTCCTCGGTGACGACCACCAGCGGTCTGGCGTGGAAGATCCCCGGCCGGGTAGGCGACTCTCCCATCGTCGGCGCGGGGCAGTACACCGACAACGACGTCGGCGCCGCCGGGTCCACCGGCCGGGGCGAGTCGAACATCATGGTCTGTGGCGGGTTTCTGACGGTGGAGTTCATGCGCCGGGGCATGTCGCCGACCGACGCCTGCCTGGAGACGCTCAAGCGAGTGATCGCGATGACGCCCGCCCGGCTGCTCCGTCCGGACGGCCCCCCGGCCTTCGGACTGACCTTTTACGCCGTGAACAAGCGCGGTGAGGCCGGTGCCGCATCCATCCAGCCGACAAAGTACGCCGTCTACGACGGAACCGAAGCCGTCGCGCGGGACACCGCCTATCTCTACCCCCGGAAAAAGTGATGACTCGATCTGGCACGATGCGGTGGACGACGGCGGCCCTGGCCTGTGCCCTGGCCCTCTCTGCGGCGGAGGCGGCGGCGCAGGACCAGAAGGTCCCGTGGAAGGACAACCTCTACCCCTACCTCAGTTCCCAGGCCAACGACTTCCCGGTCTTCGTCATCCACTACGACCAGAACCGGGCGGCCGACTATTTCGACCGCACGACCTACTCAGGCCGGTTCTCGGTCGACGCCGGCGCCAGCACCCACGGCAGCCGTTTCGCCCTGGTCCGGTTCCATGCTCCCCTCCTTTGGAAGGACTGGCGTCTGCTCGGCACCGCCCTGACGGGGCGTTCCGCGCGGTTCGGCTACTACGGCCTGGGCAACGACACCGATTACGACGAGGACCTGGAAGGCGACAGCCAGCCGTTCTACTACCGGGCCCGGCGGACCCGGTACCTGGGCGAGGTCGAAGTGAGCCGCCGGATCACGGGTCCGCTTCACGTCGCCGGCGCCGGCGCGATCGAGCACAGCAACATGAGCGACCTGCCCCAGCCCTCGATATTCCGGACCGACTGGGGTGACGACGACCTCACCGACACCGATGCCCGGGGGCGGCTGGGCCTGGTGCTCGACCTCCGGGACAACGAGTTCAACACCACCAGGGGGCTGTTCGCCCAGGCCTGGGTCGGCCATGGAAGCGGTGGCGATGGCTATACCCGGATCTCGGCCGACCTCAGGGGGTTCGTCGCCATCCGCGAGGGCACGGTCCTCACGGCCCGGCTCGGCGGTTCGCACATGGACCAGGAAGCTCCCCTCAACGCGCGCTTCCAGGTGCCACTCTGGGAGACCGAACTCAGCGTGCTCGGTGGCGTCACCTCCAATCGCGGGCTTCCCTTCCAGCGGTTCGCCGGCCAGGGCGTTCTGTTCACCGGCGCCGAACTGCGGCACGACCTGCTCAATCTCGGCGACCTCGGCGCGTTCACGCTGTTCGGGTTCGCCGATGCCGGCAGGGTGTTCGAGGGGGAGGATTTCCGGCTGACGACCGAGGACTTGAGCGGGGGCGGTGGCGGCGGGCTGGCGATCCGGATCCTGCGGACGTTCATCTGGACCTTCAACTTCGGCGGCGGGCCCGACGGGTTCCAGTTCAGCACCTGGTCGGGGTGGTCGTGGTGAGCCGCGACTGACGCCGCGCTCGCCAGGCGACCGACGCCGGGAGCGCGGCGGCCTGCCAGAGCTCCGGAAATTTCATACCGGTATCACAGAATAGATTCCGGGCCATGCCGAGCTTCCCCCACGACAGCGCCGCGACGCGGGCCCGCCTGGTTCGTGCAGGCGAGGAGCTCTATTCCACCCTCGGATTCCACAGGACCACGACACCGATGCTGGCGGAACGCGCCGGCGTAGCCGAGGGGACGATCTATCGGCATTTCAAGGGCAAGGAACAGCTGCTCGACGAGGTGTGCCGCCAGTCCTACGACTGGGCCATCGGCCTGCTCGTGGACCTCGAGAGCGACAGGGTGCGGAGGGTGCCGGAGCGGCTGGCGCACTTCGCCCAGAGCCTGGTGACGGAGGCGGCGCGAAACCCCGCCCGGGCCCGATTGCTGATCCGGGAGGACTTCCTCGAGAGTCTCGGCAGGGAATCGCTCGAGCGCCGGATGAGACTGCACGCCGGTCTCTCGCATCTGATCGCCACCGGCAAGGCCGATGGCCTGGTCCGGACGGGCCCCGCGGAGCTGTGGGCCTCGGTCTGGTACGTGGTGGTCCGTCACGTCGTCGAGCAGGTGGTGACCGGCGAGTGGGAGCGGGACTCTCCGTCCATTCCCCTGGTGATCGAGGCCGCGTGGAACGCTATCGCGGCGCGTGGAACCGGGTAAGCGAGCGCGGGTTGGCGACGTTCCTGTCCCATTTGAGCAGCCGCGTGTGCCCGCCCGCCAGCGGATGGACCACCCAGCCGCCCGACCGGAGATAGGCCACCGAGTCGCCGTACCACGCCACAGGCGACCCCGCGAGGCTGTCGAGTGTCACTTCCACGCCATCCGGCAGCACCACACAGACGCCCGCACCGGCGGAACAGGCCCGTGCCTCCGCGGTGGGCGGCTCCCCCACCCTCACCGTCAGTCGGGCGGCATCCTCGGCGGATGCCGCTGATGGCTCACCCCGCTCGGGCGGGGCTGGGACCGTGAGGACGCCCGACTCCCCGCGCACCACGATCCGGCGGCCGTCGGCCGACCAGCCGATCGCCTGCGGCCGCAGCACACCCGGCGCGACGACCTGCCGCTCGGCGCCGTTCAGGAGATTCATGGCCACGACGCTTCGCGTGGCGGTGTCATCGGGGCTGCGCCCGCGATCGAAGGCCAGCATCACGCCATCGGGCGACAGTGACGGAAACCGCTCGTCCACCCGGCTGAAGGTGATCTGCCAGGCCGTCCCCCCAAGGGGAGCGGAGGCGAAGAGGTCGCCCATCCCGTCCTCGCCATCGGCGGCGAAGACGATGTACGACTCCTGGCCGATCTCGAGCTTGTTGGAGAGTGGCGACAGCGTACCGCGGCAGGCACCTGCCAGCAGGACGGCGGCGACGGCCAGCCTCATCGCGACTTCTCCACCGTGGACTCCATCAGCCACCAGCCGTCGGGGTCCACCCGGATGGACTTCGGGTCTCCGCGCACTCCAGCGAGCGTCACGGAGGTCTCCGCCCCGGTGACGTCCACCACCACCCGGCGGCCGTCCACCTCGAGCTCCAGTCCCGGCAGTCGCCGGATGCCCCACTCCGCGGGCTGCACCTGGCGCAAGTCGAGCCGCAGGTCCCGTCCCTTCCTCCGCCAGCGCACTTCGAGGCGCGGGTACCCCGGCCGGAGCAGGGCTTGCTCGAAATACCAGGTCAGATCGGCATCGGCGGCCTCAGCCATGACGGCGGCGAAGTCCGAGGAGAGCGCCGTGGCGTGGCGGTATCGGCCATACCACTCCCTGATGCCGCGATGGTAGGCCGAATCACCCACCACACCCCTCAGGGAGTGCAGCACCCAGGCGCCCTTGGGGTAGTTGTTGCTGTTGAGCAGCCCCATCAGGTCGGTGGCGAGAGTGTCGAGAATCGGGCGCATGGTGGCGTCGGACTTCATGACGCTCTGGGCATTGCGGGCCATGACGGCGCGGAAGGCGCTGTCGCCATCGGCCTGGCGGATCCAGAGCGCCGCGTAGTAGGTCGCGAAGCCCTCCGACAGCCACAGGTGGTGCCAGTCCGCCTCGGTCACCGCGTCGCCGAACCACTGGTGGGCCGTCTCATGGGCGACGGTCTGCTCGCCCAACCGCTGGTTCCGGTAGGCCTTCTCGTCATAGAAGACCACGGTCGGGTTCTCGGCTCCCCCGAAGATCGTGGTGGACTGGACGTGCGAGAGCCGGTCGTAGGGAAAGGGGCCGACCAGGGCGCTGAAGTACTCGACCATGTCGCGGGACCGGCGGAAGGGTCCCTCCAGCGCCCAGGCAGAGTCCTCCGGATAGGTCACGATGTCCACCGGGACACATTTCACCGTGCAAGCCGCCTCACAAAGCGCCGTGGTGGTGAGCCTCCCGGCCCCGAAGACGATGCCGTACGGAGGAATCGGCTGATCCAGCTCGAAGTGCCACATCGTCCGCCCCCGCGGCAGGGTGTCCACCCGACTTCGGACG
>Ga0224505_10002084_pt1 | contig 11993 bp, 8 predicted proteins | sample SF_Jan12_sed_USG_FD_169102 | JGI IMG/M metagenome (GOLD analysis project Ga0224505, IMG submission 169102) | Sediment microbial communities from San Francisco Bay, California, United States - SF_Jan12_sed_USGS_4_1 | ecosystem: Environmental > Aquatic > Marine > Sediment | place: USA: California...
GGCAACCCGTCGGCGGTCGTGAGGGTTTCGACCACCGAACCGTCGCCCGGATCGGTGAGTAGGGCCCCACTGCATCGGATGCTGGTCCACACTCCGCCCCCCGGGTCCACGGCCAGCGGGGCGAGTCTCGAGTTCAAGAAATAGGCGCGGTCGATCGGATCGTCGAGGATCCTGTCGAGGTCGGCGGGGTCCAGGGAAGGGTCCTCCTCGAGAACGCAGTCGCGATCGATGTTCAGATCCCCGAGGCCTTCGATTCCGATCGGCAGCGTCGTCCAGGTCTCGCCGTCGAAGCGTTCCCAGACGAGTGAAAGGTCAGCGATCTCGAACCTGATCACCCAGACGACGTCGTTGGCGCCGACGGCCCACTCCGCCACTCCCAGGTCGCGGAACTCGGGTGTGCCACCCGTATCGGCCAGCTTGGTCCAACCGTTGTCGTCCAGCCGGTACAGGCCATCGGCCCGCAGCGCGTGCGGATGGCCATCAGGCGCGAAGTCCGATCCCGGGCAGAAGCCGGACCAGCCCTCGGTGCCGCCCTCGGGCGGGCCGAAGGTGGCCCAACCGTCGCCTTCGCGACGCAGGAAGCCGCAGTCGTACACCTCGCCCTCGCTGTAGAACCCCTGCGCCCAGAAGTCACCGTCGCCGCCGACGGCACCACTCGTCGGCTCGGTGACATCCCGTCGACAATCGCCCCGCTCGAGGCCCTGTTCGGTGCAGTCGGCATGAACGATCCAGTCGTCGCCGTCGAACTCCCACAATCCGACCGGGCCGGCGAACCCGGTGCCGATCACCCAGGCTGTTCCGTTGGGGCCGGCCGCCAACTCGACATCCCCCGCCAGGGTGGCCGCGGGGTCGTGCGCGGCCCAACGTCCACCTTCCAGGCGGACGACACCCACGTGAGCGATCTCTTGCCGAACGGTTGCCCAAGCCGTGCCGTCCTCGTTGACATCGACGCTCAGGACTTCGTTGGTGGGCAGGCCGTCGGCCACCGTGTAGGTCGTCGTCGCGGCCGGGAGGGTGGTCGCCGTCGCCAACGTCGTGAGCGAGGACGAGGGAGTGGTCGTCGTCACGATCGAAGCCGGCGGTTCGGTTCCCCCGGGCCGTACTGTCGTGGTGGGCGGGCCCGCCGGGTCATCGGAGCAGGCGGCCGAGGCCATGAGGGCGACCAGGGCCAGGGCGGGCCAGGGGGAGCGCCAAGGCGACACGAGCCGCGCCCGTCTCATCTCGCCCGCTCCTGGGCTCGGTTCGCCCTCCAGCAGTCGGCGAAGGCCACGATCGACACGGCATAGCGAAGCGGCCCATACGGCGATCGGTCGCTGCCGAGGTGGACCCCGTCATCGGCACGGATCCTGAGCGACGCGCACGGCTCCCACGGGAATCGGCACTCCCCCTCGGTGGTGAACCCGCCCGTGTCGGACTCGAAGAGGGCCCGGGTGGGGATCAGGCCCATGGTGTGGGGCCCATCCGAGAACACGTCGTTCAGGGCGCCGTGTTGGCGTTCGGATTCTGCTCCACCGAAGGGGAGGACCTCGGTCCACCAGACCTCGCCACCCGCGACGACCGATCGCTCCGACAGCTGCGTGGCCGCCTGTTCGTACCGGTCGTAGAAGCCGGCCGTTCCGATGGGGCTGTCCATCATGCACTCGGTGAAGGCGTTTCCGGAGAAGCTGAAGACGATCAACTCCGGATCCACAGCGGTGAGGATGGCGTCGAGCCGCTCGACCCAATCACACGGTGCCGTGCCACCCACGGCGTGGACGGTCACCTGTAACCCGTGGGCTGCGCCCAGGGTGACGAGGTAGCCGTGGGCCTCGGCGAGGATCGAATCGCCCACGGCCAGCACCCGGGTGGGAGCCGAGGATGCACCCACCGACGTGTCGGCGGCGTCGCCGGCCAGCAGCGCCTCGACCAAGGCGGCGTCGACCGAGGGGTCATAGCCGGTGCAGGCCATGGCGTCCGGGAGAGGGGGGAGGTAGGCGGGTGGTTCCGGACACGTGGTCGTGGACGTGCTGGTTGCGTCGGCCACGCCGGCGGTCGGAGCCAGGTCGGGTGTGGCATCGCCACCGGTGCTGGAGCATCCCGCACCGAGCACGGCGAGGAGCAGCACGACCGAGACCACCGGCCTTCGCCGTCGAGGCTCGCTCACCTTCGCCCATGGCCCGAGGACCAGCGCGGAGCGGGACGGAGGTGGAGGTGACCCGCCTGGTGTGGAAGGAACACGATCATCTGCAGGGAAGCGTGAGCCGGGGCGGAGATCCGACGCGGCCGATCACGACGACCCCGATCAGGGCAGGGCGACGTGGCCGTGCTTGGCCTTCCACATGAAGTACTTCTCGAAGGCCACCTTCATGGCGTGGGCCTGGGGGCCGGGGATCATCACGCTGTGCTTGCGGGGCGGCAGCATCTTGTCGGCCAGGATGATCACGCCGTTGTTGCCGGCGTCCATCACGCAGACCGCGGGGATGTCGCCGAACTCCTTGTGGGCCGCCGGCACCTCGCCTCGCACCTGGGACGCGATGTTCCTGGCCGCCACGTGGGCCTGCTGCTCGGTGGGAAAGCCGGTCTTGGGGATCCCGATCGGGTTGGACGTGTGCCACGGCACCTCGACGGCGGCCGCGATGCCGACGGCGTAGACGTTGTCGTAGGGCAGGGTCTGGTAGGTGTCGCGCACGGGCACATAGCCCTTGTCGTCGCTGATCTCCACCGTCTTGGCCACCACGTCCTGGCCGATGAAGGGCGGGATGATCATCGCGTAGGCGAAGTCCAGGTTGGCGCCGTCGCTCAGCACCACCCGGCCCTCGTCGACATGGTCGATGCCCACGTTCAGCACGGAGGCGATCTTCTCCTTCTTGAGGAACATGTTGAGCATGCCCTCGCCGTGCTTGAGCCCGCCGATGCCGAAGTGACCGAGCACCGGCTCGGGGGAGACATAGGTGAGGTTGACCTGGCTCTTCAGGCCGTTCTTGCGAAGCTGGTGGCTGACGTTGAACAGGTACTCGTAGGCCGCACCGAAGCAGCCTGCGCCCTGGGTGGCTCCGACCACGATGTCGCCGGGGTTCTCGAGGAACGTGCGCCAACCCTCGCCGGCATGGATGGCATCCTCGAGCGTGGTGATGTTGTAGGCGTTGCCGCCCGGACCCAGCCCGGGCACCACATCGAACTTGTTCTGGAAGCCCGTGGCGATCACCAGGTAGTCGTAGTCGTGGACCCCCGATGCAGTGACCACCCGGTTGTTGGCCAGCTGCAGTTCGGTCGCGGCCTCGTGGACGAAGTCCACGCCGTGCTCGGTGAACGTGGGTTCCACCGCGAAGGTGATGTCCTCGGCCTTGCGCTTGCCGAAGGGCAACCAGATGAGCGACGGGTTGAACAGGAACCGATCCGACGGCGAGATCACCGTCACATCGACATCACCCTCGAGCTCGTGCTTGATGGCGATGGCGGCGGTCAGCCCACCGAAATTGCTGCCCAGCACCACGACCTTGTCTCGTGCCATCCGAGAGCCTCCTTCTTGCCGTCGACGGGCGCCGACCGGGCGCGATTCCACGAGGCAGCATGCCTCGCCCGACCGGTGTGTGGCAGGGCCCTAGGTCCCCTGATACCGGCCCGGCGCGCAGCGTGGCCTCTTCTCGGCTGGCCGCCAGCCGTGCTCACGAGTGACCCACCAACACTGCGGCCAGCGCGGCGGCGTCGTCATCGACCGATTGGTTGGTGGTGGCGCCGATCGCGGCGCGGGCGATGTTGGCGAACAGGAAGTCCGACAGCAGACGGGCAGCCACCGTCACCGGCACCACCAGCTCGTCGAAGTCCTGGCCGAGCCACGCCGCTGCAGCCTCCTCGAAGCGCGCGACCAGCGAGCGGGCCACCTCCTCGGCGTCGGCGTTGTGGTGGCAGCTCTCGGCCAGGAGCATGCGCCACACCGGCTGCTCGGCCTGCACGCCCGCCCAGATGGCGACCAACAGCTGGTGCAACCGGGCCCGATCGGTGCCGGTGCCGGCTGGAGGGATCTCGACGACCGCCAGCATCAGGTCGTAGTGGCGTTCCTCGATGACCGCCCGCAGCAGGTCGGCCTTGGAGGGGAAGTGGTAATAGAGGGCGGCCACGTTCACCCCGCAGGCGTCGGCCAGTTCCCGCATGCTGGTGCCCGCTGCGCCGCGCCGGGAGGTCAGATCGAGCGCCGCGTCGAGGATCCGCTCGCGCGTGCTGATCGTGGTGCCGGTCACGACGCCATGGTCACCGGTGTGAACACGGCGGGCAACTTGTTGAGGGCCAGCACCAGGGTGGATTGGCCCCGCTCGGCGCCGGCTCCGTCGGGCACGCGCAGGTCGGGTAGGTGACGAAGCAGCTCCTCGAACACCACCTTCACCTCCATGCGGGCCAGGTTGGCACCCAGGCAGTAGTGGGTGCCGATCCCGAAGGCGACGTGGGGGTTGGGGTCGCGATCGAGGCGCAGCACCTCCGGGTCGTCGAAGACCCGCTCGTCCCGGTTGGCCGACTGGTAGAGCATCAGCACCCGGTCACCGGCCCGCAATTCCTGGGTGAAGTCCTCGCCCCGGTACAGGTGGTCCTCGGTGACGGTTCGGGTGAAGCTCAGCACCGGGGACACGAAGCGGATCAACTCGTCGACGGCCAGGTCGACGAAGGCCTCGTCGTCGAGTCGCTGAACGAGCCGAGCATGCTCGTCCGGGAAGCGACTCAGTGCCAGCAGGCCGCCGCTGATGGCGTTGCGCGTGGTCTCGTTGCCGGCCACCAACAAGGTGACGAGAAACAGCAGCAGCTCGTGTTCATCGAGGGCGTCACCATCGACGAGGTACTGCTCGGTCGTGCTCTCGGCCAGCTCGGCCAGGGCACCGCTGTCGTGGGCCTGCGTCAAGACCGAGATCAGGTCGTCTGATGGGTCGGCCCGGCGGGCGTCGATCAGCTCCTGGAGCACCGCGGTGTACTCGCCGAAGGCGGTCATGGCGGCCAACAGAGCCGGATCGTCGGGCTCGGTACGGCCGTCGCCCCCCATCATGTCGTCGGACCAGCGGTAGAGCTGGAGGCGGGCATCGGGGTCCAGGCCCAGGAGCTCGGCGATGACGATCAACGGCACGTGCATGGCCACGTCGCCCACGAAGTCGACCTCACCGCGGGTGCCGATCTCTCGGGCCAGCTGGGCCGACAGCTCGCGTACGTGGGGCAGGATCTCGCGCACCTGGCGGGGCGTGAAGCCCTTGTTGACCAGCCGACGCACCCGGGTGTGCTCGGGATCGTCCATGGCGAGCAGCGACAGGTCGGAGGCCCCTCTCGGACGCACGCCCTCGCGGCTGCAGTACCGCTCGGGGTGGCGGGACACGTTCACCACATCGGCGTAGCGCGACACCACCCACAAGTCGTTGACCTCGTCGCGGTACATCGGTGCATCGGCCCGGAGCCACCGGTAGGTGTCCCAGGGATCGTCGTAGAGCGTGGAGTCACAGAAGTCGATCGGTTCCATGACCGGCAGCCTAACCTACTGAACGTTCGTTGAGCAGGTGAGCATCGGTGTGACGATCATGCGGCGGGACGCGATCCCGTCGTAGTAGGACAATCCCATGGCTGCCCGTGACCTACCGGTGTTCGTCGTGTCGCACTTCCACTGGGACCGCGAGTGGTATCGCACCATGCAGGGATTCCGGGCTCGGTTGGTGGACGCGGTGGATCAGGTCCTCGACCTGCTCGCCGCCGACCCGGAGGCCTGCTTCGTGCTCGACGGGCAGACCATCGTGCTCGAGGACTACCTGGTCGTGCGGCCCGAACGCGGCGACGAGCTGGCCGGTCATGTCCGGACCGGCCGCCTGGCCATCGGTCCGTGGTACGTGCAGCCCGACTCACTGCTGCCATCGGGCGAGTCCCATGTGCGCAACCTGCTCGAGGGACGGCGGACCGCGGCCGCCTTCGGTCCGGTATCCACCGTCGCCTACGTGCCCGACTCGTTCGGGCACCCCGCCCAGTTCCCGCAGCTGTTCGCCGGGTTCGGGCTGCGCGCCTTCGTGCACTGGCGCGGGAACGGCGCCGAGCTCGACGATCTCGGACCGCGATGGAACTGGCGAGGTCCCGATGGAACCAACCTGGCGGTCCTGCACCTGACCGAGGGGTACTTCGGCGCATCGCGACCGCCCGATGCTCCCGACGAGGCGGCGACGGCGCTGGCCCAACTGGTGCAGCGTCAACGTCGAGCCGGCGAGGAGCCGGTCATCCTGATGAACGGGTTCGATCACACTCGGCCCGATGCGCACATCGGCGCACTGATCGGGCCGCTGTCGGCCGCCGTCGGGGCCCCGGTGCGCCGGGTCACGCTCGATGAGGCCGTTGTCCCGGCTGCGGCGTCGGCCGACGGATGGCCGGAGTTCGCCGGCGAGTTGGTCGGAGGCCGGGTGGCCAACCTGCTGCCCGGCGTGTGGTCCACCCGCTTGGACCTCAAGCGGCGCAATCGAACCGGTGAGGCGCTGCTCCAGGACTGGGCCGAGCCGTGGGCGGCGCTGGGCCAAGTGCTCGGCTTGGCCGACGAGTCGGCGTCGCTGCGCGAGGCCTGGCGCAAGCTGTTGCGCAACCAGGCGCACGACTCGATCTGTGGCTGCTCGATCGACGCGGTGCACGACCGCATGGCTGCTCGCTACGACGATGCCGAGGGTCTGGCCGATCAGACGGTGCAGCGCGTCCTCGAGCGCCTGGCTGGTCGGGGCCCCGATCGCGAGGTCCCGCCGATCGATGAGTTGGCGGTGACCGTGTTCAATCCCTCACCTCACCCCGTCACGGGCCTGGTCACGGTCCCCCTGGACGCGCACCCGGCGTTCGCGGTGCGTGTGGGCCAGCCCGACCTGCACTCCTTGCTGCTGGCCGGTCTGGGGCCCCTGGGGTTCACCGTCGACGGCTGCCCCGTGCGAGTGGTGCCGTCGACCGATCCCACCCGGGTCCGCTGGTTGCCCGACCAGGCCGCCCTCGACGTCGAGTTCGTGGCCACCGACGTGCCTCCGCTGGGATGCCGGAGCTATCGGCTCCAGCGCAGCGAGCCGGTCGACGACGAGCTCGACGACGGACGCGAGGTGATGGCCGACGACGTGGCGGCGCGCGTCGCGGAGGACGGCACCCTCACCGTGGACATGGCCGGCCGCAGCTGGAGCGGCCTGTTCGGCCTCGAGGACATCGGTGATCGGGGCGACACCTACGACTTCGACCCCGTCGAGGCGGCGCTCACACCGTCGCCGCGGCTCGTGGAGGTGCAGCGCCGTCGGCACGCCTCGGGCATCCAGGCGTTGGTGGTGCGCCGTACGATCGCTCTACCCGCCGCGCTCGACGAGAGTCGTCGGGCGCGGTCGAGGCAACGGGTTGACGTGGACATCGACATCGAGCTCACCGTCGCACCCGGATCACCCGGAGTGCGCGCCCGCGTGCGGCTGGTCAACCGGGCCCGCGACCATCGTCTGCGCTTGCGGTTCCCCACCGGTGCGGCGTCCGCCGAAGGGTGCCGGGCGGCCACCACCTTCGATGAGGCTCGGCGGGCCGGCGACGAGGACGTCCGGGTGGACGACTCGGCGTGGGTGCATCCGGCGCCGGCCACGTTCTGTCATCAGGGCCACGTCGTGGTGGGTGGACTCACGGTCGTGGCGCCGGGTCTTCCCGAGGCCGAGTTGGCCCCGAACGGTGAGTTGCTGCTGACGCTGATGCGATCGGTGGGGTGGCTGTCGCGCTGGGAGTTGACGACCCGGCCACTGCCGGCTGGACCCACCATGGCCGCTCCCGGCGCGCAGGGCCTGGCGGAACACCACGCCGATCTGTGGCTGTTGCCCGAGGTGTCGGCGGCCCGGGTTCGAGCCACCGTCGCCGGTCTGCGGGGTGTGCTCGCCGGGCCCGAGCCCCGGCTGGACGCCGACCGGAGCCTGCTCGCCGTGGACGATCAGCAGCTGGTGCTGTCGGCCCTGAAACCGGCCGTGGACGGCAACGGGATCATCCTGCGGCTGCTGAACCCCACCGACCAGCCTCGCATCGCCGACGTCTCCACGGGCTTCGCCGTGTCTGCGGTCGAGTCGCTGCGCCTCGACGAGACACCCGACGACGGCGTGGTGACGTTGGACGGCCGTCGTTGCACGCTGGGAGTGGCGGCCCACGCCCTGCGGACGATTCGGCTGCTGCCGGGTTGATCAGCTGCGCTGGGACCGCTTGTTGGAGGGGGTGGGTCCAGGCTTGGCCGTGAAGCGGTGGTCCTCGACCAGTCTCAACAGGTCGTACGCGCTCACGATGCCCGCCACCTTCTTGCCCTCGGTGACCACCACGTGGTGCAGGTGGTGGTTGCGCATGATCCGGGCCGCGATGTGGGGCCCGTCGTAGCGGGGCACCGTGAACACGGGCGTGGACATGATGGTGCTCACCGGGGCATCGACCGGGTGGTCGGCCAGCATGTCCGATGCCGTGACCATCCCGACGGCCTCACCATCGGTGTCCACGATGGGGAGGGCCGAGATCTTCTGCTCGGCCATCACCCCCCGGATGTGGCCGATGGATTGATGGGGGGTCGCAGTCATCACGGGGTGCTGCATGATCTGATCGATGTTGACGGTCACGCTGTGACCGTAGGGCTCCGGCGCCGCCGACGATAAGGACAGAAGTCCCCTTGGTGGTTGTCCGGTGTCATCTGAGACGATGTGGGAGGCTCGGCGAACGCCGGCCGGCAGGAGGAGCGCATCGATGACGGTCGAGACCCGTGAGTCGTTCTGTCGGGTGTGCCACGCGGCCTGCCCCATCGAGGTCGACGTCGACCTCGACGACAACCGGATCGTCGCCGTTCGGGGGGTCAGGGACGACCCGCTCTTCGAGGGCTACACCTGCATCAAGGGTCGGCAGCTGGCCGACCAGATGCATCACCCCGACCGACTCCGGGCCGCCTACCGACGAGCGCCCGGTGGCCATCTCGAGGAGATCGCCTCTTCGAGCGCGTTGGACGAGGTGGCCGAACGCCTGGCCGATGTCGTCGAGCGTCACGGCCCGGCCGCCGTTGCCACCTACACCGGCACCGGCGGGTACCAGAACTCCTGCGCGCTCGAGACCGCTCGTGGCTTCCACAAGGGCCTGGGCTCGTCGTCGTTCTACACGTCGGTCACCATCGACCAGCCGGCCAAGACCACCGCTCCTGGAATCTCGGGCTGGTGGGGCGCCGGCTTCCACGACTTCCGTACGGCCGACGTCCTGGTGGCCGTGGGCTACAACCCGATGGTGTCGAGCTACGGCCCGGTCGGGGGGCTGCAGGGCACCAACCCCACCACCGTGCTCCGGCGGGCCCGCGATCGGGGCTTGAAGCTGGTGGTGATAGATCCTCGGCGCACCGAGCTGGCCACCTTCGCCGACATCCACCTCCAGGTCGTTCCCGGTGAGGACGCCGCTGTGCTGGCCGGCTTCCTGCGGGTGATCCTCACCGACGATCTCCACGACGTTGACTTCTGCGAGCAGTGGGTGGACGGTCTGGACCGGCTGCGGGCCGAGGTCGACCCCTTCACGCCCGAGGTCGTCGCCCGGCGAGCGGGCATCGACGCCGATGATCTGGTGGCCGCGGCCCGAATGTTCGCCGGCGGCAGGCGGGGCACCTTGGGGACCGGCACCGGACCGAACATGGCTCCTGATTCCAGCCTCACCGAGCACCTCGCGGTGAGCTGCAACATCGTGTGCGGTCGGGTCAACCGTGAGGGTGATCGCCTGGAGTCGGGCGCCTTCCTGTATCCGGGCACCCCGCGCAAGGCGCAGGCCATTGCCCCGCGCGATCCGCGCACCGGGGCCCGGCACCGCTTCCGCGGGCTGCGGGGATACATCGGAGAGATGTTGTGCTCGGTCATCTCCGAGGAGATCCTCGAACCCGGCGACGGACAGATCCGGGCGCTCATCGTGTCCGGTGGCAATCCGGCCGTGGCCTGGCCCGATCAAGAGCTCACCATGCGAGCCCTCCGCGATCTGGAGCTGTTGGTGGTGATCGACCACCGGATGACGGCCACGGCTCGTGAGGCCCACTATGTCATCGCCCCTCGGCTGTCGTTGGAGCGGGCCGACGTCCCGCACCTGATGGATCGCTGGTTCGCGGCCCCCTACACCAACTACACCGAAGCCGTGGTCGAGCCCGAAGGCGACGTGGTGAACGAGTGGGAGGTCTTCTGGGGCCTGGCCCGACGGCTCGGCATCGAGCTGCCCACCGCCGGGGGAGACCTGGCCGCCATGGAGCAGCCGTCGGACGACGACGTGATCGACATGGTCTACGCCAGGAGCCGCATGTCCACCACCGAGGTGAGGGCCAGCCGGGGCGTCATCCACGAGGACAAGGCCCTGGTGGTGCAACCGGCCGATCCGGATTGCACGGCCCGCTTCGACGTGGCGCCCGACTCGATGATGACCGCCCTGAACGAGGTGGTGCACCAGCGCACCAGCGCCGAACGGTTGTCGGGCTTCGATCCCGAGCGGTATCCGTTCCGGTTGGTGAGTCGTCGTCTGAAGGCGGTCATCAACTCGCTGGGGCCCGAACTGCCCAATCTCGCCGCCAAGGGCACCACCAACGCGGCCTACATGCACCCAGACGACCTGGCCGAGCTGGGGCTGGCCGACGGCGACCTCGTCGACATCACGTCACCCACCGGCCAGATCCGAGGGGTCTGCGAGGGGGCTTCGGATGTGCGGCCGGGGGTTGTGTCGATGGCCCACTCGTGGGGTGACGGCTCGCTCAGCGACGACAAGGTCCGCGACATCGGGACACCCACGAGCCGGCTCACCTCCACCACGGCCGCGCACGACCCCATCACCGGCATGGTCGTGCAGAGTGCCATCCCGGTGAACGTGACCGCCGCGTTGGTCGAGGCCGGTTGACCGACCCGCGGCCGAAGCTCAGACCCCGCCGAGGGGATCGGCGCTGAGGTCGGGCGGACCCTGGTAGTGGACGTCGAGCAGCCGGCTGGCGAAGAGCCACTCGCCATCGACGCGGACGTAGCGGTCGTCGTAGTGGGCCAACAGGATCCCTCGGCGGCCATCGGCGCGCCACCAGGCCTCCTGGATGTACCAGCGGCCGGTGCCCGTTCCGGCATCGATGTCGAGATCGGCCGTCCCGTTGTTCACCGTCTGGATCACCTTGGCGAACCGCTCCATGGCGCCCAGCCACATCTGGCCGATGGCGTCGCGACCCTCGGCGTGGAGGTCGGGTCCCAGCTCCCACACGGCGTCGGCGGCCCAGGTGGCGGACCATCGGTCGACATCTCGATGCACCACGGCGTCGGCGTAGCGGTGGACCAGGTCCTCGATGGCGTCTCGGCTCACGAAGGCCCCGCCACGTCGGCTCGAGCCCTGCCCTCGGCCAGGTATCGGGCCACGCCGTCGTGGAGGTGGCGGATGCGAACCTCCTGGTAGTCCCCCAACGTCTGGGTGCCCTTGGTGCTGGCCTTGAAGCCCTTGGTCATGGCGGCCAGGTTGGCCGTGTCCTGGTCGTAGATCATGCCCAGCGACTTCGCGATGCCCGGCGTGAGCGTGTAGCTGTCGTCGACATCGAGATCGAACGGCTCGGCCGGGAGCGGTACGGCGCCGTGATCGGGCTTGGGCCGCAGGACCAGCAGGTCGAAGATCGATCGGTCGGGATCGTTCCCGTCGGGGCGGAACCGATACACCATCGGGAACTGCAGGCCCGGGAAGAAGAACGCGTTCGGGAACACGAAGTACTCGATCGAATCGATCGTCTCCGTCACCGACAGGTGCGAGAAGTCGTTGTCGTACTGCTCACCCAGCACCTCTTGCATGTGGCGGGCGTACACGTCGCGGGCGCGCTCGCCCTCCGGGATCTCGGGGATCTCCTGCCCCGGGTTCTTGCGGTACATCAGCATGTTCAAGATGCCCTGCTCGTCGGGCCGCTTCTCGGGCGGGACATGGGGGCTCGTCGTGCCGATCGTGTGGATGAACCGGCTCACGTGGTCGCCGAACACGTCGTACTGCGCGTTCGCGTCGCCGGCGGTGTAGATCGACTG
>Ga0224505_10002085_pt1 | contig 11991 bp, 9 predicted proteins | sample SF_Jan12_sed_USG_FD_169102 | JGI IMG/M metagenome (GOLD analysis project Ga0224505, IMG submission 169102) | Sediment microbial communities from San Francisco Bay, California, United States - SF_Jan12_sed_USGS_4_1 | ecosystem: Environmental > Aquatic > Marine > Sediment | place: USA: California...
GAGATCGGCGCGGCGACGACGCTGCGCGAAATCATTCGCGACGAGCGCATCAACCGGGACTACGGGCTGCTGTCCATGGCCGCGGGACGGGTCGCCAGCCCGCAGATCCGCAACGTCGGTACGCTGGGCGGCAACCTGTCGCAGGACACGCGCTGCTGGTACTACCGGCGAGGCCTGGCCTGCTACCGCGCCGGCGGCAACCTCTGCTACGCGGACGGTCCCGAGGCCATGAACCGCGAGCATGCGGTGCTCGGCGCGAGCCGCTGCGTCGCGGTCAGCCCGTCGGACACCGCGACGGCGCTGGTCGCGCTCGAGGCGACGATGGTCATCGCGAGCGTCAACGGTGAGCGGACCCTGACCGCGGAGGATTACTTCGTCGGGCCGGACACGCACATCATGCAAATGACCGCACTCGAGCCGGGCGAAATCCTGACGTCGGTACGGATCCCGTCGAAGTGGGCGGGCAAGCGCTTCTATTTCGAGAAAGTCGCCGACCGCAATGTCTGGGACTTCGCGCTGGTCAGCATCGCCGTCGCAATGTCAGTCGACGGCGACACGATCAGCGACAGTCGATTCGTTTGCGGCGGCGTCGCCTGCCGGCCCCACCGGCTCGAAAACGTCGAGCGCGCCGTGCGCGGCAAACCGCTGTCGGACGAGACAGCAGAAACCGCCGCACCGCTCGCGAGCGCGGGCGCAAAGCCGCTCAATTACAACCATTTCAAGTTGCCGCTGATGGAAAACCTCGTGCGGCGCGCGATGCGGGGATAAGAGACCGTGGATATAGCCACTTACAAGAACGACGTCTGGGGCCAGGAGGTCCTGCGAGGCGTTTCCTGGGATCTCCTCTGGCTGGTCATTGTGCTCGCCTTCGTCGCGATCGCACTGCATGCGATCTATGGAGCGACACAGAAGCGCGGCGAGTTGCCGTCCAGCGAAGGTCCCCGCGTCAAGCGGCACGACGCCATCGACCGGGCCTATCACTGGGTAATGGCCGGCAGCGTATTCGTGCTGCTCGTCACTGGCGTCTTCCCGATTGTCGGCCTCGAATTCGCATGGCTTGAGATTCACTGGATCGCCGGCATCGTGCTGACGATCGCGGTCGCTTTCCACATACTGCGGTCGTTCACCCAGGACCTGTCGGCAATGGCGGTCGGCCCGCGCGATATGCAGGAAGCGCTCGACGGCACGATCAAGCCCGGCAAGTATTCGCCGGCGCAAAAAGCCATGCACACCGTGGTCACAATCCTCACGCTGCTCGTCATCGCCAGCGGCATAGTGATGTTTCTGCAAATCGAAACGCCCTGGTGGGAACGCGCGAACTCTCTGCCGGAGTCGACACTGGGTCTCGTGTTTTTCCTGCATGGAATCTCGACGCTCGGACTCATCGGCGTCATCTGCCTGCACGTGTACTTCGCGCTGCGCCCGGAGAAGTTTTTCTACACGCGCTCAATGATCAAGGGATGGATTTCGAAAGACGAACTGGCCGCGCATCACGATCCGCAGCGCTGGACGCCCGACGAAACCACCTGAACCGAGTCCGCCGATCAATACGATCCGCACGCGCGGGAGAGCGCCGTGAGTAATACGTTGAAAAATAATATCGAGGCCATCGAGTCCGGTTACGAATATCTGCTCGCCTATGCGGCGCAGGGCCGCGAGCGCGACGATGGTACCGAGGCGCGATCGATGCTGCAGTCGATGCGCGATGCCGCCGCCGGAATCGCGAGCGAACTCGCGAACGACGATGATGATTTTTCGGAGGTCGTCGTCGAAGATGCACGGAAGTCCGGCGCGGCCATCAGGCTGGTTATCGGCCAGGACAGGATCAGCTCCGAAATCGTCGACAACCTGAATGCGTCGATTCACCTGCGTGCGCTCCTCACGGACCTTTTCCTGCTGAGCGAAACCATTGGCTGAGGCAGAACGGGTTCTCTGTGGAACTAATACCGCGCTCGGGGTACAAACGCCCTGACAGAAAAGAAATCCGGCGCGAATGACGATGCAAACAATGCCGTCGTCGCACCTGCTAAAAACTCTGCAAAAAATTGAGGACTCACTCATGAAGAAAATTGCCTTGTTCGGTCTCTTTGTCCTTGGCAGCGCCATCGCCAACGCCGACGTCACCCGTCACCCCCTCCCCGGAGGCTCCACCTTCCCGATCGCACAGGCTGTCGAGGTTTCCGCAGGTACGACCCTCGTCTACCACAGCGGCACGTTGCCAGGTCCCGCAAACCCGGATGCCGCAGAAGGCAGCCGCGAGTACTGGGGTGATACGGAGGCCCAGGCCAACAGCGTGTTCGAACGCATGCAGGTTTCGCTCGAAAACCTGGGGCTTGGCTTCGGCGACGTCGTCAAAATGACGGTTTTCCTGGTCGGCGATCCCGAACTTGACGGCCGCATGGATTTCGCAGGCTTCATGCGCTCCTATTCGAAGCACTTCGGCACCGAGGCGCAGCCGAACAAACCGGCGCGATCGGCAATCCAGATCGCGGCGCTCGCCCGGCCGAATGTCTTCGTAGAGGTTGAGGTAGTGCTGGCGCGCCCCTGACCGATACTGGTGCCGGTGTTGAGTTATTGAGTTGTTGCCTGGTGCACTAGCCGTTCCGGCCACGGCGTCAAGCGGTAACTCATTTACTCGACACCGACACCGCTTTTCGCTGTCCCGTAAATTTCGTACTTGAGAACCAGCAAATCGCGAACGCTCAGGGCTCCGCCTCCCGCAGTAAATGGCGACAACCCGAGCTCACCATGCGTTATTTCAAGCTGACCCCTCGCAACGAACGAATCGTCTGTTAACTCGATACTGGCCGGAAATGTCACGGTATGTTCCATCTCTTTGACGATAACCGTTGTCACGATGTTCACGTCGGGCATGCTGCCATCTATTGCCGTGGATCGAATCCGAATGGCAGGAAACTGTTCGCCATGCAGCAGTCTTTCGCCGAGCATGTTGGCCCGGGTGCCATCGATGTCCTTTTGCGAAATCTCCCCTTCGAAGTCTTCTCCCTCAAGCGCGCGCAAGTCGGCATCATCGACCTGGAGGTCAGTGACGCTGAGCTCGAGCATGAATGTTGATTCGAGCGGGTTTGGCGCGACCATGACATCGCCCGAGATGCCATGGTGCGAAATCACGTGATGGTGACCGAAGCGACGCAACGGGCCGTCCGGATAGGCCAGCACGCGCAGCCAACTGGCATCGCTGTTGACTCGAAACGTCTTGTTCGTGACAGGCTCCTGGGCCTGGCTGGCCAGCGGCGCTGTGATTACGAGCACAGTCAGCAGAAGGGACATAATGCGCATTTTTTTCCTCGTCGGGCCGTTGTTTCCGTCGGTCCGATTTTACTCGGTTATTGGGATCATTGGTTTGACCGTTACGAGCAACGATATGGACAGCGCGGGCGCTGTTGATAATCCTGCTCCTGACCGTCAGGATACGCGAAAATTTGCTCGGCCCCAGGTCGTAAACGAGCAGACTCATTGAGGACAAGTGACTATGGCAATTCAAGCAAGGTGGATCCTTTTTCTGACGCTAGTCGCAGGCATTGCGATCAGGGCGGCTGAAGCTTCGGAGTGGCAGCTTGTACAGGATTCGAGCAATGTTCGGTTTATCGGCATCCAAGAAGGATCGGCATTCCGGGGACGCTTTGAAAACTTCACTGCGATGATCGACTTTGATCCGGAAAATCCGTCTGCGGGCAAAATCATCGGCGTCGTCAAGACGGAATCGGTCGAGTCCGGTGATGCGGAGAGGGATGCCACATTGATGGAGGAAGACTGGTTCGACCCGCAGAATTTTCCGGAGTCGCGGTTTGAATCCGAGCGCATCGAGCAGCGGGAGGATGGAACATTCGACGCCCACGGGCAACTAACCATCGTCGGCATCAGCCAGCCCGTCACAATGTCATTCGAATTCGACGTGTCGGGTGCGACTGCGCATTTTTCCGGCACCTTTGAGATCAAGCGGCTCGATTTCGGTGTGGGCTGGGACGCGACCAACTGGATCGCCGACGAAGTCGGCGTACAAGTAGAACTCGACCTGCATCAATAGCCTGTCTGGAGTATTCGCATGGCCAAAGGTAGTCCTGAGCAACCCCGGTCTGTCAGCAAACGGGAATTCCTCGGTGCATTCGCCGCTATTGGTGGCGTTTCTGCCGTAATGTCGGCACTCGACGGCCTGGGCATGGGCATTGCGTCTGCCGCGGAGGCGCCTCCCGATCTCATGGGGCGTTCCGAGGGTACGCGGGTGCTCATTCTGGGTGCCGGCCTTGCGGGAATGACCGCGGCCTATGAGTTGAGGCTGCGCGGTTACGACTGCCAGATCCTGGAAGCCCGTCCTTTCGCCGGGGGTCGCTGCCAGTCCTCCCGCGCGGGTTTCAGAACGACCACCGTTGACGGCGAGACCCGTACTTGCGATTTCGACGAGGGGCAGTATTTCAATCACGGCCCGTGGCGCCTTCCCAGCTTCCATTACGCAGTCTTTCACTACATCCGCAAGTTCGGCGTTCCGATGGAGATCATGGTCCAGGACAATGACCTCGGTTACGTTCAGTTCGATGATGCCGATGGACCCCTTGCCGGTCGCAGGGTTCGCCAGCGCGAGATCAAGGCCGATATGCGAGGCTACACTGCCGAGTTGCTGGCAAAACTCGCGGACCAGGGCGCGCTCGACAAGGACCTGACGAACCAGGACAAGGAACGGCTCGTCGACTACCTCGTTCGTCAGGGTTTCCTGGATGCGCGGGACCTGAGTTACAAGGGCACGGTCCACAGAGGCATCACCAACTTCGATGCCATGAGCCTGGGTCGGCCCGAAACGGCTTCGGAGGCCCTGGCATTCAAGGACATACTGCAATCGGGGCTCGGTAACACGTTCCAGGGCGTCTCGACAATCGACCACCCGACAACGATGTACCAACCCGTAGGAGGCATGGATCAGATCGCGCGGGCATTCGAGCGCGAAGTCGGCAGTATCATCACGTACAACGCCGAGGTTCAGGAACTGAAGCAGGACGACAACGGTGTCAGCGTGCCCTATCGCGATACGGCCACGGGCGAAGTGAGTGTTGCCAGGGCGGACTACTGCATGACCACCATACCGCTCGGACTGCTCTCCAGGCTTCCGACGGATTTGTCAGATCGGTGCAAGGAGGCTATGGCGGCACCCGGGAAGATGACCGTCGGCAAGCTGGGGCTGCAGATGAATCGCCGCTTCTGGGAAGAAGACGACGACATTTATGGTGGCGCAAGTACGCTCGGAATCCCGGGACATACCGTCGTCTATCCTTCTTACGGCTATTTCGGCAAGAAGGGCATCGTCATGAGCGCATACCCGATTGGCCGCCCGGCAGTCGCCTTCAGCGAGCTCTCGCTGGCCGAACAGGTCGAGCAGGCGGTCGAACTGAGCGAGCGCATACACCCGGGACAGTTCCGCAAGCATTACGATGGCAAGGCCTTTTCGATCTCATGGCAGCGTACCCGCTACAGCGAAGCCGGCTGGTCGACCTGGTCGCCGCCGGACCGCCAGAAGCACTTGCCGGTATTGCGGGAGCCGCAGGGTCGGGTCTACTTTGCAGGCGATTACTTAAGCGGCCTGGCCGGGTGGCAGGTAGGGGCCATCGAATCAGCGTGGACGCAGATCGAGAAGCTCCACGCCAGCGCGATGCAGACCTGAAAAAAACCCGGGTGCCGGCACCTGGACACTAACGAACGATGGCACCGTCGCGATAGCGGACTTCACCGCCAAGAATCGTCATTACGATTCCCGTGTTCATGATCCTGTCGTCGGGAACCGTCAGCAGGTCCTGCGACAGGATCGTGATGTCCGCAAGCTTTCCGGGCGTGAGTGAGCCCTTGATGTCTTCCTCGAACGCGGCAATCGCGTTGCCCATCGTGTACGAGTAGAGCGCGCGTTCGCGCGAGTAAACTTCCTGCGGCTGGAATTTCGTGCCATCCGGCAGTTCGCGGGTCACGGAGCAGTGGAAGCTCGCGATCGGATCGATCTCGTCGACCGGCGGGTCGGTGCCGTTCGTCGGCACGAGGCCGGCCTCCGCCAGTGTATTGAAAATATAACCGCGCTCCAGCGTCCGCTCGGGACCGAGACGATCGACGACCCACGGCCCGTCGGAACAGGCGAAGATACCCTGGACGGCGGGGATAACGCCGAGGTCCACGGTGCGCTGCACGTCGTCCGGATGAATGACCTGTGCGTGCTCGATGCGCCAGCGCAGGTCCGTCTTGTCCGGGTGTCTCGCGAATTCCGCTTCGTAGATATTGAGCAATTCCCGGTAGGCCCGGTCGCCGATGCCCTGGATCGCGAGCTGGTAGTCCTGCGCCATCGCGAGCCGCGCCGATGCTTCGATTTCCTCGATCGGCACGACGTTGAGGCCGTGGCTGCGCGGCAGGTCCGAATACGGTTCCAGCAGCCAGCCGCCGTGCGTACCCAGCGCACCATCGAGCACCTTTTCGCCGATGGCGCGGACCGTCAGGAAATGATTGCCGTAACCGACCATACGGTACTCGTGCAGGCGACCCTCCATATCCGCCGCCTGCTCCTCGAAGGCCATCCACAAGCGGACCGGCAGGTTGCCCTCGTCCGCCATCTTCCGAATCAGGTCGACCTCCGCAAAACTGGTGCCGAGATCCTGGAACGAGGTGATTCCGTGGCGCAGCGAGGCCTCTCCCGCCAGCGTGATCATGCGCCGCATCTCCTCTTCGGCGATGCCGGCGGGCCTGCGGCCCTGGTGGCCCGAGTAGGCCTGCCGGAACACGTCCTGGGCCGACTCGCGCATCATGCCCGTGGCGCGACCCTGTTCGTCGCGGACGATCTCGCCGCCCTCCGGCGGCGGCGTGTCATCGCCGAGCTCGACAAGGCTCATCGCCTTCCGGTTCACGAACACGCCGTGCCCGCTCGTGTGGATCAGCATGACGGGATTGTCCGGCGTTGCGGCGCTCAGTGAGTCGTGCACCGGCAGTCCCTCGACGAGCACGTCTTCGCGCAACTCCCACTTGTCCTGGTGCCAGCCCCGGCCAATGATCCACTCGCCAGGCGGTGTCTCCGCAACCGCGCCCGCAACCATCGACACGATCTCCGCCCAGCTCTTCGCGTAACGGAAGTCGAGAATCAGCAGCGAGCCGCCGAAGCTCGTATAGTGGCCGTGGCCCTCGATGAGACCCGGAATCGCCGTTTGCCCGCCGAGGTCGATGACGTCGGTCGCCTCGCCGACGTAGGCATCGATCTCGGCGGTCGAACCGACCGCCGCAATGCGGTCGCCGATGACGGCGATTGCCTCGGCGCGCGGCAATGCAGGATCGACGGTAACGACGTTGCCATTGACGAGCACCATGTCGGCGACCGGGTGGGCCTGCGATGATTCCCGCTCACCGCCACAACCGGCCAGCGCGAGCGCTGCAAGAATGATGACGGTGGGCCGCACGATTTCCCCTTCCGTTATTTCCATCAGCGCACCTTGCTGAAATTCACGACCACGCCCGCGAAATAGTGCCGGTCGGGCGCCGGCTCGTAATAACGCCCGCCGAACGCATTGATCCGAATGTTGTTGTTATAGCGCTCGTCGAACAGGTTGTTGATGCCTGCATAGGGCCTCAGGATCCAGCGGCCGGAACGGAACTCCCAGGCGGCGCGCAGGTTCGCGACCGTGTACGAGGAGACATTGACGGTGTTGCCGTTATTCGCGTAGAGATTCCCCGAATAGACTGCCTCGAGCGTCCCGGAGAACCCGGAATCCCGGCCCCACGACAGCCCGAAGTAGCCGAATTGCGAAGGGACGCCCGGCAACTGCATGCCACTGAAGTCGTTGCCGCTCTCGTCTATGAAATCGTCGAACTCGAAATCGGACCAGGTGTAGGACAGGTCGACGCGCAGCCCGCTTTCGTGCTCCCAGGCAAGCGCCGCCTCGATGCCATCCCGTGACGAGCTGCCCGCGTTCGCATAGAACGTCCGGCCCGGGAACGCGGCCAGTTCGAAAGGGACCAGCTCGTCCTCGAGGTCGATCGTGAACCAGGCGAGTTCATAGTAGAGACTGCCGGCCGAGTACTTGTAACCGATCTCGAAGTTGTCCGCAGTCTGTGGCACCAGCAACGCGTTGAAACCGCCGCTGCCGTCCGGATTGGCGAGTTCGGTGGTCGTCGGCGTCTCGAAGGCGCTGCTGTACGACGCGAACGCGACGCCGGATTCCATCCGATAGTTGAGCGCAAGCGATGGGCTGACCTGGTCGAAATCGAGCGTGCCGGAGTCGTCGCCGTCGACCAGGTAACGATCGGTCACGTCGTAGGAAATCTCGTCGTACCGGAGGCCCGCCAGGAGCGACCAGTCGCGACTGAACCGGTACTGGCCCTGTACGAACACGCCCGCACTGTCGACCGTCTCGTTCTGGTCGAAGACCATAGGCCCCAACACGCCGTTCTCGTTGTCGAAGCGCTTGCGGTCGTCATCCTGGCGGTCGTAGTCGACACCGACGGTCAGCCCGAGTGCATCCGGCAGGCGGCCGAAGCGGTACTGGGCGCCGAAGCCGTAAAAGAAGCGATCGAGATCGACGGTGCCACCGTCCGTGAACGGCAGTTTGTTTCCGAACTCGCGCCATGCATAGTAGTTACGAAGGGTCAGGTCACCGTTGTCGCGATTCCGGCGGTAGACCACGCCGAAACGCTGCTGCTCGAGCGACTCGCCGGCATCAAACTGCACGTTCAGGTCACGAGCGGATGTCGGCGCGCTGGCCGCCTGCGCCGCGTTGATTCCGCCGGCGTCCTGCGCCTCGGGCTGGTCCGTCAGGTTGAGTGAGAAGACGAGTTCGTCGGAGAGGCCGATCGGCACGCCGAGCTTGCTGTTCATGACACTGCCACGGGCCTTCGAATGGTCCCGGTAGCCGTCGATCTCGGTGCGAGACACGTTGAACAGGTAGTCCGATGCACCGACCTGCCCGGCCGACTTCAGCTGGAACTGCGAATAACCGTGGTCTCCGCCTGCTGCCCGGCCTTCGATGTACGGCTCCGCACTGCCGAGTTCGCTCACTATCGAGATCACGCCGCCGGCGGCATTGCCGTAAAGCGACGACGACGGGCCGCGCAGCACCTCGATCGATTGCGCCGATCCGAGGTCGATGCTGTCGACACCGGCCTGCCCGTCCGGCAACGTCTCGGGTATGTCATCAACAATGACCTTGATGCCGCGTATGCCGAAACTCGAGCGGGCACCGAAGCCGCGCAGTGAAATCCTGAGATCCTGGGCGAAGTTGTAGCGGTTCTGCATGTAAAGGCCGGGTACACCCGCAAGCGCCTCGTCGAGGCCGAGCTGCTGCGTGCCGACCTGGATACGTTCGCGGCCAACGACCGAGATAGAGCGTGCGACGTCGCGCACCGAATTCTCCATCCGGGTTGCGGTCACCACGATTTCGTCGAGTGCGTTCTCGTCGGGTTCCTGGGCCTGCGACGCAACGGCCGACAGCAGGGAAACGAGCGCCAGCCGCGCCTGCGCGGCCGTGATCCTGGATCTCATGATTGACGAAAGTCCTTTATACCTGATTCCCGGCAATGCCGCGGCTGACCGCTAACCATAGGTAAATCAGTGCCGGATTTCCAGAGCGATTTTGTCTTTTTTTTCCGTAACTTAAGTCTCAACTGCAACAGCCGTCCGGGGTCGTCCATGTCGCCTATAATGGGCCGCCTGCATCACGTAACCGGGAGCCCGGACCACCATGACCCGAACACCGCACACGTTTCTTGCCGCCGCCCTGCTGTTCCTTGCCGCCTGCAGTGACCCCGGACCTGCCATGCCGGCGCCGGAGCTGATCGTCATCAATGCCGACATCCGCACCGTCGATTCGACCCGGCCGAGAGCCGGGGCATTCGCCGTCGTCGGTGGAAAATTCTCAGCAATCGGCACGTCCGAGGAGATTCTCGCGCTCGCGGGCACATCGACCGAGGTGCTCGACGCCGGCGGCGTTACGGTGATACCCGGCCTCATCGACGGCCACACGCACCTGGTCAGCGGTGCGGGTCTCGCGACCGGCGTCGACCTGACGGACATCGCGGACAAGGAAGAGTGGCTGCGCATCGTGCGCGACAAAGCGGAATCCCTGCCCGACGGGGCATGGATTCTGGGCGGCGCGTGGAACCATATGCTCGGCGACGGCGTGCTGCCGACGAAGGAAATGCTGGATGCGGTTGCGCCGGATAATCCCGTGCTCCTCCGCGACATCGACGGTCACTCGACATGGGCGAACTCCCGCGCGATCGAGCTGGCCGGGATATCCGCCGACAGCCCTGTGCCGGCGGGCGGCGAGATCCTCGTCGATGCGGAGACCGATGAATTGACCGGCATCTTCCTCGAGGGAGCATCGCGCCTGTTCAATGGCGCACCCGGACTGGCGGACGCACGCGATCCCGTCGCCGGCGCCCGGGCGGCCGTGCGCATGGCGAACAGCCTGGGCCTGACCGGCGCGCACGATATGAGTGGCAACAGCGACGCGTTCCTTGCGATGCTCGGCGACGGCAGCCTCACGATGCGCATCTGGGCCGGCGTGTTCGCCGGCCCGGGCGATGATGTCGACACGCATTTCGACCTGCTCGATGCGGAACGAGCGCGCGCACGCGCCGCTGCCGCGAACTCGCCTCTGTCGAATGTCGCCGGACCACGGTACGAGATCGGCTACGTCAAGATGATGATCGACGGCGTGCTGTCGACGCACACGGCATTGATGAAGGCGCCCTACGCAGACAGGCCGGATGCCGCGCCCGAGCCATTCATCGGGAAAACACAGCTCGACGACATGGTCGCTGCAGCACACGCTGCCGGCTGGCCCGTCGCGATTCACGCGATCGGTGACGAGGGCGTCGCCTGGGTGCTGGACGCGTTCGCGGCAAGCCCGGTGCGCGACGGCAGCCTTCGTGATCGTATCGAGCACATCGAGGTCGTGACGCCCGAGGACGTCGCGCGCTTCGAGTCGCTCGGGATCGCGGCGTCGATGCAGCCTCACCACGCAACCTGCTGTGTCGGTGACTATGTCATCGATCGGATCGGCCGCGACCGGTTGCCGAACGCCTATGTGTGGCGACAGATGCTCGATGCCGGCAACCATCTCGTGCTGGGATCGGACTGGCCGACCTCGCCGCTCAATCCGCTGGTGCAGATCGGCGATGCGCTGCACCGGGAAACCCGCATCGACGGCATCGTCCGGCCCTGGGACGAGGGCAACACGCTGAGTTTCGACGAGGCCCTGCGCGCCTACACGCAGGCTGCAGCCGACATGACGCCGTGGTCGGACGAGATCGGCAGCATCACGGTCGGCAAGTGGGCCGATTTTGTCGTGCTCGACGCACGCATCCCGGACGATGTCGGCCGGGCAATCGAGGAACGCAAGGTCACGGCAACCTGGCTCGGCGGGAAACGCGTCTATCCGTAGGCCGGGAACGCGCGCCACTGCGCCGGGTCAGATTCTTCGGCGGGCTGATCGAACACGGAGGGGGAACACCATGAGAACAATGGCGCTACTCGTCGCAGCCCTTGCGGCCGGCAAGCCTGCGATTGCAGAGACCGAATCCGTCACGATGAAGACGAGTGACGGAGTCACCGTCTACGGCGAGGTCTATACGTCGCCGGGCACCCCGAGATCGGCGCCGCTCGTCCTGCTCTTTCACCAGGGCGCCAGCAACGCCCGGGCGGAATACGAGCCGCTGGTTCCCCGGCTGCTCGGCGCCGGCTACAACCTGGTGGCTATCGACCAGCGTCGCGGTGGCGACCGCTTCGGCGGCATCAATCGCACGCTGGCAGGCGTCGGCGAGGCCTCGTACAGCTACTGCGAGGTGCTGCCCGACCTCGAGGCCGCACTCGCGTTCGCACGCGCGCGCGGCTTCAATGGCCCGACTGCGGCCTGGGGCAGCAGTTATTCCGCGGCACTCGTCTTCCGGCTGGGCCGGGATCACGCCGATGAGATCGACGCGATCGTCGCGTTTTCACCGGCATCGGGCGAGCCGATG
>Ga0224505_10002086_pt1 | contig 11990 bp, 11 predicted proteins | sample SF_Jan12_sed_USG_FD_169102 | JGI IMG/M metagenome (GOLD analysis project Ga0224505, IMG submission 169102) | Sediment microbial communities from San Francisco Bay, California, United States - SF_Jan12_sed_USGS_4_1 | ecosystem: Environmental > Aquatic > Marine > Sediment | place: USA: California...
TCATCGAATCCAGCCCATGCGAATACCCGAAGGTCCGCTGGTACAGCACCCAAAACACCCCGATCGCCAACATCGCAAACCAGCCGATCTTCACCGGCTTTGAATCGTACCACTGCGAGACGTCATACCCTTGCCCGCTTGATGCTGCCATGATATGTCCCTCCTTGCGAAGAAATAAATTCTCACTCTAAAATTGGGACCTGGCACTACTGCGTCAAGATCGTAGTACCCACCCACTTGCGACTCTATCTAGTTGTGTTTCATTTTACACGCATCCAAGATATCATTTCAATACTATCTGCGGGATTACAGTTTCCTATTTTTATTAATACTATCAGTTTGTTATACGATCACGAGGCTCATCTATTACACCACAGGATGTCTTACGATCTCCCTTAAACAAGCCTTCCACAACAGCTCTTACTTCGTTATCGAGGCCCATGCCGTTCACTTCCTCATGTAATCAAGGAAAGTTCAGCCGGAAGTAGCAGGCGATCACCGCACGAGGAGTCATCGTTGATCCTGCAGATGGCATACCGTAACATGTGTCCTATGGCCATAGAACATCCTCTCAACCCGCAGACGAACACAGGGCTACCAAAGCCTGCAGCAAGATTGCTCCTAGTGCTCCTCGTCATCGGGCTTGGTATTGCGGGGTTCCAGTTCCTTACAGGGCCAACCGGCCAGAAGGAGGCGCTGATCGCGGATATCATTAAAAACTGGCAGGAAGCACATCCCTCAACAGACCGCTTCATGATCTTGTCAGATTTTCATAATGAAGCGGTGTTGGACAAAGACACCAGTCTCATATGGGAGATCGCACCACAAGCCACGACCGTCACCTGGAATGAAGCTCGTGTCACCTGCGCAAAAAGAGCCACTGGAGGCCAACGAGGCTGGCGGCTACCAGCTCCGACTGAAATGCGCAGCTTGGTGGGACCCGCTGTAGACTCTCCGATCCCCAATATCCCACCAGGCCATCCTTTCCGGAACATCCAACCGACATCCTATTGGACGGTCGTTCCCGAAGGCAATCAGCCATCCTACGCCAAATACGTTGACGCCTTCCTTGGAAACGTGCTCAGCTTTCTTCATATTTATACCTACCCTGTCTGGTGCGTTCACGGTCCACTGACATCACCGGTCCCTTGATCACAATGAACTGGCATTCGGACTTCGCGCTGAGGGAAGGTATTGAGCGCTGGGCAACTCATTACCACGCCCCCTCCGCATGCAACGGCTATCGCAGGACAACACTGGGACAACGACTCTCCCGTTCCCCCACTCAAGAGACTGCATAAAAGGGCCTATCTGCGATTGGCCAGTCAGTGTACAATGCCACTGTCGATCACATCTTTTAATGGGGAGACCTCGTCGTGACTCTTCGAGAACAACTGGCCAAAGCGTTCCACGACACCGGGTCCTTTAAGTGGGACCGCGGCAAGGGCTTCAAGCTCGCATCCGGTGAGACTAGTCCATTCTACGTCGACTGTCGCACGCTCATGGCACATCCGGAGGCTCGTCGGCTGGTTGCCCAGCTGGCTTATGAAGCACTCCTCCACCTCGAATTTGATTGTATAGGTGGTCTTGAGCTCGGAGCTATCCCCATCGCCCTGACCATTTCCGATTTCACCTGTACCGCTTCCCCTCCCCACCTTTGGCGAACATTCGTCGTCCGCAAACAAGCCAAAGATCATGGGTTAGGAAAGTTGATCGAGGGTAGCATTCGCCACGGCGACCGAGCACTGATCGTGGACGATGTCCTCACTAGTGGTGGGTCACTGCTCAAAGCAATCGGCGTCGCACGGGAAGCAGGACTTCAGGTGGACCATGCGTTAGTGATTGTTGATCGCCAAGAACAGGATGGAAAGGCACGCATAGAGAAGGAAAAGGTTCACCTCATGAGTCTCTTAACCATTCAGGATCTCATGGGCGTTAAGAAGTAGCCCCGTTAAGGCGAGGATCCTAGGCGCGGCTGTCGCCCGTTCATTTGCACTCAAACTGGATCCCCCAGCGACGTTCCTCAACCAGCTCTTGGGCCCCATCCAGTGGACTGACCACGCGAGTTCGTCCCTTCGCTTCACCCTCCCGCACAATGGAGTATGACCGGCCTTGACACTTCTCCTTCATCAAATCGAGGCCCTCTTTTCGAAACGAAGACAGCATGGGTCCCTGCCCCTCCTTGAACGGATAGATAACGACCCCACCCATATCATGTTCCTGCACAATCTTCGCTCCATCGGCACACCCTCCCAGTAGGAGAGAGACCGTAAGAGCCATGGGCCACAATCGGACGTTGGTCATCTGGGACTCACCCCAATCACGGCGGGAAGCGGAATATGAAAACTCATGCTGCCGCTGAACAAACTCTTCCATGAATCTCCTTCCTGACTATGCAGATCCTTCTCCCACAATGATTCCACAATGCGCAGATCGGATGATGACCCTCCATCCATCGCCATGGCTCGACGAACAGTGGGGAGCGTCTCCTTGAAGCAACGGCCGATGTCATAAAGCGGAACGACGCCTAAACTTTTAAAGACCAGAATATGTCCCCTTTCAGTTTCAGCAACGATCGTTTGGTACGCGTGCTTTCCTGAGTCACTGACACGGATCTTACCGGATTGATCGAGCAGCATCAGCGCTTGTGCTGCTTCTCCGTACAGAGGCTGATGCTCATCAAACGTGTCAGATGCCAAGTCGAGCACCCGCGCTTTCTTCATACCCGTAATAGTGGGCTCTGCCACAAACACCCCTTTCCACACACGATGCCGGCGACCTCCCACAGAACGACCGGCTTGGTAGAGAAGGCCGAGATACGTGAAATTTTCACGAAATAGCCCTGCATTGAACAGGAGCTGATGGCCTGTTCGATGTTGCCACTCCCCAATCTTGGGCGGCTGTGTGAATCCTTCCTGAGCATAATGGTGAACAGAAAATCTCGTCCGCTCCGGATCCAGATCAACTACCAACATTGTTGGTAGTGTGGGGCAGGAATGGGTAGGCTTCCACACGGAAACCATGATGCCCTCGGAAAGGCGTTCCCAGGAAATATGCTGGCCAAGAGACACTCCTGGCAGCATACACAGAGCCGTGACCGTGAATCCGACCCATTGCACGACCCGATATCGCCACTGACAGCTGCTGTTCATGGGATCACCTGATAAGCAACCCTGACCAGGAGCAGGTCTGCCACATAGGCATCAGGATGGACTGATCGTCTGGGACTGCCCCACTCCTTCCGGCAGTGGACCTTGTTGTCTCTGACCCTTCGATGCCTGGTCGAGCAGGTACCGCACCGTCCCTATCAAGATCTCCGTGGTGAAGGGTTTCTCCAAATAGGCTACCTGCGTATCGCCAGCCCCGATGCCGATATCGTCCTCATACCCTGAAATAAAGAGAATCTGTAGTTCCGGGTTGATGACACGAAGATGCCGAGCAAGCTCGGTCCCGCTCATACCCGGCATCACGATATCGGTCAGCAATAATTGGAGCTTCCCCATGTGCGGAGTAGCGACCAGACAGGCTTCGATACCGTTTCTCGCCTCAATAATTCGATATCCCAATTTGTGCAGCTCTTCCCGACACAACTGTCGCACCGCTTCGTCATCTTCAACCAAGAGAATCGTTTCGTGCCCTCTCAGCGGCTTCCCAACGGAAGGCTCTCCGGTTGATTCACCGAGCGCCGTCATGACACGTGGTAAATACACATCAAAACGTGTCCCTTCCCCCATCGTAGTGGTCACGTCCAGTCCACCGCGACTCTGCGTCACAATGTCGAAGACAGTCGACAGCCCCAGACCTGTTCCCTTCTCCTCATCCTTTGTCGTAAAAAATGGCTTGAACATTTGCGCTTGCACCTCAGGCGACATCCCACAACCCGTATCGGATACGGACAATTTCACATACTCGCCGGGCGGACAATCCGTCACGTGATACAAGGGAGCTCCGTCACGATGGGTTGATTGCAAGTCGAGCGTCAACCTGCCCCCCTTCGGCATGGCATCCCTTGCGTTCACCACAAGATTCATGACGATCTGCTCGACCGACGCAGGATCCGCCTTGATGCGGAGGTCATCCTCACATAATGTCACAGCTAATCGGATATCCTCTCCAATGACTCGCTGAAGCATGGATTCGAAATCATTGAGGAGAGCGTTGAGGCTGATGACCTTGGCCTCAGACGGGCGTTTTCGACTGAACATCAGCAATTGGCGAATGAGCACCCTCGCACGCTCGCCGGCCTTGTGCATTTCCTGGATTTGAGGTCGCAGCGGATGAACCTCATCGATCTCGTTGAGTACCACCTGACTATGCCCCAGAATCACAGTCAGCAGATTATTAAAATCGTGAGCCAGTCCTCCGGCCAGCCGACCAACGGCTTCTAGTTTCTGAATATGGCGCAATTGCACTTGATACTGGAGAAGGGCTTCCTCCGCCTCTCTTCGTGCATCCCGCTCTCGTTGCTCCTTCAGAATCCGCTGCACGGCAGGAATCACGCGTCCCAGTGCACTTTTGGGAATGACATCCGTCACCCCACGCTGCAAGAGTTCCGTGATCTGCGGCTCGTTGATGGACTGGGACACCACGATGAAGGGCACATGAGAAGCCAGCTTCTGTGCGGAGGCGAAGGCCATATTCCCATCACATCCAGGTGCGCTGAACTCGGCCACGATAAGATTTGCCTGATATTCGCTGAGCCCCGCAGCAAAGGCCTGTAGCGTCTCCACACGGTGAATGACACAAGCAATTCCACCGTTCGTCAATACCATGCCAAGACGTTCACTGTCTTCCCTGCTGGGTTCAAGATGGACTATTCGTAGCGGTGTCTTCATGGACGGATCACTGAGCGGACCAGACTTGTTCCGGAGGTGGTTCATTAATCACACCCCAAAACACCCCTAACTCCTTGACTGCCGACAAAAACTGATGAAACTCCACGGGCTTCACGACATAGGCATTCGCACCAAGGGTATAACTCTCCGTTAAGTCTCGCTCCTCCCGAGACGACGTTAACATCACAACGGGGATAGCCCGTAACTTGTCGTCGGCTTTGATCGTGCGCAGAACTTCGAGCCCGTTGACCTTCGGCATCTTGAGGTCAAGGAACACCACCGCGGGATTGCCTTGCAACCGAGTCTTGTATTGTCCTCGACAGTATAAATAGTCCAACACTTCGGCACCATCGTGACACAAAACCACTTTATCAGATATATGCTCTTCCTCCATGGCAGCCAGGGCAAGTTCCGCATCGCGTGGATTATCTTCAGCGAGCACAATCGGCTTGGCTAATGTCATAGTTGAGTCTCCCCCCTGGGCAATGCAACATAGAACGTAGCTCCCTTATCCGGCACCGCGTCGGCCCACGTCCGACCTCCATGACGATGAACGATCCGACGAACATTGGCAAGTCCGATCCCTGTTCCTTCAAACTCGTCAGCCCGGTGCAGTCTCTGAAATACGCCAAACAGTTTCGGAGCGTACTGCATATCGAACCCCACACCGTTGTCCCGGATATACAAGACGGCCTCGCCAGAACTCAGAGATTCCACTCCCACCTCAATGGAGGCTGTTGCTTTGGTACTTGTAAACTTCAGGGCATTGGTGAGTAAATTCATAAAGACCTGCCGGAGCATAGCAGGATCGCCCTTCACCTCTGGTAATGAGTCAATAGTCCACGACACGTGACGCCCCTGCAGGTCAAGTCGCAGATCGGACAGAATACTCTGGATCAGCTGATCCATGTTCACGGTCGCTTGCAGCATTTCTTGGCGGCCCATACGAGAAAACACCAGCAGATCATCGATCAGCTGTCCCATCTGCTTCGCCGCATCCGAAATCGTTTGCAAATAGCGCGCAGCCTTCTCATTCAACGACTGATCAACCGCCTTCCGCAACAGCGCGGCATAGCCGTCAATGTGTCGCAACGGCGCGCGAAGATCATGAGACACCGAATAACTAAACGCCTCCAGCTCCTTGTTGGCCGCCTCAAGCAACTCGCCTCGACGCTGGAGCTCACCGGCCACGCGACGTCGCTCGGTCACGTCATGGCGAATCAGGTAGTAGACCGACGCCAGCAACACCAGCTGTAATACGGCACCCACAGCTAACAGCAGGATCGTATAGCGTGTACCTGTTGCGGATGCGATGACCCGTCGGGTCACGGCCTGTCGTTCGTACACATCCATCTCACTAATAATCTGGTGAATCCCGTCGAGCTCATGCCTTCCAGCGCCCTCTAGGGCCATTTTCCTGACGGAGTGAAGGCCGCGTTCCTTGACTTGAGCATTCGCCTTCGACTCGACACTCACCTGACGTTCCATCAATCGATCGAGTTCGGCCGCGCGTCGCTCTTGTTCAGGCGAATCCTGCGTCAAATCCTTGAGCAAAGTCGTGAAGGTTGGTTTCTGAGCGATCACCCGCGTATACGCATCGAGATAGGTCTGCTCACCCGTCACAAGATATCGCCGGTGTGAACCCTCAGCCTCCCCCATTGCCGCATCAATGTTGCCGAGCAATAGGATCAACTCGTGACTTCGACCATCGAGTCCACTGTTCCGGAGAAGATCGCTGGTATTGTGATACGACATCGCACTAATAATGAGAATCCCGACAAACACAAGACTGAACCCCGCCAGAACCCGTTGTTCGATTGTCTGAGCCTGAAACCACCTGAGGATAGGTTGGGCGGAAGCAGCTATCGCGGGCTTCGAACCACTTGGAAGTTTATCCACGTCACCGTGCAGAGGGGGAACTTGGGCCTGATGGTTGGTGGCTGATTCCATAGATCTGGACGACCTGCACCAGACACACCGATCACTCTCTGGTTGCCTAGCAGAGATACCAGAAACTTCGCTTATCAAACTGAATTGTAGCAGAACTGCGCGGAGGGCAAAGCAGAAACCTAACTGCCGATCAAGAGACTCGGAGGCGTGACCGTCGCGGCAGGGGCCACAAAATTCGCAAACTTTAGCGTCGCAGCCACCACCCAATCTGTAAACGGTTGTGGGTAAATTCCGATCACGAGCGTCCCAGCGAGACCGACATAAATAACCGCCTTCATGGGCCCGGAGATCGAAATGGGAGACGGATCAATGGGTTCATTGATATACATCTGCTTGACCACGATCAGGTAGTAGTACATCGAAATAACGATATTGATCAGCCCGACGGTGATCAACGTATAGAGCCCCTCTTTGATTGCCGCAATAAAGATGTAGAGTTTCCCAATAAACCCGGCAAGTGGAGGAACTCCGGCGAGGGACAGGAGAAACAGCAACATCGAAAAGGCAAGAAATGGCGACCGGCGCCCTAATCCACGGTAGTCTTCGATCTCATCCCTTCCAATGGCCTGACTTACGGCAATGACCACCGCAAAAGCCCCGATGTTTGCGAAGAGGTACGCCAGGAGATAGAAGAGAATCGCATCATTTCCCATCTTAGTTCCGGCGGCAAGACCGATGAGCACATTCCCGATTTGCGCAATACCGGAATAGGCCAGCAGCCGTTTGATATTCCGTTGGGCAATGGCCACGATATTACCGTAGGTCATCGACACAATGGACACCACAACGAGCAGGTAAATCCAGGTCGGCTTGAAGGTCCCTAACGCCACAAGGAAAATCCGGAGCAAGATGGCCAGAGCCGCACCCTTCGGAGCAATGGACAAAAAAGCTGTTACCGGTGTAGGAGCCCCATGGTAGGTATCCGGAATCCAGGAGTGGAAGGGGACAGCCCCAATCTTAAATCCCAAAGCCGCAAAGATCAGAAGAAACCCGATGATCAAACCAGGGGTCGCTTGCGTGGAGGTCATGTCTGAGAACACGAGTTTCCCCGTTTCCCCATACACCAAACTGATTCCATAGGCAAAGAGACCCGCCGCAAACACGCCAAGGATGAAAAACTTAAGTCCGGCCTCATTCGAGGCCAAATCATCCCGCAAATACGACACCAGGATGTAAAATCCGAGTGTCGAGAACTCCAGACTGACGAACACCGACAAGAGATCGTTGGCTGACGCCATGAACATCATGCCGAGTGCCGACATCACGACCAGCACATAATATTCCCCGCGGAACAGCGTGAACCGGTCGACATACTCGATCGACGCCAGAATGACGAGGATCGTCGCTCCGAGGATGAATATTTTGAAGAAGATCGCCATCCGATCGAGCACAAACATGTCCCCGAACAGCGTCCCGGACACCTGATTCACGTCAAACCACGCCAAACAACCAAGGGTCGCCAACAAGCCTCCGACACTCAGATAGGCCAGTCGATCTTTGGGTAATTGGGGCGAGACAAAGTCAACCGTGATCACCACACAGAGCCAGCACGTCAGGAAGATCTCCGGCAACAACAGGAGTAGATCGGAGAAGGACAGGTTCAACACAAAGGTCATTCTTGTCCTCCTCGAGAAGCTTCAGACACTTGGGTGATGGGCTGGTGTGAGACCATTGGGAGAGCGGGATGTTCCGTGACGGTTGCATCATCCTGGACTCTTTTTAACCCTTCACTATTGTCCGCCACCGGAACCACGTGCGTAATCCGTGCAATCAAAGGGTCCACACCTGACCGGACAACCTCATACAAGTGCATGGGGAAAATACCAAATCCGATGCTGATGGCGATCATCATCAAAAGCGGCAATCGATCCACCGTGGCGACGGCGTCATGCGCATGGCTGTACTTTTGATTCATCGGTCCATAGAACAACCCACGCATCATTTTGAAGAGGTACGCAAGTGTCAGCACGATACCGAGCATGGCCACGATCACTTGAAGGGGGTACTTGTTCCAACTGCCCACGACGATCATGATTTCGGCCACGAAATTGACCGTGCCGGGCATGCCGATCGAAGCCATACACCCGACAATAAAGCAGCCGGAAACGAACGGCATCTTATTCGAGAGCCCTCCGAGCGACGGAATGTCACGCGTGTGCGTTTGGTCATAGACCCATCCGGCCATTGCGAAGAGCATGCCGGTTGCCATGGCATGCGCAAACATATAGATGACGGCTCCGCTTAGGCTGATGTAGTTCAAGGCTGCCATCCCCAGAAACACATACCCCATGTGGCTTGAACTGGAATACCCGATCACATACTTCGTATCTTTCGCATAAAACGCGACGAAGCCGCCGTAGATAATGCTGAACATGCAGAGCACCGCCGCAATCGGCATCAGTTCTCTCGTGGTCTCTGGCAGGATTTCAAAGGCCACACGGATAATAGAAAAATGCCCGAGCTTCATAAGCACGCCGGCGTGCAACATGCTCGTCGCAGCCGGTGCCGCCGCATGACCCACTGGAGACCATGAGTGCAACGGCCACAAGGGCGCGATCGATGCAAATCCAAAAAACACCAACACCCAGATAATCTTGTCGAGCGTCGTCCCAAGTACCGGAATGTTCATGAGTTGGGCTTGCTCGCGAAGCACTAAGATATCGAAGGTGTTCAGTCCGGAAAACTTATAGATGAGCAAGATGCCCATGAGTGCTGCCACGGCGAAGGCTGAAAGGAACAGGACCAGCTTCATCGCAGCGTACTCTTTGCTGTTTGACCCGAAGTTGAAGATAAACCCGACAGAATCTCGCTGCTTCAATCCCTCGGGATCAGTCATCTCCAGATATTTTTTGGTATGACTGCCCCACATGCCCAAGAGCAAATACATTGGGATAACGGACATCTCGTAGAAGAAGTAGAGGAAAAACAGGTCGAGTGACATGAATACGCCGATGGTGGCAGCTGCCAAGATCAGCAACCAGATGTAGAACTCCTTGGTCCGATCCTTGATGTGCCAGGACACGAAGATTCCGGCGAACAGGAGGATAGAAGAAGCCAGCACCAGCGGGGTCCCGATGCCGTCGACCCCCAGATACAATGCAATGCCTAATTCCCTCGACCACGCAAACTTTTGGACAAACTGAAATCCGCCTTGGACCGGATCGTATCCATAAAAGATATAGAGCGAGGCAACCAGCGAGACAAACGCTGCGCTCGCAGCAATCCCACGCACAAGCATGGGTTGCCGATTGGAGACAAAAATTAACGCGAGCGCTCCCGCAAACGGCGCGAAGAGAATATAAAGGAGTGCGTACTCTCCCATTTCGAAACCTACTACCTTCTTTCCGTAATACTCTGTTCGAGTGCGGCGGTCTTATCGTGGTGCAGACGATCAACCAGGGCTTGAACCGATCCGTTCATGATTCGCAGGAAGGGGGACGGATAGAGTCCGATCCAGAGAATCATGATCGACAGAGACACCGCAATAACCATTTCCCGCAGTTGCAAATCGCTCATGGTGCTCTTAACGGAGCTGCCGAGCGGACCCAGCATCGACCGTTCGTAATACCAGAGGAAATAGGCCGCACCAAAAATCACGCCGAGTACGGCAATGGATCCCACCCACCATTTGGCTTCGAATGCACCTAACAGAATAAGAAACTCACCGACAAACCCGTTGGTGCCCGGCAATCCAATCGAAGCGAGCCCAATAATCAAAAAGAAGGTCGCCAGCAGCGGCACTTGTTTGGCCATTCCTCCAAAAGCCGACAATTCCGTCGTCTGCTGACGGGAATACAGAAACCCGGCAATGAAGAAAAGGCCGGCAGTACTGAACCCCAGATTGATCATCGTCAGCAAGCTACCTTGCAAACCTTGATAATTCAGGGCAAACAACCCCACGACGACAAACCCAAGATGGCTGACGCTGCTGTAGGCAAGTAAGCGCCTAAAATCCGGTTGAACTAGGGCCATCCACGCGCCATAGAGAATCGCGCACAGCCCCAGCACCACCACGACCGTTACGATGGTGTCACTCTTCGAGGCGTCCGGCAGCAGGGGAATACTGAAACGGATAAAGCCGAAGGTCCCAAGCTTGAGACCCGCCAGGACAACCGCCATCCCGATGGGACCCTCTAAAAGCGCATCCGGCAACCAGGTGTGAAATGGAAATACCGGAGCCTTGAACGCAAATCCAAGGAACATGAGCCAAAAGATGAGAATCTGCTGGCTCATGGGAATCGGGACCGTCAGGAGCTCAAGCAGATCAAACGAGTAGGCATGATCACTATGATGGAGCGACGCCCATTGATGGTAATTGATGTCCAGCAGCGCAATTCCCACGAGCATAAACACGCTCCCTAAGAGCGTATAAATGACAAACTTCAGCGCAGCGTAATGGCGGTCGGCTCCTCCCCCCCACAGCTTGATGAGGAAATAGCTGGGGATCAGCATCAGCTCCCAGAATACGAAGAACAAGATCAAGTCCAACGACAAAAAGACTCCCATGGTCGTCGTTTCGAGCGCCAGGAGGCACATCATGTACAGTTTGACCTGATGTCGGATCGTGTCCCATGAATAGATCACAACCAGGACGCTCAGAAAAGCCGTCAGGCCGACGAACAAGACGCTGATTCCATCAACAGCCAGGTGATAACTGATCCCCAATGCGGGAATCCATTCCACGCGCTCCGCAAACTGCATGGCCGCAGACTCAGGGACAAAGCGAAGGAGTACAAAAACCGAAAGGGCGAGTTCCACCAAGGCAATGGTCAGCGTGGAACTTCGGACCATGTCCTCGTCATCGATCAACCACAGGACGATGGCTCCGACCACAGGCAGAAATAAAATACACGACAGAATAGGGAAGACAGCGGTAAGCTCTTCGAGCATAGTGACCGTTAGTTTCGGCTACGACCTACATTTGAACGACAAGTTGAACAACCAGGGCGAGCAGAAAGAGCCCTGCAACAATAATCGCTGCATAATGATGAACCATACCGCTCTGCATTTTTCGCCCCTCTCGGGCGGCGAGATGGTTTCCATATCCGATGACATTCAGTCCCGCGTACACAATGTACTTTTCAATCCAAGTTGATCCGGACGCACCCCAATCTGCAAGCTGACCCACCCCTCTTACAACACCATCGATGATGGTCCGATCAAACCAGTCTAGGATCATGCCGAGGCGTTTGAGCGGCTCTACAA
>Ga0224505_10002087_pt1 | contig 11987 bp, 10 predicted proteins | sample SF_Jan12_sed_USG_FD_169102 | JGI IMG/M metagenome (GOLD analysis project Ga0224505, IMG submission 169102) | Sediment microbial communities from San Francisco Bay, California, United States - SF_Jan12_sed_USGS_4_1 | ecosystem: Environmental > Aquatic > Marine > Sediment | place: USA: California...
TCCATACTCCCAAGTCGCCGGACCTTTTGAACAAATCCTTTGTCCCTTACCAAAAACCTGAATAAGTTGCATTTATCAACCGGATATCACCATGCGTACTTTCCATACCAAATTCAGCGACCATATTCTGACCGTAACCTTGTCGCGGCCAAAAGCATTAAATGCGTTAAACATGGAAATGCTTGATGGCTTGCACGAGATCATACAAGAACTTTACCAAAATGACGATACGAAGGGTCTCATCCTTACCGGCGAAGGGGAGAAATCCTTTGTCTCAGGAGCCGATATCAAAGAATTTACATCCCTGAATCCGATCCAGGCCTATGAATTTGCCAGAAAAGGCCAGCAAATCTTCAAACTCATCGAAGATTGTCCAAAACCCGTAATTGCCGCCATCAACGGCTTCGCGCTGGGCGGTGGATGTGAATTAGCCATGGCCTGCCATATTCGAATCGCTACTGAAAATGCCAAATTTGGACAGCCGGAAGTCACATTGGGAATTATACCCGGATATGGTGGCACCCAGCGCCTTCCCCAATTGGTTGGCCGTGGCAAAGCACTTGAACTTATGCTGACTGCCGATTTGATATCGGCGCAGGAAGCAAAATCGCTTGGCTTGATAAATCATGTCGTTGGCAACCGGGAGGAACTCATGAGCCGTGCGAACTCCATCATGCGCAAAATAATTGCAAACGGAAGTATTGCGGTCGGTAAAATTATTAAAAGTGTAAATGCAGGGTATTCATTTGAGCAGGAAGGCTACAAGACGGAGGCAGAGCATTTCGCAGCATGCACGGCAACAGCAGATTTTGCGGAAGGAACGGCTGCTTTTATTCACAAAAGAAAACCAAAATTTACTGGAAAATAGGATGCTGTTCTCACTCCGTTAACCATAAAAGTCCAAAGCTACTATGAAAAAACCACCGCGCATGCTTATCGGAGGGCTAAATGAATAAGATCAAAATACTGGCCGGTGAAACATTGCTTTACGGATTGGGGAGCATTCTTCCGCGGTTCCTGAATTTCCTGCTGGTGCGTTTGCATACCGATGTATTTCCGCCCGAAGAATACGGTGTTATTACAAAGCTGTTTGCCTATGTAGCTGTAATCAACATTATTTTCATGTTTGGCATGGAGACCGCCTATTTCCGGTTTGCCACCAAGACAGGTGCCGACGAAAAAAGAATCTTCAATCTGACCCAAACTATCGTTGTTTTTATCAGCCTTTCCCTTTCAATCATTTTTATTGTACTGGCCAATCCCATTTCAGTGTTATTTGAAATCCCAGGAAAAGCTGATTTAGTCATCTGGCTGGTAGCGGTTATGTTTATTGATGCCATTGTTGCCATCCCCTTTGCCCGCTTGCGGCTGGAAAAAAAAGCGTCACGTTTTGCGATTGGTAAGATCGTCAATATTGGGATTCTGATCGGGCTTAATGTTTATTTCCTAAAAATTGCTTTTGTTCCATCGGTCGGAATCGGGTACGTTGTGATGGCAAACGTCCTGGCCAATGCATTTTATTTTTTGTTCTTCTTCAAAACACTGCTTTCCTGGCGGCCGGTTTTCGCAAAACAGATTTCTGCAACAATCGTAACCTACGCCTATCCGGTTATGCTGACCGGTCTGGCCGGCATGACCAACGAAATGTTTTCTCGGCAAACACTGGATTGGTGGCTTCCAGAAAATTTCTATCCCGGGCAAACTGCAGAATATGCATTGGGTATTTTCGGCGCATGCTACAAATTCGCCATGCTAATGAGTTTGGCCATACAGGCATTCCGTTTCGCCGCAGAGCCATTCTTTTTTTCAAATGCCGTGGAGAAAGATTCACCTGCCCTTTTCGCCAGGGTTAATCATTATTTTGTCATTGTCTGTTGTACCCTGCTGCTTGGTGTCTCCATAAACCTGGATATTCTTAAACATTTTCTGGGAAGTGAACAGTATTGGGAAGGCCTTTATATCGTACCGATTCTCCTGGTTGCCTACCTATTCCTGGGCGTTTACTACAATATTTCAGTTTGGTTTAAGCTAACCGATAAAACATTTTACGGGACCATTATTACTGTTGGCGGAGCCGTTATCACCATCCTCGCGAATTACCTGTTGATCCCGCGAATGGGATACCTGGGGAGCAGCTGGGCTACGCTACTGTGCTACTTCTCGATGACTGCGGCGTGTTATTTTCTTGGCCAGCGGTTCTACCCTATTCCCTATAACATTGGCAAAAGCATGGCCTATATTATTGTTACTACTGCCCTTGCGTATGCTGTAGGTATGATATCAATAACGAATCAATGGCTGGCCTCAGGATTTCACCTTATAGTATTATTGACCTATTTGTTGATCATCTATTTGCTCGAAAAGCAGTCATTCAAACAAGCTTCAACCTGATTTTTGTTAGTTTTGCTATCGCATAATTTGAACTCATGAACATTATTATTCCGATGGCCGGAATGGGGAAAAGACTCCGACCACATACGCTCACCGTTCCAAAACCACTTTTACCAATAGCGGGCAAGCCTATTGTACACCGGTTGGTGGAGGATATCGCACGCGTTTGCCCTGAGAAAATCGATTTCATCGGATTCATTATTCATCCCGGTTTTGGCAAGGAAGTTGAGGAAAGCCTGAAGTTAATTGCCCAGACCGTTGGTGCTATCGGAAAAATCTACTACCAGGAGGAGGCCTTGGGTATTTCGCATGCTTTGTTGTTTGCTAAAGCGTTGTTTACCGGAAAGGTAATTGTCGCTTTTGCCGACACATTGTTCAAAGCGGATTTCAAACTGGACATGAACCAGGATGGTATCATTTGGGTTCAGCGCGTGGAAGATCCTTCGCATTTTGGTGTAGTGCGTTTAAATGATAAATCAGAAATCACAGAGCTGGTAGAAAAACCAACAACGTACGTTTCTGATCTGGCGATTATTGGTATTTACTATTTTAAGGATGGGGCAGGCCTGGCGAGAGAGATGCAATACCTGATCGACAATGATATCAGGGAGAAAGGGGAATTTCAATTCACAACGGCGTTGGAAAACCTTTCAAAGAAAGGTGCAAAATTTATCCCTGGTCAGGTTACTGAATGGCTGGATTGCGGCAATAAAGCCGTCACGGTACAAACCAATCAACGCTATCTTGAATTCATCAAAGACCAAAAACTGGTCTCCGAAAAGTCTACGCTCATAAACTCAGTCATTATTGCCCCGTGTTTCGTGGGGGAGGGCGTCATTATTGAGAATTCAGTCGTTGGACCACACGTTTCAATTGGCCAAAATACGCGCATTTCCGATAGCCGCATTAGAAACTCCATCATTCAGCAGGACTCTACCATCAGCAATGCGATGCTCGAGAACAGCATGTTGGGGAATTTCATTATTTTTGAAGGTTCTAAGCTGAACTTAAGTCTGGGTGACTTCAATACCATAACGTGAAAGGTACAGTATCCAATAGTTGTCGTGCGATAAGTTTGGTAGTAATACTAATAGTGGCGATCTCTGCGCCATCGTACGCCCAGCGAAAAAAGAAAAATGCTGACGATATTCAGGCATCCGGTATACGATTACGCGAAGCTGAATTCTATTTTACTGAAGGCGAAAAGTTCTTCATCCTGGAAGACTATTCAAAGGCCCTTCTGTATTATCAAAGAACACTTGAAATCACACCTGAAAACGCCACCGTGCATTACAAGGTGGCAGAAGTGCTAGCCCACAGCAACAAGCAGGAAGATTTGTTAAAAGCCTCAATAAGCATCGAGAATGCGCTGCGCCTTGAGAAGAAAAATAAATATTTCTACCTGCTGGCATCGAACATATACACCAGTATGGCCGCGTTTGATAAAGCCGCAGCGGTTTATGAAACAATGATCAAAGAAGTGAAAGGTGCGGAAGAATACCTGTACGAGCTTGCCGCAGTTTATCAATATGCCAACAGGTTTGAAGACGCCATAAAGACGTATAATCGTGCAGAAAGCCTCCTGGGTATTAATGAAATTTCCTCTATACAGAAACTTCGCCTTTTCCTTGAACTGGGTAAAACAAAAGAAGGAATAGCTGAAGGCGAAAAACTAATTAATGCATTCCCTGGCGAAGATCGATTTGTGATGGGTTTTGCCGAAACACTTTCACAGAAGGGTTTACGCGCCGAAGCCATACGGTATCTTGAAGAATTCACCGCCACCAATCCTGATTCAGGTAATGTGAAGATGTTACTCGCAGGTCTTTATCGGGACAACAGCCAGGAACAGAAAGCACGCGAGCTGTTAGCCAGTCTGTTTGATGATAGTTCAGTAGAACTTGGAAGTAAGGTAATAATACTTGGATCATACAACGCCGAACTCAATCAGAATAGAACAAATAACATATCCGATCCTGATAAAGAAAATTTTGCACGCTCGCTATTTGAAAAGTTGGTGAAGCAATATCCTTCTGATCCTGATGTGCACATATTGGGCGGGGATCTTTATTTATCCATTGGCAAAAGTCATGAAGCGCAAATTGAGTATGCAAGTGCTATAGGTCTGGGGCAGGTAAATTTCGAAGTATGGGAAAATTTGCTCTATCTCGAAACGCAGCTGGAACAGTTTGATAAGGTCATAGAGCACTCCGATGAAGCGCTCGAGATTTTTCCAAACCAAAGCATGATCTATTATTTTAATGGGTACGCAAACCTGCGCAGGTTTCACTACCCCGAAGCCATAGTCTCATTAGAACAGGCAAAGAAGTTGTCAGCTTCCCAGCCGAAAATGATAGGTGAACTAAACAGTATGCTTGGTGATGCCTACAATGCTACAAAGGCTTATGACAAATCTGATAAAGCATATGAGGAAGCGCTAGCGATTAATCCCAATAACGATGCCGTACTGAACAATTACAGCTATTACCTCGCTTTGCGCAAGGCAAACCTTGAAAAGGCGGAGAAAATGTCATCCCTGCTGGTGAAAAATAATCCCGACAATCCTACTTTTCTGGATACCCATGCCTGGGTGCTGTACAGCAGACAGAAATATAAAGAGGCACGAAAAGTAATGGAACGCGCCATTATTACCGGAAACGCCACTGCGACGCATTTCGAACATTATGGCGACATTCTATTTCAACTGGGCGATGTAGGTGCCGCAGTGCAACAATGGGAAAAGGCACGCGGTTTGAATGCCAACAGCGAAATCCTCAATAAAAAAATTGCGAATCGAAAAATATATGAATAATCGCCTCTACCTACTGCTCATCGGTTTTTCTTTGTTTGTAATGTCTTGCAGTAAGAAGATTGTAGCCCCCACGCTTTCACTAGGTCCTCCTAAACCAGCTTTAACCGTTGAAGAAATTGACTTTGAATATATGCACGGGAAGGCACGCATGGTGCTGCGCGAAGCAAACAAGGAAAGAGAAGTAAAAGCCAATATCCGGCTTCGGAAAGACAGTGTAATTTGGATGACTTTCTCAGTAATAGGAGTGCAAGGTGGTAAAGCCCTCATCAACAAAGATTCAATCACCATTGTAAGCAATGTCGATAAAGAGTATTTTGTGTTTGATTATGCTGAACTTTCCAAGATTTATAATTTCGATATTAATTATCAGGTCATTCAGTCCGCTATGCTCGGCAATCTTATCTTGCCAAGAAAGGAAGAAGATCAGGTGGTTCTGGAATCCTCCTTTTATATCATGAAGCAACAGGCTGATTCGATAATAGTTGATAACTATATTAATGCGGCCAGCATGAAATTGGAGAAACTCGAGATGAAGGAAAAGAACAGCAATAATTCTCTGGTTATTAACTACTCTAATTTCCAACCCATCGGCTCAAAATTATTCCCCTACAATGGAACGATATCCCTTTTCTACAAAACACTGGGTGGATCATTAAATACTACCATTATTTTTGAATACAATAGAGCCGAAGTGGGTGACAAAGAGCTTAAGTTCCCATTTAATATTCCAAAGAAATATGTGCGCAGGTAAACATTTACTGTGCTTTCTGATATTAAGTATTATTACATTTTCTGTTGCCGCACAGAAATCAAAATCCCAACTGCAAAAGGAAAAACAGCAGAATCTCGCAAAAATAAAAGAAGTAGAAAAAATAATTGGCGAGACATCTGCCAAAAAGAAAAATTCACTTGGTGAGCTCAGCGCGTTGAATGAGCGTATCAAAGAACAAGAAAAACTCGTACGTTCCATTAAAGGAGAAGTTGTTCTACTGGATTCTGAAATTGGTGAGAATACGGACATTATTAACGCCCTGGAAGATGATCTGGCGGCACTCAAGAAGGAATATGCATCAATGTTATTTGCCGCACAAAAAGCCAATAATAGCGCTACCCGGTTAACCTTTCTTTTTTCAGCAAAATCGTTTGATCAGCTTATTATGCGGCTTCGCTACATGAAGCAATATGCAGAAACCCGAAAGTTGCAGGCTGAGCAAATCATTAAAGTGCAGGAAGAGCTTTCCGTCCATGTAACGCAAATCAAGGCGAAAAGGGAAGATAAAAATAGATTATTAAACGAACAATTATCTGCCACGAACAACCTAACTGAGTTGAAGCGCAAACAACACGCACTCGTGAAGTCCCTGGAGAAACAAGAAAAGAAATTACGGAAGGACTTGGACGAGACCAAAAAGGCAGTCGCTCGCCTGGATGCCCTTATTGAAAAACTGATTAAGGAAGAAATGGAGCTCGCCCGGCGTGCAAACAATAGCGAGTCAATAACACTCTCGAATTCTTTTGAAGAAAATAGAAATAAGTTTTTGTGGCCCGTGGCTTCCGGATTTGTTTCTCAGAAATTCGGTCGACAAAATCATCCCGTCTTAAAAGGTATCGTCCAACAAAATAATGGCGTTAACATTCAGACTCAGGAAGACCAGAAGGTAAAAACAATTTTTCAAGGCGAAGTGCGCAGAGTAGCCTTTATCCAGGGGCTTGGAAGCACCGTAATTATAAAGCATGGTGAGTACCTTACCGTGTATGCCGGCCTCAAGGAAGTTTTTGTGCGAAGTGGCCAAAAAGTAACAACTAACCAGGAAATTGGTAAAGTATTTTCAAACGCTGAAGGCGTTTCTGAACTCCGATTTCAAATCTTCAAGAATACAACTGCCCTGGACCCTCAGATATGGCTGAAAAACATGTGATTTGATCCAATCGCCGGGTATTTGATTTTCATTGAACACCCTTCTTTTTGGCCTTAAATGGGCCATATTCAGCGGGCAAAGTCATCTTTTAGCATCCATTCCGATTCATTTGATAACTATCCATTTTTAACATAACTTTGTTTTTACAATTAAAAAATTAAGCCATGAATGCTACATTTTTGTTTTTAAGTGGGGTTGGTTTCCAGGAAATTCTGCTCATCGGTCTTTTCATTCTCGTTTTTTTTGGAGCTAAGAAAATACCTGAATTCATGAAAGGATTGGGTAAAGGTGTACGTGAATTCAAAGACTCAGTGAAGGACGTAAAGAAGGACATTGAAGATGCGACTGATGCCGCAAAAATTGAAGACGGAAAATAGGTGTTGAGAACGTACGCTTCATTTCGCGAAATACAGAACGATCTGCAGCTTGGTACTATCACTTGTCAGGATCTTGTCCGTTATCATCTTAATAACATTAAAGCCAAGGCGCACCTGAATGCATTTCTGAGTGTGTATGAAGATGAAGCGCTTACTCGAGCTGCTGCAATAGACATTAAAATCAAAGAAGGAAAAGCTGGAAAACTTGCTGGTCTTGTAGTGGGCCTGAAGGATGTGCTGGCATATCAAGATCATCCCTTGCAGGCCAGTAGCAAAATCCTGGAAGGTTTTGTATCTCAATTCAACGCTACGGCTGTGCAAAGGCTCCTTGACCAAGATGCTATTATCATAGGCCGCCAGAATTGTGATGAGTTTGCTATGGGCTCCTCCAACGAGAACTCTGCATTCGGACCCGTCTTGAACGACGTGGACAACATGCGTGTGCCTGGAGGTTCTTCTGGCGGCAGTGCCGTGGCTGTACAGGCTGACTTGTGCCAGGTTTCACTGGGGTCAGACACAGGAGGCTCGGTACGCCAGCCCGCGGCATTCTGCGGCGTTATTGGATTAAAACCCACATATTCACGTATATCTCGTTTTGGCCTCATCGCCTATGGATCGTCTTTTGATTGTATCGGAATATTTGCCAAATCGGTTGAGGATGTTGCGCTTGTCCTGGAAGTCATAGCAGGTGCAGACGAACTCGATAGCACCGTTTCGAGAAAGCCTGTTCCAGCCTATTCAGAAGACCTCCAAAAGCCGAACGGGAGATTATACAAGGTTGCCTACATACGTGAGATTGAAGACGCGACCGGACTACAGCCGGAAATTCGCGATTGCATTCTTTCAAAAATTGACGATATTAAATCTGGTGGACATACGGTTGAAATGATTGATTTTCCGTTAATGGAATATGTCCTCCCCACCTACTATATTCTGGCAACGGCAGAAGCAAGTTCAAACCTTTCACGTTATGATGGGGTGCGCTATGGGCACCGAAGCAGCGAGGTAACAGATTTGAATTCGCTGTACAAAAAGAGCCGCTCGGAAGGCTTTGGAAAAGAAGTAGAACGAAGAATTTTGCTAGGAACATTTGTACTCAGCGCAAGCTATTATGATGCCTACTACACGAAGGCACAAAAAGTAAGGCGAATCATTCGTGAAAAGACGAAAGAAATTTTTAAGCAATACGATTTTATTATAATGCCGATAACGCCAACGACGGCTTTCAAGCTCGGAGAGCATACTGATAACCCGTTGGAAATGTACCTTGCGGATCTATTTTCTGTGCAAGCCAATGTAGCGGGTGTTCCCGCTATTGCGCTGCCCTGTGGTAAAGACAAACTAGGACTGCCGATCGGGCTGCAAGTAATTGCGGATGATTTTGAGGAGTCCAAGCTGTTTCATTTTTCAAATTCACTTATGAATTGAACCATGAAAAAATACTTTTTCAACTGGCTAAATGAGATTTTTTGCTCCGATTCGATTCTTTCTAACGGATTGAAAGGACCTGTCATTAAGAGAATCCGAATGTTTGGTTTGGTGTTCATTCTTGGGTCTGCACTTTTACCAGCATACAGTCAGGTGCAGGCTGATTCCGTAGTTGTAGACTCTTTGGAGGTCGCTACCGCGGAGGAAGACATACTGTACAAGGGTGACACAACGGACTTCGTATATTTTGCATTACCCAGTGAGTTGGAGCACATTCCCGGAGACGATGACCCGGGGTTGCTGCGCGATCGCCTTACCTGCATTGAGAAGGTTATGCCGCTCACCTATAATGAAAAGACACATGCTTTTATCAACTATTTCACCGTAAAAGATCGTGAATATACGCGCATGATGATGCGCCGAAAAAATTTATATTTTCCCCTCTTTGAAATGTATCTGGCAAAGTACGGATTGCCCGATGAATTAAAATATCTTTCCATTATCGAATCGGGGCTCAATCCACGTGCCATTTCCAGAGCACGCGCTGTAGGCTTGTGGCAATTTATGTCTGCTACCGGAAAGTACTATGGACTAAACAACGATTGGTATATTGATGATCGCATGGACCCTGAAAAAGCAACCGAAGCAGCGTGCAAATATCTGCGCGATCTATACGGTATGTTTCACGACTGGGAGCTTGCCTTAGCTGCCTACAACACCGGTCCTGGTAACGTTAAGCGTGCTATTCGGAGATCTGGGTACAAAAACTCCTTCTGGGAAATTTATCCTTTTCTTCCCCGCGAAACTCGTTCCTATGTGCCTCAATTTGTCGCCATTACCTACGCAATGAATTATTTGGAAGAGCATAATTTCTTTGATGAAGGCGAAGAAATGCTGCTTAAACATGACACCGTACAAATTACGAAATTCCTCGACTTTGAAACCTTCGCAGAACTTACAGGCTCATGTGTAGAGGATTTGCAGCGACTTAATCCATCGATACAACGCAATGCAATTCCTGAAACCAACAGGACTTATACCTTATTTGTAACGCAAGATGCCAAGCGCAATCTGGAAAGCAATCGAGTTGCAATTCTGGATTCAGCATCTAAAGCAGGGAAAAAGGAGTTGGAAATATTAGCGCGAAACACAGCAGGCTCAACCTATGGCCGTGATCGAATTGTTTACAGGGTACGAAGTGGAGATGTGCTTGGCTCAATCGCAATGCGATACGGTGTCCGCATAGATGATGTGAAAAAGTGGAATAATCTAAGGAGCAATACCATCCGTATCGGCCAGCCGTTGAACATATGGCTCAGACCCAACACCAACATCAATACGACATCAGTCCTGGCTTCTGCCAAACCAAAAATAGTTACTCCACTTCCCTTGCCGAATTCAAAGACTTATACTGTTCAACCAGGCGATACCTTATGGGATATATCAAAAAAGTTCGAGGGTCTGACAATTGAAAAGATTAAAAGTCTCAATAACCTCAGTTCCAGCAAACTGAAACCCGGCCAAACATTAATTATCGGGATATGAGTTGGTCGATTGCGATTGATATGATCCAATCACACAATTAGGATTAGAATTACGTATAGTGTTTGTGACTGTTTCACAGTTTAAACATTATAGTATTACTAAATTATGACTACATGAATCGAATAATAGCATCTTTTTTCCTGATTGCTGCAACTATCGGGTGCAGCAATCAGAACGATAAAAACCCAAACTATCTACCGAGATCAACTGGCAAACCCGGTGATGTGATCATTATCATGGATTCAGTTCAATGGAAGGGGAATTTAGGCTCTGCGGTAAGAAATATATTTCGGGCGGAGGTCCCAGGATTGCCCAAGCCTGAGCCTATGTTTAACGTCATCTGGGCTCATCCTTCTGGGTTGAAGTTGCTCACCCAAATTAGAAATCTTGTGTATGTTTTTACGCTCGATCAAAATACGCCGGGATCAAAAAGCCTGCGAAAAGAATTTACTCCTGAAACGCTGGCGAAAATCAAGAACGATACCACCTTCTATCGTTTCTCCAGGCAAGATGAATACTCACTGGGACAGGAAGTATTGTACCTTTTTGGCGATACAGAAGAAAATCTGATTCATCATCTGGAAGATAAAGGTGAGCAAATCATGGCTTATTTTAATGAGATCGAAAGAAAGCGTTTGATGGCAAATCTAGTGGGGAAGAAGTCAACGCGTGGTATTACATCTTTACTGCGCAAAGAACAAGGTATCGAGTTAAGTGTACCGATTGGATATAAATTAGCTGACAAGCAAAACGATTTTATTTGGCTGCGGCAAATTGAGGCGAACAGGGACAAAGATGTTTTCGTAACCTGGAAACCTTATGAAAGTGAGTATCAACTGCTGCCGGATAGTATTGTTGCCTGGAGGGATGCAATGGCTGAAAAGTATTTATTTGAAGATCCTGACAATCCTGTTAGTTATCTGGTAACCGAAAGAGAAAATTTTGACGTAACCGCCAGGCAAGTAAATTTCAATAATCACTTTGCCATGCAAATACAAGCCCTCTGGCGAACAAACAACAAAACCATGGGCGGCCCCTACCTGGGCTATGCCCTTGTTGACGAGGCACGCGGAAGGTTGTATTATATTGAAGGTTTTGCGTATGCCCCCGGCAGAGACAAACGCGAAATCATGCGGGAGTTGGAAGCCATACTGTGGACATTCAGAACAAGCCAGGATTTGGGAATTTCCAACTAGCCAGCTGCATTAAAGATGTATTGCGGCAATACCTAAAACAGTTCCAGCATTAGCAATACCGTTGACCCCCAAATAATTTTCGTCTAAGGTGCGGCTTTGCAGTCTGTCGGGCCGAGGCCATCCCTTTCGATAGATATGAAAACCTGTGTTTCTACATATTCAACTTCTGAACCGGTTGTTTGTGCGGCCAATACTTAAGCCGCACGTTATCAGAAAAACGATTAACATCATTTTCCAGACTCAGAACAATCTTTAACCCTTCTAACCCTGCCAATGAGGCACTTTAGCGTAAGATCCATTTCATTATCGTGCAACTCCT
>Ga0224505_10002089_pt1 | contig 11985 bp, 13 predicted proteins | sample SF_Jan12_sed_USG_FD_169102 | JGI IMG/M metagenome (GOLD analysis project Ga0224505, IMG submission 169102) | Sediment microbial communities from San Francisco Bay, California, United States - SF_Jan12_sed_USGS_4_1 | ecosystem: Environmental > Aquatic > Marine > Sediment | place: USA: California...
CGCCACCAGCATCGTGCCCACTCGACCTCACTCCACGCATGAATGGGGACTCGCTCACGCACGACACGGTTCGTCAATTCCGCTGAGAGCAACACACGATTCGCGCCAAGAAAGTACCCAGCCTCGGCTAAATGCTTATGGGCCCACACGAAATGGCGGGAAGGCACACAATCGCCGTCGGTGAAGATCACGTAATCGGCACTCGTCGATGCAACGGCGCGATTACGGATCTCCGCAGCTCGGAATCCCTGGTCTTCCTGCCACACATGCATGATTGAGAATGACGCACGTCGAGCAAACTGCCGGACGACATCTGCCGTCTCCTCCCGTGACCCATCGTCCGCCACGATCAAATCGAACGCTTGATCGCTTTGTCCGCAATAGCCATCTAGTACAACCGCCAGTGCATCAGGGCGATTGTATGTGGTCACGATCACCGCTGTTCTCATTTCGAAGGTGCGGTATCTTGCCTTCGGAGAGGGGCTTGTTTGGGCAGCGGCCACATTTCCTGCTGCTCGAACCGTTTGGCATACCGATAAAAGGTCCCCTCGAAGTTTCCGAATGCAATGACAAACCCAGGCCAGCCGTCGAGAAATCCCAGCTTCGCCACGTAGTGTTTCAGAAACGACCAGAAACCGTGAAACAGGGCAGTGCCCATGGAGACCCGCTGATCTGCGAGCTTCAAGGCTCCAAGCGAGGAATAGCGATTCGCTTTCTTGACGACTTCTTCAAAATCCCTGAAGGGAATTTGCCAGATCGCATGCTCCAGGCGACCAACCGGTTTAGCGGTCAAGAGTTCATATCCTTCATGGACAGGAGATTCCACATACCTCATGGCCCCGTTTCGAAACAATTGCGGCTGACGAAAATTAGGGTACCAACCGGAATGCTTAATCCACCGACCCATAAAGTAATTTCGCCTGGGGACTAGGTAGGCATCGTGCGCCGGTGCTCCAGCAAGGAGCCCCAGAATCTCATCTCGAACTTCCGGCGTGCATTGCTCATCCGTGTCGAGGCTGAAGATCCATTCATGGGTACAGGATTTAATGGCCTCATTACGTAGATGACCAAAACCCTGAAATGGAACCTGAACAACTCGAGCACCTAACGTCTGTGCGATTCGTGCAGTTTCGTCGGTACTCGCGGAATCCGCCACAATGATTTCATCGGCCCAGAGTACACTATTAATAGTGTCGGCAATCTTTTTCGCCTCATTATAGGCAATGATGTAAACGGAAAGACTCATGTGCTCGTTTGAGGCTCTGGGAAAATTCCGGAATACATGAGGCCAGAAAGCCAGCAGAAGAATAGTTTTTCTGTGTGATCGACTAGAAAAGGATTGAAGAAACATCCGAGCGTGATAGTGACCATTAACCCCTTTGTCAGCAACCTATGGGGGCGCTCTTGTATGAGCGAGGTCGATCGCCATTGCTGGACAAAGAGCCAGATGAGCAAGCCGAGTCCGACGATTCCCACTTGTGCCATGATAAAAAGATATTGGTTATGGGGGTGAGGAGGGACATCGAAACCAGCTTGTTCGGCATGCGCCCGGTACGCTTGAACAAACCCTCCTGTACCAACACCCATCAGTGGATGCTCTTGAATGATCTCGGCTGTATGATAAAAATATTCCAATCGCCAACCTACCGCATCATCTGCGACAGCTACCTTTGGATTCCACTGTGTGACGCTAGAGACAGTAAGATTCACCCGTTCATGGAATGATGAGGAAACCTGGTACGCTAGCGAAAATGATACGCTGAGCGTCACAATCGCTGCGAGTATTCCTCGCCACCCGAAGGTCATATGAAAGGCCAACACGACAAGGCCGGCCAGCACCACATACCCGGTTCGGCCATGCCCCATCAGAACATTGCTCGCAGCCAAGATTGAGACAAGAGCCCAACCCCATCGTTTCCATCCGTCTTGAGATTTCCAGGCCAAAACGGCGAACAGCAGTGCGCCGAATGCCATCAGCACGTTATGGGTCGTGTGTTTTTTGAATACGCAGGGGTTAGAGGGATCACAACCGAGAACTCCGCTGTTCGGAAGAAGAAATCCCGCGCTTAAGACAAGTGACAACGCCAACGTCAAGGCCAACGACACTGCAAGGGTGAGAAGCGCACGATTTCTCTCTTGAGTATCGATTGCCATCGAAATCAACAAAGGAATCAGCAGGAGATCGGCGTACTTCTTCACCGCCAGCATTCGGTCATTGAGAGACCCCAAGCCCCATAAGGATCCTGCCAGCAACCACCCAAACAACAATAAAGTGCTCAGTGCCACTGGGTTTCTGGTGATTCGGCGAAACTTTTCTCGCCACTCGCCACAGGCGGTCCAGCACAGCACGAGTAGAACGACAAGGATACTGTCCGCCACCACCCAGATTGGAATGGTGAACCCGAGTGCAGTCGTAGTCCAACCACCGACTCGCCTCGCCTCCGCCTGTAGCCGGTCATACCCCAAACTCATCACTTGTACGCAAAGGCAATCAGAGATTTCCGAAAGGAGGGAATCATATCCTTCATCGCCGTACCCACCGACTTCACCCGCTGAATCCCCTCGCGATAGCGTCGCGACTTCAGGAAGGAAACCTCATACTTTTGGAACCCCGAAGACTGCAGTAGCAATTCCAGCTCGCCTTTGGTGAACTCGCGGTTATGTCGGAGAGGATAATACGACATGCCTTTGTACAAGATCGGAGTCGCATGAAGATAATGCTCGGCATAATCATAGGTGATGTGCTTTCCTCGCAAGAGACGAACACGGTTACGGAAACTTGCGACATTGGGCACGTCGACCTCCAGCACACCTCCGGGCCGCAGCACTCGCTTCATCTCCCGGACTGCTGGAAGGGGTGAGTGTGAAAAGTGTTCCAACACCTGACAACAGACGACTGCATCGAAAGACTCGTCAGGATAGGGAATCGCATCTGCTTCCACATTGCAAAGCTGAAATACAATGCCTTTCCCATACGTATCCTGATAATTTGAAGGCTGATCCTTCACATCGAGTGCATGACATTCGTGGCCCAGTTCGGTCAGAAATGAGAGTAACAAACCTTGTCCGGATCCCACATCGAGCACACGCTTGGCACCGCCCAGCCGGACCGCGATTTTGCAAAACCGATCGATGCTTCCCTTGAACAAATCCTCCAATTCGGGGTTGCCTCGCTTGAAAAGAAGCCCTTCATCACGTAGCCGAACAGCAAGACGCAAGAAGTCACTGCGATTTCTCTGTTGGCAGAAGGGCGAATCGAGCACGATCAAACTATGTCTTGACGGTCACTCTCTGGGATTCTTCGGCTGGGACCGCCTGTACCTTTTTTGCACTGCTTGCCGCTTTTGAACTCCGAACGGCACGAGAAACGGTTTGTTGTTCCAACCTCTTCACGAGTCTTTCCAATACAAGAAACATGACCAGCCATGCCCCAAGAATAACGAGCCGCCATTTTTCGGTTGAGTGATGGTACAGAATCGCTAATCCTCCGCAGAGAATCATGAGTCCATACTCCGCAAGCACAGTCCGACGATGGCTCCATCCGCTCAGAACCAAGCGTTGATAATAGTGCTCTCTGTGAGCTTCCCAGATTTTCTTGCGATGGAATGCTCGCCTAATTAGGGTCACAGTCGCATCAACAATGAATGGGGAGAAGATCATGATCGGCACCCATATCTCGAATATTCTGTCGCGAACGCCAAGGACCATCAACGTCCCCGCCAAGAATCCAACCGTGATGCTCCCCGCGTCGCCCATGAAGATGCGCGCGGGGGGGAAGTTATGGGTGAGGAATCCGAACGCACCCATTGATACGAAGGAGGCGATGATGAACATGACTGGGAAATGCGCTTGCCAACCGAAATAGGCGAGAAATCCAAACCCAAAAAATGTCATTCCGCCCGCAAAGCCGTCCATACCGTCCATAAAGTTATAGAGGTTCGCCATCCAGAGCAGGACGAGGACGCTCACCGGAATTGCGGCTATCCCCAGCAGGATGGCCGATCCTCCCGGTATCGGAATTGAAGACAATGTCAACCCAACGCCGACAACGATAATCAACGCGGAAACGGCCTGCACACCTAATCGAAGGCTGGCAGGTAGACCAATGCAGTCATCGATGAAAGACACGACAAAGATGAGGAGCATCGAAAGTATGATCCAGACGCTTCCGGAAGCCATCACTCCCTTTGGGAGCACGGCCTTTGAAGGTTCTGTCATGGCAAGCATACCTGCCGCCACGATGAGACTGATCACCACACTAGCCACAATGGCTAGCCCTCCTGTCTGTGGCGTCGGTGTGGAATGCAACGTTCGATCATTCGGATGGGCAAATACCGAAAGAAACGACTTCGGCGAACACAAGCTTCTGGTGATCAACCAAGCCATTACAAAGGCCAATAGGGCCGCAAATATGACTATCACGATGTGCATTCTTCGTGCGTTATCTGATTAAGAGACTCTCTGGATACGAACTTGTTCTGGATAAGATGCTTGTCGAATTACGGTAGAAGGCGATCAGCTCCGGAACCGTCTCCGCAAAAGAGTGTGTGGCCTGATACCCCAATTCACGTGTAATAGCCGCGGCACTAAACCAGGCGCCGCCAATGAGCTTCGTTAGAATCTCGGACGATAAGGGAATATGCCATCCATTGACTAGTTGGAGCAAATCACCAGCGCGGGCACCGCCTTTGAGTACCCAGAGCGGAACTCGCCACCTCGCGGGTGATCTGCCTAATCCCGCTCGCAACCAGTCATACAGCTCGGCCACATTATAGGGTTGGGCATCGGTGACAATGTAGGCCGCTTGTTTAAACTGCGGGGCCTGAAGACACAAAACCACGGCCTGAACAAAATTCTGGACATGCAACAGGCTTCGGACGGTGGGAAGGCGTGGCAAGACTGGAAACCGCCTCTGGTCGATCGCCTCGATCATTTGATAGAGATTACCCTTTTTCGTCGGACCATACACCATGGGTAATCGGAGCGAAACTGCGGTGAGACCGTGTCGAGTTGCGTAGTCAGAAATAAGCTGTTCGGCCAGCCATTTTGACCGACCGTAGCCTGTCTTCGGATCGGGAGGCCAACTTTCATCGATACACCCACTTGTTTCTTCACCGAAGACTTTGACTGAACTCGCAAACACCACCCGCCTTACACCGGACGCGACGGCCGCATCCAAGACATTCCTCGTGCCTTCGACATTGATGGCTTGATAATCCTGCTCCACCCCACAATCATCGATCGCATGAGCCTTCGCCGCAAGATGCACGATGGCCCCACAGCCACCTATTATCTCTCGAATCCTTTTGACATCTCGGATGTCCGTAACGACAGTTTCGACTTCCGGCGAAAATGCCGCCGTTGGTTGTGAATCATGAAGAACAGCTCGAACGCTGTGTCCTGACCTGCAGAGTTCATTGACCAGGGATGAACCCAAGAATCCAGCCGCTCCTGTAACCAGCGTGCGCATGTTTTCGAAATCAAGATTTATAGGTTTGACCTGGGCACGAACGTCTTCGCTGACAGAGACTCACAGGCTGTTCCATAGAGCAACTCGCGATACAAAGCCAGCGTTTGTCCGATCACGGCTTCCGCCGAGAACTCTTTGACTGCGATGTCCCTTCCGCAGCGACCGAACTCATCCCTAAGCGTCTCATTATTCAGCAGCGTCATGATCGCGTCGGCTAAAGCCTTGGCATCTTTTGGAGGGACCAAAATCCCGTTCACCCCATGGAGTACAATATCACGGCAGCCCGGAACATTCGTGGCTACGATGGCCTTGCCACACGCAGCCGCCTCCACCAGACTAACCGGAAGCCCTTCCCGATAGGAGGGTAAGACGATCATGGCGGCACTACCCATGACAATCGGCATATCATCTCTGTGTCCCCACCACTCGATCACCCCGTCCTCTTGCCATTGATGCAGTTGTTTCGGCTCAATGCTCGCTGGATTCTCTTCATCGCACCGACCGGCAAGTACAAAGCGGACATCGGGCTCAGCCTGCTTCACGAACCGCGCAGCTTCGACGAACTCGCCCACACCTTTATCCCACAGCATCCGACAGGCCAAGAGTACAATTGGCCTTCGATCCATACCGCTCATGGGTTGAAATTTTTCGATATCTACCCCTGTCCCCCGAATGACCCGCGTTTGACTTTCCTTCACAATGCGATCTCGAATCAACTGCGCTCGGTCTTCCTCATTTTGAAACACGGTCATCACCTCTGCGTGCGTACCAACCGCCCTCAACCCCGCTCTCAGAAAGAAACGAAGCAGTCTTGTTTTAACAGTCTCGCTTGTATAGGTGTATCCCAACCCTGCAAACACATTGACCACGAATGGAATGCCCGCAAGACGCGCAGCCACCGATCCATAAAGAATCGGTTTGAGTGCAACGTGATAGACGATGTCTGGCTTTTCCGACCGGTATAGACGTGTCAATTCTAAAACGGCTAGGAACTCGCGAATTGGGTTCATGCTCCGACGGAGAAGCCCAATGGGAAATAATTTAATGCCTTGCTGAGCAATCTCAGCCCCATGCTGCTGAACCCGCGTCGCAAGCGAAACCTCGAATCCCGCATCTCGAACTGCTCGTGCAAGCCCAATCCAATGCAGCCAGAAATACCAGTCCTCGGTGACTACAAACAAAATCTTTGGACGACCTTTCGGCCCCGAAGCCACGACTGAAGGTTTAGCGCATTCCATTGAAAGATATGACAACCCAACAATTGACCGATCCCATGGGTTTATGATCCCGCAGCGAGAAATTCAGAGTTGACCGCCCCATGATACATACAAAATACAGACCGAGCCAATTCCCGCTCCACACTCTTGAATTATCCGGGCCACGGTAGCGGATCGCACCAACCATTTTAGAAACGACACACCCCAGCTCGGGGCCTCTATGCTTCAAAACGCCGGCAATACCACACATCAATACACCGAAACGATTGAACGATCAGGCATGCGTAAGGGTTGGATGCTCGCGGACTAAATCAGACCACACCGATTGCCACCGTTCTTGCTCTGCTTGACCAGCAGAAACCCATGACCTACGGGAACCGCTGCCAACGGTACGACCTAGGTGGAGGACGACGTCTCGCAAGGAAGCGACACCATGCACTCCAACCCCCATCAGTGCCCACCTCGTTGAGGAAAGGTCATTCATTCTGGCGAGTAGCCGACGACAATAATTGAGCCGGCCGCGTCCTAATGTTCCGGCGTCAATCTTGCTCACCCGATAGCCCAAGAGCACTTCCTCTAATGCCGCAAAGCGACTGTGTGCAAAGCTTCGAAGAAGCAGCACCTGATCTTCACACCGGATATCCTGGTCAGAATAAGGATGAGACGCAAACCAGTCTCGTTTGCCCATCCAGGTCGGATGGGCAAGTGGAAATCCCCACCATGGCCTCCGGCAAATGGCCTCATGCGAGCATGCCGTTGGATAGCAGCCGACTATCTCCCCCTCTCCCTTGAAGATCACAGCGCCGGTTCCCAACAGATCAATGTCGCGATGGTCTTCCAGGAACTGAACCTGCCGTTCGAGACGCTGAGGATATGCCACGTCGTCGGCATCCATTCTGGCGACATACCGTCCCCTCGCAAGGCGCACACATTGATTCAGTCGTGCAGCTAGGCCAATATTTCCGGATGAGTCTTGTATAAACCTGATACGGGAATCTTGCGTTTGCGACAGAATCTCTCGTGTCCCATCAGTCGAACCATCATCGACTACGATCAGTTCCCAGTTCTTGTATGTTTGGGTTAGTATCGACCGCAGCGCAAGTTCGACCGTTGCGGACGCATTGTGGGCCGACATCGCCACCGTGACAAGAGGCGTCTCCACGCTCCCTACGGCGTCTTTCCGGTTGCCATTCACGTCTTCGTCCAATGTTTCGGCTGATTGAGCATCTGCCGGCCGAGATCCAGCGCACTACGGGTCACCCGCTCGCCAAGCAGACGCCACAGCAACAGCCGCAGATAGACTTTGCACACAGCCCACAGCCACGGGAGGGATGGGCGTCTTTGTCCATGCATTCGCTGGGCCCGTCTCGCCTCGGACAAGACCATCAACGCAGCATCCGGCCGGCTGCTAATGCCGCCTTGTTGAACGCCGGCAATAATAAGACTCGGAACGAATTGCGCATCCGTATGCGTCAGTTCGCGCAACAACATCTCATAATCGCCTGCGATACGGAACGATTCATCGAACGGGCCATGCAGTTCAAATAAACTCCGGTGATGCATCATGCCCGGATGCGGAATGCACATGCTCTTCAGAAATTGTTGTTTGAGTCTCGCCCACGGCTCGCCAATCGCATAAAGTCGTTCTCCTAACTTATTGAGAAGCATGATCTGCCCGTACACAACGCGAATGTCTGGAGGGAGGTTTGCCAATGCTCCGGCCATCCGTGTGAGCACATGCTCATCCCACAAGTGATCATCTGCTCCTAGAAAGCAGATCCATTCGCCGCTTGCCCTCGATAAAGCCTTGTTCCATGCGTGGTAAATTCCGCGGTCAGGCTCGGAAACCCAAGAACTGATTTTGTAGTCATTCGCCTCCAACAAACGGACCGTCCCATCACTCGATCCTCCATCAATGACGATCAGTTCTTTGTGCGGATATGTTTGCCGGGTGATGCTGTCGAGGCACTGTTGGAGAGTCCCTTCGTTGTTAAATGTCGCAACAATGATCGATATCGAAGGGAGACTCCTGTCTGGACGCTCATCCATTAGGCAATAACCTCCACCTCCTACAACACAGTTAGGAAGCTCAGCACGTCTGGATCTCCTGTGGGACAACTTTGCCGTGATGTGTACCGCTCACGATTTCGTGGACACGGTTGTTGCCGTATTTGGCCTGACTGGTGAGTCGCAGTATTCGACGATCGTCGCTCCTCGGCCCACCGTGTGCGTCGTGTTTTGAGGGCCACTTCACAGGAAGCCCCCAATCCTCGACGATCGACCTCGTCATGCGACCTCCAGCGTGACCAGCAGGTCCCGACGTACCTGGATTGGTGAGCGGAACCCATGCCGCTCGATGAGCCACTGTTCATTATAGAGACGCAACCCGTCGAGGAGAGCCTGGGGGAGCTCCTCCACGGTCTGGAACGTGCGCGCCCATAAGAGTTGCTCTTTCAGCGTCCGCATGAACCGCTCCGCCACGCCGTTGCCTTCTGGGGCGCGGACAAACGCCGGACTCGACGTGATGCCCAGGAATCGGAGTTCGGCCTGGAAATCGTCGCTCATCTATTGACTGCCATGATCATGCCGCACCTGCAAGCCCGTGGCGATGCCCGCGGAGACGACTCCGAACTGCTGGCGCACCCCTTGGCGAATCGGTTCTAAGGCCTCGAAGCGGGTGGCCCGCTTCGCCGCATGGATGCCGATCCCTTCGAGCGTACAATGATCCACGCCGATGAAGACCGTGACGGCTCCGTCCGTCACCGCGCTGGTCGCAGCGGTGATCCCTGCTTCTCGCGAGACCAGATCCAGATCGTCGCCACGCAACACACGCAGCACCACGTCCATCTTCTTGCGCGAGGAAAACCGGCCTCGCTCTGCTTTCGATTTCGCCATGAACACCTTCATCCCTGAGAGGCAATATGCTCCAACTGTGTGTCCAAGGAAATCGTGGGGCGGAGGAGATGGGCCCAACTTACTCCGAAGTCAGTATTTTGCAGCACACGACATCGCGGTTGCCCTTATGCTACTGACTTCGGAGTAAGCCTCACAATTGCTGTTCATGACGGATCATTTCTCGTACAATATCCCGCATTCTCATCTTGGCTTCCCAGCCCAGCACACGTCTGGCTTTCTCTGCCTGCCCTCGGCTGTGACGGATTTCCGACGGACGAAAAAGCGCGGGATCTTGGATGACATATTTGCGCCAGTCCAAACCCACTTCCGAAAAAGCTGTCGAGACGAACAGTTCAAGTGAATTCGCTTCGCCAGTGGCAATAACGAAATCATCCGGGGCCTCGGTCTGGAGCATGCGCCACATAGGGTCAACATATTCCGGACTCCAACCCCAATCTCGCTGAATCCCCATATCCCCCAATATCAGCTTCTCTTGAATACCGCTGGCAATTTTTACCGCCGCTTGGACAACCTTTCGAGTCACGAAGCGTGACGGACGCAACGGTGATTCGTGATTAAACAAGATGCCGCTGCAGGCAAAGATTCCATATGCGGACCTATAGTTGACAACCAACCAGTGTGCCGTGGCTTTTGCTACGGCATACGGACTGCATGGCTGAAAATGCGTGGTCTCATCTGCAGCTGTCGAAATGATATCCCCAAAGCATTCGCTGGACGCTGCATTGTAGAACCGGGCAGGCTTGCCAAGAAAACGAATCACTTCAAGAAGATTGAGTGTACCAGTCGCAATGCTTTCGAGTGCTTCCGCAGGCTGCTCGAAAGATAATCCGACTGAGCTCTGGCCAGACAGATTATATATCTCATGCGGATCACTTTGGCTAATCGCCTGAAGGACACTTCTGAAATCGTTCACCACCATGGAGACGGTCTTAACTCGTCCCAGGATCCCCAGTTGCGATAAATTGTCGAACTTAGAGGCTTGAGCATCGCGAGACGTACCCCAGACTTCATACCCCTTCTCAAGCAGAAAACGAGCAAGATACGCACCGTCTTGTCCTGACACACCACATATCAGTGCACGTCGCTTACTCATTGCCTGATCAGAACAACTTCCTATACACGTCAAGAGTTTCAGCGGCACACCGATCCCAAGAAAAACACTTTAAGCGCGCACGGCCTTTCGCGATCAGGAGCTTCCTGCGGCTATCTGACATGACGACACGTTCGATTGCCATGCGAATGGCCGCAACATCATCGGGATCAAAGTATTCACCAGCATCACCCACAACTTCAGGCATTGAACTTGTGTTGCTACAAGCCACTGGACAATCGTGTGCCATGGCCTCCAATGGCGGAATACCAAACCCTTCATATAGAGAAGGGAATATGAACACACTGGCACGTTCGTAAAACTTCGCGAGCAACTGATCATCTCCCTCCAACTGTCTGACGCGATCGCCATCTAACCCGAGTGCCTGCATAGTTTTTAACTCATCCGAGTTAAACCCCCCCCCGCCAAAGCAAATCAGTTTATAGCGCGTTTTGAGTTGAGATGAAGCTCCATACGCTTCAAGCAGACGGAGAAAGTTCTTATATCCTCCTCGTTTACCCACATACAGCAGATAGGGTTCGGCTATGGGCTCCACCGGGCCTTCGACTTTATTGTCCACACCTTTCATCAAGTCGAATCCCAAATAAATCACCGAAGTTTTACCTGGGGACAGCCCAAGGATTTCCAACGCGTCCTGCCTCGTAGACTCGGAAATACAGATGACATGGTCCGCACGTTCTGCCGCCAAGGCCTTGTATCGGGCAGTCTTGTCCGTATTCGGAAAGCTCGACGAAAATTTTTCATGAATCATGTCGTAAATGGTAAGCACACGTCTTGTGCGCCGTGGCCCCAGGGGATAGCTATGGAAAAAAGTTTCGTGCACGAGATCCGGCGCCATGACACGAAGCATCCAGTCTCCGAAGACGAGGCCGAATCGCCGCCGTAGCGCATGAAAATGGGTCGCTGCAGGTACCCGAAACCCTGACACGATCTTCGGGGGCACATTCTCAAGATAGGCATTAATGTGCATTGGGGCTGCAATGGAAACTTGGACGTCGGGCTCTTTGGCAATGCGCGAGGCCATCTCACAAAAATACCTGGAAATCCCACCATAGGTCTGCGAGCAGAATATTTGCGAATCATAGGCGATCTTCATCGCTGAGACAGCCTCGACATCACCACCTAATCCCTTGCAACATCAAGTGGTGGTCGCTCATCGTTTTTGATCCCAAGCGCCTGCGAATCCACCACGGCGCCACACACGAGACCCATCGTCCCGTAACAATTCGCAGCAATCGTCCATTCACCGGTGCTTTGGAATAGGCATGAAG
>Ga0224505_10002090_pt1 | contig 11985 bp, 9 predicted proteins | sample SF_Jan12_sed_USG_FD_169102 | JGI IMG/M metagenome (GOLD analysis project Ga0224505, IMG submission 169102) | Sediment microbial communities from San Francisco Bay, California, United States - SF_Jan12_sed_USGS_4_1 | ecosystem: Environmental > Aquatic > Marine > Sediment | place: USA: California...
GACCTCCCGCACGTCGGGATGGTCGACGTCGAGCACCCCGAGCGGCACCGAGCGCCGCGCTGCCTCCGCGACCAGGGCCGACACGTCGAGCGCCAGGTCGGTGCGGACCAGGGTGAAACCCATCCCGAAGCGGTCGTAGAGCGCCTCGTCGTCGCTGAGCCACACGTGGGGCGCCCGGTGGCCGGGCCTCGACGTGGGCCGGTAGAGCTGAGGGTGGTCGTCGGGTGCCGGGGTCCCGTCGTCGACACAGATCGGCGACGCCGGGTAGCGGTAACCGAGGAGCACGCCGAAGCTGGCGATCAGGCTCTCCTGCTGGACCAGCTCGGCCCGCAGCTCGTCGCGCAGGGCGTCGGCCGGGGCCGAGTCCTCGTCGAGCACGTCGCCGTGGGTCATCACCGCGGCGAGCCGTTCGTAGAGCTCGCAGGCGAAGTGGGTGTTGCGCACCCCGACCGGTCGTCGCTCGGCCTCGTAGCTCGCCAGCAGATCGGGCCCGCCCCAGCCGTCGAGCACGGCCCGCAGCTTCCAGGCCAGGTCGACCGCGTCGGACACCCCGGTGTTCATGCCGAACCCCCCGGTCGGCGAGAACAGGTGCACGGAATCGCCGGCCAGCCACACCCGGCCGCGGCCGTAGGACGTGGCGGTCAGCGCGTGGGCGTTCCAGGGCTGCACCGACTCGATCGTGATCGGCGTGCTGGCGCCGAGCACGGCCTCGATCCGGGCGACCGGGTCGACGTCGTCCCACGCCTCCCCCTCGTCGAGTTGGAGGTGGTAGGTCCACGACTCGCCCCGGTCCCAGTTGATGAGGTAGCCGGCGTGGTCACGGTGCAGCGGGAAGTAGATGTTGGCCGGTCCGAGCGGGTGGGCGTCCATCAGCTCCGGGGCCCGGAAGTACACCGACACGAACCGGGCGAGGTTGCCCCGCCCCTCGTAGCCGATGCCCAGCTGGGCGCGCACCCGCGACCGACCGCCGTCGCAGCCCACCACGAAGGCGCTGCGCAGGCGGGTGGGCGGGCCGCCGCTCACGGGCTCGAGCACGGTCTCGACGTGGTCGGGGTGCTCGACGAAGCGCTCGAAGCGGGTCTCGAGGCGCAGCTCGGCGGACGCCAGACCGGCGACGTGCGCCCGCAGGATCTCCTCGACCTCGTCCTGGCCCACGTTGCACTTCAGGTACGGGGACCAGTGCAGGCGCTCGGTCGGCGCGAACGGTGTGACCCGGCGAAGCTCGTCGAGCTGGGTCTGGCTGGGCAGCGACAGCCGGTGGATCTCGCGCCCGTTCAGCGAGCTGACCCAGTAGTAGTCCGCCGGGTTCTCCGGCGGGATCCCGGCGGCCACGAGCGCGTCGGCGATGCCCCAGCGACGGTAGTACTCCATCGTGCGGCAGGCGACGGCGTTGGCCCGCGGGTGGGGGTTGACCTCGCGCCGCTCCTCGACCACGACGCAGTCGACGCCGTGGTGGCCGAGCTCGGCGGCCAGCGACAGGCCGACGCTGCCGCCGCCGATGACGACGACGCTGGTGTCGAGGGTCATCCCGGACACGGTAGCGACGTCGTACCGCCGCTCGGGGAACCGTCGGCGCCCCCGCCCCCTCCGCCACGGCGGGCAGGTGGCGGTTTCGGGCCCTTCGGCCCCCTCCCCCGGAGTTCCGCCCCACAACTCGAGCGGGTAGTGTGCAGCCCGACGTGCACAAGGTCGGAAGGCCTACGGGTGCGCCGGCTCGTCACGTGGGTCCGGGGGGACCAGACGAGCGGGCGACACGTCGTCGTGCCCGGGGCGATTCGTTGGCGAGAGCCAGCTCAGCAAGGGAGCAGAACATGTCGGCCATCAGCATCGATCCTTCGACTGGGTTGAAGATCTTCGACACCAAGGCCTCGTTGGCGACCGAGAAGATCACCGGCAAGGGGTACGCCGTCATCCAGGACGAGGCGCTCACCACGCTGCCGCCCCAGCCGGTGGGCGCCGTGTTCAACGCCGAGGAGCAGGCCAAGTACCGCGAGTTCAAAGAGGCGCGGCGGGGCGCTGCCGACTACATGCCCATCGAGGGCCAGTTCTCGAAGTACCTCGAGGACGTCTACTCGACCGAGCCGGTGGCCCGTGAGGCGTTGACCGACGAGTGCGAGATCCTGGTCGTCGGGGCCGGCTTCGCCGGTCTGCTGCTGTGGTACAAGCTGCGCGACGCTGGCTTCATCGACGTGCGGTTCTGCGAGCGCGGCGGCGACGTGGGCGGCACCTGGTACTGGAACCGCTACCCGGGCATCGCCTGCGACGTCGAGTCGTACTCGTACTTCCCGCTGCTGGAGGAGATGGAGTACTTCCCGACGATGAAGTTCGCGTCGGGCTTCGAGATCTTCGAGTACTGCCAGAACATGGCCGAGAAGTTCGGCTTCTACGACCACTGCCTGTTCCACACGGTCGTCGAGAACACCGAGTGGGACGAGGCGCTCGGCCGCTGGGTCGTGCACACCGACCGCGGCGACGCCATGAAGGCCCGCTTCGTGATCCTCGCCAACGGCATCCTCACCACGCCGAAACTGGCCCGCATCCACGGCATGGAGAAGTTCCAGGGCGACGCCTTCCACACCTCGCGCTGGAACTACCACATCGATCTCGAGGGCAAGCGGGTCGGCATCATCGGCACGGGCGCCACCGCCGTGCAGGCCATCCCCGAGCTGGCCAAGATCGTCGGCCACCTCTACGTGTTCCAGCGGACCCCGTCGACGATCGACGTGCGCGACCAGCGGGCGACCACCGAGGAGGAGATCGAGGCCTGGAAGAACGAGCCGGGCTGGGCCCGGGCCCGTCGCGAGCGTTTCGCCCGGATCTCCGAGGGCCGCACGGCCATCAAGGCCAACGACGACTACCTGGCCGGCAAGGTGGCCGACTTCAAGGAGCGCAAGCAGCACGCCGGCCGCCTCTCGCCCGAAGAGCTGGTCCAGAAGCAGCTCGACACCAACTTCCGGATCATGGAGCAGATCCGGGCCCGGGTCGACGCCATCATCGAGGACCCGAAGACGGCGGCCGCGCTCAAGCCGTACTACCCCTACGGCTGCAAGCGCCCCACATTCCACGACGAGTACCTGCCCACGTTCAACCTCCCCCACGTGACCCTGGTCGACACCGCGCCGACCGGCGTCACCGAGATCAACGAAACGGGTGTGGTGCACAACGGCACCCAGTACGACCTCGACGTGCTGATCTACGCGACCGGTTTCCAGTGGATGGCGCCGTCGACGTTCAACATGATCCAGGGCCGCGACGGCGTGAAGCTGGCCGAGAAGTGGCGCACGGGTGGGACCCGGACGTTCCTCGGGATCCACAGCAGCGGCTTCCCGAACCTGTTCATCGTGACCGGGCCGCAGGGCGGCGGCGGCAGCTTCAACTTCACCGACGCCATCGACGCCCACGCCGACTACATCGCGTGGCTGCTCAACGAGATGCGCGACCGCAAGGTCGACGTCGTCGACGTGAAGCCCGAGCCCGAAGCCGAGTACGCCGAGCACTGCCGGCAGGCCGACATCGCGACCGCGCCGCTGCGCGACTGCCTGTCGTACTACAACGGCCATGGCGACGCCGAGCCCGGCAGCCTCGCCTATTACGGCGGTGGACGGTGGCACAAGTTCCGCCTATCCGCCCAGGAGACGCTCGAGCCGTACGTGTTCGGCTCGGCGCTCCAGCCCACCTCCTGAGCGTTGCGGGGGCGGGCCGGCCGTCCTCGACACCACGAGTCGCGCCGCGGGGCGCCGCCGAGCACCGGCGGCGCCCCGCCGCCGTTTCAGCTGCCCGGGTCCGGCTCGGCCGATGCCGAGCCCGCGACGGGCGTCGTCGTCGGCCCGCTCCAGAGGCAGTCGAGCGGGACGGCCCAGAGGCGGTCACCGAGGGACCGGATGGCCCGGCCGGTGTGCAGCACGACGCCGGCGACGAAGTCCTCGCCGACCCGGTCGCGCAGGTAGGTGAGGCCTCGCAGGTCCTCGGCCCTCACCGACTCGGCCGCTTTCACCTCGATCCCGGCGATGCGCCGGTCGCGCGTCTCCAGCACACCGTCGACCTCGACCCCGTCCTTGGTGCGGAAATGGAAGAGCCGCGCTCGCTCGCTCGCCGCCGGGACCAGCCTGGCGATCTCGCTGAGCGCGAAGTTCTCCAGCAACGGGCCGGCCAGCGGGTCGCCCTTCGCCAGTCGGGCTGGCGAGCGTCCGACGAGGTCGGCGACGAGGCCAGAGTCCACGCCCAGCAGCTTCGGCGCCCTGACCGCCCGCTTGGTCGATGAGGCGGTCCACGCCGGGAGGCGTTTGAACAGGAACACCTCCTCGAACAACGACACGTACCGGTCGGCGGTCTTGGCGTCGATGGAAGCGGCGCGGGCCAACTGCGCCGGGACGTAGAGCTGGCCGACGGTCGCCGCGGCCAGGCCGACCAGGCGGGTCATCGCTCCGCGTCGCCCGATGTCGCCCAGGGTGGAGATGTCGCGGTCGATCAAGTCGTCGACGTAGCCCTCGAAGAAGCGGCTGCGACGGCGACCGTCTCGCCGGACCGCTTCGGGAAAGCCGCCACGGCCGAGCCGCTGGAAGTATTCGTCCCGCTCCGTGGCGGCCGTGCTCAGCCCGTCGAGTGAGCCGCCGAGCAGGGCGTCGATGAAGTCCGAGCTGCGGCGCTCGATCTCGGCCTGGGCGAACGGCCACAACTCGATCGTCTCGGTCCGACCGACGAGCGCATCGGGCAACGATCGCAGTCCGAGCACCCGCGCCGACCCGGTGAGCAGGAACCGGCCCGGACGCGGATCGAGGTCGACCTGGTCCTTGATCGACAGGACGAGCTCGGGCGCTCGCTGGATCTCGTCGATCGCGAGCAGCCCGTCATGGCGGACGAAGGCGTCGGGATCGAAGCGGGCCGCGGCGAGCTCGAGGGGCCGATCGAGCCGACGCTCCTCGGAGCCGGCGACGCCGCGCAGGACCCGGCGAACGACCGTGCTCTTGCCCGCCTGCCTCGCTCCGTTGACGACCACCACCCGGGTGTCGGCCAGCGCCGCCTCGATGGCCGCCTCGACGAAGCGGGGGATGTACTCCACGCCTCCAGCCTAGCCAGACCAAACTTCCAGTCCAGCCAGCGACTGCATCCGTTCTGGCCAGCGCTCGCTTCCAGCCTGGCCGCCGTGAGCTTCTTGCCCAGCCGCCTTCGATCTCCATGATGGCCAGCCCGTGCCATCCGCGCGCGAACAACCAGGAGGGTCATCGTCAACCCATGGTCGGCTCGCACCGACACCCCGGCGGCTTGTGGGCTGTGGCCGCGGCTCAGGTGCCGCAGAAGGTGCGGTAACCGGCGGTCACCTCGGCGGGCGCCGGCCGGGTCAGGTCTTCGTCGCCCGGGCGCTCGTCCCAGGGCGAACGCACGGCCGCCAGCAGCCGGTCGAACGGCCCGAGGTCGTCGCGCTCGACCGCCGCGCTCAACGCCTGCTCGACGAGGTGGTTGCGGGCCAGGTACCAAGGGTTCGCCCGGTTCATGGCCTCGACGTCGGGCGCCGGGCCCAGGCGCAACCGCCAGCGCGCCAGCCAGTCGGCCAGGCCGTCGGGACTCCCGTCGCCGAACACCACAGCCAGCTCGGCGTCGTCACCGTCGACCGCACGAGCCAGCGTCCGGAACCCGAGCGTGAAGTCGACCCGCTGCCTTCCCAACAGCTCGAGGTAGTCGTCGATCAGCGCCTCGTCGCCATCGGCTCCGGGCGCCCGGAGACCGAGCTTGGCCCCGAACACCGCCAACCGGTGGGCCTGGTACCGCTCGGCGAAGCGGTGCAGTTCCTCGGTGGCGAGCGCGATCGCCGCGTCCTGGTCGTCGCCCATCAGCGGCACGAGCGTCTCGGCGAAGCGGGCCAGGTTCCACTGGGCGATCGCCGGCTGGTTCCCGTACGCGTACCGACCCCCGTGGTCGATCGAGCTGAACACGGTGGCCGGGTCGTACGCCTCGAGGAACGCGCACGGCCCGTAGTCGATCGTCTCGCCGGAGATCGTCATGTTGTCGGTGTTCATCACCCCGTGGATGAAGCCGACGCCCATCCACGACGCCACCAGCGCCGCCTGCCGCTCGCTCACCGCGGCCAGCAGCCCGAGGTACCGGTCGTCACGGCCGGCCAGGTCGGGATAGTGGCGCTCGATGACGTACTCGGCGAGCTGGCCCACCTTGTCCCACTGCTGGCGCGCCGCGAAGAACTGGAACGTGCCCACCCGCACATGGCTCGCCGCCACCCGGGTCAGGACCGCGCCCGGGAGCGTCTCGTCGCGCTGGACGGCCTCGCCCGTGCGCACCGCCGCCAGCGCCCGCGTCGTCGGGATGCCCAGCGCGGCCATGGCCTCGCCCAGCAGGTACTCGCGCAGCACGGGGCCGAGGGCGGCCCGACCGTCGCCCCCCCGCGAGAACGGCGTGCGGCCCGAACCCTTCAACGCGAGGTCGCGCCGCCGGCCGGCCCGGTCGACGACCTCGCCCAACAGCACCGCCCGCCCGTCGCCCAGCTGGGGCGAGAAGCCGCCGAACTGGTGGCCGGCGTACGCCTGGGCCAGCGGCGAGGCCCCCTCGGGCACCGCGTTGCCGGCGAGGACGGCCACACCGGCCGGCGTGGTCAGGGTGTCGGCATCGAGGCCCAGCTCGTCGGCGAGCTCGCGGTTCAACCGCACGAGCTGGGGCTCGGCCACCGGTACCGGCTCCCACGCGGCGTAGAAGCCCTCGAGGTCGCGGGCGTAGCTGTTGTCGAAGTCGAACCGGGGCGGTCCGAGCGTGGTGCTCATCGACCGCTCACGCGTAGCTGACCTGGCAGAAGCCGTGGTTGCAGTAGCCGCCGGGGTTCTTCGCGAGGTACTGCTGGTGGTAGTCCTCGGCGTAGTAGAACGGGCCGACCGGGGCGATCTCGGTGGTGATCTCGCCGTACCCGCCGTCGGCGAGCCGCTTCTGGTAACTGTCGCGGCTGGCGGCCGCGGCGGCGTGCTGCTCGTCGGAGTTCGTGTAGATCGCCGAGCGGTACTGGCTGCCGATGTCGTTGCCCTGCCCCATGTACTGGGTGGGGTCGTGGTTCTCCCAGAACACCCGGAACAGCTCGTCGAGGCTGACCTTGGTCGGGTCGAACACGACGAGCACGGCCTCGGTGTGTCCGGTCATCGAGGTGCACGTCTCCTGGTAGGTCGGATTCGGCGTGGTACCGCCGGCGTAGCCGACCGCCGTCGTGTAGACGCCGGGGAGCTGCCAGTACAACCGCTCGGCTCCCCAGAAACAGCCCATGCCGACCACCAGCGTGTCCATGCCCTCGGGCCACGGGCCGACCAGCGGGTTGCCGTTCACGAAGTGCGCGGCGGGAACGGGCATCGAGGCCTCGCGGCCGGGCAGGCACTTCTCGGGCGGCGGGGGCGGGGCGGGACGGTGTCGGAACACGGGATGCTCGCTTTCTCGCAAGGGCTGCCGGCGGTCGAACCGGCTCGTCGCGATCGGTTCGGCTCGTCGCGATCGGTTCGGTCGGGCCCAGGTGTCCACCATCGGTGTGGCCGGGGCCGCCATCGTTACGGACCGATCCTACGACGTGCCGGGGTCCCTCGAGCGGGTGGGCGGAGCGCGTCGACGAACCGGTTGCGAATCCGCGCCGGGTCGCGCTCGGTCACGCCGGCGGGCGGGCGGTCGTCGACCCTGGCGCAGGCGAACATCGGCCCGCGCCGCTGCCGGGCCCGCTCCACCAGCTCGTCGAAGTGCTCGGCGTCGCGCACCCAGGTGCTGTCGGCCAACCCCGCCCCCCGGGCCATCGCGACCAGGTCGAGCCCGCGGGCGGTGTGCGCGGGCTGACCCCCGGTGATCTGGTACGAGCCGTTGTCCCACACGAACACGGCGAGGTTGCACACGCCGGACGCCGCGACCGTGCCCAGCGAGCCGAGCTGCATCAGCAACGAACCGTCGCCCTCCAGCACGAACACCGCACGTTGCGGCTGCGCGAGCGCCACGCCCAGCCCGAGCGGGACCGCGAGCCCCATCGAGCCCAGCATGTAGAAGTTCTCGGGCCGCTGTCCCGAGGCCCACAGGTCGAAGTGCGTGTTGCCGATCCCGCCGATGACGGCCTCGTCGTCGAGCTGCGCCACCAGCCGGGCCGTCAGCTCGGAGCGGTTCAGCACCTCGACGTCGGCCCGCCCCTCGCTCCCACTGAAGAGCGCGGCGCCGCTCATCGCGGGCCCGCCCGCTCGGCCGCGGTCAGCAGCGGCGACAGGATCATGGCCGCGGACTCCTGGGTCGAGTACGCCTGGTCCAGCATCCGACCGATGACGAAGCCGACGTCGTCGAGCCGCTCGATCGTGTGGTGCTCGATGCCGATCGCGTCGAGGATCGGCCGCATCGTGCGGCACACCATCGCCTGGCCGAGCTGGAACTCGCCCAGCGTGCCCCGCTCGGAGACCAACATCGGGATCGGGATGCGGAACGGCACCGCCAGCGACGCGAGCACGTTGGCCAGGGTCGCGAAGCCCGAGGTCTGCATCAGCACGATCCCCCGGCGGCCGCCGAGGTAGGCCCCGGCGACGATGCCGAGCGCCTCCTCCTCGCGCGCCGCGCTCAGCACGGTGAAGGCGTCGTCTCCCTCGAGACGGGCGATCAGCGGCCCGAGCACCCGGTCGGGCACGTAGGTCACCAGGTCGACCTCGGCGGCGCGCAACGCGCCGATGCAGGCGTCTTCCCAGCTCATCGCCGTAGGTCGGCGTACTCGGGATGCAGCCCGAAGAACTCGTCGACGTACCAGCAGGTGGGCACGACCGCGAGCTCGCGGGCCCGCAGGTCGTCGAGCATGCGGGTGACGAGGATCGGGCTGAAGCCGCGGCCCCGCAGCGCCGGAGCGACCTCGGTGTGGTGCACGACGACGGTGCCGGCGTCGAGCGGCCGGTAGTCGGCGACGCCGAGCAGCTCGCCGTCGACGATCAGCTCGTAGCGCGAACGTTCGGCGACGTGGCGGACCTCGACGGCCGACTCGCCAGGGTCCGGCGCCATCGGCTCAGCCGACCACGCTCGGGTCCGGCACGACGTCGCGCACGAGGTACTGGAACGCGTGCCACGGCACGTTGCCCGCCTCGTAGGCCCGCGCCGTCACCTTGGCGCCCGCCTCCGAGATGGGCCGGGCGCCGGCGCCCGCCTTGATGTGCACCTCGGCCACCCGCTCGGCCAGCACGAAACGGGCCACCGCCGACTCGACCGAGTCCCCGGCGCTGAGCAGCCCGTGGTTGCGCAGCACGCAGAAGTTGCGGGCCCCCATGGCCTGGGCGATCCGCTCGCCTCCGGCGGTGCTCTCGATGGCGAGCTCCTCGTCGTCGAACAGCGCCTGGTCGAACACGAACATGCCCGACTCCTGGCTGAGCGGCTCGAACAGCCGGGCCTGGGCGGCGAAGGGCGTGCCGTACGGCGAGTGGCAGTGGGCGGCCGACACGACGTCGGGCCGGGCTTCGTGGATGGGGTGGTGGATGGAGTAGGCGGCCATGTTGATGCCGCCGGTCCCCTCCGCCAGCGTGCCGTCGGGCGCCACCAGCACCAGGTCGGCAACGGTCGCGTACTTGAACGGCACGCCGTAGCGCAGCAGCCAGAAGTGGTCGGGCCGCTCGGGATCGCGGGCGCTGATGTGGCCGTCGCCGGTCTGGCCGAAGCCGAGGTTGCCGAAGATCCGGTAGCCCAGCGCGCACATGCGCTTGCGGTGAGCCCGCTCGGCCTCGACCGAGTCGAACGTGGCGGGCCGGCTGTGGGCATCGTAGTGCGGGTGCGCTCCCATGGCGCTCACACTACGCCGCCCGCAGCCGGCCCCCTACGATCGGCGCGGTCCGGTCGAGGGGCCGGCCAGGGAGGGCGCGAGATCATGAGCACGACCGACACGGGGACCACGACGATCACCGGCGGAGAGGCGATGGCCCGCCAGCTCGCCGCCGAGGGGGTCACCCACATCTTCGGCATCCCCGGGGTGCAGCTCGACTACGCCACCAACGGCCTGTCGAAGGTCCGCAGCGAGATCCGCTTCATCGCCACCCGCCACGAGCAGACGGCCACCTACGCCGCCGACGGCTACTACCGCAGCACCGGCCGGGTCGGCGTCGGGCTGGTCGTGCCCGGTCCCGGGGTCCTCAACGCCGGCGCCGGCCTCGTCACCGCGCTGGCGTGCTCGTCGAAGATCCTGCTCGTCTCGGGCCAGATCCCCACCCGCGGCCTCGGCGCCGGTCTCGGGATGGTGCACGAGATCCCCGACCAGTCGGGCATCCTCGCCACCCTGTGCCGCGACGCCACGCTGGTCACCGACCCCGGCGGCGTCGCCGGCGCGATCCACGGCGCGATGGTCAAGCTCGGCGCCGGTCCGGGGCCGATCGCGGTCGAGCTGCCGCCGAACGTGTTGTCGGGCGCGGCGCCCAACGCCACGATCGGCCACGAGTCACCGGGCGCACCCTCCCCCGGGTCGAACGCCGAGCTCGACACTGCGGCCGAGCTGCTGGAGGCGGCCCAACGACCGGTGATCTACTGCGGTGGCGGGGCCGTGGTCAGCGACGCGTGGGACGCGCTCAGCTCGCTCGCCGAACGGATCGGCGCCCCGCTCACCGCGTCCACCAACGGGCGGGGGGCGTTCGACGACCGCCATCCGCTCGCCGTGCTGCCGATCGCGGGCAAGGAGCTCCTACGCCGGGCCGACTGCGTGCTGGTCGTGGGGTCGCGGGGTCTGGACATGCGCAGCGGGCCGCTCGTCGCCGGGCCCGACGGCGGCGCCAAGCTGATCTCGCTCAACATCGAGCCGGCCCACTTCGGCGCGCCGCGCGCCTTCGACGCCACCATCGTCGGCGACGCGGGTGCCGGCGTGGCCGCGCTGGCCGCCCAGCTCGGCGCCAGGGCGCCATGGGTCGACGACCTCGACGACGTGCGCGCCCGCGCCGCCGAGCGCCTCGCGCCGCTCGAACCGCAGCTGTCCTACGCCCGGGCCCTGCGGGCGGCGATGCCCGACGACGCCGTGCTCGTCAACGAGCTGACCCAGGTCGGTTACGTGTCGATGGTGGCGTTCCCGGTGCACGCCCCCCGCAGCTACATCTACCCCGGCTACCAGGGAACGCTCGGCTACGGCTACCCGACCGCGATCGGCGCGGCCGTCGGCAACCCGGACCGGGCCGTGGTCAGCATCTCGGGCGACGGCGGGTTCGGCTATGGGATGTCGGAGATGGCGACCGTCGCCAACTACGACATCCCGCTCGTCGGCGTCGTCTTCTACGACGGGGCGTACGGCAACGTGCAGCGGATGCACAAGGCGCAGTTCGACGGCGACCACTACGGCACCGAGTTGAAGAACCCCGACATGGTCAAGCTGGCCGACGCCTTCGGCATCGCCGGCTACCTCGCCGAGACACCCGCCGAGCTCGAATCGACCCTCCGCCGGGCGATCGGGGCCCGCCGCCCCGCCCTGATCGGCGTCCCCATGGGCGTGACCCCCGACCCCTGGCGGATCATCGCCGGCCGCTGAGGCCGTAGTGGGCACCGAGCGTGAGGCGATGGAGGAGGCGTTGGAACCCCCGGCGGCGCGAGACGCACAACGCGATGCGATCCAGGAGTTCATCGATTGGGCGACGAGCGAGTGAGGCGCTCCGGTCGCGCAGGCGTGGCGGCACCCGGCGACGCAGGTTCCGATGGCGAGCTCGTCAAAGCCACCACGGTGTACCGTTCGGCGACTCCCGCACGATCGGTCGTCGATGTGCCCTCGCCGGCACGGATGATGTGGTCGACGCGAGCCTCGCCGTTCTGGCGGACCAACTCGGCAAGCGAATCCTGACCACCGACGGCGGCGACATGGCCCGCCTCGGTGCACCGTTCCAGCAGCTGTAGACGGCGCGGCCCCGACAAGGCTGGCCGTTCAGGACGGGTTCGCGCGACTCCGGGTGGTTTTTCGCGCGACCGCCGCCAATACGGCCCTGATCGGCGCCCAAACCCCGGAGGTCGCGCGACAAGAGCCCCTCGGTCGTGCGCGAACTC
>Ga0224505_10002091_pt1 | contig 11983 bp, 9 predicted proteins | sample SF_Jan12_sed_USG_FD_169102 | JGI IMG/M metagenome (GOLD analysis project Ga0224505, IMG submission 169102) | Sediment microbial communities from San Francisco Bay, California, United States - SF_Jan12_sed_USGS_4_1 | ecosystem: Environmental > Aquatic > Marine > Sediment | place: USA: California...
CTTAACAGTGCAAGAGTGCGAGCTCTTTGCTGTAGCTGTAGGAGGTCAGGACCTTGGGTAACTTGATTGCAGAAGCAATTTCAATGGGCTGGATGGCTCTCGCCATCATTGCCGGGCTCCTGGTTTATTTTCAGGTGTCCATCAGCGATCCTGCTGAAAAAAAACGAGCTGTGTTCAAGACATTCATTGGAATGGTCTCTTGCCTGCTCCTCTTCATGGCGATTGCTAATTATAAGACGAATTTCTACGGGGAAAGTCGTCTGCTTCCCGTCTCGCTGGTGATGATTACCGTGACAACGTTTGTCATGGCGTTATACTTCACCAATTTGAGCGCCTTGCTGAAGATCGGCGGGATGATGTTTTTTATCGCTGCGTTTCTTTCCGGCTACGGAAACTGGCTGCCGCAAGTCGAAGGCGGTTTCCCGCCCGTAGAAGAAAAGAAAACATGGGATTCGATGACCCCTCAACAGCTAGCCGACGAGGGTGAGAAGATTATTTTTGGTGGTGTCGGCAAGAACAAAGAGCAAGGTGCAATCGGCAAGGGGCAATGTCCACTGTGTCACGCCTTCCATGCTGGGATGTTGGGCGAGCGCGCTCCTAATCTATTGGGTCTCCCTGAGAGAGCAGGCCAGATATTAGAAGATCCTAAGTATTCGAAGGGCAATCCAGCGAAGCGAGAGTACGAGCAGAAGGAAGCGTTTCCAGGATCCGGTACGGCCGAAAGCGCGCTTGAGTATATCGCTGAATCCCACTCGTGCCCAAGCTGCTATGTTGTAGCAGGTTATGGAGTGAAGGGGACGAACGATAAGCAGAGTCCGATGCCCGCAATTCATAAACCGCCTATCTCTCTCAGTCTCCCTGAGCTGGCAGCCGTAGATACCTGGCTCTACAGTCGTGAGGGACGCGATGCCCCGTCTTTTGAAGAAATTGTGAAAGCTTATGAGAAGTTTATTCCCGAAGCTGACCGTCCCAAACAGGAAGAGGAAAAAGCTGCTGGGGCGACGTCACTGATGGCTGATGGGTCCGAACCGGTAGATCAGATTTTTGCGAAAGCCCAATGTGTGTCATGTCATACGATCCCTGGAATTCCTGGAGCTATGGGGACGATCGGTCCAAAGCTTGAGGAAGGGACCACCGCTTCACAGCGTATAAAGGACCCGACCTATAAAGGAACTGCCAAATCACCAACTGAATACATTATGGAGTCTATCGTCGATCCTAGCGCTTTTGTGGTGAAGCCGTTCCCTGATAACACGATGCCCAAAGTTTTCGGGCAAAAGTTGAGCGCTGGTGCGTTGAAAAAGATTGTCGACTACTTGTCCCAAGTCAAAACCGGAGCACCGCCGCCAAAGATTTCGTAGCGCCCGGTTGCTTCTTATGCGGAGAGTAAAGGGAGTATCTCGATGAAAGCGTTGATGTCGCTATGTGCCTTGATCGGAGTTGCAGGACTGCTCCTTCTTGGTGGGATGATTTTCGATATTGTTCCATCAACAACAATTCGATTAATCGAAGGCTACATGCCCATGCAGATGCTGTTTGAAGTGGCATGCTATGTCATCGGTTTCGCAGGATTGAGCTATACGATGAATGCCATGGGTATGGCCATCCCGCGGTTTTGGCAGGGAATCGGTTTCTGGGTATTTTTTCTGCTGTATCTAAAGTATCGGATGTATCCACCTATCCCATTTAGTGTGCGAGCCATGTACGGAACCGTGTCTCTTGTCGCCGTCTTCATGTGGGTTTCTGCTAACGAAGAAGACTGGCAGAAATTCAAGCAGCCTATCATGAACGTGCTCGATGCGCAGACTGGCATGAATAAATTCCTCCGGTACGCATATCTTTTCTTCTTGCCGCTTCTCATTGGGGGGTTTTCATTCAACGCAATGATGCCGAAATCGGAAGAGCCGATTGAGTTAAGGACCGTTCATCCGGCACCACCGGCCAGCACCAAAGTCCATGGTAAGACCTACACGTTACAAACTTCACAGAATCCCTATCGTGTGAATACTGAAGGAAAATACGATCAGGAATATACAAACTCCAATATTGTTGAACAGGGCATGGGGCGTTTGATGAAACCTAATGCCAATCCATGGGATGAAAAGAACCAAGGTTACCTGAAGTATGTACGAGAGGGTGGGGAGATCTTCTTTCAGAATTGCCATTTCTGCCATGGAGATAACTTGAATGGGCGAGGCTTGCACGCCTTTGCCTTCAATCCAATTCCGGCAAATTTTACGGATCCTGGTACGATCGCGCAGCTTCAAGAAACCTTCATCTTCTGGCGGGTTGCGAAGGGTGGCATCGGATTACCTAACGAGGGATTCCCTTGGGCCTCAGTCATGCCTCCCTGGGAGCAGCATTTGACCGTTGATGAAATTTGGAAGGTTATATTGTTCGAATACTGGCACACCGGCTATTACCCGCGGACCTGGGATTAATAGCAAAGCACACTGGTTGCCAACACGAAAATATAGATCTATATAGGAAGAAGAGGGTACATATGATGGACAGCATGACTCATAAGGCCGGGTTCCTGACAGCTGCTGCCTTTGGACTCTTTCTAGGCGCCGGCTTTGGAAACACGGTTGTTTCGGCACAAGGGATGCCGGAAGGGTTTAAAAAGGGAGATCTCGCGCCACCCCCTTCCGCTGAAATGATAGAAGCTGGGAAACGTGTGTATTTCACAAAGTGCGTGTGGTGTCACGGCGTAGACGGTGCTGGTGACGGACCTGGTGCCGATCGGCTGTGGCCAAGACCGCGAAACTTCAATCAAGGAACATTCAAAATTCGCCATACCGCGAGCGGTGAGCTTCCTCTGTTTGATGCAAAAAAACCAATTGCCGGTCAAAACGATCTCTTTGAAACGGTTACACATGGATTGCCTGGCTCTGCCATGCCACCGTGGGAAGGTATCCTGACTGAAGAACAGCGACTTCAAGTGCTATCCTTCGTTACGACTGAGCTGGTGAAAGATCGTAAATTTACAGATAAGCAATCTGAAACTCAGAGCATCCTTAACCTTGGAGAGCTCAATCCCAAGCCAGCTACCGAGGAAAGTGTAAAGCGTGGAGCGGAACTTGTCGTAGAAAAGAAATGCGTTGAATGTCATGGGATGGAAGGACGGGGCGATGGAAATGCCTTCAATCTGAAAGACGATTGGGGATTTTCTATTCAACCGGCCGATTGGCATAAGTGTTGGAATTTTCGTGGCAGCCGTCAGGATCCCTATAATGTAACGAACATCTTCCGGACGTTCTCAACCGGCGTCAATGGTACACCCATGCCCTCGTTTGCGGATAACACGACGGTCGATGAACGATGGGATATCGCCAACTTTGTCAACTCCCTTTGTGAGCGAGATCCGTTAGGCAATCCGCTTCCTATCGATCCACTAACGGATAAGCCGAAGATCAATTTTGTGATTCCGTCTGATCCGGTGGAAGGAGAAATCCCAACAGATATAGCAGCTGAAGCTTGGGCCAAGGCTCCGAAGCGAATTATTGCAATGGGCGGGCAGATTACTCATAAGCCCAGGAACTTTGTGAATCGGATCGACGATATCTGGGTGCGGTCCCTCTATAATGAGCAACACATCGTCTATCTTCTTGAGTGGGATGATCGGACCAAGAGTGTGGCTGAAGAAAAGCTTCCCTGGGCTCCAACAGAGGTGAATATCGAGGTTAAGGAGCAGGATCCAAAGACAGGAGAGGAAGGTTCCATCGCTGCGCATCAAAATAATTACACTGTGTACAATGATGCGATTGCCATCCAGACAGCGGTGAAGTGGAAAGAATTGCCGGCTCCAATCAAGCCTCGGTATTTGTTCGGCACTAATGAGCAATTCCCAGTCGATATTGTGAAGTGGGAAGCCGACGGGTCTCTCCGTGCGTTCTTGGGCACCGGATGGGATCAGGATTTTCAGGAACGTGATAATTACGAAGAGAGCATGAAGCTCTTAATGGCTGAATGGAAGAATGGCCGCTGGTATGTGATGATTCAGCGTCCGGTTGGGAATAAGAAGGATCAAGATTACGATGAAGATACCTTCTTTGAGGTTGGTCAATATATCCCGACCGTATTCTTCGCCTGGGATGGGCACAATGGTGATGCAGGAAGAAAGATGGCGGTTTCTGCATTCTATTACACGTTTATGAATCCGCCTGTTCCACAGGAGACCTATATCTATCCAGTGATTATTGCCGTAGGTGTAGTACTCCTGGAAGGATGGGTGTTGACCCGTCGCGCAAACAGGAAGAAGGGGAAGACGCTCTAAATTCAAAAGAAAAGAGTGAAGTGGAATGATGGAGGGGGTAGGTATGCCTACCCCCTCTTTTTTTTAATAAACTGTTAGTCCTATGCTGATTACTGACGTGACAGGTGTTGTACTCGCAGGCGGAAAGAGTACCAGGATGGGACAGGATAAGCGCTTTCTTTGCATTGGCGGCCAGACTCTCCTTGAGAGAGCGCTGTGTACGATGTGCGCATTGTTCCAACAGGTGTGTGTCGTGATTGCCCAGAACGGTCTTCTTCCTCCAGCACAAGTACCGGTTTTCCGTGATGTGGTGCCAGATTGCGGAAGTCTTGGTGGACTCTATACTGGTCTCCGTGAAGCCTCGACTCCCTACGTATTCATCGCAGCCTGTGATATGCCGTTTCTCAATGGAAATCTGGTCAAGCACATGATTGGATTAAAGGAAGAGGCAGATATCGTCGTCGCGTCCTGGAAGACCCGACTCCAACCAACACACGCTATTTATTCCAAGCGGTGTATGGCGAGTTTTGAAGATATGATTCGTAAGCAAGAGGTGAAAATTCAGGACATATTTCAGCAGCCTTCTCTCACTGTGCGATTCATGACGGAAAATGAAGTGCGTCAGATCGACCCAGAAGGACGTTCATTCATCAATATCAATAACCCAGCTGATCTTGAAGCAGCGCGATTGCTATATGGCGACCCTGCGCATTCATGACCTACGAGCCGTGCAGGTATGCAGATGAGCCGAAACATCATAATTATTCACCCCGGTGCTCTTGGGGATGTGTTGCTCGCTGTCCCGGCGATGAAGAAACTGGCTGCGCGATTCTCTCAGCATACGATCGTGCTGATCGCTCGTGCGCCCGTGAGTCGCTTGCTGGCTGAGTGCCGTGTGATCCATGAATGGATATCCATAGAGTCACAGGTATGCGCGGGATTGTTTACGAGGTTCGGGCGGCCATCCATGGAGTTGCAATCATGCTTAGCGCGATGTGATGCAGCTGTGGCATGGACCCACGATACCGACGGTTCCCTGGCCACTATCTTCGGCGAATTTGGGATCTCACGAGTATGGATTCAATCACCATTTTCTTCAGCTTTGAACGCAAGGCATCAGCGTGACCGTTTCCTGGAAACGCTGGGTGAAACAGGCATAGATGGTCTAGGACATGACGGATTGCCCATTCCTGATTCTCTCCTAGAGAAGGGTAAGGGTTACCTCCAGGACAAGGGAATCTTGTCGAATTGCTCGCTCGTGCTTGTCCATCCGGGCAGCGGAAGTATCCACAAGTGTCTTAGGTCTGAGAAATTGGCTGGTATCCTTCAGCAATTGCAGCAGCGGGAAATATCTCCCGTTCTGTTAGAGGGACCAGCTGATCAAGATGCTGTAGAAGGTGTGCGAAGGCTGCTCAGTAAGAAGCCGCCGGTTCTGCGAGATCTCGAACTCTCCCTACTTGCCGGAATCCTTGGGCAGGCGGAGCTGTATCTTGGCCATGATTCAGGTCTTACACACCTGGCTGCTCTCTTGGGTGTGCGCACTGTTGCGGTATTTGGCCCGACAGACCATCTTCGGTGGGCACCTCAGCATGGCCGAGTGTCCGTACTCCGCGGGGCACCTTGTGTCTGTCCTTCATGGGATGCAGTGAAACAGTGCCACGAGAAACCCTGTCTCGACCTTCCGATAGAAAATATTCTGACCGCATTGAAACTTCAAACAGCCGCATAGACTCCGCAAGTCCTCGTAATTTCAAGTAAAACAGTCTTGTCTCTCAAAACCTCATATGTTAGAGTGCCCCGTTAATTTTCTTTCAGTGGTCAGGGGTTAGGAGAAGCCTTGTGTCGCTAGGTGTCGTACAGGAGAAGGTCACGACCGCCCTGCTTGGTGCGCTAGACGGTGCGAGGGAAAAGGGACAGTTGAAAGCAACTGCTTGGCCAGCACTGACTCTGGATGCGCCCAAGCGACCGGAATGGGGAGATTTGGCTTCCACAGTCGCCATGTCCTTGGCATCATCCGAACAGAAAGCACCCCACGATATCGCACAGATCATCGTGGAGAACATTTCACAACGGGATCAGATTTTTGATCGTGTGGAAATCGTCCGCCCCGGTTTCTTGAACCTGACAATCAAACCTACTCTCTGGCAGGAAGTTCTCCATGAAGTTGAGCAGCAAGGGACTCGGTATGGTCGGGCAAACATAGGAACCGGTCGTCGAGTCTTGGTCGAATATGTGAGCGCAAATCCGACCGGTCCGTTACACGTCGGACACGGGAGAGGTGCGGCCGTGGGGCACGCTGTGTGCCGCTTGCTGGCGACGATCGGCTACGATGTCACAGGCGAGTATTATGTGAACGACGCCGGACGACAGATGAAGTTATTGGGCGCGTCGGTTTATGCTCGTTACCAAGAGTTGTCTGGGCGGACTATCGATTTCCCAGAGGATGGCTATCATGGCATCTACATCACCGCGGTCGCTCAACAGATCAAAGAACAGCTGGATCGTGTCGCAGGTGAACTGACTCCTCGTGATCTCGAAGCTCGATGCAGGGCTCTGGCCTATCAGGAACTGCTTGGGCTCATTCGTGACGACCTCAAGTCATTCGGTATTGAGCTCCAATCCTGGTTCAGCGAATCCACGCTGCTGGAATCGAAGGCCGTCGAGCGGGCGTTGGACGAATTAAAGACGCGTGAACTCTTGTTTGAACAAGAAGGCGCATGGTGGTTTCGGTCATCGAAATACGGCGATGAAAAAGATCGTGTCGTGAGGAAACAGGACGGCGAACTCACCTATTTGGCGTCTGATATCGCCTATCACCATGACAAGCTCCGGCGTGGGTACGATGTGCTGATCAATGTCTTCGGCGCTGATCACCATGGATATATTCCGCGCATGCAAGCTGTGATGCAGGCCTACGGGCATCCGAAGGAACGTCTCCAAGTGGTACTTGTCCAGTTGGTCAAGCTGCTGCGGGGTGGAGTCGAAGTGAAGATGTCCAAGCGGACTGGGGAATTCATCACGATGCGGGAAGTCATCGACGAAGTTGGAGCAGATGCCGCGAAGTTCTACTTCTTGATGCGTGATTCCAAGACTCATCTGGAATTCGATTTGGAGTTAGCCAAGCAGCGGTCTGCTGACAATCCTGTGTATTACGTTCAGTATGCGCATGCCAGGATTTGCAGCCTGTGGCGTGTGGCTTCCGAGCGGGGAATCGCTCGTCCATCCGCCGCAAAGACGGATCTCACAGTCTTAACGGATCCCGATGAGTTGGGGCTGATCAAGAAGCTGTCCGCCTACCCGGAGGTCATTCAGGCGAGTGCGGTGGCCTTTGAGCCCCATCGCGTGACCTACTATCTCCAGCAATTGGCCGCGCAACTGCATACGTTTTATAACAAACATCGGGTGTTGCCTCCCGCAACCGATCAAGAGCCTGATGACACTGCACCTACTGAAATCGTGACCTCCAAGCGGACTGCGGCAAGACTGGTTCTAATGGGGGCAGTCCAGCAAGTCCTGAGGAATGGGCTCGAGGTGCTCGGCATCTCGGCGCCTGAGCAGATGTAGCTGAGAGATTCTACGAAAGATGATGCCCTATCAGATCGATCAGCCGGATCCGTATTGTAAGGGCCGTCTCGGCCTGTTGACGACCGATCATGCGGTGGTTGAAACGCCGACGTTCATGCCGGTGGGATCCTTGGGGCCTGTGAAGGGACTCGAGTCGGATGATCTTCAGAAATTAGGGTTTCGTCTCATCCTCAATAATGCGTATCATCTGTTCTTGCGACCCGGTCACAAGCTTGTCGCTGAATTCGGAGGGCTCCATGCCTTCACTGGTTGGCCGGGTGCCATCCTGACCGACAGCGGAGGGTTTCAGATTTTCAGTTTAGCGAAATTATGCGAGATCACTGATGACGGTGTCACATTTCAGTCACACATAGATGGCTCGACACATTTCATTACGCCGGAAAAGGCCATCGAGATTGAAGAGTCATTGGGGGCTGACATTATCATGGTGCTGGATCAGTGCGTCGCGCTTCCGGCCGACGGGCAACTAATCAAGGACAGCGTGCGGCGGACCAAGCTCTGGGCCGAACGTTGTCAGGCGGCGCGACGTAGGACAGATCAGGCCTTATTTGGCATTGTCCAAGGCGGATTGGATGCTGATGTACGTGTCGCCTCAGCGAGAGAGTTAGTGGCATTGGGCTTCGAGGGATATGCAATCGGAGGATTATCGGTAGGGGAAGGAAAAGCCGACATGCATGCGATGCTCGATGTCACGGTCCCGGAGTTGCCGGAGAAAAAACCTCGCTACCTCATGGGCGTCGGGCATCCTGAAGATCTGGTTGAAGGTGTGGCTCGTGGGATCGATCTCTTCGATTGCGTGGTTCCGTCTCGGCATGGCAGAACCGGATCGTTGTTTACGACATCAGGTCGGGTGGTCATCAAACAGGCGCAATACGCCGATGATGAACGACCAATCGACCCCGACTGTGGTTGCCCGGTGTGCGGCCGGTACTCGCGAGCCTATTTACACCACTTGTTCTTGGTCAAGGAGATGCTGGGAGCGCGGCTGAATACCATCCACAATCTTTGGTATTTTTCCGATTTGATGCGTCGCATGCGGGAGGCTTTGTCAGAGAAGAGGTTCGCTGCGTTCCGGGACGAATTTTATCATAGTCGTCACCGGCAGGATGAGCTGTCCGGTCCCACGAACAATGAGCGGGAACCACACCCTCAATTTCATGGGAGTTGTCATACCTAGAATAGAAGGGATACGTTCGATGTTGATGGAATCAATCGCATGGGCGCAAGGAACGGGGGGAGGGAGCACAGCTGCGAGCGGAGGGGCGGGAGGGATGTTGTCGCTGATTCCGTTTCTCCTGATCTTTATCATTTTCTACTTTCTCCTGATCCGTCCGCAGCAGAAAAAGCAAAAGCAGCAGCAGGCCTTGTTGGATACGGTAAAAAAAGGAGATAAGGTCGTGACGACATCCGGAATCTGGGGCACGATCACCAATCTTGGGAAACAGACGGTGACGCTGCAGATTGCGGACAATACCAAGATCAAGATGCAGCGAGAGAATATTGCGCGTCTACGCAGCGAAGACGAAGATAAAGACAAGGACGCGTAGAGTCTACGAACGAAGAGGTTGCAGACGAGATGAAAAAAGTACGTGGGCGCTTATGGTTGTTGGTGTTGGTGATTCTCGCGTCGGTGGTCTTTTTTCTGCCGTCCTATCAACCGGCCTATCAAGCGATGCCCGGTTGGTTGAAGGAAGTGCTGCCGAATAAGGGTATCACGCTCGGATTGGATTTGCAGGGCGGCATTCATATGGTGTTGGAGGTGGATGAAGACCGAGCCGTGGAGATTGCGGTAGACCGTTCTGTCACGGCTTTACAGGATTTTGTCACTGAGAAAAAACTCGCGATCGAATCGACCAAGCGAACGGCGCACGACCAGATCACTATTCTGGCGCAAGATGCAGATGCGAAAGCGTCGGTCGAAAAGTTGATCGACAGCTTCCCCATGTTTATTGAGAAGGGATCAACGGGGTCAGCCACGGCCGCGGTGTGGGAGCTGCGCGAAGCAGAAACCAAGCGGATTAAGGATTCCGCGATCAACCAAGCTCTGGAAACTATTCGCAACAGAATCGATCAATTCGGCGTGACCGAACCTATCGTACAACGACAAGGGTTGAAGCAGATCGTCGTTCAGTTGCCGGGTGTGAAGGATCCCAAACGCGCTAAGGGCCTCATTAAAGAAACGGCGTTGCTTGAATTTAAAATGTTGGACGAAGATATCCGACTTGATCTGCCGGCGCGTGTGATGAGGGATAAGGAGGCGGAGGTGCTTCAGCAGTTCGCAAGCAAACTGCCTGAGGAGGACCAAATCTTGTTCGAGCGGGCGGTCGATAAAGATACCGGTGTCGAATTTCGTATGCCCTATGTCGTCAAAAGGCGGGTCATGCTGACCGGAGACGTATTGAGCGATGCGCGGGTATCCATCGGCCAATTCAACGATCCGTACGTGTCCATCACATTTGATTCAAAGGGCGGGCAGGAATTTGAACGGATTACGGGTGAGAACGTCAAAAAGCGCATGGCGGTCGTCCTTGATAACACGATCTACTCGGCCCCGGTCATCCAGGAGCGTATTTCAGGAGGACGAGCTCAGATTACCGGGACCTTCACCACGCAGGAAGCCAACGATTTGGCGATCGTGCTGCGGGCCGGTGCGCTCCCGGCGCCTCTCAAGATCGTGCAGGATCTTACGGTTGGGCCATCGCTTGGACAGGATTCTATCGATAAGGGAGTCAGGGCGACATTGATTGCCGGTGCCTTGGTCGTCATTTTCATGATCGTCTATTATCGTCTGTCCGGAGTGATTGCGGACTTTGCCCTGATCTTGAACTTGGTGTGTCTGATGGGGGCATTGTCCGCCTTGACCGCGACGCTGACCCTACCCGGCATCGCCGGCATCGTGCTGACGATCGGGATGGGTGTGGATTCGAATGTGCTGATTTTTGAGCGTATTCGTGAGGAACTTCGAGGGGGGAAGGCCGCGCGATCGGCGATCGACGCGGGATATGATAAGGCATTATTGACGATCATCGACTCGCACGTGACCACTCTGATCACGGGGGTCGCGCTCTTCCTCTTCGGCACGGGACCGATCAAAGGGTTTGCCGTGACCTTGTGCCTGGGTATTGCGATCAATCTTTTCACGGCCTTGGTCGGCACGAAAGTCATCTTTGATCTGTTGTATAAGAAGCAAAGAGTGGAAGCGCTGAGCATCTAGCGATGAATTCATCGACGATGAGCGTTCAAGAGGAAACTAAGGGCCAGCAAAAGGGAGCGCGCATGTTAGAGATTCTCGGGAAGACCAATATTGACTTCATGGGCAAGCGCAAGTTTGCATTTTTCTTTTCAGGGATTATGGTCTTGCTTGGGCTTATTGCCCTGGTTCAGATTGGGTGGGGGTCAGCAAATCTGGGCATCGACTTCGCCGGTGGGACAGCCGTCCAGCTCAAGTTCGAGCAGCCGATCCGGATCGATGAGGCCCGGAAAGCCTTAGAGACGAACGGGTTGGGCAATGCGGAGTTGCAGGAATTCGGGCAAGACAACAAGCTGCTCATCCGGGTGAAGGCTTCAACGACGATCGAAGAGAAGATAGCGGAACGCGTGGTGGGAATTTTCAGCAAGGAGTTTCCCAGCCACAAATTCGTGGTCGACTCAACGACCGAGATCGGACCGACCATCGGGAAAAAACTTCAAGAAGACGCCCTTGTGGCGATCGTCATCTCCTTTGCGGGTATCATTTTATACATTGCGGCGCGATTCGAACTCCGGTTCGGCGTGGCCGCTGCGTTAGCCACATTTCACGACGTCTTGGCCGTAGTGGGAGCGTTCTACATATTAGACAAGGAAATCACCCTCTTGGTCGTGACGGCGCTTTTGACGCTTGCGGGGTACTCGCTGACGGACACCGTTGTCGTCTTCGACCGAATCAGAGAGAATCTCAAATCACGCCGACGCGAGAGCGAGGAAGCGACGATCAACACGGCCGTCAATCAGGTGCTGAGCCGCACGATCGTGACGAGTATGACGGTTGTGCTCGTCCTCATTCCATTGACCTTGACGGGGGGAGAAGTCCTGCACGATTTCTCATTAGCGCTGCTCTGGGGCGTCATCTTCGGCACCTATTCATCCGTATTCGTCGCCAGCCCG
>Ga0224505_10002092_pt1 | contig 11980 bp, 7 predicted proteins | sample SF_Jan12_sed_USG_FD_169102 | JGI IMG/M metagenome (GOLD analysis project Ga0224505, IMG submission 169102) | Sediment microbial communities from San Francisco Bay, California, United States - SF_Jan12_sed_USGS_4_1 | ecosystem: Environmental > Aquatic > Marine > Sediment | place: USA: California...
CCAACTTTGTCCAGGGGTGGCGTTGCAGTCGGCTGCACACCCGGCGGCATCTGCCGGTCGAGGATGCGAAATTGTTGCTCGTGGCGCTGGAGACGGATCCTCGAAAGACGGACCTGCAACGTGCGCGCAATGTCGCGATGGCCTATCTCATGCTGAAGACCGGGTTGCGCACGATTGAGGTGAGTCGGGCCAGGATCGAGCATCTTCAAGAATTGGTGCCGGGTGAAAAATGGCGACTCTGGGTGCATGGCAAGGGGAGAGGGTCGGCCGATGAGTCGGTGCAGGTGCTGAAGGGAGTCTACGAACGGATTCAAACATATCTGGCACTCAGACTGGGTCCATTACAGGGGACTGATCCACTGTTTGCGACGACGGCGTGCTTTGATCACGGCGGCAACGTCCTGACGGCAGCCGGCAAACGGCTCTCCACGCGGGCGATTCATCGGATCCTCACGGAGGGCCTACTCCTCGCGGGGGTGAAGAAGCCGGGCATTGTGGTCCATAGTTTGCGACATTCGACCCCGACCTTTGCCCTGCTCAATGACGCGAATCCCACCCGGGTGCAAAAGATGATGCGGCATCAGCACTATGCGACCACAGAGATTTATGTGGAGGAAGTGCAGCAGTTGCTGGAGGGGGCCGAAGATGCGGTGACGCAGATTTAGAGGACATGATCCGTGCTCGTTAGCTACACGAGCAGCAGTTTCTTGGCCTTGTGAATTCTTTACCACGCTTCTTCTCTTAGTCAGCATCAGACCATCCATAATGCCGAAGCGCTCCGCACTGACACGACCGTATTAATTTGTAATAGTCTCTATTCCCCATCCACGTATCTAATTAGATTCAGAGTGAATCTAATTAGATACAGGTGAAGCCTCTAACCGCAACAGCCATCGAAGAGAATTCGCGTCAAAATAAGTGCTTTGCTGAACGAAGAATGATCGGACAGCCTTGCATCAATCTTGCTTAGGAATCAGCATGAAGCATGAAAGGAGATGGATCGACGGTATTGAAGTCTAGTTTCATTAAATAGCTCACGTGGACGAAGGCAGGTACCGTGGTTTCATCGGGCACGCTCGTCGTTCTCGATGTGGATCCGGCGCTGGTTGTCCCGCGCGACACCCTCGGGCTGTTCGAGTATTTGCTGAAGTTTCTCAAAATGACTTCATCGATTATCAGCAAAAGTCGAACTGTTAACCTAAGGTCAACACATTGCCGAACACACTAACGATTTCGTCGACTTATGATGATTGCACAAACCAGATGATGCCGATCTCTCGTAACAGCCCACAGCCACGGGTTGCTCAGGCACACGTTGCAAACCTCCTCGCGAAACTCTGGATCATCCTCAAGGACGGCAACGATACGGTACGGGTTCGCACCAGTGAAGAAGTTCCGTGCTGCAACGAGCCGCGCCATCTCAGGCTCCAGCTCCGTCTCGGGCGTATGGAGCAAGTGCGGGGCGGTCGCAGTCGACACAATGTCAGTAACCATTACACACGTGCCGCCGGGTCTTGTCAGTCTGACCAAATCGTGCAAGTGCTTGTTGCGAAGAGCCAGGGAGACACGAGGTACCTGATCAGAGGTAAACCCGGCGTCTACAACTGCCTGAAACAGTTGAGTCAGGACGCCGAGCGACACCGTCACATCAAACGGGGCGCCTGGAACTTCGGTTTGGTGAATGGCAAGAGCGGAGAGCACCTGATCAACGTCGGTGTGGCCTTCCTGCACCCATTCGAGCAGCTCAAGTATGCCAGTCAGATCTGTCGCCGGCACCACGCGGCAGATTCTTCTTGTCCTAGTTTCGACACGCGAGAGCGCAGATGTCACCGTAGGTTCGTCAATGTCCACGAGAACAATCTCGTGAAACCGATCAGCCAGCTCTGGCAGGATGACGTCGTGCAAATGACCTGCGCCGAGGATGCACAAACGGCACAGCCTGGTCGGTATCTGCCGGAGAATGGCCATCACGTGGTCGCGATGCGGTGCCCATCGCATCCACGCATCAGCCGCTTGCCGATTGCTCTCTCTGATTCGCTCGATGAGCTGCAACCTCTTGGTACCCATCTCTAGCAGGCCACGAAAGGAGATCGACCCATGTTATCCACGTCACGCTTCGACGAACGTATCGGGAAAGTATTCCTCCCTGAAGCCGATGCCATCGGCACTGGACAGGATTTTACACCGAATCCTGAAGGACCGGAGCTGCCGCCAGGCATTCCCGGCCTGCCCGGCTCGCTTGAAGACCCTCGCCTGCCCCTTAAGTGGCCATTCCCAGAGCACATCTTTTGGAAGTTTTGCCGTACCACGCTCAAGCCGGGTTGTTATACGATTGGCTTTACGCCAACCGGCACATCGATCTTTGGCACTCGCTATCGAGGAACGCTTCGCATCGAAGCAGTGGGCAGCGGTATCCGCATGTCTGGTGACCTGTATTCACATCGTCTCTTCGACGATATCGTCGTCAAGTGGCCGACCGAGAAGGTCCGGGTGTTCGGACCCATTCGCGATGCTGGCGTGGCCGGTGATGGGCCGGGTGGTGAGGCAGCTGATACCGGCGGTGTAATCCCAATCTACCCACGGCGAAAATACCGCTCGTATTTAAAAGGGACAAGTGCGCAGCTATTCAAGATCGTCCCAAGGGGTACCGAGTGCTCGTTTACGCTCAACGTTGATGAGTTCGTCTACAACCATCCAGCTACTGGGTTTAGCGGCTCGTTTAACACTGCACCGACGCGATCATTGCGATACGTGCTTCGCCACTCATCTACGCCGGATATGTATTCGGGTGAAGCGTACGAAGGGACAACTTTGCTCGGGACGGTGTCGATCCGATGGATCTCGGATTTCTTTCGACGCGCGCATCTTCAACTGAGCACGCTGAACGGAGCGGAGTCGCCGCCAGCTTCTGTGGGAACCTCGACGTTTTCTACTATCTTCACCGATGCCGGATGGGATCTGGCGTTCGCTGATGGCGGTACCGTACCCCTTCCAGCTGCGCTGGCAGGCATCAACATCAATGCGTGCTGGGCGCTGGCCGATTTGCACACACTCATGTCCAGTGTGCCGGGGTACAACCCCGCCGATCTCGACTCGGTCTGGCGCGTGCACCTTGTCGCGGTACCCGCACAGCTCGGCTGCAGCCGTGGTGTGATGTTCGATTCGTCGGGTGGCGCAGATCCGAACTCGGTGCCGCGGGAAGGCTCGGGGACGTTTAGCCGCGATGGGTACCCGGCGGGCGAGGTGCCGGACGGGATGGGGGGGTCGCATTACGATGGGGCGGCCAATCAACAGCAGCGCAACGTGCCGCGTGCGTTCCTGCGTTCGGCGACACACGAAGTGGGCCACGCGTTCAACCAGATCCACCAGGGCTTCGAGCTGGGGAATGACAACTCGATCATGACACCCACTCCGAGCGTCGCCACCGCGCTCGGTGTCGGCGGTACCTTCCCTAATGACATCACTCTGGCCTTCAACGACACCGTGAAGAAACATCTCCGGCACCTGCCCGATCCCGCCGTGAGACCAGGTGCTATGGATTTCTTTGGCAGTGCAATTGCGTCGCCCGAGGTGTCTGACGTAGCCTGGCCGGAAACCGTCGATGTGACCGTCACGCCCTCCTCAGATCACGTTTTCCTGGGCGAGCCAATCGACCTCTCGTTCCGGTTGACGAATACCGGCGCATCAGCGGTGCCTGTGCCCGAGACGCTTGATGTAGACGCGTTGACCGTTCGGATCAACATTACCGATCCGTCTGGCCGCATCACATTTATGCGTCCCACCAACGTACGCTCATGCCCGAAGCTTAACCTCGTTGAACTCGCACCGGGCGAGTCCATCAAAGGGCGTGCGCCGCTCTTCTGGGGACGCGAGGGATTTGCGTTCGAGACCCCCGGGCGTCACATGGTCGAGGTGATCGTATTATGGAACGTCGCCGGCGTGCACGTCGCGGCTTCAGGGTCGCAGGCTGTCTTTGTCTCCTATCCGGTATCGAAGGCCGACAATGACATGGCGGCACTGCTACTCGATCCCGTTGTCGGTCGGGCCATCGCGTCGAACCGCGCGTGGCTTTTCGAAGGGGCAGCACAGCGGATTAAGCAAGCCATAAGCCGCGGAGGCAGTCATCCGGCGGCGAAGGCCATTGCGAAGGTTGCTGTACTGACGCCGCCACGGCGTGAGTCGAAAGAGGCTGGCGTAGCGAAGCAGCCAGAGCGACGACGACCGCGAAAACGATGAGCTCTTGATGCATTCGATCGTTGATCTTCGAGCCCCGTGCGCGGCCGCAGCTGCGACGGACGACACCGTGTGGTGTACTGCGGGCGGCCGGCTCCTCGCGTTCGAGGCAGCCGGCACGCTCCGACTCAATCAGCCGCTGTCCCGTGTGTGTAGTCTTGGTGCGTCCGGATCTCAACTCGCGGCGATCCTCGAGGGCGGTATGATGGTCTGGCTAGATCCACGCAGCGCACGCGAAACCGGTCGGCGAGCCGTTGGCAAGAATGCAGTACTCGTATCGGGTGGTGGCGCGATCTGGGCGATCGACGAGGAGAAGGGAGAGGGTCTGCACCTTGGCAAACCGGGACAGCTCCTTACGCACGTGCCCATGCCTGGGGTCGATCGCGCAGCCGCAGACGGTGATCGTGTCTGGTGGCTGTCGCGTAGTGACACCAAGCTTCGCGACGGCAAACGTGAAGTCGACTTGGGTATAAGGCCGGGCGAGCGCGGGGGGTTCAGCGTGTGCGCGAATTCGGTATGGCTCAGCGCGGCACGCGGGCTAGTTCGCGTCGGCACATGGGGGGCGGTGAAGGGACCGCTGATTCCGGTATCAGCCGGCTTACTTCCGTTCGTGACCTGTGGCGGAGGAGTACTGGTCGGAGGTTCGGCCATGGGAGGTCTTATTGTCCTGGATCCAAGCGCCGACTCGGATGTGCGGCGCCTTGACATCGATCCGGACGGCGAAGTGGGAATGCTTGTGTCGACACGAGCGATGGCATGGGTATTTTCAGGGCAGCGTTCGAAGGCGCGGCTTGTGCCCATTCGCGCTGCCTAAGACAAGTGGGCGGCTGAGAGGTGAAGCGATGCCGACCAATTTCGATCTGGCCCCGCCGGGGAAAACTGTCGACGGCCTTGCCGCCGTTCCAATCGACATTCAGCACATCACCGCGTCGTTGATTTTCGATGGGGCAACGTCATCCGGAACCGGAGACGCCACAATCGAATTCATCGTTGGTCCCGGTGGGGGCTGCCCAATTTTCGACCTCCGTCAGACAATCACAGGAGTGTGGCTCGACGGTACACCGCTGGCGGTAGCCGACGTCGCCCTGCATGACTTCGGCGGTGGTCCCGGCGCGGAACTGCGCGTCGTCAATAGTGTGCTCACTGCGAATTCTTCGCACACGCTGCGTGTGACATACACGTTGGGTACCCCGCAGGCCTCAACCGCGGGCAGCTATCAGCCGGCGATGACGTGGAGTGCGGGACCACGTCTCACCTGCAATTTCGGCTTCACCGATCTGGGACCGGGACGGTACCTTGAGGCGTGGATTCCGGCAAATCTGATCTTCGACCAATTCGACATGACGATCAATGTGCAGGTAATCAATACCGCGCTCGCACATACGCCGATCACCAACGGCACGGTGACGGTGCTCGGCCAGAATCATTGGTCGATTGCCTTTCCCGCGAGATTTACGGCTCTCTCACCGCTGTTGGAAGTGCGGGCCAGCGACACGGTAACCTCGCAAACCGGAAGCGTTGTGCTGCCGATTTTTGGCGTGACCATCATCATCGAAGCCTGGAAACTGAACACCAATGCAACCGACCTGGCGGCTCGAATTGCGGAGATCGGCGGGCTCCTCATTGCGAATGAGGCGTCCACCGGCAGCTACGTACATGGCACCCGGTTTGTGGCATTCTTCAATGTCGGCGGCATGGAGTACGAGGGGGGCACGACGACATCGGTTGGCTCGCTACCTCACGAGACCTTTCACAGCTGGTGGGGCCGCGGCGTGAAGCCGGCCGGGCAGGCCGATGGGTGGTGGGACGAAGCGTGGACCGTATACAACGACCACGGCGCGACCGGATCGATCCCGTTCAACTTCACCAATCCTGTCGTGGAGCTGAGCCCACGCAATCCGTGGACGCGCCTCACGCCAAGCGCCTCGTACTCAAGTGGCGAGCGTTTCTTCCAGGGCGCTGCGGCTCTCATGGGCGCTGCAGCCCTCCGCACGCATATGAGGGATTTCTACACGACGCGACGCGCTCGGCCGGCGGCGACACCTGACCTTGAAACCTTCCTGATCGCGCGATCCGGTCAAGCCGCGCTCGTCGATGGGTTTCATCGCTTCGTGTACGGATTGGCCGATCCAACTCCAGCTCCGGATCTGTGGATCAAAGATGACCCGGGTCATGCGGAAAGCGACTTCTGGGCCGGCACTTTCTGGAATTCCCCCGACTTGTGGATTCGCAATGCGGACGATGGCGGGACGACGCATCAGGCCCCGGAGTTCGGTCAGGACAACTGGTTCCATGCGCGCGTGAGGAACCGTAGCTCGACGGGACGTGCACGCCATTTCGTCGTGACCTTCAACGTGCTGCCCTGGGCTGGCACCGAATTCGTGTACCCCAATGATTTCCTGCCGTGCACGGCCGCAGTCGCCGACTTCGAACTTGATCCAGGTGAGACGCGGGTTGTGAGGGCACGGTGGCCACGGGCGCTCGTGCCACCAGCCGGCACGCACGTCTGCTGGCTTGCGGCGGCCCTGAGCCGCGGGGATCACCCGACTGCCGGCGTGCATGTGTGGGAGCATAACAATCTTGCGCAGAAGAATTTGATCGTGGTCGATGTCATTCCCGGCCGCTGGTGGATCTTACCATTCCTGCTTGATCGCGTGCCGCTGTGGCGGAAGCACGATGTGCGGCTGCGTCTGAGACGGCCGCCGAAGTGGGATGGCCTCGAGGCGCTGGTGCTCCACGGCACGGATGTGTTCGCAAGTGGGTCGCGTCCAGCAGTTGAACTGCTTGGTCTCAAACTCCAGCAGATGAGGGAGCCGAGCACAAGACTCGATTGTGGCAGTGCCCTTGAGCGTGCGCCGCTCATCACCGATGAGCTCGTGCGAGGAGTTGGCGTGGCCTTTCCCAAAGGCCGCACTGCAAAACTTTCGACGAGGCTCCCGGGAAGGGGACCGTTGATAATGGGTCTTGCCGTTCGTATGCCAGCGCGCGCAAGGCCAGGCGAAACGCTCGCGCTCGACCTACTTCAGTATGATAAACGGCGGGTCGTCGGCGGACTCGCGATTCAGCTTCGTGCGCGCAGAAAGGGAGTAGAAAATGAGGAGTCGGAAGTCATTTTCTGAGAAAAATACCTATCGCAGTCTAACCCGTTGCGCACAAACTCAGTTTCAGGGCAGGATCGCGCGAGCACCTCAACCACTGCATGCTGAGGCGAGCCAAGTGATCGGGAGTCAAAAGCGAAAAGGGTTCCCATGAGAGACGGGGTGACGATGTCTGCTGCCGAATAGCCAGCGACGAAACAATAAGAAGCAGAGAATTGTGTTTCCATGTGGAGGACCTATGAACGTCATAGCCATGGTTGAAGCTAGAAAGCTGGGAAGGGTGCGTTCCGCATTGATCCTATGCTCTCTTGTCATTCTTAGTGGATGCTACCATCACCATCATGATGCGGCAATCCCGCCCCCGGTGGGCGGCGTGAATCAATGTGTGGCCGGGCCCTTCAATGTTGGGCAGGCGGACTACAATTTCGAAAACGAGTTCGATCTGATTCCGACTGGCTCGACCACACCCGCCTATCCAGATGTGGACGTGCGGGCGACTATCAGGTACCCGGCGATCATGAAAGGTCCGGTACAACCGATCGCGGGGAGCCGCCGCTATCCCTTGATCCTGTTCCTCCACGGGAACCACGCGACTTGCCCCTGCTCCTGTAGCCATGCCTGTCCGGCAGGCGATCGCATCCCAAACCATCTCGGGTACAATTACCTGCTGGATCTGCTTGCGAGCAGGGGCTTTATCGTCGTGTCGGTCGACGGGTTTGACGTGACTTGTGCTGGCAGCATCAGCATGAGCGACTATGAAGCGCGGGGCCGGCTGGTCCTCCGCCATCTGCAAAAATGGCGAGATTGGGACGTGATCGGCGGCGATCCGTGGGGCGGATTGTTTCGCGGGCGCGTGGACATGAATCGAATCGGCCTCTCAGGCCACTCTCGAGGCGGGGAGGGTGTCGTGGCGGCCGAGCACATCAACCGCATGGAAGGGCTTGGCTTTCACATACTGGCGGTTAATGCCATTGCGCCTACGGCTCAGGACCCGACCATTCACTATGTTCCCGAGGTTCCGTATTTTCTCTTGATGAGCGCAAGCGACGGTGATGTCTCAAATTTGCAGGGACTGCGGACCTACGACCGGACTTCGTTGGCTGGCGCGGCTGCTCAATCGGAAAAATCGATGCTGTGGGTCTATGGGGCCAATCATAATTTTTACAACACCGTCTGGACACCCGGGAACGGTTTTGCCTGCGCATCGGACGACGGGGTGGGCGAGGGGCGCCTGACCCCGCCGCTGCAACAGCTTATCGGGTGCCAGACCATCGTGCCATTTTTTGAGCTGCATCTCCAGAATAAGCCAGCAGTGCGGCAACTCTTTCAAGGGGACCGGTTGGTGGAAGGGCTTGACGGTGTCCGGATGTATTGGGCGTATCAGCATCCCGATCGCCGTGAGGTGGACAATTTCGACTTCGGGGATAATCCGAACACCAACTCGCTCGGCGGCGCGATCACGACTTCCGGCGGATTTGGAACCTTTGACGAATTCGAATTCAAACCAAGCGGGCCCGATCTGTTCAATGCCTCGTTCCGACACTTCACACATGGGCTCGTGCTGGGCTGGAACGGTCCACAGACGTACGAAACCGTGCTCCCTCCGGCGAACCGCGACGTGTCCGGATACAAGGCCCTCGCTCTTCGCATCGGCCAGATTCTGGACGGAGGAGTGTTGAACCCCCTCGATACGCCGCGTACTGTTCGGGTCGGCTTGCGGACGGCGTCTGGGAAGGTGGCCAATCAGGATTTCGATGTCACCGGAGTGCAAAGTGTCCCCCATCCGTACGAGTATAATGGTGGCAAGACCGTGCTGGGCACGTTGCGTGTTCCATTGACTCAATTCCGTGATGGCACCAAGCCCTTACCGCTGAACGACATCGAAGCCATAATTCTCGAGTTTAAAGGAACGGGACTCGTAGCCATTGATGACATTCAATTTTCGAAGTAGGAGGTGGGCCGTGTCACGTTTAATCATCGGAATGATCCTCGGAGGGCTGGGGCTTGCCGCGTCGAGTGCCGTGGCCGACAACCCGTATCTCGAGCCGCTCAAACCAAAGACGTTCACAGCCGAGGCCGTCGTTCTGCCGGTCCGGGAGATTGGGACCATGACGCTCCGGGAGAAACGCACGCTGGCCGTTGAAATCCAGGTGCAGTTGGAGGACTTTCTGCCGCGCAACATGGAGCCGACGCTGCTCATCAACGGAGTGCCGGTCGAGGGCGGGACAAGAGTGGTCCGCGTGGAAGATCGCGTGACGACCCTCGGATTTATGGTTGAGCAGCCGCAGCTCTTGACGGAAGGGGCGGTCTTGAGCGTGCGGATGGAAGATGTTCCCGGCACGCAGGCCAAGGTGCCTGGCGAACTCCGCCAGGTGAATATCAAAGGCCTGTCGACGGATCTGATAAAGGAACGTGATCTCCCGTCACTTGCCGAATGGCTACAACAACGAAAGTAACTTTAAGCCCAGCCTGGCGTGAGAGCAACAGCGATTAGGAGAGCACAAAAATCCGGGGGAGATCGCAATCGTCGTGGACTCGTCCAGGATCACTGTTCCGAACCCAGAATAGGCGCTTGGCTTTGTAGGCCCGGTGCGCGCAAAATGGCGAAAAGGGGATCCGCAGCCCTCGCCCTGAGAGTTCTGCGCTATGCTCCCCATGTCCGCCCGACGTTCGCGCGCTCTCAGCGCGATCCCATCCAGCTCCGAGTGCTGTGAGGGGAACCCCTATGCGCGAATTGGATCAGCCAGTAGGCTATCAGCTGCGGGTGTTTCTCCGAGGCATCAGCCCCATGATCTGGCGGCGGGTGTTGGTTCGCTCCGACAACACGATCGCGGATCTCCATTACACACTCCAGATCACCGTGGGCTGGACTGACGTCCATCTGCATCGGTTCCACATCCATGGCAAGGAGTATGGCATCGCCCAGTTGGGCGGTCCGTCCTTCATTGACGATCCCACAACGGTTCACTTGGCCTATTTCGACTTTCGACCGCGTGAGCGGTTTGTCTACGAGTACAACTTCACGGATTCCTGGCAACACGAGGTGCGTGTCGAGCAGATCCTCACGCTCGATCCCCAGCGACACTATCCCGTGTGTATCGGTGGCAAGCGGGCGGCTCCACCGGAGGACTGTGGCGGACCCCGCCTCTTCCTCGAACGGGTCCTGGGGTTGCCTGGCGAGTGTGACGAGCTCCTGGAGCAAATTGAGGAGGCGGTGCTGACGGGGGATCTGGAGTGGGTGCGTGACCAACGCGAACGGCTGGCGTTGCTCCGACCGTGGTTAGCCCTGGATCGGTTTGACCGTCGTCGGGCGAATCGTCGACTCCAACAGTACACCCAAGGCGAACGGCAATGGCTGTTTGCTGACGACCTCTAACGTGAGGGAGGGAACTATGCGATGCACAGTCCATGTCGTGATCGAGACGGAGTCCGGCACGCACGCGCACGAGATTGCTCACGTCGAGCGAGAGACGGCCAAGTTGGAACCGATCGGTCTGACGCTCGCGGAAGCCAAGGCGCTCGTGCGGGATCTTCAGCACACGTTCGTCCAGCAACAAGTTGCCAACTATCTGACGCGCCATCGGCATTGCTCAGCGTGCGGCCATGTCCTGCGCCACAAGGGATCGCACACCATGGTATTCCGTACCCTGTTTGGCAATCTGAAACTCCCCAGTCCTCGGTTGTTTCACTGCGCCTGCCAACCGCATGAGACGCGCACGTTCAGCCCTCTTTCGGAACGGCTCGGCGACCATACGTCACCTGAGCGCCTCTATCTGGAGACCAAATGGGGATCGCTGCTGTCGTTTGATCTGGCGAGGAAACTGCTGGGTGATGTGCTGCCCCTGGATGAGCACCTCAACGCCGCCAGTATTCGCAACCATCTGCAGAAGGTCGCCCAGCGAACAGAGCAGGAGTTAGGGACCGAACGCGCCTCCTTTGTGGACGGGTGCCCACACGACTGGGCCGCGCTGCCGCGGCCCGCGCCACCCTTGACCGTGGGGATTGATGGGGGCTATGTGCGAGACTGGGCACACAAACACACGCACTTTGAGGTCATCGTCGGCAAAAGCATGCCGGAGGATGGGCCGAACAAGCGGTTTGGCTTTGTCCAGACCTACGATGAGAAGCCCAAGCGGCGGCTGTTCGAGGTGCTTCAATCGCAGGGCATGGCGATGAACCAACAGATCACGTTCCTCTCCGATGGAGGCGAGACGGTCCGGGACCTCCAGCTCTATCTCAACCCAGAAGCTGAGCATTACCTGGACTGGTTCCACGTCACGATGCGGCTCACCGTCATGGGGCAGTATGCCAAGGGACTGCCCGCACAGCCAGGCAAAGACGGACCGGTGCATCGGGCGGAGGTCGAGAAGGATTTGGAACGCATCAAATGGTATCTGTGGCACGGAAATGTGGTCCGAGCCCTCGATCGCATTGAGGGCTTGGCATTTCTACTGGATGGAGAAGAACACCTCCCCACATCCGGGAAGAAGCTCGCCAGAGCCGTTGAAGAATTCAATACCTACATCCAGGCCAATGCGGCGTTCATTCCGAACTATGGCGAACGCTGGCGCAACGGTGACCTCATCGCGTCAGGATTTGTGGAGTCCACAGTGAATGAGGTGGTCAGCAAGCGGATGGTGAAGAAGCAA
>Ga0224505_10002093_pt1 | contig 11969 bp, 9 predicted proteins | sample SF_Jan12_sed_USG_FD_169102 | JGI IMG/M metagenome (GOLD analysis project Ga0224505, IMG submission 169102) | Sediment microbial communities from San Francisco Bay, California, United States - SF_Jan12_sed_USGS_4_1 | ecosystem: Environmental > Aquatic > Marine > Sediment | place: USA: California...
GACGGCTCGTTCGCGGACCAGCCGGCGTCGATCGCGGCCAGCGTCGGCGGCCTGGGGACGACGACCGCCACCCTCAGCGCCGATGTGACCGGCCTCCCGGCCGCCGCCTACCTCGTCCGCCTGAACGCGACCGGAGCCGCCGGGCGCACCGCCCAGGCGACCCGCAGCGTCACGGTCGAACAGAGTCCCGACATCGTCATCGGCGCCGGCAAGATCGGCGACGGCTACAACCTCACCGCGGGGATGTCGCTCGACCAGGCCCGGGCGTTCCTGCTCGACCCCGCCGAGTTCGGGCCGGGTGGAGTCGTCGACGTGGCGTCGCTGCGCATCGTCGACGCCGTACCGACGATCACCGCGGACTACCTCGCCGGCATCGACATCCTCTTCACGGGCTGGATCCAGAGCGCCGCCTGGACCGACGCCGAGCTCCAGCTCGTCGGCAACTGGGTTGTCGGCGGAGGTGTCGTGATCAGCACGAACGACGACGTGACCCACGACGGTCTCGCCACCTACTGGGGCGAGCCGGTGCTCGGCCAGTCCGCCAACCCGTGGTTCCCGGCGGACGCCGCCCACCCGCTCGTGGCGGGACCGTTCGGGACCTGGTCGTCGATCACCACCGCGGGCAACTTCGGCTACTTCTCGCCGGCGGGCTCCACCGTGCTGGCCCGCGACGCATCCAACCGAGCAACCGTGATGGAGCGGACCATCGGCGCCGGCCACATCTTCCTGGTCGCGGACGAGGGCGTGTTCCGCTCCAACTTCGTCGCCGGCGCGAACCGGAGCTTCGCCGGCAACCTGTTCGCCCTTGCGATCGGTCAGCGCGCAGCGGGTGCCGACCTGCCACCGATCTTCGTGGACACGCCCCGCACGCTCGACGCCGTGGTGGGCACCGCCATCACCCCCGTCGTCGCCAACGCCGTGGACCCCGAAGGCGCCGCGCTCACGTTCTCGGCGACCAACCTGGCTCCGGGGCTCGGCTTCGACCCCGCGACCCGAACGCTCACCGGCACGCCGACGACGGCCGGCACGTACGCCACCGAGCTGCGCGCCACCGACATGGCCGGCAACTCCACGGCGTGGGCGGTCACGGTGACCGTGCGCCCGGTCGTGGTCGACGCCCAACCCCCGACGGTCCCTGCGAACCTGACCCTGACGAGCAACGGCGTGGACGCGGTGACCCTGAACTGGGCGCCCTCCACCGACGACGTCGCGGTCAAGGGCTACCTCGTGCACCGCGACTTCCAGTTCCTCGCGTTCGTGCCGGCCGGTACCACCTTCACCGACCGCCCCGTCTCGAGGGGTGCCACCTATCGGTACCAGGTCCGAGCCCAGGACACCTCGAACAACACCTCCGCACCGTCGGCCACGGCCGCGATCACCGTCGGCGCCGCCGGCGACGTGACCGCCCCGACCACGCCGCCGAGCGCGTCGGCGAGCACCAACGGGACCGACCGCGTGACCCTGAACTGGGGGCCGTCGACCGACGACGTCGCCGTGACCGGCTACCTCGTGCACCGCGACTTCGCCTTCCTCGCCTTCGTTCCTGCCGGCACCACGTACACGGACACGACCGCGGTCGCCGGCGCCACGTACCGCTACCAGGTCCGTGCCCAGGACGCGGCCGGGAACAACTCCGAGCCGACGGCGCCGCTGCGCATCACGGTGGCGCCGGGCGGCGTCGACACCACCCCACCGAGCACGCCGGCCAACCTCGCCGCGAGCTTCGTCGCCGGGTCCGGGGTGCGTTTGAACTGGTCGGCTTCGGGCGACGACGACCGCGTCGGCGGCTATCTGGTCCACCGCGACTTCCAGTTCGTGGCCTTCGTGCCGGCCGGCACCACCTACACCGATCCGGCGGCCCTGCCCGGGGGCCACACCTATGAGGTGCGCGCCCAGGACCCGACCGGCAACAACTCACCGCCCGCATCCGTCTCGATCACCGTCCCCTGAGGCCCCCCAATGCCTGCCGCCATCCCACCGGCCACCCGACCGGCCGACCGTCCGATCACCCGCCGCAGCACGGCGCGCGCGAGGTTGGCGCTCACCGCGCTCGGCGCGCTGACGACGCTCAGCGCTGCCTCGCTGGCCGGTTGTAGCCTCGGCCCCGGCTCCGAGGTCGGAGCCGGAGCCCCGGCCCCGGCGGGGGGCGAGGTGGCCACGACCGCCGACCCCACCGAGAACGCCACGACCGCACCCGCAGCGGAAGCGGCGCCGGGCCAGCCGCTCGGCCGCGCCGCTGAGCCCGGGACCGGCACCGACGAAGCGGCCGGCGGCGAACCGAGCGCCGAGAACCGCCCCTTCGACGAGGACGCGCCCGGGGCCACGCTGCCGTCCAGCGCGAAGAGCGGGATCGCCCCGCCGGGGTCCGAGCCCGTGAACCAGCTCGGTCAACCGGTCCGTCTCGACGAGACCGCTTCGCTGGCCTGCGCCCACGCCGAGTTCGCCCAGGAGGCGCTCGACGATGGCGACGTGGACGAGGCCCGGGCCGAGGCGGTCGAGGTGAAGCGCTGGGGCGCGGCCTCCGCGAACGCGACGCTCGCCGAGGCGGCCGCGCTACTCGCCGACCGCTTCGAGCCAGCCACCGCCAAGGCGCACGTGAAGGGCTTCCTGGAGGTGTGCGCCGACAACGGCCACCTGTGAGCGGGCCGAACCAGGGCTCGGAGCGGCCGGGCGCCGGTCGCGTTAGCGTTCAGCGCAGCGCGCGCCTGCGGGACCGCCGGGGTACCCGCGCCACCCCGATCTGGGAGGATTCCGCCGTGGCAGATCTCGGAACCGTGGCCGAACACAGCACCGACCTCGACGACATCGACCTGAACGACCTCGACGGGTTCTGGGGACGGCCCGAACCCGAGATCGCCGACGCGTTCGCCTGGCTGCGCCGCAACGACCCGGTGCGGTTCTTCCCCGAGCCGCGCTACCGGCGGCTGCCGGAGGGGCGCGGGTACTGGGCGGTGACCCGCTACGAGGACGTGATCGAGGTCTCCAAGCGCCCCGAGACGTTCTGCTCGTCGCAGGGCATCGGCATCCCCGACCAGCCCCGTGAGCTCGACGAGGCGTTCAACTCGATGATCGCCATGGACGATCCCCGCCACGCCAAGATGCGACGGGTCGTGTCGGCCGGGTTCACGCCCCGGATGCTCGCCAAGCTCGAATCGACCGTGCAGCAGGTGGCGCGCGAGATCCTCGACGACGTGGGCCCGCGCGGCGAGTGCGACTTCGTCACCGACGTGGCGGCGGCGCTGCCCCTGCGCATCGTGTGCGACCTGATGGGCATCCCGGCCAGCCAGTACGAATTCGTCTTCGACCGGACCAACGTCATCCTCGGGGCAGGCGACCCCGAGTTCGTGCCGATCGGCCAGTCGAGGCTGGGCGCGGTGACCCAGGCCGGCGAAGACCTGATCGCGGTGATGGACGACCTGGCCCGGGTGCGTACCGCCCGCCCCACCGACGACCTCACCTCGGTGCTGCTGGCCGCCGAGGTCGAAGGCGAGAAGCTCACCCACCGCGAGCTCGGTTCGTTCTTCAACCTGCTCGTCGCCGCCGGCAACGAGACGACGCGCAACGCCATCGCCTGGGGGCTCGTCTACCTGACCCAGCACCCCGACCAGCGGCGCGCCTGGCAGAACGACTTCGACGCCGTCGCCCCCACCGCCGTCGACGAGATCGTCCGCTACGCCAGCCCCGTCGTCCACTTCCGCCGCACGGTCACCGAGGACACGGTCCTGGCCGGCCGGCAACTCCACGCTGGCGACAAGGTCGTGCTGTTCTACAACTCGGCCAACCGCGACGAGGCGGCGTTCGACGAGCCCGAGCGCTTCGACGTGACCCGCAGCCCGAACTACCACGTCGGCTTCGGCGGTCCCGGCCCCCACTTCTGCCTGGGCGCCCACCTCGCCCGCCGGGAGATCACCGTGATGTTCCGCGAGCTGTTCACCCGCACCCCCGACATCGAGGCGACCGACGAGCCGGCACGTTTGCGCTCCAACTTCATCCACGGGGTGAAACACCTTCCCTGCGCGTTCACTCCAGCGGCGTAGTCGCCGCGAGCCCGGGCCGGCAGGCTGGACGATCGTCTCGTAGCCGGGACCGACCGGGGGCGTCACCGTCGGGGCCGTGACGACCGACGCCAAGCTCCCGAACGCGCAAGCCGCGCTTCCCGCGGCGCGCCGGCAGTCGACGCTGCGGCGCAGCGCCCGGTGGCTACCGGTCCTGCTGCTGGCGGCGCCACTCGCCTACCTGCTCCCAGCCGCGGGAAGCGGCTCCTCCGGTCCCGACGGCGCACCCGCCAGGGCCTCGCCGCACCCGACCGGCCCGGCGGGGGGCGCCGATGCAGCGGGAGCCGGCGGGCCAGCGGCTCTCGGACCTGGGCTCGTCCCGGCGCCGGCCGCGGTCCGACCCGCCGTGCCGACCGGCTTGCGGGCGACGGTGGACGCTGCCAACGTCATGACCCTCGAATGGACCGCCTCGGAGCCAGCGGGCGGGTCGGAGGTACGCGGCTACCTGATCGATCGCGACTACGAGTTCCTCGGCTGGACGGCGGACGGAACGAGCTTCGTCGACCAGACCGCCGTGCCCGGCGAGACCTACCGGTACCAGGTCCGCGCCCAGGACGTCGCCGGCGCCAACTCGCTGCGCAGCGAGTCGGTGCTCGTCACGATCGTGGAGGGCGGTGTCGATCTCGTCGCGCCAACCACACCGGTGGACGTGATGGCGACCGCGGTCGATGGCCGGGTGGGGCTGAGCTGGAAGCGCGCCACCGACAACGACCGGGTGCGCGGCTACCTCGTGCACCGCGACGACGAGTTCCTGGCCTGGGTTCCTCCGGGGTCGGCCACCGTGTTCGTCGACCGGACGGCGAAGCCGGGGGTCACCTACACCTACGAGCTTCGGGCCCAGGACCGCACGGGCAACAACAGTGAGCCGAGCGTGCCCCTCGTGATCACCGTCCCGTCCTGAGCGGATCGCCCGCCGGTTCGGACCGCTAGCGTGAGCGACCTTCGGGCCGACCGAGCGCGTCGGGGACGAGGAGGGCTCGCGATGAGCGACGCGACCTACGAGGTCTATGCGATCAAGTACGGCGAGCGCGACGCCCGTCGCGCCGAGCACTTCGTCGGCGGCGATCCGCACGACGCGCCGATGCCGATGGACTACTTCGTGTGGGCCGCCGTGGGCCCCCGGGGCACGTGGGTGATCGACACGGGGTTCAGCCGGGCCGATGGCGAGCGTCGGGGCCGCACGTACCTCCGCTCGGTCACCGACGGGCTGGCCGCCATCGGAGTCGACGCCGCCGCGGTCACCGACGTGGTGCTGACCCACCTCCACTACGACCACATGGGCGGCGTCGACGAGTTCCCGAACGCCCGCTTCCACCTCCAGGACGCCGAGATGGCCTACGCCACCGGCCGCCACATGGCCCGCCGTGCGCTGCGCCACGGCTTCACGCCCGAGCAGGTCGCCGCGCTGGTGCTCGAGGTGTACAAGGGCCGGGTCGCCTTCCACGACGGCGACGACGAGCTGGCCCCCGGCCTCAGCGTGCACCACCTGCCAGGTCACACGCTCGGCCTGCAGTCGGTCCGGGTCGCGACCCGGGTGGGGGCGATCCTCGTGGCGTCCGACGCCGCCCACTACTACGAGAACTTCACCGACGGTCGTCCGTTCATCGCCGTGCACGACATCGGCGCCATGCTCGACAGCCACGACCGCCTCCGCCGCCTGGCCGACGACGAGCGCTTCGTGGTGCCGGGCCACGACCCGCTCGTGCTCCAGCGCTATCCGGCGGCGCGGCCCGAGCTCTCGGGCATCGCCGCCCGGCTCGACGCCGAGCCGAGTTGAGCGCCGGGCGGGGGCCCGTGCGGGGGTAGCGTGCGCTGCCGTGGACGTACCCCCTGGCTTCGTCGCCGGCGCCGACCTCGACCCCGCCGAAACCCACGTCGGCCCGTTCCTGCGCCGCGACACCGCCGGCGGGGTCACGACGGGTCTGCTCGTCGGCCCGCAGCACTGCAACGAGCACGGCACCCTGCACGGCGGCGTGCAGATGGCGCTGGCCGACTACACCGCCGGTTCCGCCGCCCGCTTCGGCATGGGGTCCGAAGGGACGATGACGGTCTCCTTCGATGCCCGTTTCGTCGACGCCGGCCGCCTGGGCGACTGGGTGGAGGGCCATGCCACGGTGGTCCGCCGCACCGGTTCGATGGTCTTCGTCGAGGGGCGGCTGCTGTGCGATGGGCGCCCGCTGCTGAGCTTCGCCAGCGTCGTGAAGCGGCTGCGCGACCGCTGAACCGACCGATCACGACAACCACGGGGCGCGACCGGCACCCAGCGCTCCTCGATCGGCGGTTCTCGGGCTGACAACGGAGCCGAGCGCAGCGCGCCGCATCGGCCCGATGCCGCTCGGCCGCATCCGATCCGGGCAGCGAAGCCGAAGACCGGGGAGATGACGTCCGCGCTCGCAATCACCGAGGGTCCGGTCCGAGCACGGACCGCTCGTCCGCGATCGCGGGGCAGTGCCTCGATCGACCGGCAGGCGCGACCTCGCGCCCGCTACGGTCGCACCGTGGAGGCGAGCGAGACCGACGTCGACGAACTCGACGCCATCTTCGCGACCGGCCCCGCCGACGTGCTCCGAAGGGCGTACGACACACACGGCGCGCTCGTCTACACGGTCTGCCGGCGCCTCGTCGGTGACGAGGACGCAGCGGACGTCACCCAGGAGGTGTTCGTCGCCGCGTGGCAGAGCCGGGAACGTTACCGGCCCGAGGCGGGTTCGCTCGCGGGCTGGCTGACCGGGATCGCTCGCTTCAAGGCGATCGACGCACTGCGTCGGCGAGGCCGCCGAGTGGCCACCACCTTCCTCGACGACACCGAGGCAGCGGGGTCGGGGGTCGACCGAGCCGACGCGGTCACCGCGATCAGCGACCAGATGCTGATCGGGACGGCGCTGGACGAGCTGTCCGAGCGGGCGCGGGCCGTGGTGCAGCTGGCCTTCTTCTCCGACCTCACACACAGCGAGATCGCCAGCCGCACGGGGCTGCCGGTCGGAACCGTGAAGTCCGACATCCGGCGGAGCCTCGCCCGCATGCGTCGACACCTGGAGGGCTCCGATGCCGCCAATGGACGCTGAGCGCGAGCTGCGGGCCCTGCGCGGCCAGACCAGCCCCGGCGAGAAGAGCGACGAGCTGACGATGCGGATCGGGCGCGCAGCGCTGCGCGACCACCCGGGCCCGCTGGTCGAGCCCCCCGGCTGGCTGTGGGACGCGATCGCCGCGGCGACCGTGGGCGAGGCGCCCGAGGGCGGCGCTCTGCCCGAGCGCGCCGGGGCCGTGGGCGGGTTCGCCCCGGTCGTTCCCATCGAACAGGCAACGGGCCGGCGGTCGCGGCGCTGGTGGCCGGTGCCGGCTGGCCTGGCCGCCGCAGCGGCACTCCTGGTGGCGGTCGTGGTCGTGCGCGACCCGGGTAGCCCTGGCGGAACCCCGGAGGGACCCGTCATCGCGTCGGCCCGGCTCGAGCCGTTGGAGGCTCCCGCCGAGGTCAACGCCCGCGCCGAGGTGCACGACGGCGCCACCCGGATCCTGGACCTCGACGTGTCGAACCTGGCGCCGAGCGAGCCTGGCTCGTTCCACGAGTTGTGGTTGATCGACCGCGACGTCACCAAGCTCGTCTCGCTCGGCCCGCTGCGACCCGATGGGCGCTATGTCGTGCCCGATGGGCTCGACCTCGCCACTTACCCCGTCGTCGACGTCAGCACCGAGCCGATCGACGGCGACACCTCCCACTCCGGTCACAGCGTGCTGCGGGGCGTGCTCGAGCTCTGATCTCGGCGCGAGCGCTCGGGTCGGGCCGGCCGATTCGCACGAAATTCGTCCGAGGTGTGCATCCGAGCACCGATGCCCCGGCGAAGAACCCGGCAACCCCCCAAACCCAGCCGGCCGGGTGGAGCGTTCGACATGGCGACTCCGAACCGGCGGTGACGACTCCGCTCCAGTGCCGGTCGTCGCCCCGAGCCCTCCGGCCCTTCGAAAGGAATGCCATTCCATGCCCCGTCCCGCGCGCGCCCTCGCGGCCTTGTTCGCAGCCAGCCTCGTCCTCGCCGCATGCGGCAGCAGTGACGACGACGACGCTGCCGGTACCGCCACCGCCGAGACCACCACGGAAGCCGCCGCCGAGACCACCGAAGCCGAGGCTTCCGAGTCGACCGAGGCGGATGCCGGCGAGACCGCCGAGGCCGACATCGTCGACACCGCTGTCGCGGCGGGCGACTTCACCACGCTCGCCACCGCGCTGACCGAGGCAGACCTCGTCGACACGCTCAAGGGTGACGGGCCGTTCACCGTCTTCGCCCCGACCGACGACGCGTTCGCGGCGTTGCCGGCCGGCACGCTCGACGACCTGCTCGCCGACAAGGCCCAACTGGCCAAGGTGCTCACGTACCACGTCGTCGCCGGGGAGGTGACCGCCGACCAGGTGGTCAAGCTCGACTCGGCCACGACGGTCGAAGGTTCGGACATCACCATCGAGGTCGTCGGTGACGACGTCGTGCTGAACGGCAAGGTCAAGGTGACCAAGACCGACATCAAGGCGTCGAACGGCGTGATCCACGTGATCGACGGCGTGCTGCTTCCGAGCTGAGCGCTCGACGGTCGGGGCGGGCTGCCGGATCAGGTCCGACAGCCCGCCCCGATGCGCGTGTCGGCCGCGCTGGTCGCGCCGGGCGGCGAGCCCATAGCGTTGCGGCTCATGACGGCCGTCGCACCCCTCGATCTCGACCGTTCCCACTGGACCCTGGTCGATGCAGCCCGCCAGCAGGCGGCCCGCTACGGCGAGCGGGTCTTCCACCGGTTCGACGATGGGACCGAGCTGAGCTTCGCCGAGCTCGACACGGCGACCGACGCGCTCGCGGGCGCACTCGCCGGGCTCGGCGTCCAACCGGGCGACCGGGTGCTGGCGCTGGCGACCAACTCCAAGGCCTTCCTGCTGGCGATGTTCGCGACCTACAAGCGGCGGGCGATCTTCACGCCGATCAACACCGAGCTCAAGGGCGCGTTCCTCGAGCACCAGGTCCGCAACAGCGAACCCCGCGTGGTCGTCGTCGACGCCGAGCTGCTGGCGCTGTTCGACCATGTCGACACGACTGGTGTCGACATCGAACACACCGTGGTGATCGGTGAGCTCCCACCGGGCGCCGAACTCCCTACCGCTCTGGCTCGCAGCGCCCGGCACGGCTGGGACGATGTCGTGGCCGGCGCGGGGATGTCGGGCCCCGGCTCGCCGGAGGTGCTCGACCCCGAGCCGTCCGACATCTGCACGATCATGTACACCTCGGGCACCACCGGACCGTCCAAGGGCGTGCTGTTGCCCCAGGCCCACTGCTTCCTGTTCGGGAAGGGCGCGGCCGACGCGGTGGCGATCACCGAGGACGACCACTACTTCACCTGCATGCCGTTCTTCCACGCCAACGCGCTGTTCATGCAGATGGCCGCTTGCCTGGTCGCGGGGGCGTCAGCGACGGTGGTGAAGCGGTTCAGCGCGAGCAGCTGGCTCGACGACGTCATCGCCTGCGGGGCGACCGCGACCAACGCGTTGGGCGTGATGCCCGAGTTCATCTTCCGCCAGCCCGCCGACCCTCGTGACCGCTCCCATCGCCTCACCCGCGTGATGGCCGTGCCGATCGCCGAGGAGTGGGGGGCGGCCTTCGAGGAGCGCTTCGGGGTGCGCCTGGTGCAGGGGTTCGGGATGACCGAGGTGAACATGGTCGCCTACAGCGACCCGGCCGACCCGGTCATCGCCGGGTGCGCCGGGCGGGTGCTCGACGAGTTCTTCGACGTGCGCGTCGTCGACCCCGAGACCGACGAGCGGCTGCCCGTCGACGCGGTCGGCGAGATCGTCGTGCGACCGCTGCAACCGTTCTGTTTCAACGTCGGCTATTTCAAGATGCCCGACAAGACCGTCGAGGCGTGGCGCAACCTGTGGTTCCACACCGGCGACGCCGGCCGTTTCGACGCCGAGGGCCGCCTGCACTTCGTCGACCGGCTCAAGGATCGGATCCGGCGCCGGGGCGAGAACATCTCGTCCTACGAGATCGAACAGGTCCTCAACGAGCACCCGGCCGTGCTGGAGAGCGCGGCGGTCGGCATCCGGGTCGAGGGCGCTGGCGGCGAGGAAGAGGTCAAGGCCTGCGTGGTGCTGGCCGAGGGCGCCGGCGCGCCCGACCCCGTCGCCTTGCTCGACTTCTGCGTCGAGCGGATGCCCCGCTACGCCGTGCCCCGCTACATCGAGTACGTGCCCGAGCTGGACAAGACGGCGTCCGGCAAGGTCCGCAAAGCCGCGCTGCGCGAGACCGGGGTCACCGCAGCGACCTGGGACCGCGAATCGGTCGGCTACCAGCTCAAGCGCCGCTGAATCGCTCGGTCGCGGTCCCTCGGGCGCGCAGTTCGGCCGGTTTCGTCGCACAGGTGGGCCAGAGATCCGGCCCACGGGGCCGCAAGGCTACGAACTGTGCGACATCGGTGCTCAAACTGTGCGACATCGCATCGTGCGGTGGCACCGGAGGCAGGCGGTCCGGGCGCGACGCCACCGACGGCGGCCCAAGTGGGCGCGTCGCGGCTGAGACCTCAACCGAGGACGCCGTCGATCAGGAGTTGGACGTAGTCGGCTTCGGATCGGCCGAGGAGGTCGCGCACCACGTACTCGTTGTGCTCGCCCAGGCCGGGCGCCCGGCGGAGGCGGTGGTCCTGGGGCGAGCCGTCCCGGTCGAGCCATCGGGCCGCCTCCCGGTCGATGGGGATGTCGACGTCGGGGGCCGAGGGCTGGTGCACGATCTGGTAGTGGCTGCGGAGCTGCGGGTCGCGTTCGTAGGTGTCGGCCAGGTGCTCGACCGGCGCGGCGGGGACGCCGGCGGCGCACAGCTGGGCGGCGAGGTCGAACTTGTCGCCACTCTGCGTCCACGCCTCGACGATCTGGTCGAGGCCGTCCTCGTTGGCCTTGCGGGCGGCGTGGGTCGCGAAGCGCTCGTCGCTGAGTAACTCGGGGCGGCCGATCGACCGGGCGAGCGCCGCGAATTGGGCGTCGTCGCGCACGGCCAGCGCCAACCACTCGTCGTCGCTGTGCTCGGAGGGCAAGGCCCGGTAGATGCCGTGGGGGCACCAGTTCGGGTCGCGGTTGGCCCGGCGCGGCGGCTGCACCCCGGTGTCCACATAGCGCATCCATTCCACGCCCAGTAGCGAGACGAGGCCGGAGAGCTGGGTCAGGTGCAGCTCCTGGCCGGCACCCGTGCGCTCGCGCTGGCGCAGCGCCGCCAGGATCTGGGAGACGAGCAGGTGCGGCGAGGTGAAGTCGGGGTAGGCGATGCCGATGCCGCGGGGACGCTCGCCCGGGAAGCCGGTCAACAGGTTGAACCCGGACGCGGCCATCAAGATGTTGCCCATGCTGGCGCGCACCGCCCACGGTCCGCGCCGGTGGGCGCCGGGCAGGTTCAGCGAGATGATGTCGTCGCGCAGGCCCCGCAGCACGTCGTAGCCGAGACCCATGCGGTCCATGGCGCCGGGCCGGAAGTTGTTGACGACCACGTCGGCGGTTGCGATCAGCTCCTTGACCAGCCCGAGCCCGGAACTGGTCGACAGATCGACGGCGAGGGACAGCTTGCCGGCGTTGACGCTGTTGAACAGCCCGCCCAGATCGGCGCTCGGCTTCCCGTCGGGCCCGAGCTGGCTGCGCATCGAATCGGGCTTGGCCGAGGACTCGACGCGGATGACCTCGGCGCCGAAGCTGGCCAGGAGCCGGGTGCCGATGGGCGCGGCGAGCACCCAGCCGAAGTCGACCACCCGCACGCCCTCGAGCGCCCGCGCCGGATCGGGAACGGCGCGGCGACGGGCGGGCGGCGCCGGCCGCGCCTCGCCGAGGCCGGCAAGGAGGTGATCGTGCTCGCCGAGCAGTGGCGCGGGCCGGATCTCCACTCCGTCGGCCATGGCGTCGAC
>Ga0224505_10002095_pt1 | contig 11965 bp, 10 predicted proteins | sample SF_Jan12_sed_USG_FD_169102 | JGI IMG/M metagenome (GOLD analysis project Ga0224505, IMG submission 169102) | Sediment microbial communities from San Francisco Bay, California, United States - SF_Jan12_sed_USGS_4_1 | ecosystem: Environmental > Aquatic > Marine > Sediment | place: USA: California...
CCCCTCGCGGGCGGCCTCGGGAACCAGCGCGGCGTGTGTTCCTTGTACCGCAGGTAGTCCGCGCCGAAGATGCTCTCCAGCACGCCTTCCTCGTAGCGCACGATGTAGAAGTACTCGAGCGCGAAGAGCAGCACGGCAACGGGCAGGAACCAGAGCACGCCCGAGAGCGTGATGACGCCCATCCAGATCAGGAAGTTGCCCACGTAGAGCGGATTGCGGCTCCAGGCGAACGGGCCGTGGCTCACCAACGTCTCCACCTCGCGCGAGCGGCGTCGCGTGACGGTGCCGGCCGTGGCCACGCCCCACATCCGCCACGCCTCGCCGAGGACCATCAGCGCGAGTCCGGCGACGGTCGTGCGCGGGGAGGTGCTCCCCGGCGCGAGCAGCGGAACAAGGAGGAACGGGACCGGCAGCCAGCCCCGGTTGCGGAAGAGGACGGCGCCGACGCGCGCAGCGGGTGTCTGCTCTGCGGCGCTCTGGGCGTGCGGGGGTGTCGAAGGGCTCAGGAGAGGATCCGTTCAGGTGGGTGTGCCGCGAATGGTCGCAGGGGTGAGGCCCGGGGGCAAGCTACTCAACACCACCGGCCCCTCGAGGTTGCTCTGCGGCGACGGCTGCGGGGAGTTCCACCGTGGGGAGGGGGGCAGGTCGTCCTCCACCCACAGCATGCGCACGGCGACGACCACGGTGGCGAGGAGCGGGATCGCCACGAAGAGCCCGAGGAAGCCGAACACGTATGCCATCACCACCTGCGTCACGAGGGTGAGCGCGGGCGGCAGGTCCAGCTGCTGCTTCATCAGGTACGGAATGAGCAGGTTGTTCTCGAGGAACTGGATCGCCCAGTAGACGATCACGACGATCAGTGCCATCCGCGGTGAATCGGCGAAGCCCACCAACACGGCAGGGATGGCACTCAGGATGGGCCCGACGTTCGGGATGAACTCGAAGATCCCTGCGAGTACGCCAAGGGGGAGTGCGCCGCGCACGCCAATGACCGCGAGGGTGATGGTGGTGACGGCGCCGATCACGAGCATCGCGATCAGCTGCGTGCCGAACCAGGTGCGGAGCGCCAGGCTCAGCGCCGTGAGCAGCTCGGCGAACCGCTCCCGGCGATCCACGGGGACGAGCAGCAGCACGCCCTGTCGGTACGTATCGGTGTCGCTCGCGACGTAGAGCGCGAGGAAGATGATCAGCACCGTCGCGCCGACGACGGCCAGCGTGGACTGCAGGACACCGAACGCGAAATTGCCGAGCGATGCGGTCTGCTTGGCGAGTGCGGATAGCAGCCGGCCTTGCGGCGCCGCCACGGGGATCGAGTCCGCGCCGGCCTGTGGCGCGCGCGCGATGAGGGGTGTACCCGGCGTGCCCGTCGCCGATCGCGCGCCCGTGTCCGGTGGCGCGATCGCGTCGAGAAGGCGCGGCTGGTTCGTCTCGAGCCACGCCTCCAGCTTGGTCACTGCCTCGGGCAGCTTGGTGCGAAGCTCCTGCGACTGCACGGCGAGCGTCGGGCCGGTCCAGAGTCCGACGAACACGAGCGAGATGACGGTGCCGAAGACGATGAGTGCGGCGGCGGCGCTCCGCTTGATCCGCATCCTCGCCTGCATCCAGTCCACACCTTGGCTCGCGGCGAGGCCGAAGAGCACGCCGAGGAAGGCGGTGAGCACGAGGAACCGTGCCGACCAGAGTAGCTGGAGCCCCACCAGGGTGGCGACCACGACCAGTGCGGCCCGCACCAGGTCCGACTGGGAGACCGGGGCGACGGGGACGCGTGGTTCGGGGGACTCGAAGGGTGCGGGCACGGCGTTCGGGCGAAGGGGTGACGGAAGAAGGCCTCTCTCCTCGCTCCCGGCAAGGGCGCAAGGGGGTACGCACGGCTAGATTCCGGCGGCTGACAGACCCACCGAACCCCGAGCGCCACGCCCGTGCCCCGATCCGCCACGCCGACCGCCACCTACCTGGACACCGATGCCTCCGTCGAAGCGTGGCTCGCGTCCATCCGGCGCACGGCCATCCTGGCGCTCGACACCGAGGGGGCGAGCTTCCACAAGTTCGTCGACCGCATCTACCTGCTCCAGCTCTCGACGCGAGACCAGCACGCGATCATCGACCCCCTCGGGATCGCGAAGCCCAAGGGACTCGGCGCGATCCTCGAGGACCCGAAGATCGAGGTCGTCTTCCACGACGCGGACTACGATCTCCGGCTCCTCTTCCAGGACTACGGCTGGCAGATCCGGAACGTCTTCGACACGCGCATCGCCGCTCAGCTGCTCGGCATCAAGGCGTTCGGCCTGGCGGCGCTGCTCGAGCGCTCGTTCGGCCTCAAGCTCGACAAGAAGCACCAGCGCGCCGACTGGTCCATGCGCCCCCTCACGGAGGACATGCTCGACTACGCCGCGCAGGACACGATGCACCTGCTCGGCCTCCGCGACATCCTGCACGATGAGCTCGAGCAGAAGGGTCGGCGCGCCTGGGCGCGCGAGGAGTTCGAGCGCCTCGAGTCCATCCGGTGGCAGGAAGAGGACAAGAGCCAGGGCTTCCTCAGGATCAAGGGTGCGCGCGACCTCACGCGTCGCGAGCTCGCGCTCTTCCGTGAACTCGCGCACTGGCGTGATGCCGCCGCGCTCAAGCTCGACCGCGCCACGTTCCGCGTGGTCTCCAACGAGGTGCTGCTCGAGGCGGCGCGCACCGCGCCCGACACGAAGAAGGCGCTCGGCGCCATCAAGGGGATGCCGCGCGGGATCCTCGAGCGCTCGGGCGACGAGATCCTTGCGGCGATCGCGCGCGGGCGCGAAGTGCCGGATGGCGAGCTGCCCCGGTTCCAGCGCTCGGCGCGATGGGACCGCGACCCGGACTTCGACCGCAAGGTGGGTGCGCTCAAGGCAGTGCGCGACGCGGCCGCGACGCGACTCGAGATCGATCCGGGCGTGCTCTGTTCGCGGGATCGCATGGAGACGGTGGCCCGCCTGCTGCCGCCCGAGGCGTCAGCGCTCGCGCAGATCCCGGAATTCCGTCGGTGGCAGGTCGCCGAACTCGGCGAGGGCTTCGTCAAGGCGCTCAAGCCCTGGGCGGGCGGGTCGCCGTACCGGGAGTAGTCCCGGGCTAGAAGCCGAGATAGGCGCGGACGCGCGGCTCGATCCGCTCCGGCGTCCACATCGGCGACCAGACGAGGTTCACCGTCACCGTCCCGATCCCCGGCAGCGCCTTCAACTGCTGCTCTGCGTCGGTCATGATCTCGGGGCCCGACGGGCAGCCCGGCGAGGTCAGGCTCATGTCCACCGTGACGTCGACGCCCTCCACGCGGATCTCGTAGATGAGGCCGAGGTCGAGGATGTTGAGGTTGAGCTCGGGGTCCTTCACGCGACGGAGCGCGAGCTTCACCTGGTCCTCGGTGATGCCGGTCTCGTCGTCGCTGGTGTCGTGGGTCGTGTTCGTCGGTGCTTCCGGCGCGGTCACTTTCCCTTCGGCTTCGTGGTGGGGCGCTTGTCGAGTGGGCGGACCCTGGGACTCCAGTCCACCGCCTGATCCACCCGGAAGGTACGCGGCCACGCGACCTGGCGCAGGAGCGGCTCGTCGGTGACGGCGAGCGCGGCCGCGTCGGCGACGTCGTGACGGACGTCGGCGATGATCGTGCCGGGACGCCGCGCGCGGGCCGCGTGCACGCGGTTGGTCAGCAGGATCACGAACATGTCGCGGTCGGGGTCGAGCCAGATCGACGTGCCGGTGAATCCCGTGTGCCCGTAGGCGTGTGCGCTGAGGTACTCCCCGGCGCCGCGCTCCTGGTTCGCGACCTCCCAGCCGAGCGCACGGTGGTCCGCGACCGGCGTGATGAAGCGGGCGATGGTCGTGTCCGTGACGATCCGCACGCCGTTGTAGGTGCCGCCGTTCAGCAGCATCTGCGCGAAGATCGAGAGGTCGGTCGCCGTCCCGAAGAGACCGGCGTGACCGGAGACGCCGCCGAGCGCGAACGCGGACTCGTCATCCACCTCGCCGAGCAGCGGGTAGCCGCGCGGCGGCGTGGCGTTCGTGGGCGCGATGCGGTTCCGCAGCGAAGGGTCCGGCAGGTACTCCGTGTCGGTCATCCCGAGCGGGAAGAAGATCCGCTGGGTCACGAACTTGTCGAGCGACTCGCCGGTGATCCTCTCGATCACCATGCCGAGCACTGCAGGCCCGAGGTCGGAGTAGTTGAAGACGGCACCGGGCGCGGTCTGGAGGTTCGTCTCGAGCACCTGGGCGCGGGCTTCGGCCGGTGTTCGGGCCGTCTTCCAGAGTTGGCGGCCCGCCGGGAGTCCCGAGCGGTGCGTGAGCAGGTGCGCGATGGTGACCCGGTCCTTGCTGGGGCCGGTGAACGCGGGCAGGAAGGACTGCACCTTGGCGTCGAGCGGGAGCCTGCCCTCGTCGTGGAGGATCATCGCCGCGGTGGTGAGCGCGATGACCTTCGTGAGGGAGGCCAGGTCGTAGATGCTCCCGGCGGGGTCGACCGCGGCGCTCTTGGGGGACCAGTTCAGCCGTCCGTAGCCCTTCTGGTAGACGGCATAGCCCCGGCGGCCGATCACCACCGCGGCGCCCGGGTACGCACCAGCGGTGATCCCACGCTGCACGATGTGATCCACCGTCGCGAGGCGGTCGGCGGACATGCCGACGGCGCGCGGGGTGCTGACAGGAAGGCCGCCCGAGAGGTGCAGGGCGGCGGTCAGTGTGACGAGCGGGATCAGCATTCTGCGGAAGGGCCTCGGGAAACGCGTACGTACACGTATAGCTACGTGGGCGACGCCCCGGAAGTTCATAGGTCACACTCCGGTGTCACATTTCTGCGTCGTCCCGCGCTCCCGCGGCATCCCCAGCCCCCTGAGGCAACCCTTGAACCGGCGGGCGTGACACACTCACTGTACGGAATGGCCACCGACCACCTCACCATCCGCCGCGCCATCAATGGCGACGAGACGGCGCTGCGGACCCTCTGGGTCGAACACGCGCCGCGCATCGATGCCGTGGTACGACGGCTGGTGGGGGATCCCGACCAGGCGGCGGACATCGCGCAGGAGGTCTGGATCCAGATCTTCCGCGCACTGCCCACTTGGCGTGGGGATTCGCAGTTCTCCACCTGGGCGCACCGGATCGCGGTGAACCGCACGCTGAACGCGCTACGGTCGGTGCGCCGGCTGGCGAAGCTCGAGGTGGTCATGGAGGACGACACGGTCGCGGTGGAGGAGGACATGGATCGTTCATTCCTCGCCCACAGCATCGATGACGCAGTGCAGCAACTCTCGCCCGGCGCGCGCACGGTGTTCGTGATGCACGACGTGGAGGGATACACCCACGACGAGATCGCCCAGGAGCTGGGGATCACCGCGGGGGGATCGAAGTCCCAGCTCTTCAAGGCACGCGCGAAGCTCCGTCGGTTGCTCGCGCATCTCGTAGACCACACCTCGCCGACGCAGGACCAGGAGCATGTCACACCTCTCGACTGACCGACTCGCCGCCGTCGCGGACGACACGCCCACCGCCGACGAGGCGACGCACCTTGCGGGGTGCTGGGATTGCCGTGCCGAGGTGGCGGCGTACCGCCGCCTCGTGCGGATGAGCGCGATGGCGCCGCTGCCGCAGGAGCCGCTCACCGCGTGGTCGCGGCTCGCGCCGCAACTGCGTGCGGAAGGGATCATCGTGGATGCAGCGCGAGCGACGCCTGCCTCGACTGCCGCCGTCGCCGCCGCGCCGCACGCCGCACCCGCCTGGCCTGGTGCCGGGCGGCCGGTGCCGCTGATGGTCGCGCGCTCGCCGGTGCGCACGTGGACGCTCCGCGCCGCCGCGGGCCTCGCGCTCCTGGTGGGTGGCACCGTGCTCGGCCGCGCGACCGCGACGGCGCCCGGCGCACTCCCGCTCGGCATCCCGGCGGCGAGTCAGGCCGTGGTATCCGCGCCGAGCTTCGCGAGCAGCGACGACGCGATCCGCACACTCGCGGTGGCGCAGCAGCAGTACCAGGCCGCGGCGGCCTTCCTCGCCGGGCAGGACACGAGCGCGCGCTTCATCGGCATGAACCAGGATTCCTACCAGACGCGACTGACGGCGCTCGACGAGATCGCGGCGGCAACACGCGCGGCGCTCTTCCGCGCGCCGCAGGACCCGATGCTCAACCAGTACTACCTCACCACGCTCGGCGCACGCGAGGCGACGCTGCGGCAGATCGGCGCCACGATGCCGGCGAGCGGCCGGCTGGAGCGGTACTGATGCGCCCGTCGTCTCCAGCGGGCGTCGTGCGGCGCGCCGCACGCGCCGCGATGGTCTCGCTGGGCGTGGTGCTCGCGGCGGCCAGTGCGGCGGGCGCCCAGCAAGTGCGCGTGATCCAGCGCGAGATGCCGGCGGGGCGCGACTCCCTCGTGGAGCGCCTCCTCGTCGCCAAGGCCGCGGAGGTGCAGCGGATGGTGAGCGAGTGGCGCGCGCGCGAGGAGCAACTCGTGCAGCAACTCCGCACCAGCGGCGAGAGCGATGCCGCCACGCGGCAGCGCCTCAACCAGGAGTTGATGACCCTCACCCGCGACGGATTCGCGATGATGAGCGCCATCGAGTCGCGGTGCCGCGACGAGTCTGCGCCGCGCCCCGACGGGTACCTCGGCGTGAACATCCAGCAGCAGTTCATCATCGCCGGTGGCGACATGCGCGCGGAGGAGAACCGCCTGACCTCGGTGGAGCCGGGATCGCCGGCGCAGGAAGCCGGCTTGCGTGCCGGGGACCGGCTGCTCGCGATCGGCGGGCGCGATGCGCGCGCCACGCTCCCCGACCTCGGCGCGCTCCTCGTGCCCGGCCGCACGATCGTCGTGCGCGTCGAGCGCGACGGGACGCCGCGCGACTTCCCCGTGGCCGTCGGTCGCCGCCCCGAGGGTTTCGGCGATTCGTGCGGCGACCTCGAGCGCCTGCTGCTCCCGCTGCGCCAGGCCGTGCCGGGCCGGATGTTCCTCGAGTCGGCGCCGGGTGAGCGGCGCGTGATCGTGCGGTCGCAGGCGGGGGAGCATAGAGCGATCCCGCCGGGCGAGGAGACCCCCGTCTTCCTCTTCCGCAACGGCGACAACCAGATGGCGACCGGGTTCTTCGCGGGGGCGGAGTTCCGCGCCCTGGACGACGGCTGGCGCGACGTGCTCGGCGTGTCGCAGGGCGTGATCGTGAACGCGGTCGCGTCCGGGAGCGCGGCCGCGACCTCCGGCCTGCGGAGCGGCGATGTGATCACCGCCGTCGATGACGCGTCCGTCACGTCGCCGGGCAACCTCGTGCAGCTGCTGGCGATGCGGGAGCGGAACGAAGCCAAGCTCGCCGTGGTGCGCGGGAAGGCGAAGCGGACGCTCACCCTGCAATGGGGTCCTCGCTAGTCGCGATCTCGCTCGGCTGCGCGGGACCTCAGTGCGGCAGCACCCGGCCCGGGGGGAGCGCGTAGACGAGTCGGAGCGTCAGCAGGTCCCGCTCGCTCAGCTCCGAGACGCGCACGTTCGCCGCCATGATGTCGAGCGCGTCGGGCGAGTGGTCGAGCCCGAGGAGATGGCCCACCTCATGGAGTGCGATCGCATAGCTGGCGCGCGGTTCCAACGCGCGGCCGTCGGGCTGGTGGAGAGCGAGCACGATGTCGGCCCCGAGGATCCAGTCGTGCTGGTCGTGCGCCCATCGGGTGCGCCCCGTGGTCCGGCTTTCGTAGCGGTCCACCCAGGTGACGTGCACATCGGCACGCGCCGAGTCGAACACGAAGCGGAACTCCACCGGGATCTCGGCCTGCGACCAGGTGCCGAACGCGCGCTCCACAACGCCGTGCAGCGCGGAGTCGTACCCGTCGAGCGTCGCGTCCTGGATCCAGACCGAGACGGGATCCGCGCGCCGGTCGGGCCAGCGGTAGTTCGTGGAGTCGCGGTCGGCGAGCATCGCCGCGAGGAAGGTCGCGGGGCCGCGCGTCGCGAGGAGGTCGGCGATGCGCGCCTCGTCACGCACCGGCGCCGGGAGGTCCGATCGCCTCACGGTCACCACCGTGCCGAGGTCCTCGGCGGCGCGCAGCACGGAGTCGGCGAAGGCGCTGTCGGCGAGGGTGGCGAGCGTCCGCATTCGCCCCTGCTCCTGGGCGTGGCGCCGCTCCAACCGTTGCCGGACCGCGAAGGCGGCGACGAGGGTGACCGACCCGAACCCCGCGAGGAGGAGGAGGCGGCCCGCGCGCATCAGGTGGTCCGGGAGCTGGCCGGCGTCAGGGACGGCCGGTCGAGGAAGGCGAGCGCCCCGTGGAACGCGGGCTCGGGGTTCTCGAAGAAGGGCATGTGGCCCGCGGCGGGGACCGGCAGCACGCGCGCGTCGGGCACGAGCGCCGCCGTGCGCAGGGCCTCGGCGAGCGGGATCGCGTCGGACTCGCCGTGGATCAGGAGCACGGGCGCGCGCACCGCGCGGAACGCCTCACTCCAGTCGTATCCCTCGCGCCGGAGCCGGGCCGCCACCGTGCTGCCGGTCGCACTCTCGGCGAGCGGCGGCGAGAAGATAAGGAGCTCCTGGTCATGGAACCACGCGGGATACATCGTGCGGCTGTAGAGCGAATGGCGCGTTGGGTCGCTCTCGTGGAGCGCGACCGGATCCAGTGCGTTGAGCGCGGCGAGCGCGTCGTGGGCGCCGCGCACCCGGAGGTGGGCGAGCGCACGGTCGTGCAGCGCGTCGAGCCAGTCGGAGGTTGGGCCCACGGCGTCGAAGGTGACCACGCGCCGCACGCCGCCGGGGTCCGCGGCGGACGCCAGCAGGGCGATCCCGCCACCCCACGAATGGCCCGCGAGGTCCCAGCGTTCCACGCCGAGGGCCTCGCGCAGGGCGGGGATGTCGAGCACGTCGTGCTCGATGCGCGCCGCGCGCACGCCGGGGGGCGACGGCGTCTCGCCGCGTCCGCGCTGGTCGTAGAGGATCACCTGCCGGCCCGCGGCGAAGGGGGCGAACGCGGGCCAGAGCAGGTCGTGGCCGTAGATCATGCCGCCGTTGATTGCCAAGAGGGGCGGGGCGCCACCAGGCACTGCGGGCGAGCGCCAGACCGCGAAGGGGAGGCCCCGCGCCTGCACGGTGAGCCGCTCGAGCGGCGGCGTGCGGGGGAGGCCGCGCCTCCAGGCGAGCATCCGCTCCTTCGCCGTGGGGGTGGTGCGGTCCGGTGTCATGCGCGCGGTGCGGTGGGAGCACGGGAGGTGTGCATCGGCCGGAATCTATTTCCTCGTCGGCCGCCGCTCCCGTTCCCGGGCGACGGCGCTGCCGCGGCACCGCCCGATACCGGCGGCCGCCCGTATGGGCATCGTGGGCGATCGGCACAGTGCGTGGCGACTTGACATAGGGGGAGGGGGTATATAAGATTATACCCCCAGAGGGTATGTTTGCCGTGGTCAACCGGAGTCCCGCATGTCCCTGATGGAGTGGAGCGTCGTCGCCGGAGCGGTCGTCACGATCGCCTGGGTCAACTGGTACTTCTTCGTCGCCGGTCGCGCGCCGGCCCTCGCCGCGGTCGCGGTGACGGACGGCGGCACCGGAGCCGCGATCGCCGAGGTCGTGATCATGGTGGATGGCGGCTACAGCCCGAACACCGTGCGCGTGAAGGTGGGAGCGCCCGTGCGGCTGGTGTTCGACCGCAAGGACGACTCGAGCTGCTCGGAAGAGGTCGTGATCCCCGCGTTCGGCGTGCGGAAGTACCTGCCCACGGGTGCGCGCACGACCATCGAGGTCACGGCCCCGGCCGCCGGCACCTATCCCTTCATGTGCGGCATGAGCATGCTGCGCGGCACGATCATCGCCGATGCCTGACTCCGGCACGCACCCCAGGGCGCGCACCGACGCTCCCGGCACGGGCCACGGTGCCGCGCACGCCGGCACCGTCGTCCGCATTCCCGTCTCCGGGATGACCTGCGCCGCCTGCCAGTCGCGGGTGCAGCGCACGCTGCAACAGCAGCCCGGCGTCACCGACGCGACCGTGAACCTGATGATGGGCAACGCGACGGTGAGGTACGACCCGGCCACGGTCGCGCCCGACGCGCTCGTGGCCGCGATCCGCGAGACGGGATACGGGGCCGAGCTCCCAGCGCCGGAGGAGGACGCGTTCAAGGAGCAGGAGGCGCGCGACCAAGCGACGGCCGCGGAGTTCCGCGCGCTCAAGCTGAAGGCGATCGTGAGCGGCGCCATCGGCCTCGTGGCGATGGGCGCCATGCCGCTCATGCACCGGTTCCCCTGGATGCCGTGGATGCTCCTCGTGGCCACCATGGGCGTGATGGCGACGGCGGGCCGCCACTTCTATGTGCGCGCCTGGTCGGCCTTCCGGCACCACTCGGCCGACATGAACACGCTCATCGCGCTCGGCACCGGGGCGGCGTTCATCTACTCGCTCATCGCGACCGTCACGCCGGCATTCTTCACGTCGCGCGGCGTCCCGGCGGATGTCTACTACGAGGCGATCCTGCTCATCACGGCCTTCATCCTCACGGGGAACGCGTTCGAGGCACGCGCCAAGCGGAACACCTCGGTGGCGCTCCGCGCACTGGTGCAGCTCCAGCCGAAGATGGCGCGCGTCCTGCGCGACGGCGCCGAGCAGGACATCCCGGTGGCACAGGTGACCGAGGCGGACACCGTGATCGTGCGTCCGGGCGAGCGCGTGCCGGTGGACGGCGAAGTGGTCAGCGGCGAGAGCGCGGTGGACGAGAGCATGCTCACCGGCGAGTCGCTCCCTGTGGCGAAGGGGACCGGTGACCGCGTGATCGGCGGCACCATCAACCGTACCGGCGCCTTCCGGCTCCGCGCGACCACGCTCGGCAGCGACTCCGTGCTGGCGCAGATCGTGAAGCTCATGCGCGACGCGCAGGGCTCGCGCGCGCCGATCCAGGCGCTCGCCGACCGGATCTCCGGCGTGTTCGTGCCGGTGGTCATCTCGATCGCCATCGCGGTGTTCGCCACCTGGTTCGTGCTCTCCGGCGCAGCGCCCGCGGTGCGCGGTTTCGCGGCGGCGGTGACGGTGCTGATCATCGCCTGCCCCTGCGCGATGGGGCTCGCGGTGCCCACGGCCGTCATGGTCGCGACGGGGAAGGGCGCCGAGCTCGGCGTGCTCATCAAGGGGGGCGAGGCACTGCAGCGCAGCGGCGACGTGCAGGTGGTGGTGCTCGACAAGACGGGGACCGTGACCGAGGGGCGGCCGACGGTGACGGACATCGTCCGGCACGCCGGCAGCGGGGGCGCAGCGAGCGGAACCGACGTCGCGAGCAAGGACGACGACGCGCTGCTCCGGCTCGTCGCCTCGGTGGAGAAGAGCTCCGAGCACCCGCTGGCCGACGCCATCGTGCAGCGGGCGAAGGCGCGCGACCTCACACTCGCCGACGCCGAGTCGTTCGAGTCCGTGACCGGCCGCGGGGCGACCGGCGTCGTGGACGGCGTCGCGCTGGCGATCGGGAATGCGGCGCTCATGGCCGACCACGCGATCGACGTCGCGTCGCTCGCGGCCGACGCCGAGCGGCTCGCGGGTCAGGGGAAGACGACGATGTACGTCGCCGTCGATGGCGCGCTCGCCGGGGTGATCGCCGTGGCCGATCCGATCAAGGCGACCTCGCGCGAGGCGATCGCGCGGCTGCACGCGATGGGGCTCGAGGTGGCGATGCTCACCGGCGACACCGAGCGCACGGCGCAGGCGATCGCGCGCGAGGCGGGGATCGACCGCGTGGTGGCGGGCGTGCTCCCCGCGGGGAAGGTGGCGGAGATCAAGCGGCTCCAGGCCGAGGGGCGCGTGGTGGCGATGGTCGGTGACGGGATCAACGACGCGCCGGCGCTGGCGCAGGCGGACGTGGGCATCGCCATCGGTACGGGCACCGACATCGCGGTGGAGGCGGGCGACGTGGTGCTCATGCGCGGCGACCTGAATGGCGCCGCGCGCGCCATCGAACTCTCCCGCCGCACCATGCGCACGATGAAACAGAACCTCTTCTGGGCCTTCCTCTACAACGTGGTG
>Ga0224505_10002096_pt1 | contig 11964 bp, 11 predicted proteins | sample SF_Jan12_sed_USG_FD_169102 | JGI IMG/M metagenome (GOLD analysis project Ga0224505, IMG submission 169102) | Sediment microbial communities from San Francisco Bay, California, United States - SF_Jan12_sed_USGS_4_1 | ecosystem: Environmental > Aquatic > Marine > Sediment | place: USA: California...
AAACTCGCGCAGCACGCTCGCCAGGCGCCGCAGGCCGACGCGCGTCTGGTGCACATGTTCGGGCTGCGTGTGGCCCGCGGCCAGCCAGGAGGCATTGGGTGCGATCTGCGACACAGCGCTGAGCACGCAGGCGCGCAGGGCAAGTTCGAGCGACGCGGCGGGGTGCAGCGATGGCACAGGCGCTTTGGCCACCGGCGCGGCACCACGGCCGTCGGCCAGCCAATGGCCGCGCTCGGCCTTGCTGCGAGTGTCGAGCCACAGGCCATGGCGCGCGGCCCAGCGCCCGGCCACCGCCGTCATCACCTCGAGGCTGCCTTGCAGCAGCTCGAATTCGATTTCGCACACCGGCAGCGCCTCGTCGCGGGCGCGAAGTTCGCCTTCGTCGAAGGCCAGCTCGATGCGCGTGCCGCCCAGGCGCACCTCGCGCCAGGTGCGCCGCACATCGGTCTCGAAACGCAGCGCCAGCGCGTCAGCCTGGTCGCCGAGCGCCTTCCGCAGCCTGCGGCCTTCGGGGGTGCCGTCATGGCGCGCGATGTCGAGCGCCGGCGCCTCGCGCGATGAGGTGACCGGTACCTCGTGCTCGAGGCGTTCGAGCAGCCCATCGCCGGTGCCCTTGAGCGCCTGGACCCAGCGCCGCCCCTCGCGTCGCAGGCGCAGGGCCAGGCCTGCGGCCGCGAGACGGTGATCCGGCGTGTCGTAGTAGCGCGCCCGCAGTCGCGCACGGCTGACCTGGCCACGATGCAGGGCACGCGACACCGCGGCACGGCCCGTGTCAGGCACCTGCAGTTTGATTTCAATCTCGGCCATCGCGAACGTCAGGGTCCGTGAGCACGGGGTGCGATTGTGCGCGGCTCGGGCAGCGGGCCCGTCGCGAGCGCCGCGGGCGAGGGCCGGCGTGGCCTCAGTAGGCCCGCCCGCGCCTGAACTGCGCATGCTGGCGCCGTGCCAGCGGCGAGACGCGATCGATCGCGGCGAGCGATGCGCCCGCATTCGCATGCGTGATCGCGATGCCCAGCGCATCGGCGGCGTCGGGCCCTGGCGCCGCCGACAGCGCCAGCAGGCGCATGACCATCGCCGCCACCTGCTCCTTGCGCGCCTGGCCATGGCCGACGACGGCCTTCTTCATCTGCAATGCGGTGTACTCCGCGACGCCGAGCTGGCACGACACCAGCGCCGCGAGCGCCGCACCGCGCGCCTGGCCGAGCAGCAGGGTGCTTTGCGGGTTGACGTTGACGAACACGATCTCCACCGCGGCGCACTGCGCATCGTAGCGCCGCGCGACCTCGCACACGCCGTCGAAGATCACCTTCAGGCGCGCCGGCAGGTCGCCGCGTGCGACCGCCGCGGTCCGGATCGTGCCGCTGGCCACGTAGCGCAGGCGCGGGCCGTCGGCGTCCACCAAGCCAAAGCCCGTCGTCTGCAGGCCGGGGTCGATGCCGAGGATGCGTGTGCCGGCCATGGTCAGAGTCTGAAGTACCAGCGTACCGAATGGAAGAACACTGGCGCGGCGAAGCACAGCGGCGCCACGCGGTCGAGCAGGCCGACCGCGCCGGTCACGCTGCTGCGGTTGCCCCAATGGTGCACACCAGCGTCGCGCTTGAGTGCCTTCATCACGAACTCGCCCAGTGTGCCGGTGGCCGCGGCGACGAATGCCATCGACAAGGCCTGGCCGGCCTTGAACGGCGTGATCCAGTACAGCGCTGCGCCGACCCATGCGGCGACGACGGCACCGATCAACCAGGCGCGAAACGAGAAGCTGCGACTGATCTGGCGCGCGACCGGCCGGCGCCGCAGCCGGCGGCTGGCGAGCTCCTGAACCACCTGCGCAACGGCGACCACGATCACGAGGAAGAACAGCAGGAACGCACTGCGACCCTCGTAGCGCTGGAACTCGAGCAGCAGCAGCGCCGGCGCGTGCGACAGGCCATAGACACAGACCACGATGCCCCACTGGATCTTCGCGTTGCGCTCGAGAAAGCGGTGCGGGTCACCGGCCATCGCGCTGACCACCGGAACGGCGAAGAACACGTAGACCGGGATGAACACGGTGAAGAGATCAAAGTGCCTGAGCGCGACGATCACGTACTGCAGCGGCAGCACGATGAAGAAGGCCAGGATCAACGTGCGGTGGTCGCTGCGCCGCGTGTGCTGCAGCGTGATGAACTCGCGCAGCGCAAGGAACGAGAACAAACCGAACAGCACCGTGGCGCCGATCGGCCCCGCGAGCCAGGCGAGCCAGAACAGCAAGGTGCCGACCCACGCCGCGCGCAGGTCACGCAGGAATCGTGTCCAGGCTTCGCCCGCCTCGCCCACGCGGTCGCGCAGCGAGTACAGCACGGCCCCCGTGGACACGAGCATCAGCGTGCCGAACAAGATCGCGAACAGCAGCGCGACCTGCTTGTCGGGGTCGAGGCTGCGCAGCGAGCCCATTCAGTTCACCCGGGGCCGCAACGCGATCACCGCGTCGCGCGCCCGCTCCAGGAACGCGGCCTTGTCTTCACCGCTCTCCAGGTGCATCGGTGCTCCGAACGTCACGGTGCACAGGATGGGCACCGGCACGACCTCGCCCTTGGGCATCACGCGCTGCACGTTGTCGATCCAGGCCGGGATCAGTTCGACGTCCGGGAATTGTTCGGCAAGGTGGAACAGCCCGCTCTTGAAGGCCTGCGGGTCGCCCTTGTTGCTGCGCGTGCCCTCGGGGAAGATCACCAGCGAGTCGCCACTGGTCAGCGCCTCGACGAGCGGCTCGAGCGGATCCTGGTCATCGGTGCGTTGCCGCGACACGTACACGGCGTGGAACACCTCGTGCGTGAGCCAATGCTTGAACGGGCTCGAGGTCCAGTAGTCCTTGGCCGCGATCGGCCGCGTCATCGTGCGCAGGTCCTTGGGCAGCGCCGCCCAGATCAGCACCCAGTCGAGATGGCTCTGGTGGTTGGCGAAGTAGATGCGCTGCTGCGCGGTCGGCGGGCAGCCCTTCCAATGGCCCTGCGCGCCCGTGATCAGACGGGCGATGAAGGCCAGCAGCAGGCCCATCAGTTCGGCGCGCGACATCGGCCGGCATCCTAGCCGACGCCGCGATCGATGCGGGCCGCGCGAGGTAGGCTATCGGCCGCGATGAAGGACCTCGGCGCGGCTCCCCACCTGATCGTCATCGGCGGCGGCTTCGGCGGCCTGTGGTGCACGCGCGCGCTCGAACGGGCGCCGCTGCGCATCACGCTGGTCGACCGCGCCAACCACCACCTGTTCCAGCCGCTGCTCTACCAGGTGGCCACCGCCGGCCTGTCGGCAGGCGACATCGCTGCGCCGCTGCGCCACATCCTGCGCGCGCAGCGCAACGTCACCGTCCGGCTCGGCGAGGTCACGGGCATCGACACGGCGGCGCGCACGGTGAAGCTGGCCGACGGCACGACGCTCGGCTACGACCTCCTGCTCGTGGCCAGCGGCGTCACGCACGCCTACTTCGGCCACGACGAGTGGGCCGCGCACGCACCGGGCCTGAAGACGCTGGACGACGCGATGACGCTGCGACGACGCATCCTGCTCGCGTTCGAGGCGGCCGAGAACACAAACGACGCCACCGAACGCGAGGCCTGGCTCACCTTCGCGATCGTCGGCGCCGGACCCACCGGCGTCGAGCTGGCGGGCACGCTGGCCGAGATCGCGCACCATACGCTGGCCGGCGAGTTCCGCCACATCGACCCGTCGCATGCGCGCGTGCAGCTGGTCGAGGCGGGCCCGCGCGTGCTGGCGAGCTTTCCACCCGCACTGTCGGACAAGGCGGCGGCTCAGCTGCGCCGCATCGGCGTGGACGTGCTCGTTGGGCAACCAGTGCAGTCGATCGACGCCGAGGGCTATGTGCGTGGCGGCCAACGCGTCGCGGCCCGCACCGTGCTGTGGGCCGCCGGCGTCGCGGCGTCGCCGCTTGGAACGCTGCTGGGCGTGCCGCAGGACCGCGCCGGTCGCGTGCAGCTGCAGCCGGATCTGAGCGTGCCGGGCCATCCCGAGGTCTTCGTCGCCGGCGACCTGGCGGCCCTGATGCAAGCCAACGGGCGGCCGGTGCCTGGCACCGCGCCGGCTGCCAAGCAGATGGGCGCGCATGTGGCGCGCGTGATCGCCGCGCGGCTGATGGGGCGCGGCGAGGAGCTACCCTTCGTGTACCGCGACTGGGGTAACCTCGCCACCATCGGCCGCATGGCTGCAGTGGTCGAACTGCGCGGCCTGCACCTGTCCGGCCTGCTGGCCTGGTGGTTCTGGCTCGCCGCGCATGTGTTCTTCCTGATCGGCTTTCGAAACCGCTTCACCGTGCTGATCAACTGGGCCTGGGCCTACTGGACCTACCAGCGCCATGCCCGCGTCGTATTCGGCCGTGGAGACGGCGCACCATGAATCCGTCCACTGAGAGTGCGCCGCAGCGGAGCATTGCATGGCTGCGCGCCGCAAGGGCATGAAGCGCTCGCGCCCATCGTCGCTCGCTGCCGCGGCGGCGCGGCTGCGCGCGGTGGCGCACCGCTTCGATCCGGCGGCGCTCGAGGCCAAGCGCGAGGCGCTCGCCCGTGCGGCCCGCGCGACGCTGCGTGATGCACGCGTGCTGCCCCGGTACCACGAACTGTTGCTGTTCCTGCTCGCGCATCCGGCCGATGCGGCGCAGCGTACGGTGGTCGAGGCCGAGATGCGGCGCCTGGCGGCCTTCCTGCGCACGCGGCGCGGACGGCATGGCGCGTGGCTGGACGGCGAGGGCCTGCCCTGGGTCGAGACGGCCGCCCGCTTCAGCCACGACTGCGTGCGTTGGCTGATGGGCCACCCGCATGCGCGCGTCACGCTCGACGGCTTCGGCGAGGGCGCGCGCGCCGACCTGAACGCAGTGCTGCGGCTGACCCTGCCGTCGGTCGAGCGCAGCGAGACCACCGCCGAGCTCGACAATCTCGCTTTGCTGGACACGCTGCGCGTGCCCCGCTCGCGGCGACTGGCGTTCGTGATCGACGAACTCGCGCGCCTCGATTCGCAGCCCTTCGTCAAGGACCATCTTTTCGATTCGCTCGAATTGTTCGTCACGATGCGCCCGACCGACCGGCGGTTGTCCCGGGCCTACAGCCGGCTGCCGGTGCCCGCGGTCTTCTTTCAGCGGGACCTGCTTCGCGCGTTCGACGCGCGCGCCCTGATGGACAGCCCCCTGCCGGCGCTGCGCCCGCTCGATCGCGCCGCACGCGACGACGTGGTACGCGTCGTGAAGACCGCGTTCGTGCTGACCAGCCGCGAGACCGACCCCGGCACCTACCTCGACGAACGTGCGCTCGCAGTGGTCGATCTCGAGCGCGGGTTGACGGTGGCGGTCTACGGCATGGTGCCCGAGCGGCAGCTGCCGCTGGAGTCCTACGCCGGCTTCACGCTGTTCAAGAACGGGCTCGCGGCGGCCTACGGCGGTGCGTGGTTACTGGGGCGGCGCGCGGGTTTCGGCATGAACATCTTCGAGCCCTACCGCGGCGGCGAGTCGGGGTACATGATGTGCCAGGTGCTGCGCACCTACCGCCAGCTGTTCGGCGTTTCGTTCTTCGAGGTCGACGCGCACCAGTTCGGCCTGGACAACCCGGACGGCATCGCCACCGGCGCGTTCTGGTTCTATTACCGCTACGGCTTCCGACCGCTCGATGCCGCGCTGGCGCGGCTGGCCGAGCACGAGCGCGCGACCATGCGGCGCCGGCCCGGCCACCGCTCGAATGAGAAGACGCTGCTGCGCTTCACCGGCAGCAACGTGGCGCTGAACTTCGGCGGTCCGGTGCCGCCGCATCTGTTCGACCTCACGACGCTGGTGACGCGCATGGTGCAGCGGCGCTACCGCTCAGACCGGCAGGCCGCCGAGCGCGACTGTCTGCGGCGCCTGGCCTCGCTGACCGGGCCGCTCGATGGCCTGGATGCCGCGCAGCGCGCCGTGGCGGTCGAGGTGGCGCTGGTGGCTCGCGCGATGGATCTCGACGACACGCGCAGGCTCAGCCTTCTGCGCCGCATGATCCAGGTCAAGCCGGTGAACCTGTTCGCCTACCAGCATCTGTGGCTCGAGTTCTTCGACGGGCACGAGCACGTCGACGGCGACAAGCACCAAGTGTGACCTTCGGCATGGCATCCCCCGCGCGGCGCTACCGGCGCTTCCTGCTCGTCAGCGATGACTTCTATCGCGATCCGATGGCCGTCTACCGCCTCGCGCGCGAGTCACGCTACGAAGAACCTGAAAACGCCACCGGCCACCACAGCCTGAGCGTGCACCACGAGCGCGGCGCACGCGCGCGCCTGTCTCGCCTGCTGGGCGTGCGCATCACGCGCTGGGACACCGATCCGGACGACTACAACGGCGTCTTCTACCAGGGGTTCGCCGCGGGCGCGCGGCGCGAGGTGCCGGGCGTGCACTTCGACCACCCACCCGACGACATCACCGCAGTCGTCTACCTCACGCCCGGCCTGCCGCCGGACTGCGGCACGTCGCTGTGGATGCACCGCGCCACGGGTCTGGCCGATGCGCCGATCGCCGCCGACGCGCGGCGCCTGGGCTGCCCCTTGGCCGAGCTGCGCGAGCGCCTGGAACGCGATGCGTACCGGCGCGAGCGCTGGGTGGAGATCGACCGCGCGGGCTACCGCTTCAACCGCCTGGTGGCCTACCCGTCGGGCGTGCTGCACTCGGCCACGCGGCACTGGGGCGACTCGCCGGCCAACGGGCGCCTGTACCAGACCTTCCGCGTCGGCGTCGACTGGGCCAGCGGGCGCTGGTGACCGGCGCCTCGGCCGCCCAAGAGGCGCCGCGGGCCTCGGCCCCCTCGTATGGGGTGAGCCGAACGCGCTACGAGGCGCGGCCGGTCAGTGGCGGAAGTGCCGCACCCCGGTGAACACCATCGCGAGGCCGCGCTCGTCGGCGGCGGCGATCACCTCGGCGTCGCGCATCGAGCCGCCGGGCTGGATCACCGCGGTGGCGCCGGCGTCGGCCACCACGTCCAGGCCGTCGCGGAAGGGGAAGAAGGCGTCGCTGGCCACCGCCGAGCCGGCCAGCGTGAGACCGGCGTTGGCGGCCTTGATGCCGGCGATGCGCGCGCTGTCGATGCGGCTCATCTGGCCCGCGCCCACGCCCAGCGTCATGCCGCCGGCGCAGAACACGATCGCGTTGCTCTTGACGTACTTGGCCACCTTCCAGGCGAACAGCAGGTCGTCGAGTTGCTGCGCGCTCGGCGCCTTCTTCGTGACGACCTTGAGCTCCGCACGATCGACATTGCGCGCGTCGGCCGACTGCAACAGCACGCCGCCCCCGACGCGCTTGAAGTCCAGCGCGTTGGTCACGGTCGCAAGGGGCACCTCGAGCAGCCGCACATTGGGCTTGCCCGCGAACACCGCGCGCGCTTCGGGCGTGATCTCGGGCGCGATCAGCACCTCGACGAACTGCCTGGCCATCTGCTCGGCCGCGCCGCCGTCGATCGGCGCGTTGCACGCGATGATGCCGCCGAAGGCCGAAGTCGGGTCGGTCTGGAACGCCTTTGCGTACGCCTCGCCGACGGTGGCGCCTACCGCGACGCCGCAGGGATTGGCGTGCTTGACGATCACGCAGGCCGCGCTGTCGGCGAATGTCTTGACGCACTCCCACGCCGCGTCGGCGTCGGCGATGTTGTTGTAGGAGAGCTCCTTGCCCTGCAGTTGCGTCCAGCCAGCGAGCAGGCCGCGCGCCACCGTGGCATCGCGGTAGAAGGCAGCGGCCTGGTGCGGGTTCTCGCCGTAGCGCAGGTCCTGCGTGCGCGTGAGCTGAAGGTTGAACACGGCCGGGTAGTCGGCACGCGCGGGCACCTTGCCGGTGGCGTTCTCGGCACCGGGCCCGAGCGCGCTCAGGTAGTTGGTGATCATGCCGTCGTAGGCGGCCGTGTGCGCGAATACCTTCTTGGCGAGCGCGAACTTCGTTTCGCGCCCGACGCCGCCGGACTTCAGTTCGGCCAGGACCTGCGCATAGTCGGCCGGGTCGATGACGACGGCGACATCGGGCCAGTTCTTGGCCGCTGCGCGCAGCATCGCCGGGCCGCCGATGTCGATGTTCTCGACGGCGTCGTCGAGCGTGCAGTCGGGCTGCGCGGTGGCCTGCGCGAAGGGGTAGAGATTGATCACCAGCAGGTCGATCGGGGCGATGCCGTGTTCCTTCAACGCCGCCATGTGCGCCGGAAGGTCGCGCCGCGCCAGCAGGCCGCCGTGGATGCGCGGGTGCAGCGTCTTGACCCGCCCGTCGAGCATTTCGGGAAACCCGGTGACTTCACTGACCTCGGTGACGGGCAGGTCGGCTTGCGCGAGCAGCTTGGCAGTGCCGCCGGTCGACAGCAGCTTGACGCCAGCGCCGTGCAGCGCGCGCGCGAACTCGACGATGCCGGTCTTGTCGGAGACGGAGAGCAGTGCCGTGGTCATGTGCGTTGACACGGCTGCGCCAGCAGCCGCGTTTCCTATTTGATCAGTTTGTGATCCAGGAGCTTGCGCCGCAGCGTGTTGCGGTTCACGCCCAGCCAGTCGGCGGCCTTGCTCTGGTTGCCTTCGGCATGCTTCATCACGACCTCGAGCAGCGGCCGCTCGACCGTGTTCATGATCATGTCGTGCAGCGAGTGCGGCTCCGCGCCGCGCAGGTCCTTGAAGTACTGCTCGAGGCTGTCCCTCACGCACCCTTCGATGTGTTTCTTGCTCATGCGGTCAATGCGATCTCGTCGTCGTTGGCGGCTGCCGCGCGCGCAATGCGCGGCAGCCTCTCGTGCGATTCGGCCAAACGCGCGAACCAGTCGCCCACCGCGCGCACCTGTGCGGCGCAGTCGTCGATGCGGTTGATCTCGGCACGAAAGACCTCGCCGCCGGGCAACTCCCTCAGGGCCCAGCCGATGTGCTTGCGCGCGCTGCGCACGCCGCTGCATTCGCCATAAAGCGCGTAGTGATCGTGCAGGTGCTCGGTCAACCAGCGCGCGACATCGGACACGGTGGGCGCGGCCAGCCGATTGCCGCTCGCCAGGAAGTGCGCCACGTCCTGGAAGATCCACGGCCGGCCCTGTGCCGCGCGGCCAATCATCAGCGCGTCGGCCCGGGTGTGGGCGAGCACATCGCGCGCCTTCTCGGGCGAGTCGATATCGCCATTGGCGACTACGGGGATCGTGAGCGCGGCCTTCACCGCGGCGATCGTGTCGTACTCGGCCAGGCCCTTGAAACCCTGCTCACGCGTGCGGCCATGCACGGTCAGCATCGTGATGCCGGCAGCCTCGGCGCGGCGCGCCAGCGCGACCGCGTTCCTCTCGCCCTCGCGGCGGCCGGTGCGCATCTTCAGCGTCACCGGCACGCCGCGCGGCGCACAGGCGGCGACCACGGCCTCGACGATCGCCAGCGCGAGCGGCTCGTTGCTCATCAGCGCGGAACCCGCGAACACGTTGCACACTTTCTTGGCCGGGCAGCCCATGTTGATGTCGATGATCTGCGCGCCGCGGTCGATGTTGTAGCGCGCGGCGTCGGCCATCTCCGCCGGGTCCACGCCCGCGATCTGCACCGCGATCGGGCCTGGCTCGCCGCTATGGTCGGCGCGCCGCGATGTCTTCAGCGAACTCCACAGCTCGCGACGCGACGTGACCATTTCGCTGACCGCGTGGCCGGCACCCAGGCGCCGGCACAGCATGCGAAACGGCCGGTCCGTCACTCCCGCCATCGGCGCGACGAACAGTCGGTTCGGCAACTCGAATGCGCCGAGTTTCATGTCACGGTCGCTGCGCACACCGAGCCGACCCGGGTTCGCGGCGCGGTCCTCGGGGGACGACGCAGCAGGCGTCTTGGGGTCGTCATCGCAGAGGGCGGGTGCTGAAAAAAGAGGCGCAAGTATAGCCACGGCCCGGTGCATCGCGACCGCAACAGCTGCCTGTCTGCGCGTACGGATAATCCCTCGCGCATGGAAGCCTGGATGCACTCGCTGCTGGCCGCGTTGGCGTTGCCGAAGTTCGGCCTGACGACCGTGTTCGTGGTCGCGATGATCTCGGCCACCCTGCTGCCGATGGGCAGCGAGCCCGCGGTCTTCGGCCTCGTCAAGCTCAATCCCGAGTTGTTCTGGCCAGCGGTGTGGGTGGCCACTGCCGGCAATACGCTCGGCGGCGCCATCAGCTGGTGGATGGGCTATGGTGTCGAGGTGGCCTACGAAAAGGTGCGGCACCGCAGGCCGGCCGAGTTGCGTGCGCTGCAATGGCTGCGGCGCTTCGGCCCCAAGGCCTGCCTGCTGTCGTGGCTGCCCGCGGTCGGCGATCCGCTGTGCGCAGTGGCGGGCTGGTTGAAGATGCCGTTCTGGTCCTGCGTGCTCTACATGGCGATCGGCAAGTTCGCGCGCTACGTCACGATGACCGCGGCGCTGCTGTGGGTCTTTCCCGGGGCCTTCAGCGCGGGATGAATTCGATCGGCAAGACAATGACAGGATGGAGATGAGCACCCCGACCTACGATACGCTGGTCGAGCACCAGCTTCAGCTGCACCGCTTCGGCCACCTCGCGTCGATCGTGCACTGGGACCAGGCGGCCAACATGCCGCCCAAGGGCAACGAGGCGCGCGCCGCCGCGCTGGCCGAGCTGGCTGCGCTGATGCACCGTCTGCGCACCGATCGGACGCTCGCCGATCGCCTCGCGCGCGCCGAGCAGGAGCCGCTGTCGGATCTGCAGCGCGCCAACCTGCGCGAGATGCGGCGCGACTGGCACCTGGCCAACGCACTGCCCGAGAGCCTGGTCCAGCGCCGGCAGATGGCCACGTCGCGATGCGAGCACGCATGGCGCACGCAACGCCCGGCCAACGATTGGGCAGGCTTTGTCCAGACCTGGAAGCCGGTGCTCGCGATCGCGCGCGAGGAAGCGGCGTTGCTGTCACAGCAGAGCGGCCTGGCGAGATACGACGCGCTGATGGACCGCTACGAGCCGGGCATGACCAGCGCCACGCTCGACCGTGTCTTCGGCGAGGTGCGGCAGTGGCTGCCGGGCCTGATCGACCGCGTGATCGACAAGCAGTCGCGCGAGAAGCCTGCCGTGCCGCGGGGGCCGTTCGGCATCGAGGCGCAGCGCGCGTTATGCCAGCGCATCGTCGGCCTGCTGGGCTTCGACTTCGAGGCCGGCCGCATGGACGTCAGCGCGCACCCGTTCTGCGGCGGCGTGCCGGAGGACGTGCGCATGACGACGCGCTACCGCGAGGACGAGTTCCTGCCCGCGCTGATGGGCACGGTGCACGAGACGGGCCACGGCCGCTACGAGCAGAACCGGCCGCGCGACCTGCTCGGGCAGCCGGTCAGCGAGGCGCGCTCGATGGCGATCCACGAAAGCCAGTCGCTCGCCTTCGAGATGCAGCTCGGCGGCCACCCGGGCTTCGCGCGTGTCATTGCGCCGCTGCTGGCCGAGCACTTCGGCGCGCAGCCGGCGTTCGAGGCGAGCAACCTGAACCGCCTGATCACGCATGTGCAGCGCGGCCTGATCCGCGTCGATGCCGACGAGGTCACCTACCCGGCGCACATCATCCTGCGCTACGAGATCGAGCGCCCGCTGATCGAGGGCGAGATCGAGGCCGAGGACATCCCCGCGTTGTGGGACGCCAAGATGCGAGAGCTGCTGCACCTCGACACCCGCGGCAACTTCAAGGACGGACCGATGCAGGACGTGCACTGGCCCGAGGCGCTGTTCGGCTACTTCCCCTGCTACTCGCTGGGCGCGATGTACGCGGCGCAATGGTTTGCCGCGATGCGCCGCGCGATGCCCGATCTGGACAGCCGCATCGGCACTGGCGACTTCACGCCGGTGTTCGACTGGCTCCAGGCGAACATCTGGACCCAGGCCTCGCGCTGGAGCACCGACGAACTGGCGATCCGGGCCAGCGGCGAGCCGCTGAACCCGGCGCACTTCAAGGCGCACCTGGAGGCGCGTTACCTGGGTTGAGCAGCGCCGCGCGCCGCCATGTGGCTGTGCTCGA
>Ga0224505_10002099_pt1 | contig 11952 bp, 11 predicted proteins | sample SF_Jan12_sed_USG_FD_169102 | JGI IMG/M metagenome (GOLD analysis project Ga0224505, IMG submission 169102) | Sediment microbial communities from San Francisco Bay, California, United States - SF_Jan12_sed_USGS_4_1 | ecosystem: Environmental > Aquatic > Marine > Sediment | place: USA: California...
ACTACGCCCTCGCACATGCCAGCCGGTTCGTGCGGCCGGGCGCCGAGCGGATCGACTCGAGTGCGGGTGCCGAGGACCTTGACCACGTGGCCTTCCGCAACGCCGACGACGCCTCGATCGTCCTGGTGGTGTGCAACTCCGCGGCCGCGCCGAAGGAATTCAGCGTCCGCTACCGCGGGCGCGTCTTCTCTGCGACGTTGCCGCGCGAAAGCGTCGCCACCTTCGTGTGGAAGAGCTGACGAGTCAGCGAAGCGAAAGCGCTCGCCGCGATGCCCCGGGGTCGGGGTCGCGCCCGGACGTAGTGGACTAGCATCGGCGCCATGAACTGTCCCACCTTCGACGACGTGCTCGCTGCCGCGCGCCGCCTGGAAGGCCACGCGCGCCGCACGCCGGTGCTGACTTCGCGCACCGTCGACGCCGAGATCGGCGCCCAGGTCTTCTTCAAGTGCGAGAACTTCCAGCGCGCTGGCGCTTTCAAGTTCCGAGGCGCGTTCAACGCGCTGTCGCGCTTCGACGCGGCGCAGCGCCGCGCCGGCGTGGTGGCTTTCTCCTCGGGCAATCACGCGCAGGCGATCGCGCTGTCGGCGCGCCTGCTCGGCATGCCCGCCACCATCGTGATGCCGCAAGACGCGCCGCTGTCCAAGGTGGCTGCCACCCGTGGCTACGGCGGCGAGGTCGTGCTCTACGACCGCTACACCGAGGACCGCGAGCAGATCGGTCGCGACCTGGCGCAGCGACGCGGGCTCACGCTGATCCCGCCCTATGACCATCCGGACGTGATCGCGGGCCAGGGCACCGCGGCCAAGGAACTGTTCGACGAAGTCGGCGCGCTCGACGCGCTGTTCGTCTGCCTCGGCGGCGGCGGGCTGCTGTCGGGCAGCCTGCTTGCGGCACGGGCGCTTGCGCCGCCCTGCAAGGTCTATGGCGTCGAGCCCGAGGCCGGCAACGATGGCCAGCAGTCGCTGCGCCGCGGCGAGATCGTCCACATCGACACACCGCAGACCATCGCCGACGGCGCGCAGACCCAGCACCTCGGGCGCATCACCTTCGAGATCATCCGGCGCGACGTCGACGACATCCTGACGGCCACCGACGCGCAGCTCGTCGACGCGATGCGCTTCTTCGCCACACGGATGAAGATGATCGTCGAGCCCACCGGTTGCCTCGGGTTCGCGGCGGCGCGAGAGATGAAGGGCGCGCTGCTCGGCCTTCGCGTGGGCGTGCTCATCAGCGGCGGCAACGTGGACCTGGCGCGTTTCTGCGCGCTCGCGGGCGAGACCGCCTGAGCACGCGCGGTCCCCGCCGGGGCCGCACGTCATGCGGTTGTGGCGCACGCGGTGAGAATCAGTCGATGACGCACCACGCCCTGCAGCGCGCCCGCCATGCCACACATCTGGCGTTCTTCGTCTTCGGTTTCCTGATGGCGGTATTCGGTGTCCACGTGCCGTCGATTCGCGCGCACTACCGCCTCGACGATGGCACGCTGGCGATAGCGCTGCTCGGCGTAGCCGTAGGCGCGGTCCTGTGCCTGGCGCTGGCCGGTCGCGTGATCGCCGCCTTCGGCGCGCGCCGTGTCGCAGCGGCGGCAGCCAGCGCAATGGGCGCGGCACTCGCAGCCCTGCTGCGATTCGACAGCTACGCAGCACTGCTGGTCGCGATGGTCGTGCTGGGCGCAGCCGTCGGCCTGTTCGACGTGGCGATCAATACCGAGGGCTCATTCATCGAGGCGGCGCTCGAACGCAAGGTGATGAGCTTGATGCACGGCATGTGGAGCCTGGGCGGCATGGCCGGGGCGTCGCTGGGCGCATGGATGTTCGAGCGCGCGCTCGCACCGGCCGTGCAGATGCAGGCGGTGGCGGTGGCCGTCGTGCTGCTGGCCTGGGCCGCAGCGGCAGGCATGCTGCCCACCCATGCGACCACAGCGGGCGGCGACGATCGTGGCCGCACCGGTTGGCGCGCCATGACGCGGCATGCGCGCCGCGCCCTGCTCCTGCTGGGCCTGCTGGCCATGCTCGGGTTGCTGGCCGAAGGCGCGATCTACGACTGGAGTGTGCTGTTCCTGCAGCGCGAGCGCGGCGCCGAGCCGGCGCTGGCGGCGCTCGGCTTTGCCGCCTTCTCGGGCGCGATGGCACTCGGCCGTTTCGGCGGCGACGCGCTGCGCCAGCGCGTGCCGACTCCACGCCTGCTCGTCTTCAGCGCAACCTTGTCAGCCGCCGCAATGTCGGGCGTGCTGCTGGTGCCGGATGTGCGCGTGGCGATGGCCGGCCTTGCACTCGTTGGCCTCGGGCTCGCCAACGTGATTCCGATCCTGTTCGTCAGCGCCTCGCGCATACCGGGGGCGAGCCCGGCCGCAGGCATCGCGCTCGTGTCGTCGCTCGGCTGGGTCGGCGTCGTGCTCGGCCCGCCGCTGGTCGGTGGCGTGGCGCAGGCCACCTCGCTCACCGCCGGGTTGACCCTCGTCGTGGTCGCATCGCTCGCGCTGGCTGCGAGCGCGCGGCAGGTGGACATGTCCGACCAGGCCTGAGGACGGCCGCTATCCGCGCTCAAGCCAGCGTCAGGGTCACGGCCTGGTGGTCCGAGGCATCGCTCGTTGAGTCGACGGTCAACGACCGCACTCGCGGTACCAGTTCGTCCGAGACGAACACGAAGTCGCAGGCGAACTGGCGCGGCCACTGCACCGTGTCGTATAGCCCGACCGTCGGATCGTGCGGCCGACCGGGATGCGCCAGCGGCCAGGCGTCGTGCAAGCACGGCGTGCCGTCGGCGAACGGCTCGAGCATGCGTGCATGCCCGGGCGAGCCGGGCTCGCAGTTGCAGTCGCCGCAGACGATGCCCGCGGACGGCCGTGCGCGCCAGTGGAACGGCCCGTCGGAGCTGTCGGCGCGCGCCGGCCGCGTTCGATGGCCATGCGCCGCCGCGTGCAGTGCGCGCAGTGCGTCGACCTGTGCCAAGCGCTGCGCCGCGCTGTAGTAGGCCAGGTGCGTTGTCGTCACCCGCAGTTCGCCGACGTCGGGTGCGGCGATCACCGCCTCGACCGCGACCCTTTGCATGTCGGCGTGGTCGGCGTCGGCCGGCCAGGGCAGCAGGTGGCGGAACGCCTGCCGCACGGGCAGGCGCGACAGCAGGAGGTTGCCGAACTGACGTCGGCCGCCAGCAGGGTGTGGCACGTCGACGGCCACGCCTTCGATCGCGGTCCAGCCGGCAAATGCCGAGGCCAGCGCCTCGAACTGGTCGTCGCCGCCGTTGCCCGCCAGCGAGTCGAAGCCGCGCGAGACTTCCTGCAGGCACACGACATCGGCCCCGGGCGCAAGCGCGCGCACGGTGCGCGCGATGCGGCCCGGATCGACGCGGCCGTCGACACCGCGGCACCACTGCACGTTCCAAAAGACCAGCTGCATCGGGCACCTCCGAGGGAACATCTTAGGACGCTCCGCTACAGTGGTCTCCTGATGACCGATAGTCCTCGTCTGACCGACCGCCTCGCGCGCTACCCCGAACGGGAGCACATCCAATGAGCACCTTCGTCCTCGTGCACGGCGCCTGGGGCGGCGCCTGGATCTGGCGCCGCGTGATCGACCCGCTGCGTTCAGCGGGCCACGAGGTGTACGCGGTCACGCTCACCGGCGACGGGGAGCGCGCCCATCTGCGGCGGCCCAACATCTCGCTGCAGACCCACATCGATGACGTGCTCGGCCTCGTCGATGCCGAGGAACTCACCGACATCGTGCTCGTGGGCCACAGCTACGGCGGCATGGTGATCACCGGCGCGACGGACGTGCTGACCTCTCGTTCACCGAATCCACTGCGCCAGCTGGTGTATGTCGATGCGATGGTGCCGGTGCCCGGCGAAGGCTGGGGCAGCGGGCATCCGCCCGAGGTCGTGGCGACCCGCCTGGCCGCGGCCAAGGCCCATGACAACGCGCTGCCACCGCCCGACCCGCGCGACTTCGGCATCGAGGGCGCCGACCGCGACTGGCTGCTGCGCCGCCAGGTGCCGCACCCGTTCGGCATGTACCGCGTGCCGCTGCACTTCGACGGCGAGCGCTGGGCGCGCATGCCGCGCACCTTCATCGACTGCAACCGTCCGGCCTATCCGACGATCGATGGCATGCGTACGCGCGTGCGATCGCAGCCGGGGTGGCGAGTCGTCGAGATTGCCACCGGGCATTGCCCGATGGTGAGCACGCCTGCGGAGCTGACGGCGCACCTGTTGGCGTGTGCCTGAACGCATCGCCTGCCCACGCGCTGCGCCCTAGGCCTTCGGCAGCGACCGTGCCCTGACCGCGTCGAGCAGCGGCCCCACGATGTCCATCGGCAGCGGAAAGACGATCGTCGAGTTCTTGTCGGCGGCGATCACGGTCAGCGTCTCCAGATAGCGCAACTGGATCGCCTGCGGCTGCTTGCCCAGGATCTCGGCGGCCTGCGCCAGCTTCTCGGAGGCCTGCAGTTCGCCCTCGGCGTGGATCACCTTGGCGCGCCGTTCGCGCTCCGCCTCGGCCTGGCGCGCAATCGCGCGGATCATGCTGTCGTTGAGGTCGACATGCTTGATCTCGACATTGGTGACCTTGATGCCCCAGGCATCGGTCTGGCTGTCGAGGATCTTCTGCAGGTCCAGGTTCAGGCGCTCGCGTTCGGACAGCATCTCGTCGAGCGTGTGCTTGCCCAGTACGGCGCGCAGCGTGGTCTGCGCCAGCTGGCTGGTGGCCATCAGGAAGTTCTCAACCTGGATCACCGCGCGCTCGGGGTCGACGACGCGGAAGTAGAGCACGGCATTGACCTTGAGCGTGACGTTGTCGCGCGAGATCACGTCCTGGCTCGGCACGTCCATCACGACGACGCGCAAGTCGATGCGCACCATCTGCTGGATGCCGGGAATCAGGATCACCAGACCCGGCCCCTTGACGCGCCAGAAGCGCCCGAGCTGGAACACCACGCCGCGCTCGTACTCGCGCAGGATGCGCAGCGAACTCGCCACCAGCAGCACGAGCAGAACGAGAACGAACCCGAGGCCGATCGGCAGGTCGAGGATCATGAGGTTTCTCCTTGAGGAATGGCCGAGGTGTCCGGATGGACCTCGAGCGTCAGGCCGTCCACGCGCGTGACGCGCACGGGCTGGCCCGGCTGCAGCGGCTGCGACGCGTGCACGCGCCAGCGTTCACCGTCGACCAGGGCCCAGCCCTCGTGGCCGTCGAACTCGATGACCTCGCCCGCAGTGCCGATCATCTGCGGCGCACCGCTGACGATCGGCCGGAGCCTCGCCTTGGCAGCCATGGCCACGACGCCGACGACGACCAGCGCAGAGACGAATGCGAGGCCGCCGACCAGCGCGGGCGAAACGCCGAAGCCCGGCACGTCGCTGTCGATGAGCAGGAGCGCGCCGAATGCGAACGCCGCGACGCCGCCCAGGCCCAGCACGCCGAAACTCGGCACGAAGGCTTCGGCGACGAACAGCGCGATGCCCAGCACGATCAGCGCCAGACCGGCGTAGTTGATCGGCAGCATCTGCAGCCCCCACATCGCGAGCAGCAGGCACACGCCGCCGATCACCCCAGGGGCGACGAAACCGGGGTTCAGGAACTCGAACAGCAGGCCGTAGACGCCGATCATCATCAGCACCAGCGCCAGGCTCGGGTCGCTGATCACGGCGAGCAGCCGGCCGCGCCAGTCGGGCTCGAAGTTCTCCACCGGCGCGCGGGCGGTCGCCAGCGTCACCATGCCGTCGACGCCGTCACGCAGCCTGATCTGGCGGCCGTCGAGCTGGCGCAGCAGATCGTCGAGGTCGGTCGCGACGATGTCGGTGACGTGGCGCGCCAGCGCGTCGCTGGCCGACAGGCTGACCGCCTCGCGCACGGCCTGTTCGGCCCACGCCACGTCGCGTCCGCGCAGTTGCCCCAGGCTGCGGATGTAGGCGGTGGCATCGTTGATGCGCTTGGCCGCGAGGGTGTCGTGCGGCGGGGCTTCAGTTGCCGACGCCGCGCTGGCGGGCCGCGCGGCGGGCTCCCCGCCGGGCATCGGCAGGCCCACCGCGATCGGTGTTGCCGCACCGAGGTTGGTGGCCGGCGCCATCGCGGCGATATGCGCCGCGTAGAGGATGTAGGTGCCGGCACTGGCCGCGCGCGCGCCCTGCGGCGCGACGAATCCGGCCACCGGCATCGGAGCGGCGAGGATGTCTTTGATGATGCTGCGCATCGCCGTGTCCAGTCCTCCCGGCGTGTCCATCTGCAGCACGACCAGTTGCGCACGCAACTGCGCGGCCTTCTTCAGCCCGCGCGCGACATGGTCGGCGGTCGCCGGGCCGATCGCGCCGTCGATGCGCACCAGGACGACTGGCGGCACGCCCGCGGCCGGTGCGTCGCGCGCGACCCCCTGCGCCACGAGCAGCGCAAGCAGACACAACAGCCAGACGCGGAATTTCATTCGCAGACCCCCGGAGCGGTTCAGGCTACACCCGTCGCTCGGTGCGTGCCACCTCCGCCGGCGCGCCGGGCGGCCCGCTTCGGATCGCCCTTGCGCCAGATCAAGGCCCTGCGGCGAGCCTGGACCGCAGACACCGTCCGTCCGCATTGCTGTCACCCGAGCTCGGCAAGCGTGCGCTCGCACCGCAGCGCTGGGACAGAGCACGCGCGGATCCGGCCGCGCACGGCCTCATACCCCCCAACTTGCCTCAGGGACGCACTGAAGAAGGCCAAGCTCGTGCACGAGGAGCACGCGCCGAAGCATGCGACCGACATCAAAGCGTCGGCGCTCAACGGCCCGGGACAGGTCCGCTGCCCGAGCGGTTCGGTTCCCGGCGCGATAGCCGTGTTCAGTCGGCGCGGACGTCGCGTCCGCGCCGACGGTACTGGCGCACGACGAGCATCGCGACAGCCACGCCGAATGCGGTAAATCCCGCGGGGCTACCCAGCACCCTCCCGACCACCTGTTGAAACACCTCGGTGTCGACCTGTTCGACGAAGCGCGCCAGCTCGAACACTTGCGCGCTGTCAAAACGTCCCGCCTCCTCGACACCGACCTCGATGCCGGCACCACGGTGTCGATGCAGGAGGCTCGCAAAGGCACCCGACGCCACAGCCGCCAGTCCCAGCGGGCCCAGCGGCCTGATCAGCACGGACAGCATGCCGGCGCGCGCCGGCAGATCGGCCGCGCGGTAAAGACGCGAGATCAGGCGCGGCACGCGGTTCGCGATGTGACGTTTGTTCATGGCGTGTGCGATCCTCGTTTCATTCGACATGGTGTGCGCGCGCCGCCTCGATCGTTCCACGGAGTGATCGCATCGGACGCGAAGCGAACTTTCTAGACTGGCGTGGCGGACGATAGTTCTCTGCGAATGGGCATACCGCGTGTCAGGATGAAACCTGTGCAGTCGAGATCGGGGGTCGAAACGCACGAACCCTGCGGCTGTCACTGCACCCGTCGCGATGACCGACCCTCTTTGGCCGTGCGGCGGCGCCGGACCAGCCACACGACGCCCAGCGCCACGAGCAGGCCCGCGAACAGCCAGCCTTCGACATGGCGCAGTTCGCCCAGCAGGGCCTGCGCGGCAGCACCGAAGGCCCAGCCGACCGCAGCGACGGACGTCGCCCAGAGCAACGCGCCGATCGCATTGAAGGCGCTGAAACGCCACGCCGAAACGCTCGAGGCGCCGATCAGCACTGGACCGGCGATCCGCAGGCCGTACGCAAATCGCACACCGACGATCAGTGCCTCATGCCAGCGCTCGATGAGGCGATCGACGCGCGCGGCCTGCTGCGCCAGCGATGGCCAGCGTGCGAGCAGCGCCGCGCCGTGTCGACGACCGAGCCAGAAGAAGACCTGGTCGCCCGCGAATCCCGCCGTCGCCGCGATGCCGACCACCGCCACCGGGTCGAGCAGGCCACGATGGGCCGCAAAGCCCGCGAGCACGAGCAGGGTCTCGCCCTCGAGCAGGCAGCCCACGGCGAGCAGCCAGTAACCATGCGTTTGCAGCAGATCGTTCCACATCGGGCGCTTTCGCGGCACAGCGGCCGCGCAAGGATTATTGGCCCTGAGGGTTTCCGGATCCGATCACGTCGACACCGTTGCCTGCACCCGGATGTTCATCATGAGGATCAGGCGCCGACGCGAGTCATCGGTCGCCTCCATCGCCTGTGTCAGACTGCCTTGAACAACGCGGCAGGGCCTCACCCCTAATGTCCACCTAATCTGCGCATGCGGTCGCGCCTTCAAGATGGCCCGCGAAAGACTCCGACCGACGAGAGCCTCACCATGCGTGTGCTGATCGTGGAAGACGACACGATGATCGGCGAGAGCCTGCGCGAGGCGCTGCGTGGCCACGGCTTCGCCGCCGACTGGGTGCGCGACGGCCGCGCCGCCGATGCGGTGCTGGCCACCGAGCGCTTCGACGCGGTGTTGCTCGACCTCGGCCTGCCGCAGCGAAGCGGCATGCAGGTGCTCACCGCGCTGCGGGGCCGCAGCGACATGACGCCGGTGATCGTGGTCACCGCGCGCGACGCACTGGCCGACAAGGTGGCCGGGCTCGACGCGGGCGCCGATGACTATCTGGTCAAGCCCTTCGAACTCGACGAGCTGCTGGCACGCCTGCGTGCGCTCGGCCGCCGGCAGGCGGGGCGCGCGAGCACGGTGCTCGAGGTGGCCGACCTGAAACTGGACCCGGCCACGCGCGAGGTCAGCCGTGGCGGCAGGCCGGTGCTGTTGTCGGCGCGCGAGTTCGCGCTGCTGCAAGCATTGATGGAACGCCCCGGCGCCATCCTGTCGCGCGCGCAACTCGAAGACCGGCTCTACGGCTGGGGCGAGGAACTGGAGAGCAACGCGATTTCCGTCTACATGCACCAGCTGCGCCGAAAGCTCGGCGACGATCTGCTGCATACCGTGCGTGGCCTGGGTTACTACGCCGGGCCGCCGAAAGACGCCTAGGCCCCGCGCCGATGCGCTCGCTGCGCGCCCGCCTGTTCGTCTTTCTGCTCGCGTTGGCGGGCCTGAGCGCGCTCGCGGTCGCCGGCGCCACGTACTTCAGCGTGCGCGCCGAGATGGACGAGCTGTTCGACTACCACCTGCGACAGATGGCGCTGTCGTTGCGCGACCAGGGCCGCATCGCCGACGACGAGCGCGCCGCGCTGCAGAACCCGGAATTCGACTATGTGGTGCAGGTGTGGTCGCTCGACGGCGTGGCGCTGTATGCCAACCGGCCGGATGCGCTCGCGCAGTTGCTGCCGCCGCGTGCGGTGCTGGGGTTCAGCGACCTGCGCCTCGGGGGCGAAGTCTGGCGCGTTTACGGCGCGGCCACGCCGGCTCGAGTCGTTCAGGTCGGCCAGCCGCTCGCCGTGCGCGGCCGCCTGGCGGCCGCGGCGGCCTGGCGCAGCGTGCTGCCGATCGTCATCGCAGCGCCGATCGTGGCGCTCGCGCTGTGGTGGCTGTTGTCGCTGTCGCTGTCGCCGCTGCACCGCGTCGCCGCAGCGGCGCGCACGCGCGACGAGCGGTTCCTCGACCCGTTGCCGGCCGCGGGCATCCCGACCGAGGTGGAGCCGCTCGTCTCGTCGTTCAACGCGCTCTTGTCGCGACTGGCCGGCGCCTTCGAAGCGCAGCGCGCGTTCGTTGCCGACGCTGCGCACGAGCTGCGCTCGCCGCTGACCGCGTTGAAGCTGCAGCTCGGCTTGCTGCGAGATGCCAAGGGTGACGAACAGCGCGAGGCGGCGCTGCAAAGGCTGCGCAGCGGCGTCGACCGTGCGTCGCGCCTCGTCGAGCAACTGCTCGCGCTCGCCCGCGCCGAGCCCGACGCGCCCACCAACGAGCACGCGGTCGACCTGGCGGAGCTGGCGCGGCAGGTGATCGCAGACACCGCCTCGATCGCGGCGGGTCGCCGAGCCTCGGTGTCACTGCATGCGCCGCAGCGCCTTGCGGTGCACGGCGATACCCAGGCCCTGCACAGCCTGTTGCGCAACCTGGTCGACAACGCCCTCCTGCATGCGGGCGCCACGCCCCGGGTCGAGGTGCGCGTCGATGCCGAGGGTGGGTCGCCTCGCCTGTGCGTCGACGACGATGGCCCGGGCATCCCGGTGGACGAGCGCGAGCGTGTGTTCGACCGCTTCCGCCGCCGCGAAGGTGGTGCCGCCGAGGGCAGCGGGCTCGGCCTGGCCATTGTGCGCGCCGTGGCGCGGCGCCATCACGCCGAAGTGACGCTGACGGATTCTCCGCTGGGCGGTCTGCGTGTCGAGGTGCGGTTCGCCACGCGGCCTGCAGCGACCTAACCCTGGCCTCACCTTCGCTTCATCGGGTCCTCATCGCGAGCGCCTAGATTGTTCTGCACGGCCCTCAGTGAGGTCGGATCGAACCAAGGAGCCCAAAGATGACACCGAGACGACACTTGATTGCCGGCGCTGTGGCGCTGGTCCTCGCGGGCGGGACGCTCGCCGCATCGGACGGCTGGTCCTTGCCGTCCTGGCTGCACCGCTCACCCACCACACAAACCGCGACCCCGGTCGAGTCCGCCCCGACGGCGCCGCGCGCCGAGCCGCTGCCCGCGGGCAGCGTGCCCAACTACCGCAGCATCGTGCAGCACGAGGGTCCTGCGGTGGTCGGCGTCACCGTGTCCGGCATGCGCTCGGTCGACGAAGGCGACGGCCCCTCGCTGCAGGACGACCCTTTCTTCGGGTTCTTCCGCGGCCTGCCCGGCTGGCGCATGCCGCCGCAGGGCGCGATGCCGTTCCGCGGCCAGGGCTCGGGCTTCATCGTCAGCAGCGACGGACTCGTGCTCACCAACGCCCATGTCGTGCGCGACGCCAAGCAGGTCACCGTCAAGCTCAGCGACCGCCGCGAGTTCACCGCGAAGGTTCTGGGCAGCGACCCGGCCACCGACGTGGCCGTGCTGAAGATCGACGCCAAGGGCCTGCCGACGGTCGTGCTCGGCGATGCATCGACGGTGCAGGTGGGTGACTGGGTGCTGGCCATCGGCGCGCCATACGGTTTCGAGCAGAGCGCCTCGCAAGGAATCGTCAGCGCCAAGGGACGTTCGCTGCCCGGCGACGGCGTGGTGCCGTACATCCAGACCGATGCCGCGGTGAATCCGGGCAACTCGGGCGGCCCGCTGTTCGATGCCGCCGGCCGCGTGGTGGGCATCAATGCCCAGATCTATTCGCAAAGCGGCGGCTTCCAGGGCCTCGCCTTCGCCATTCCGGTGGACGTGGCGCTGCGGGTCAAGGACCAGATCGTCGCGCACGGCCATGTCGACCACGCGCGGCTGGGCGTGACCGTGCAGGACCTCTCGGCACCGCTCGCCGCGTCGTTCGGCCTGAAGTCTCCCGACGGTGCGCTGGTCTCGAGCGTCATGCCCGGCAGCGCCGCCGCCAAGGCAGGCTTGAAGGCGGGCGACGTGATCACCGCGGTCGATGAATCGCCGGTGCACGTGGCCGCCGACGTGTCCAGCCGCATCGGACTGGCCACGCCGGGCGATCGCATGACGCTGGCCGTCTGGCGCGACAAGTCGCGCGTCGACCTGCCGGTCACGCTTGGGCACGCCGAAAACGCCACGGCTCAGGCAACCGCCTCGGCCAGCGGCGAGAAGCTCGGCCTGGTGCTGCGGCCGCTGGACCGCAGCGAACTTCGCGGCGCCGGGCTCGACCACGGCCTGCTGGTCGAACAGGTCGCTCCGGGACCGGCACAGGTGGCCGGCATCGAACCCGGCGATGTGCTGCTGGCACTCAACGGAAAACCGGTCGAGCGCATCGAGCAGGTGAAGGACGCGCTGCGCAAGCATCCGAAGCAGATCGCCTTGCTGATGGCACGCCACGGCCAGCAGATCTTCGTGCCGGTGGAACTGGGCTGACGACCGTGAGGGCCAGCGCCGTGGATGCCATCGATCGCGGACGCACCCCGGCCGATGCCGGCACGGCCGCCCTGAATCGGCGCCGTGAATGGCTCGCGGCCGCGACCGGTGGCATGGCCGCGATCGGTCTGTCC
>Ga0224505_10002100_pt1 | contig 11947 bp, 5 predicted proteins | sample SF_Jan12_sed_USG_FD_169102 | JGI IMG/M metagenome (GOLD analysis project Ga0224505, IMG submission 169102) | Sediment microbial communities from San Francisco Bay, California, United States - SF_Jan12_sed_USGS_4_1 | ecosystem: Environmental > Aquatic > Marine > Sediment | place: USA: California...
CACCAAACGAGTGATGCGCCCCGTGATAAAATAGCCCCAACAGTGAAAACGGATCAAGGGCTTCTGCTTTTTCATAGTATTTAAAACTCTCTTCATAATTTCCCAGCAACATATTCAGCACACCAAGCTGCCGGTGTCCTTCCACATTGTTTGGATTGATCTGGATGGCTTCTTTAAGATATATCCCTGCCTGTTTAAAATCCCATTCGTACCAGATAAGAATCCCGCCCTTAGCAGCAAGGCAAATGTCATTATGAGGGTCCAATTGAAGCGCCTTATTGATAGCAGCAAGTGCCTTGGGAACATATTCTACTGCGGGAGCCCAATTGAAAAAGGCCATATTATAATAGCAATGACTTATTTCTGCATAAGCGATAGCGTAATTCGGGTCCAGGTCAATGGCCGATTGATAATATTCGATGGCCTTTAAAAAATTATCAGGCGTAAACTTGTTGTAATGGTACCGCCCTTTGAGGACTAGTTGGAAAGCTTCGACATTATCTGTGTATCTTTTTAACATGGCTTCTTTTTCATCGCCAATCAGTTCTACTTTGATCGCCTCCAGTATGGCCAATGCTATCTCGTCCTGAATGGCAAAGACGTCCTTTAATTCCCGGTCAAACTTTTCACTCCATAGATGAAAGCCGTCAGCGCTTCTGATCAGCTGGGCAGTAACGCGAAGTTTATTGCCATCTCTCTGTACGCTGCCTTCCAATATGTGCGCTGCACCCAATTGCTCACCAATCACCCTTAAGTCTTCATTCTTTCCTTTAAAGGAAAAGGAAGAAGTTCGTCCAATCACTTTCAGGGCTGGTACTTTGGCCAGCAGGTCGATCACGTTTTCACTTAACCCGTCGCTGAAATACTCCTGGTCTTTCGCCTGACTCATATCTACAAAAGCCAACACGGCAATGGACTGATCACCCCTCTCACCGGAGGCTTTCTCTCGTCCTGTAAAAAACCAAATGGCAAAAGAAGCAGCGGTAATAAATGTCGCCAGGATTATCCATGTCAGCGCGCTCGATTTCTTTTGAGGAAGCTTAAGTTTGCCTTGCATCTCTTCCCGCTTAGGCACGGCAAAGCCCGGGTTGGCCAGGGCAAAGACTTCCATGGGTTCGGATACATTTTTGAAATCAAAATGCCCCAACGACTCCAGTTGGAAATCAGTATTGTTTTTTACCTGATCGCGAATGGCTTTGGATATGAGCACAGCGCCAGCAATTGCCAACGATTCAATTCGCGAGGCGATGTTGACACCATCACCAAAAACATCATCATTTTCAAAAAGCACATCGCCAAGGTGAATACCTATTTTCAATTTAAATTCATCTGACAAACTACAGGCCTCCTGAATTTTAATGGCAGCATATACGGCATCTGCTGCTGTGTTAAAGCTGGCCATCGCCCCGTCACCGAGTTCTTTGATCCATCGCCCATTAAATTCTTTGATGATTGGCTTTTGCAATTCCCTATTCTTTTGCAGAATAGTCAATGCCTTTTTATTGTCACTGCCCATCAAGGCCGTATACCCGAAATGTCGGTAAACATGATGGCTGCGAGTTGGCGGGATTGGGGCATTAATTATTATTTGAATTTTATATATACTGATTGTGAGATTCATTCATAAGGCTGTCCCATTTTTTCAAACATTCGCAGAACTCTTGGGTCTTTCATATCCATTTGCATAAAATCCTTCAAATCAAATTTTATCCATAGTATCCTGATTTCGTGGTTTTCGATGGCCTTGTCAAAATACTGAAAAGCAGAATCCCATTCCCTTATTGCTCCATACACTCTTCCTATCCCAGTATTCCCCGCTATATCAGCTCCTTCGATTTTTTTCATTTTTTCAATAATTTCGAGGGCCTTCATTTTTTCCCCCTTCATACCATAACATATACCGAGATTAGTTAAATGTTGTAAATCAGGATATAACTTAACTGCCATTTCAATTTCAGGAATCGCTTCTTCATATCTTCTTAAACACATATAACCATTTCCATTCCAAAAATGGCCGCCAAAGTAATTGGGCTCCAGATCAATTAATCTTTTCCCCAGCGCCAACACTTTTTCAAAATCACCGACCGCCCAGTATATAACTGATATATACCAAAGATTCAGCAACGAGAATGGATCCAGGCTTTCCGCTTTGATTGCGTGTTCTATTGCTTCTTTATTTCGACCCAAAAGAGCCGCACAAAAACCCAGTTGTACATCAACCTCCGCACTGTTAGGATTGATGGCGATGGCTTTTTTATATTCAATTTCTGCTTCACGTATCTTATATTCATGGTGCATTTTTATGCGACCAACCATTAGGTGGCTTTCTGCAATCTGATCATCCAGTTCAAGAGCTTTGTTTGCTGCCTGTTCCGCTTGCCGCTTGCATTTGTCAGGTGGTGCCCAATTCCAGGCAAATAAATTGGCATAACAAAATGCCATACCGGCATACGCTATGGCATAGTTTGGGTCTATTGCAATAGCAGCTTCGAAATATTCAATGGCTTTAAAAAATCCATCCGGAGTATTTTTATTGTAATAGAAACGTCCGTTCAGATACAACTGATAGGCTTCTACATTGTCGGTGTATCGCTTAAGTACGGCGTCTTTTTCTGCACCAAATAGTTTTACTTTTATGGCGTTCAGAATGGCCAGGGAAATCTCATCCTGGATGGCAAATACGTCCTCCAGTTCCCGGTCAAACTTTTCAGAATAGAGATGAAATCCATCGGAAACTTTAATGAGCTGTGCTGTAATGCGCAATTTGTTTCCTGATTTCCGAACGCTGCCTTCCAGGATATGACTCACTTTCAGTTGTTCGCCAATGATTTTCAAATCCAGGTTTTTCCCTTTGAAAGCAAACGAAGAAGTTCTTCCAATCACTTTCAATTCCGGCACCTGCGCCAGCATGTTGATAATTTCTTCACTGATCCCATCGCTGAAAAATTCCTGATCCCTGTCATCACTCATGTTGACAAATGGCAATACCGCGATACTCTTTTCAATGACAGCCGCCGCCGGTTTTTCCGGCACAATGATCTCGCTGCCTGCAAACAGCACCTGGTACATTCTCACCGGCTGGCTGACATTCTTCAGGATTTCTTCTTTGACAAACTGGGTCTTAATATCCTTCTTGTTGGCAATATTATGGTTAACAGCTTCTGAAATGAAAATGCAACCGGGTTTGGCTGCGGCCTGGATGCGTGCTGCAATATTGACCCCGTCACCAAACACATCATCATTTTCAAATACCACTTCACCCAGATGAATGCCAATGCGTAGCTGGAAATCTTTAGAGGTATTACAGGCTTCCTGAATTTTGATGGCAGCATTAACGGCATCGGAAACCGTATTGAAGCTGGCCATCACTCCATCGCCAATTTCTTTTATCCACCGTCCATCGAATTCTCCAATGATTGGTTTTTGTAGTTGCCTGTTTTTATTCAGGAGAGTAAATGCATTTTGCTCATCATTACCCATCAACGTGGTATACCCGACAATGTCGGTGAACATGATAGCAGCTAGTTGACGGGATTGGGACATTATTTACAATATAGTAAAATCGACAGTGTCGGTGAATCCACCTTTGTTGCACTTCGGACGGACAGGCATGATGGCGGCAAGCTGGCGGGATTGGGACATGGGAAGTTAAGTTACTGACTGTTTTTCGTTTTTACATCGTACCCTATAAGAGAAGATTCTTTTCCAGATACTTTACGTCAATCCGGTAACCCAATTCGTTTATATAAAGCTATAGCCCTCGGGTCATTTACCATTTCCGGATACCATAATTGATTAAGCCTTTTTACCCACAACATGAAAGCCCCTTCACGGATATCCACAGACCTTTTGTAATAGTGAAAGGCGTTATCCCATTCTCCAAAAGAAGCATAGACATCGCCAATGGAGTGATTCCCGGCTAATCCAACCCCATCAAATCCTTTCATTTTTTCTATCACATCCCTGGCTTTGGATTTTTCTCCGTTCATACCGTATGCGGTCCCCAAAATACCATAAGTGTATGTTCCAGGAGCCAGTTTTAACATGGTCTCAAATGCTTCTATTGCTTCATCATACCTTTTCAATCCCATGTAACCTAATCCGGCAATCATATACCCGGAAAAAAAGTTTGGAGCCATCGAGATCATCCGCTTACTATTAGCTAAAACTTTTTCGAAATCACCAGCATAAAAAGAAACAGGAGATGCAAACCAGATATTCATTATGGAAAAAGGATCAATATTCAGGGCTTTATCGGAATGATCCATGGCTTCCTTATCGTGACCCAGCAAGGCCAAACATAATCCAATTTGAACATGACACTCGGCACTGTTTGGATTGATTTTGATTGCTTTCCGGAATAGTTCAAGTGCCTCCTTTATCTTCCATTCCCAGTGCAACTTTATACGCCCCACGGCTATATGACTCTCAGCAATCTGATCATCCAATTCAAGGGATTTAAATGCGGATTCAAGTACTTGAGGCTTTGATTTTTCAGAAGGTAACCATTTGAAATCATGTATAACCATATAAGAGAAGGCTCTTGAGGCATGTGCTATCGCATAGTTGGGATCAATGGCAATGGCTGCATCGAAATATCCGATGGCTTTCAATAATTCATCAAGTGAAAAATTATTAACATGAAAACGACCTTTCAGATAGGCATCATAAGCTTCCAGGTTGTCAGTGTACTTCTTTAATACTGCCTCCTTTTCCGTGGGTAATATTTTTGATTTAATGGCATCCAGAATGGCCAAAGAAATCTCGTCCTGAACATCAAAGATATCTTCCAGCATCCTGTCAAACTTTTCAGAATAGAGATGGAATCCATCTGAAACTTTAATGAGCTGAGCGGTGATGCGTAATTTGTTTCCTGATTTCCGGACACTGCCTTCCAGGACATGGCTTACTTTCAATTGCTCGCCAATGAATTTTACATCCAAGTTTTTTCCTTTGAAAGCAAAACAGGAAGTTCTGGCTATAACTTTTAAATCCGACACCTGCGCCAGCATGTTGATGATCTCTTCGCTGATCCCATCGCTGAAAAATTCTTGTTCAGGATCACTGCTCATATTTACAAAAGGCAATACCGCAATCCTGTTTTCAATGACAGCGGGTGCAGCCTTTTCCGGCACCAGGATTTCGCTGTCGGCAAACAGCACCTGATACATCCGCACCGGCTGACTTACATTCTTTAGTTTTTCTTCTTTTACAAACTGCGACTTGATTTCGCTTTTGTTGGCAATATTATGATGAACTGTTTCTGAAATAAAAATGCATCCGGGACCTGCAGCAGACTGAATACGAGCTGCAATGTTGACCCCATCACCAAAAACATCATCATTTTCAAAGACGACTTCTGCCAGGTGTATTCCTATACAAAGCTGGTATTCATTGGCAGCATTGCAGGCCACCATGATTTTAATGGCTGCATGGACTGCATCCGACACAAGACTAAAACTGGCCATGACACCATCTCCCATTTCTTTGATCCAACGACCATTACATTCTTCAATTACAGGTTTCTGGATTTCCCGGTTCTTTTTCAGAAATGAAAATGCCTTTTTATCATCACTGCCCATCAATGCCGTATACCCGACAATATCGGTAAACATAATGGCGGCAAGTTGGCGGGATTGGGGCATGCAAGGTCAAGATACTCTAAATCTGCCTTAGTTCAGTAAATCTGAAAACACTAAAGAAAGGAAATAAATCTATCTTTAAAGATATAGCCATTGAAGGCAGGCCATCTAGTTATTTGGGAGACCTATTTTTTGCAGAAGCAATCCGGCCCTGGGATCTTTCCAAAATTCCGGTACATCCCTTACCAACATTTTGATAAGTAACATAAACGATTCCCTGCCTTCTACCGCTTTATCATAATAGGCAAATGCAGAATCTAAATCTTTGATTGAGGCATAAACATTGCCAAAAAGATGGAATCCACCCTGTCCTGTTTCACCAATACTTTTCATTTGTTCAATCACTTCCATAGCTTTCGCCTTTTCTCCCATTATGCCATAAATACATCCAAGATGCGAGAGGCTATAGGTACTATTTTGTAGTTTTACTGCCTTTTCATATTCTAGAATTGCTTCTTTGACTAATCCTTTATTAGCCAGTGCGGCCCCATAAATCAAATAGCCACCGGGGAAGTTGGGTTCCAAATCAATCATTTTGTTCCCGTTTTTTAACATCTCATCAAAGTGCTGAGTATATGTCTGAATCCCTCCTATATAAAAACGATTAAGCAACGAGAACGGATCTAGGCGTTCGCCAATTCGGGCATGCTCAATTGCAGTTTCATCGTTGCCCAAATACATATTGCAAAATCCGAGTTGTATATGTGCCTGTGCATTATTGGGATTGATGGCTAATGCGTTTTCGAAATTTTTCTTGGCTTCACTTATTTTCCAATCCCAATGGAGTTTGATGCGTCCTATTGCCAACTGGCTTTCAGCAATTTTATCATCCAATTGAATTGCCTGCTGGGCACCTTCTACTGCCTGTGAAGTTATCCTTTCCCCGGTTTGCCAACCGAATGCCTGCAGGTTCATGTAACAAAATGCTTTATCGGCAAAAGCCAATGCATAGGTGGAGTCAATAGCGATGGCGGCATCAAAGTATTCAATGGCCTTGAAAAATCCATCCGGTGTGAATTTATTCATGTGAAAACGACCCTGGAGATACAGTTCGTATGCCTCCACATTCTCCGTGTATTTCTTTAAAACAGCTTCTTTATTTATTCCAAATAATTTGATTTTGATGGCATTCAGAATGGCAAGGGAGAGTTCATCCTGGATGGCAAAAACATCCTCCAGTTCCCTGTCAAATTTTTCAGAATATAGGTGAAACCCATCCGCTACACTAATAAGTTGGGCAGTCACACGCAATTTGCTTCCTGATTTTCTTACGCTTCCCTCCAGTAAGTGAGTCACTTTCAGTTGTTCGCCAATGATTTTCAAATCCAGGTTTTTCCCTTTGAAAGCAAACGAAGAAGTCCGTCCAATCACTTTCAATTCCGGCACCTGCGCCAACATATTGATAATTTCTTCGCTGATACCATCGCTGAAATACTCTTGCTCCGGATCACTGCTCATATTGGCGAAGGGCAGCACGGCAATACTGTTTTCTATAACAACTGTAGCAGGCGTTTCAGGAGCTATTATTTCGCTACCCGCAAATAGCACCTGGTACATTCTCACCGGTTGGCTTACATTCTTTAGCTTCTCCTCTTTTACAAACTGCGACTTGATTTCGCTTTTGTTGGAAATATTATGATGAACAGTTTCTGAAATAAAAATGCAACCGGGAGCTGCAGCTGCCTGAATCCGCGCAGCAATGTTAACCCCATCACCAAACACATCATCATTTTCAAAAAGCACATCGCCAAGGTGAATGCCTATTTTCAATTGAAATTCTTTTGAGGCATTGCATGTTTCCTGGATTTTTACAGCAGCATATACAGCATCTGCTGCGGTGCCAAAACTGGCCATCACCCCGTCACCGAGTTCTTTTATCCATCGCCCATTAAATTCTTCGATAATAGGCTTTTGCAATGTTCTGTTCTTTTTAAGAATAGCCAGCGCCTTTTTGTCATCACTTCCCATCAAGGCGGTGTAACCCACGATGTCTGTAAACATGATTGCTGCTAGTTGCCTATTTGTCATGGGTGTAATTTATGGCAAATTTACCAATGTAGGTAAACCTGCCGGCAGGCGGGTCCGCCCTCGTTGCACTTCGGGCGGACAGGCATGATGGCAGCGAGCTGGCGGGATTGTGACATTAGCTACAATATTACAGGATTGAGAACAAAAGTGTTTTCATCTTTTTTGCGGTTACAGCGGTGGCACCCCTATTTTTTCCAAGAGTTTATTGGTTCTCGGGTCTTTCTTAAGTTCTGGGATATATACAATAACCGCGGTCTTAATCCACAGCATGAAGCTTTCATGGCTTTCGATGGCTTTGTCATAATATTGAAATGCAGTATCCAATTCTCCCATTCCTGCATATACATTACCAAAATTCGTATTGTCTCCCTCGAATTCGGCCTCCGGTGTTTTTTTCATTTTTTCAATTATTTCCCTGGCCTTCAATTTTTCCCCCATCAATCCATAGGTGATTCCGAGCGCTGATAAATTGTACGTGCTATAATTCAACGCCAACGCCAATTCATATTCATGAATTGCTTCTTTGTAATTCTTCAACAAGAAAAAATAGTCTCCCATTGCCTCATAACCGAAGAAGAAATTTGGCTCCAGGTCAATTAATCTTTTCGCTAACGCTAATACTTTGTCGGAATCACGAGCAGAAAACGCTGTAACTTCTAAATAAGCGAGGTTGAGGGGTGAGAAAGGATCCAGGTTTTCCGCGATTTTGACCTGCTTCATGGCTTCCTCATTATTGCCCATGAGGACCGCACAGAAACTTAATTGCACATGACACTCCGCGCTATTGGGGTTAATGGCGATTGCTTTTTTGTATTCGACTAATGCTTCGCCTATGTTCAATTCATAGTGCAACTTTACCCGGCCGACGGCGAGGTGACTTTCTGCGATCTCACCGTCCAGCTGAAGAGCTTGCTGCGCTGCCTTTAACGCCTGTGGCAAGCTCTTTTCAGGAGGCAACCAATTCCAGGACCATAAATTCATATAACAAAAGGACTTGCCAGCGTATGCGATGGCATAGGTTGAATCAACAGCAATTGCCGCCTCAAAATATTCAATGGCTTTTATAAAGTCATCGGGCGAAAATTTGTTGTAATAAAAACGCCCCTGGAGATACAACTGATAAGCCTCCACGTTATCGGTGTACCTCTTAAAGACTGCTTCTTTTTCGGAAGCAAATAATTCGATTTTTATGGCATCCAGAATGGCCTGAGAAATTTCATCCTGGATGGCAAATATATCCTCCAGTTTTCGATCAAACTTTTCTGAGTAGATATGGTAGCCATCGGCGACATTAATAAGCTGCGCCGTGATGCGCAATATGTCACCAGACCTTCTTACACTGCCTTCCAGTAAGTAGGCGACGCCAAGCTTTTTCCCGATCTCGCGCATATCTTCATTTTTGCCTTTGAAAGCAAAAGATGATGTGCGTCCGATTACTTTTAGTTTAGGGGTTTTAGCCAATAGGTTGAGGAGCTCCTCACTTAGCCCGTCGGAAAAGTATTCCTGTTCGGCATCGTCCGACATATTGACAAAGGGTAGGACGGCAATGGATTTTTCCGGCTCGGGTGGTTTGGTTGGTGCACCTAATTTTGTGTAAAGAAAGAAGGCAACAATGGCAAGTAGCAATATGGATGAAGCAATTGCGATTAATGGCTTGTGATTTCTTAGGTTGGAACTTGTGCGTCCCGACGCCATGCGCGTGGGTGGTGTCTGAACGATGGGGCTGCTTCCAATAAACATTACCTGGTACATTCTCACAGGTTGACTTACGTTCTTCAGGATCTCTTCCTTTACAAACTGGGTCTTAATGTCTTTTTTGTTGGAAATGCTATGATTGACGGCTTCTGAAATAAAAATAGAACCGGGACTGGCGGCCGACTGGATGCGTGCGGCAATATTGACGCCATCGCCAAAGACGTCATCATTTTCAAAAAGGACGTCGCCAAGGTGAATGCCAATTCTAAGTTGAAATTCTTTCGTGGCGTTGCTTTCCTGAATTTTTATGGCGGCGTACACGGCATCGGCCACTGTATCAAAGCTTGCCATCACCCCATCACCCAGTTCCTTTATCCAACGACCATTGAATTGTTCAATGATTGGTTTTTGTAGTTCTCTATTTTCCTTCAGAATGCCAAATGCCTTTTGATCATCATCTCCCATTAAGGCGGTGTAACCGACAATGTCGGTAAACATGATAGCAGCTAATTGCCTATTTGACATGAGTACAATTTAAGACATAATTAATAATGTCGGTGAATCCGCCTTCGTTGTACTTCGGACGGACAGGCATGATGGCAGCGAGCTGGCGGGATTGGGGCATTACGAATGGAATTTACTCAAATTATTTACAAACGGCAGTTTTGCAGATCAATTCAGGTGAAAGATTAGGAAAGACTGCGCCCTTATCTCTGCGGTCTGACCCTACGTTGCTCTGAGCGAATAAGAAAACGGTCGATTGATATGCTTGGCATTTTTTTCCAGGCTACCTGAAAAACGCACACTACTTACGGGTAGGGGATACCAATTTTTTTATAGAGTGCGACGGCGCGAGGATCATCCGAAAGTTTTGTGAAAACCGATAAGTTATTTTTTAGCCACAGGATAGTTCCTTGCTTATCCTCGATCGCTTTATTTAAATGGTAAAAGGCAGAATCACTTTCTCCGATAGATCCATAAACCAGTCCCAGATTGTAGTTGTCATAGATTTCTGCGCCCGCATCCTTCATCTCTTCGATGATTTGTCTGGCCTGCTCTTTTTCTCCTTGTAATGCATATGCTTTTCCCAAACTACTTAGCGAGGAAACCGTGGGGTCTAGCTTTGCCGCAAGTTTAAATTCAATAAGGGCTTCATCTGACCTCCCCAACATTTGGTAAGCCGCTCCGGCCCACAAATGCCCCGTAAAAAAATTAGGTGCAAGTTGAATTATTTCTTTCCCCTTCTCCAACAATAGCGCATAGTCACCCACTGTCCAAACTATGCTCGATATGTACGTCATGTTCAAAATGGAAATGGGATCCAGGTTTTGTGCCATATTCGCATGGTTCATACCTTCTTTATAATGACCCAATAAGACCTCGCAAAAACCCAATTGCACATGCGCGTCAGCACTATTGGGATTGATATCCAGCGCGTTTTCAAAGTTTTTCATGGCTTCTTGGATGTTCCATTCCCAGTGCAACTTTATCCTGCCCACAGCAAGCTGACTTTCGGCTATTTGATCGTCCAGTTGCATCGCTCGTTGCGCTGCTTCTATGGCCTGCGGCATGCTTTTTTCCGAGGGCATCCACCCAAAATCTCTCAAATTCATATAACAAAATGCTTTGTCGGCATAAGCGATGGCATAGGCCGGGTCGATAGCAATGGCTTTATCAAAATATTCAATGGCTTTGATAAAATCATTGGGATTGAATTTGTTGAGGTGAAAACGACCCTGGAGATACAGTTGGTAAGCTTCCACATTATCGGTGTACTTCTTTAATACGGCATCTTTTTCCCCACCTACTAATTCAACTTTGACCGCCTTTAATATGGCCAACGATATCTCGTCCTGAATAGCAAAGATATCTTTTAATTCCCGGTCAAATTTTCCACTCCATAGATGTATGCCGTCAGCTGCTCTTATGAGCTGGGCAGTAATACGAACCGTATTGCCATCCGTCTGTACACTGCCTTCTAATATATTCGCTGCGCCCAACTTTTCACCAATTACTCTTAAGTCTTCGTTCTTGCCCTTAAAAGAAAAGGAAGAAGTTCGCCCGATAACTTTTAGCCCCGGTACCTTGGCTAAAAGATCAAGTGTGTTTTCACTTAATCCATCGCTGAAATATTCCTGGTCTTTCCCCTGACTCATATCTACGAAAGCCAACACGGCAATGGACTGATCACCGGTCTCACCTGAGTCTTTCATTTGTCCCTTAAGAAACCAAACGGCAAAAGAAACAACTATAATAAATGCCGCCAGGATTATCCATTTCAGCGTGTTCGATTTCTTATGAGGAAGTTTGAGTTTGCCTTGCATCTCTTCGCGCCTGGGCACCGCAAAGCCGGGGTTTGCCAGGGCAAATACTTCCATTGGCTCCGATACATTTTTGAAATCAAAACTGCCCAATGAATCAAGTTGGAAATCTGAATTGTTTTTTACTTGATCACGAACGGCTTTGGATAGTAGTACGGAACCTGCAATACCCAGGGATTCAATTCGCGAGGCGATATTAACGCCATCACCAAACACATCATCGTTTTCAAAGACCACCTCACCCAGGTGAATACCAATCCG
>Ga0224505_10002102_pt1 | contig 11942 bp, 14 predicted proteins | sample SF_Jan12_sed_USG_FD_169102 | JGI IMG/M metagenome (GOLD analysis project Ga0224505, IMG submission 169102) | Sediment microbial communities from San Francisco Bay, California, United States - SF_Jan12_sed_USGS_4_1 | ecosystem: Environmental > Aquatic > Marine > Sediment | place: USA: California...
AGAAGCGGTGGCGGCGATTGAACGGCCATCGCTTACTCGCAAAGGTGATCGAAGGTGCAAAGTTTGTCGATGGCGAAATCGAGGACGTCGCCGCGTGAAGAAATGTCTCGAAGGAGCGCTCAACCGATGCTCATGCGAAACACAACTCTTGACAATATCTCTTGGGAACACTGTACAGGGCACAACACCGTCAGTGACATCCATACGCTCCTCTGCGACCGCTTTGAAGTTGCCTCTGAGCGGGCTCTGGACGACCTCCTCAACTTCCTCAATCAGATGGTTGGGGAGGGTCTACTTCTCCAAGAAAGATGTGGTTGTGAGGATGGGTAACGAAAAAAAGAGGAAGAGTCAAACCGATGATCCCCAATCGTATCGGACGTCGCTGAAGTATGCATGAGAACTCTATGACGACGTCTCTATTCTCTATCCACGATATGCCGGTGCGATATATTGCAGACTCGTACCTTCTGACGGAACCGGTTAACGAGTTGCTAGAGCATTTCCGGTATGACGCAATCGAAGTGTCAGCCATGCTCACCATTTGTTTCCGAACCGTGCGAGTTCGAGCAGCGATTCCGCTGAGGCTTTCCTCATCCGCGTGCCAACTGTCGGCTGGCACAGGCATCGGAGGAGACGATCAGATTGAGACAGGCTTGCCTTATGAAGTGATACAGGACGGGGGGCGTTTGATTGCCGATTTCCATGATGTCGGGGTCTTGGTGATGGATGGTCGGACGGGGTGGGTTAACGGCTATCTGATTGAGCCGGAAACCATGCCTGTGAACTTGATCGAATACTTGTTTCACCTTGCCTTGACTGAACTCTTACGGCATCAGGGGGTCTATACGGTCCATGCAGCGGCACTGGAAAAACATGGTCGTGGCATCTTGATTCCAGGGACTAGCGGACGAGGCAAGACGACGTCGTTTATCTCCCTGCTCCGCTCAGGCTATCGGTATCTGTCGGACGATCATCCGTTGATTCGAGATGGCGGGACATCCGTGCAAATCCTCCCCTTCCCGGCCCGGATTAAGGCGACCGAAGACACGATCGCGTTTTTCCCGGAACTTGTCGAAGCTCCTAACCTCGTCCTTCTTGCCGGTTCGCCAAAACGGTCTTTTCAGGCCAAGGATCTGTATCCCACCTCTGTGGGAGACGACTGTCAGCTAGCCGTCGTGCTGTTTCCGAATATCGTCGATGCTCCTCGGAGTCACCTCGAGCGCCTCCCCAAGCATCGGGCGCTGGAACTCCTCCTCCCACAGGCATTGTTGGTCTATGATCCAGAGGTCGCCAGGCGGGAGTTTCAAGTCTTAGCGAAACTGGTTCAGCAAGCGGACTGTTATCGTGTGCATTTCGGCCGCGACGTCCTGGACTTGCCGCGGCTGATCACGCCGCTTCTTGAGCAACACGGATGATGAAGACCAGGGAATCCCCATTGCGACCAGAATCGGAACTCCTGGTCTGGTGTGCCCGCACAGTCCTGACGGAAGAGCTCACCACAGGTATCAGGCAGAGAGTGCAAGGGTCGCTTGACTGGGATGTCGTCCTTGCCTTGGCTTGGTATCATGGCGTGGGTCCCCTGTTGCATCGGACTCTATCCACGTTCTGTTGTGACCTCGTGCCTCCTGAACCGTTGAGTCAGTTACGCCGGAGGACGCAAGCCGACGCCTTGCTCAATCGTTTGCTTGCCCAGGAACTCACCGCTTTGTGCGAGGCGTTCGAGGCGCATGGAGTCCCGGTTATCCCTATCAAAGGAGCATCCCTGGCGGCCTCGGTCTATGGTGATCTGACACTTCGTGATTTTAACGACATTGATCTCCTGGTTCCTGAAGGCTCCATTGCCGAGGCCCAGGCTGTGTTACTGGCCTTGGACTATGAGAGCAAGGACCCTTCCTTTGATCCTGACAAGGCGGACCACGAGGAAGGGCCCTACCATGTCTTTTTGAAGAAACGGACACTCTTTCGTGCGGATCTCCAGTATATGATGGCAGATCAGCACTTTACGTTTCGGTTAGATCGTCCCGAGTTTTGGCGACATCGTATGCCTGTTGTGCTATTGGATCGAACCGTCCAAGGATTGGCACCGGAAGATTTGTTGATCGTCCTCTGTGTACACGGGTCAAAGCATGTGTGGGAAAAGCTCAAATGGGTGTGCGACGTCGCTGAGTTGCTTCGATCACACCAGCGGTTGTCTTGGGAGCGGATCTTTAGGAATGCCTTGACGTGGCGCTGCCAACGACTGGTCTACATGGGGTTGTCACTCGCGCATCTGGTGTTGGATGCCCCAGTACCTGGCGCGGTTCTCGCTCGGTTCTCTGATGATCCAGAGGTTCAAATCTTGTCCCACCGCATGCCATCCACCCTACTGACAGACCCTTATGCCGGGGTGAACCAGGCCGACGCCCCCGCGTTCTATTTCTCCTTAAAGGATTCATGGTGGGACCGTTGGAAGTTAGGCTTGATACTCTGTCGTGATCAGAATCCTCTGGTGACCACCGCTCCCGTTTGGTTTCGCTGGCGTGTCATTCTTCCATGTGTGGCAAAGATTCTTTTCTTTGTTCACCGGATCATACGGACTTTGTTGCCCGCCACGATTCGGGGAGTTATCAATCGTTGGGTCGAGCACAGTGGGTAGGCATCTGTCGGCCGAAAGCACCTAGAAGCCTATCGGTCTATTCCTGTCTAGGCAATGGATCGCTCTGCTGAGTGAGTCTCACAACGGAGAGGCTGTGGTGAACCGATTCGTGAGAAAGTATCGAGCCGTGTTCCACGTCGGCTTCGTAGTTCTGTGGGTTCGCCTCTTGTTGCGGGTCAAGAGATTGCCGCTGGTACTGGATCAATTGACGCCTGGCTCAATGCCTGGCATTGCTGGCCGGTCGGAAATGGGAAACCTGGTCTACTATGTGGATCGGTGGCTTCGACTATTTCCCTATAACACGAAAGGGAATTGCTTCCCACGGTCGTTGGCTATCTATTGGTTCGCCAGACGATTGGGATATCCGGTGGTCTTTCACTGCGGTGTGAAGAAAGACGTTGCGAGCCTCGACGGCCATGCGTGGCTCACATTAGATCACCTGCCTTTTCATGAGAGCGATCAGCATTGGCAAGGTTACACCGTCACGTTTTCGTACCCTCAAAAAGTTCTGAGACGAGACCCTCCTATACGGCGTCGGAGCAACGAGACAAAGGCATCCTGACGGAATCGTCATCAGACTGATTATGAACGGCATTCTGAATCGCATCCGCCCCTTCCTGGTGACGATACGCCATGCCCTCTCCTTCGTGTGGCAGAGCAGTCCGAGCTTAGCCATCGGTAGCATCGTCGTAAGGGTCATCCAAGGCCTCCTTCCGCTGGCGGTGCTGTATCTGACGAAGTTATTGATCGATGCCGTGACTGAAGAGCTCAAGGCTTCGTCAGACGAGGTCTCGTGGGCCCACATCACAGTCATTCTTGTGAGTTTTGCAGGTGTTGCAGTGGCCAGTGCCATCCTCACCAGCGTCGCGACTCTGATTTCCCGGATTCATGCACAAGTCGTGACCGATCATATGCATGCGCTCGTTCAAGCGAAGTCCGTCGAGGTCGATCTGGAGTACTATGAGGATGCGCGCTACCATGACACGCTCCATTGGGCCCAACACGAGGCTCCCTATCAACCGACGGCGATTCTCAACGCCTTGCTTCAGCTTGGCCAAGATGCCATTTCGTTGCTGGCAATGGCGGCGGTACTCTGGTGGTTACATTGGGGGGTCATTCCGGTCCTGATCCTGACGGCTATCCCATACTTCTTCGTACGACTGCAGCAATCACACCGACTGTTTGCCTGGGAGCGCGAACGGACACCGCTTGAACGGAAGGGGTGGTACGTGAATATGCTGCTGACGCAAGCCACGGCGGCAAAGGAAGTTCGGCTGTTTGATCTCGGGCCTCGGCTGCAGCAATGGTTCCAAGACACACGAGCGGTGTTGCGTGGGGAACGGATCGCGTTAGAGCGCCGGTGGGCCATTGTGGGCCTTGCCGCTCAGGTCATCGGCGTGATCGGCGTGTTTGTGGTCTATAGCTTTGTGGCATTTGAAACATTTCAGGGACTGCGCACTGTGGGCGACCTAGTGATATTTTTCCAGGCAGTCCAGCGGGCATCGGGATTCCTCGATGGGTTGGGCTGGAGTGTCTCCAAACTCTACGAAAGCAATCTGTTCCTGACAATGCTGGCTGAATTCTTAGCTATTGAGTCCCGCTTGCCGAAGTCAGCACATCCGAGACGGTTTCCTCAACCGATCATGCAGGGGATTACCTTTGATCATGTGTCATTCCAATACCCACAGGAAGAACGTGTCGCGATCGCCGACCTCAGTTTTTGTCTCAGACCCGGAGAACATGTCGCCTTCGTGGGCGCCAATGGGGCAGGGAAGACGACGCTGGTCAAGCTTCTATGTCGGCTCTATGATCCATCAAGCGGTCGCATTACGATCGATGGCGATGATCTTCGAGACTATTCCATTACCGACGTTCGTCGTGCCGTCAGCGGGATCTTTCAGGATTTCGTGAAGTTTCAGATCTCGGCAAAAGACAACATTGCTTTGGGTGTGGGATCTTCCACTATCGATCTTCCTGCTGTCATCCAGGCAGCTCAAAAGGCTGGGATTCATGAAGCCATCGAGCGGTTGCCCATGGGTTATGAATCCATGCTTGGGAAGTTGTTCGACGGCGGGCATGAACTGAGCATCGGGGAATGGCAAAAGGTGGCGCTCGCGAGGGCCTTTCTACGGGAATCGCAGATTCTCATTCTGGATGAGCCGACGAGTGCGATGGATGCCAAGGCTGAGGCGGAGTTGTTTACGCGGTTCCACGAATTGGCCAAAGGTCGCATCGCAATCTTGATCAGTCATCGCCTGTCGACTGTAAAGATGGTTGATCGAATCTATGTACTTAATGAGGGACGGATTCTCGAAAGTGGGTCCCATAAGGAACTCATGGATTGTCATGGTGCGTACGCTGAGCTGTTCGGGATTCAATCACAGCACTACAAATAGCTGTGTGGTTTGGTGCCCGCTGGAGCCTTCGCCAGGAATGCTTATTGTGCGGGTTGATGAATTTGTAAACATACAAGATGACGAATCCGTCTCACTCCGGTGGACTGAGACGGGGCTTCACCATCAAGGATAGCTCTCGGACGGCTCGTAAATGATGAGTTGCATCAGTTGCAATTTGTTCGTGGATTCTTTAATATTGATGCGGGATCCGGTAACAATGGAGGAAAACATGACCACCACAAAAGAATCTTATGTCAGGCCAACCCTTACAAAACATGGCCTGTTGCGTGACATTACCGCAGGCGCCTCTGGAGGCGGTGGTGGTCATGCGAGAGACCGTATTAACGCTATTATCTGCCAGTTTTTCCCACGGCTCCCGCGTTGCAACTAAGACCGTGTGGTCGCTGGACAGTTCTGTATGGACTGGTGAGTACCGTACGTTATTTAGGATTCCTCGGTTGAACGTTGTTTCCCCACGCCATTTACGGTGCTCCAAACAAACATCTCAGAGCCGTTCGACGCCCACTTGACCTTTTCGATTCCCCTTCCTCTACCACATTCTCCAATTTTGTAAGGTTTCTAATTACGCGGGAGTTCCCCACCTGGGAGGGTGGGGGTGAGAGCCGGGCGCCGTCTGTTGCTCGCCTGGTGCTATGATGGCCGTTGATGCAACTCCATCGACAGGCCCATGTGGTGTACAAGACTCAGTACCATTTGGTGTGGGTGACGCGGTATCGGCGAAAAATTCTCGTGCCCGGGATAGCAGAATATTTGAAGAAGGTCCTCCGGGCCGTGCGGGAATTTCACCCCGATTGGTTTCTGGAGGAGATTGGGGTGGAACGGGACCATGTCCACCTGCACATGGTGATTCCGCCGAAGTACGCGGTTTCAAGGGTAGTGGAGACCTTGAAAAGTGTAACCAGTCGGCAGCTGAAAGAGAAATTCCCGCACGTGTTGAGCAAAGTGTATTGGGATGGTGGTGGGATCTGGGCACGAGGGTTTTTCGCCTCCACGGTGGGCGTCAACGAAGCGACCATTCGGCAGTATGTGCGGCACCAAGGCGAGCAGGAGACGGGTCAAGCGCAGCTTGAATTGTAAGGAGACCCCGCCTGTAAGGGCGGGGTTCTTCATTCACGGCTTGTGAGTTCATCAACTCTACGCAACCTCCATAGGTACCACCATCGCCCTATCAGCGCACTACGGTTTTCCGTTTGTTGGGTCTATATCGCCCCCGATTTCTTGGACGCGGGTATAGGCGTATTCGACCGGATTTGTGGGTCGTATCGGTTGGCGATCGTCGTTTGCCAAGGCCGAAGTTGGTTGTCCACAACTCACCGACGATGTGAGATGTCCCCTGCTCGCCGATGAGATTGCCCGGTCGCCGTGCTCAGAGCGAGGCATCGGCAGTCACCTCCTCATCGGGCATGGCTGACCGCCGACTCAGGAGCCCGGCCTTCTACTTCTCCCGCGGCCGGTATGCCTTTGATGTTGAGCGTCGTCGCGTGATGCAGGAGCCGATTCAGGATCGCGGTGCTCAGGACGTGATCGTTGAAGACCTCGCCCAAGTCCGCGAAGCGCTTGTTGCTGGTCACGATGAGGCTCCCTCGCTCGTAACGACGGACCAGCAAACGGAAGAAAACAGGCTGGCCTTTTCCCGCGACAGGGGCAGATAACCCAATTCATCGAGAATCAGCAGGCAAGGATACGCCACTTGCTGAAGCATCCGTTCCAGGCAGTTCTCCTGCCGCCCGAATCCGCCGGCCCATCAGAGTCTCCAAGGTCAGAAACAGCACCGATGAATCTGCGTCGACCGCCTTGACCCCGAGCGCGATCGCCAGATGCGTCTTGTCGACCCCCGGCTGGCCCAGCAGCACCACGTTCACCACCCGCTCGACGAAGCTCTTCCCGGCCAACTCTTGCACCACCTTCCGATCGAGTGTCAGCGGTCATGCAATAATCCCCAGCTGTGCTCATTGAATTCTCCCCACCCTCTAATAAGAGTAGAAGGAGAATGGCACTTGACGAGACGAGAGAGACGACCATCACGCCACCTCAGAGTCATCACACTGGGGATGTCTGCATGGTGAATCAGGAGTGAGGAGTGGAGATTCGACGGTTGCGTCAGGAGGAACGAGTTTCGCTGTCCGAGTTTGCATAGGAGACCGTGTGCCTACGATAGATTAACCACAAGAATCAGTAACACAGAAAACTTGACACGCCCCGACGAAGGCCTTCAGCCGCACGAGTTCGTCGTCGCGGTCGCAGCACCATGTCCATCTTCTTATGCGAGGAAAACCGGCCTTGCTGTGCTTTCGATTTCGCCAAGAATACCCGCGAGACCAAATCGTGATCGTCACTACGCGACACCCCGTGGAGAATATCGATCACATCAGAACCAAGACCCGGCATCCGCAGACCAATGGGATCTGTGAACGGTTTCAGAAGACTATGTTGAACGAGTTTTACCGCGTGGTGTTCCGCAAGAAGATCTATCAAACACTGGAGGCACTGCAAACGGATCTCGACGGAAGGCTCGTGGAATAAAACGAGCAGCGCCCTATCAATGGTGGCGATGTTATGCCAAGATATCGAGACAGACGTTCATGGACAGTGTGCCCTTGACGAAGGAGAAAATATCAGCAGCCTAACCCCGGTGAGGGTTCGCTGTCTGTCAGATGAAGTCATGACTTATACGACTTAGGGTTTCTTCTTGCCCGTTGCAGCAAGGTGAGGGGAGCGAGGGAGCAGTACAGTATCGAAAAGCGTACACTAGCAATCGATTCGTCCGCCGTAAAGGAAATGCTATGCTGCTTCTCTATGCAATCTGAGCAAGTGCGGGACTGTTCCAGAAAAAATGTGCGGCCCAGCTAACGGGGTTTTGAAATATCAACCTCTATCTCGCAGTTGCACTAGATAGTATAATGATAAAATGGGTTTTGAAAGGTGTTGATTACTACGATGTTTCCTAAACTGCTTTTATTGCAGCACCGACTACTGTGGAATCTGGGATCACTCATCGGTCGTGGCTGTTTGATCGTCTTAGGTCTGGCCGTCCTCTCCCTTGGCGGATGCGGATCCGGTGGTGAGCAAGAAATCAATACACCTGCCGTAGCAACGATTAGCTTGAGATGGGACCCTATCAATAATCCAAGTATAATTGGCTATTTCATTCATTATGGAAAACGATCTCCCAACCAGCCTGGCTCGTGCGCGTACGAACACGCACAATTCGTTTTGACCCCCCACGGAATAGTGACGGGCTTAGACTTGGGATCGGTCTATTCCTTTGCGGTGAGCGCCTATAATGGAGTTGAAAGCAACTGCTCAAATGAGGTGTTTGCCCATACATAGAATATTGATCACCTGGTGATTCGCTTCCGCAGCGTCTCTTTTCACCTTGCTTGACGCTGGCTTGACCGGGCTTGGGACCTCGAGGCGAGCTTCAAGGAAAGTCTAGGCGAATTGTTTTAGAAGCGAATGCACTAGAAGGGCCACTCCCGTGAGGGAGTGGCCCTTTGTTTTTTTGAATGAATCCAAACAGAATCCCTGTGGTGCTATCGTGACCCACGCAATCAAACCACGTGGGGTGATTTCAAGGGAGCACGACAAGGAAGTCATCACATTAGGGGGATTGGATTGTCCTGCTGACCTCTTTAGAGGGAGGGCCCTCGCCAGCGCTGTTTGAGGCCGTGACGGCGAAATAGTAGGTTCGACCACTAGTCAAACTGTTCACGGTCGATGATGTGGCAGTGCCCGCGTTAATGGTTCGTGTGTATTGGCGGGGAGCTTCCCCGACGTAGACTTTGTAGCCGGTGACTGATGCGCCAGTGACCGGATTCCATGTGACGGTTACGGAGGATGTGGATGTAGTTGGGGGAGGTGATGTGGAAGCAGGCGAGATAATCAATGTGACTGGGACTCTGTAAGTGCACCAGGTAGCTACCTTAACAGTGATCGTTCCATTGTAGGTGCCTGCTCCCCTCCCGCTCGTGTTGACAGCTGCTGTGAGATTCTTGCTTGTGGTCATCGTTGTGCTGGTAGGAGAGGCCGTCAACCAGGTGGCATTGTCTGACGCCGTGAGCGTTTTCGTTGAAGTGTTGGTGTTTCTGACGGTTAGTGTCTGGTTTGGTGGATTTGTGGACCCCTGAACGGCATAGAAGGTCAGCGAGTTCGGACTAACAGGAAGGTGGCACGCCAACCCTTCGGACGCGAGTCCCAGACAGACAATTGTGATGAGCCCGATTTGCCATAACCTAGATAAGGTTCGGCAGCGAGCCGTACGGCACCCTTGAGCTATTTGTCGAGTGTGTCCCATTTGTGTGTTGACCCTTCCGTCTGTGAGAAATCCGCCACTTTCCTCTCTGGTATGTTACCCAACGAACAGTGGTTAAGAATCAGACTGTACGACCTACAACAAAGTTTGCGGGGTTTCTGACGCAAACACCACCCAATGTTGCTCGTTAGGATTGGGCCATAGTTGTTTCCGCAGTGATTTCATTTGAGCACATGGTTGCAGATTGATCTTCGTTGAACGCCCGGATCACGAAAAAGTATTGGGTGTTAGGTTCGAGGCCAGTGATTGTTGCCTCTGGGCCAGCAACAGTCTGCTTTTCCCCGCGAGTACATGAAGTCGGTTCCCCTGAACCCAACTCTTCTTCAGAGTCCGGCTCTTCTGAACTGACTTCTTCGGAGGAGCGCTTTCCATAGTAGAGGTCGTAACCAGCTGTTTCGAAGTTTGGAGGAGGATCCCACGTCAACTGCGCAGTGACTCCCGTTGCTGTCGGAGTCATTGTAATGATCGGATCTCCTTCTCCACCGTCGGCATGGGCCAGATTGGAGTCAGAGCCAGGCCCTCCTTCGCCTGCGCAGTTAGTCAGTCCGATAAGTAAAGGAATTATAAGTAGGAGATAGAGAGTCGAGATGCTGGGTCTGTCCGGGAGAACCTTGATCAAACTTTTACACGTCAACATAGAGACACTCCTAGTACGTGGTACGGACCAGTTGTTGCAGTGGTATTACCCTTGCGCCCAGCGGTGAATGGCACAACACAAGAGACTCACCACTATCGTCTTCCAAATCAGAGGAATAGTCAGCAAAAGGGATGCCGAGAGAAACGTGACGGATCAGTTTGACTTTCCAATGCTTAAGGTAGGTAGTTGATGCTAGAACGATGTAGACTGTGAAGGGCTTAGCCTTCAGGAGGATCAAGAAAGAACAAGAAACTGCCCATTGGTCACTCAGGGTTTCTTCTTGCCCGTGTCATGGTGATGACAGGATGGGGGAGTAGAGCAGCGTACTCCATCTCAGGTATCACTCTTGTCGCTCAATAGATGCTTTTACTAACCTCGTTCGAGGGCGGGCCCTCGCCAGCACTGTTACACGCCGTGACGGAGAAATAGTACGTTGTGCCCATGGTTAAACTGTCAACGGTATAGGATGTGATATTGCCGACAGGGATGGTTCTTGTATAGAGGCCTGAGGCCGTCCCTACGTGAACGTTGTAGCCACCCAAGTAGGGGTCAGTAACAGGGTTCCACGCGAGGGTAGCCGTCGTGGCTGATGGTGGTGGAGGTGAGGAAGGCGATACGGTTAATGTCACAGGAACTTTCGTACTTGACCGTTTTCCAATCTTGATTGTAACTGTTGCGTTGTAGGTGCCGGCAGTGAGCCCACTGGTATTGACAGCCACCTTGAGCTGCGCAGTACTCGTCATGGAGGTTTTTGCCGGTGAAACCGTGAGCCAGGAGGCATTGTCGAAATCCGTTAACGTAGCTCGGCGGGAACTATCTCTGTAGACGGATAGCGTCTGGCTGGCTGGGGTTGTCTCACCTTGAATAGCCTCAAACGATAATGCTGTAGGGCTAACAGTTGTTTGCGCCAAACCCTCAGAAGCGAGCCCTAACGAGATGAAAGCAGTGACCGCAAGCATCTCCCAGGGCCTTGGTGTGGCTGCATTGCAGTTTTTACGATGAGATTCTGTTGCTCGGTGGGTATGTTTCATAGAATGCCTCGTAAGGATTGTTATTTTTTTCGACGCCTGGCTTCCTATAGCTTGGTCGGCCCAAGCCCATATGTGGTTGAGACAGTAATGGCAAATTCAATGCCTCGAGTGATTTTGTGGCATTCGTTAATTCCTGCGGAGTTGTGTATGCTGTTCCGGTACGAAGGGCGCAGCGATTGTCCCCGTACGTATCATACGTATCAAATATGTACGTGATTCCCGTTCAACCCTCGTGCGCCCTTGGAATTGAACCCTTGACAAGACTGTTGCGCCTGGTGCGTCTCGCGGTACGTCTCAGGTGTGAGAGATCAAAAAACCCTATCTATGTGGCATCGTATCTCGTAAGATTCTTGCCGGTTGCGGCAAACTGCGGCATCTTCAAGGGAACAGTATTCGAACGGCCTATCAACGAGCAATGTCAGGCCAGGCTGAACGATGTTTCGATACCGTAGTCATTCAGCGAGATGGAGGACGGCGGTGAGTCCATCACGACACAAGCGAGCTTGGGTGTTCTCGGGTATCGTTGTGCTGGCTATGGTTGCTCAGTCTGCTCCCAGCTGGGGACAAGATTCTGACCCTCAACCGCGACCACGGGTGGAGCTGTCTCTCCGGTCATGGCTCTTCACCGCAGGTGAAACCAGGTGGAGTCACGACGCATCCGGACTCGATCCTCGGCTGGGCGATCCGACGTCAAAACTGGTATACAAAGACAACGATACCCATATCATTGAACTGGGAGGGCGGCTCAATTTCGGCCATCGTGGGTTTCTCCGGGCAGAAGGTGGGTTCTCCGTGTCGTTTGATCGAGGACTGCTCGTGGATGATGACTTCACGGCGGTGGGTGGACAGCAAATCTTCTCTCGTACACACAGCGATATTACGGGATCAGGCACCCAATATGGGAGCGTCG
>Ga0224505_10002103_pt1 | contig 11928 bp, 9 predicted proteins | sample SF_Jan12_sed_USG_FD_169102 | JGI IMG/M metagenome (GOLD analysis project Ga0224505, IMG submission 169102) | Sediment microbial communities from San Francisco Bay, California, United States - SF_Jan12_sed_USGS_4_1 | ecosystem: Environmental > Aquatic > Marine > Sediment | place: USA: California...
GGCCATCGGTACCGCTCGGTGCCACCGTAGCCCCTGGCCCCCGGTGAGCTGGGTTTCTCCGTGGCGGGCGCGCCTACCATCCGGCGACCGAAGCGACACGGGATCAGAGGAGGCACTGCTCCATGCCCACCGGTGAGCATCAGCCGCACGCGCCGTCCGCGGCCACGACCGGCACGCCGGACTGGCTGGCACACCTGCCCGCCGAGCGGCGAACGGTGCCGCTCGATCTGACCCGTCGAGGGACCCTCGTCGCCGCCTGGCTCGCGTACTGGGAGGCCGACCCGGCTCGTCCCGTGCTGCACCAGGCGGGCCGCTGGGTGCGGGCCGCCGAGCTCGAAGAGCGGACGCGCCAGGTCGCCGGCCGGCTCCAGGGAGCCGGACTCCAGCCGGGCGACCGCGTGATCGTGTCGGCCGACTCCTCGATCGAGCTGGTCGTCGCCCACGTGGCGGCCCTGCGCGCCGGGCTGGTCGTCGTGCCCGCCAACACCGGTTACCGCTCCGAGGAGTTCGCGCACCTCGTCGCCGACAGCCAGCCCGCCGCCGCCATCGTCGATGCCGACGACCGGGCTGCCTACTGTCGCGCTGCCGACGAGAACCTGCTGATCCTCGGCGTCGACGTCGATCTCGCCGACCGGGCGGCCAGATCGCTCGACGAGGTCAGCGGCGACAGCCCGGCGCTCATCGGCTACACCTCGGGTACGACCGGACGCCCGAAGGGCGCGGTGCTCTCCCACGCCAACCTGCTGGCCAGCGTCGAAGCACTGTTGACGGCGTGGCGCTGGACGGCAGACGACCGGCTCGTCCTGGCGCTACCCCTGTTCCACATGCACGGTCTCGGCGTCGGCCTGCACGGCACGCTGGCAGCGGGCGCGTCCGCCGTGCTGCTCGAGCGCTTCGACGTCGACGCCGTGCTCGACGCGGCCCGTGACCATCAGGCGACGCTGTTCTTCGGCGTGCCGACCATGTACACGCGCCTCGTGGAGTCACCCAGGGCGGCCGAGCTGGCGCGGTTGCGGCTCTGCGTGAGCGGTTCGGCACCCCTGCCCGCCGACCTGCACCGACGCTTCGAGGCCGTGTCGGGTCAGCGGGTCCTCGAGCGCTACGGCATGACCGAGACCGTGATGCTCGTGTCCAATCCCTACGACGGCGAGCGCCGCCCCGGCACGGTCGGCTTCCCGCTGCCCGGCGTCGAGCTGCGGCTGGACGAGCGCGGCGAGGTGCTCGTGCGCGGCCCCAACGTGTTCGGCGGGTACCGCAACCGGCCCGAAGCCAACGCCGAGGCATTCGACGCGGACGGCTTCTTCCGGACCGGCGACCTCGCCAGCATCGACGCCGACGGCTACGTCACCCTCGTCGGGCGGGCCAAGGAGCTGATCATCTCGGGCGGCTACAACGTCTACCCGCGCGAGGTCGAGGACGTGCTGCGGCGGCACCCTGCCATTCGGGACGCGGCCGTCGTCGGCACGCCGGACCCCCAGTGGGGCGAGGTCGTCACCGCCTACGTCGAGTCCGACGACGAGGTCGACGCGGTCGCGCTGAAGGCCTTCGTCGGCGAGCATCTCGCCGACTACAAGCGGCCCCGCCTCGTCCACACGGTCGACACGCTGCCGCGCAACGCGCTCGGCAAGGTCCAGAAGCACCTGCTGTCACCGGGCTGAGCGCAGCGCCCGGTGGGGTCTGACGGTTCAGCGCCGATGCCCGGCGCGCTCAGTGGCTGACGGGAACGGCGAGCGCCGAGGACTGCAGGTGGTCGAGGGTCGCCACCCACCAGTCGACGCTGACGAGGGTCCGCCCCGGAACGGTGCGCATGGCCTCGTCGATGGCGAGCACGAGGCGAGGGTTCTCGCGGGCGGTGGGCCGGAGGTCGAGGAGCTCGTCGATCACGCGCCACCGGTCGAGGACGGTGCCGTCGACGAGTGACCGCAGGCGCTCGATGCTGGTGTGAACGGAGGGGACGGTGCTGTCGCCGGTCATGGGAGAGGTGGTAACCGATGCCGGGCGGCGCCGGAGCGGGCCCTTCGACCCCCGTGCGTGGTCAGGCGCCTCGACGGAGCTCAACCGGCTGGGGCGTCTCGGCCTCGGCGTCGGTCTCGATCACGCGCTCGAGCATCTCGGACAGCTCGACCAACTCGGCCGGCGCGAAGCGGTCGATGAAGTGGTGCCGCACCCCCCGCAGATGGCCGGGAGCTGCCTCGACGAGGCGTTCGAAGCCTGCGTTGGTGAGCACGGCGTAGCTGCCACGCCTGTCGGAGGGGCAGCGCTCGCGCACGACGAGCCCGGCGCGAACCAAGCGGTCGAGCCGGCGGGTCAGCCCGCTGGGTGACAGGTGCAGGAAGTCGGCGAGCTCGCTCATGCGCAGCCGGCGATCGGGCGCTTCGGACAGCCCAACGAGGACCTCGTACTCGCTCAGCGGGATGCCGCTGTCGGCCTGCAGCTCGTGGTCGAGCACGGCGTTGAGGCGCGAGGTCGCCGTGAGTAGGACCCGCCACGCCCGCATCTCGATGTCGTCGAGCCACTTGATGTCGTCCACGTCGCCCGCCTCCGTCTCCACGTGCTCGCCTCGGGCCGGCAGGCCGCCGATCGGACCTACGACGCGTCCTCGGGCCAGTGGACGGAGCGGTCGCGGTCGGACTCGGGCGTGGCCCGCGACCTTACCGATCCCTCGCGGATTCGGCGAACTGGTCGGTGCCGAAGGCGCCGACGACGCTCAGGTCGGCATGGACGTGGCGGACGCCTCGAGCGACGCCCGCTCGTGCCCGGCTCCCGGACCGCTCGGGTCGAGACCGTGCCACCAGCTCGACGACGCTCGGTTTGCTCACCGCGCCGGTCCCGTCGTCGCCTCGGTCTGCGCGGCGCCGCCCTCCGAGGCGGCCGCCAGGTCGCCGAACCGCTCGACGCCGGCGCGTCGCAACGCCTCCTCGTGCGACCCGGCGCCGCCGTCGGTGGGCGGCGTCGACTCCGCCCGCCGTGCGGCCGGCTGCCCGAACCCGAGCGTGAGCGGGCTCGACGTGAGGTGGCGCTGGTACACGGCGAGGCTGTCGAGGTCGCCTGCGGCCAGGTAGCGGGCCTGCTGGGACCACGTCGGCAGGCTGGGCGCGTGGCCGAGCCCGCCGTCGGCGAGCGCGGTCCGGAGCTGGGTCTCGCTCGCCTCGGCCACGTCGACGAAGCGCTGCAGCCCTGCCCGCCGCAACGCATCGGCGAAGCGTGGGCCGACACCCTCGATGCGTTCGAGCACGTCGGGCGCCGGAGGGGAAGCCGCATCGGCCGCGGCGGACCCCGAGGAGGTCGCGCCGCCGGCCGCGAGCTGGCGGGCGAGCGAGTCGCGTTCGGCCATGAGCAACGCCAACTGGCGGCGCAGGGTGGCCGTGTCGGTCTCCGCCGCGCCGTCAGATGGTGACGGTGACCCTGACGCCGACCGTTGCGGTGCGCCGGCCCCGGTGCCGACCTCGGCTCGGAAGGCGGCCCGGACCAGTTCGACCGGGTCGGCCGTCGACGGGGGCGCCGCTGCCTCGCCCGAAGCTGGCGCGGTGGGCGGGCGGTTGGCCAGCAGCCGGCGGTTCTGGTCGCGCAGCTCGTCGAGCGCCCGGTCGCGGTCGCGGAGCTGGATGCGATGGTCGGCGTCGAGGCGGGCGACCAGCCCCGACTCGTTCAGCTCGACGCGGCGTAGCCGGCGGATGCACAGGAGGTATCCGGTGACGAGGCCGACCGCGAACGCCCCAGCGATCGAGAGCAGCGACTGGGCGACGAACCAACCCATTCCGTCCTCCAGAGAACGTTGGCCATGCGGTGCCCGGCCGACCACAGGGTCAGCATGTCACAGCACCATGGGCTGGAGCCGGGCTGTCGGGCCCGGCGGGCGGGCGGCCCCGGCCGAGTGGCGTTGCCGACAAGGCCCGATCGTCCGCTCAGCGTTCGAAGGTGTCGAGGATTGCCCGGGCCGCGGCGCTCGGCGTCGACGTGCCGGCGCGCACGTCGGCTTCGAGGCCGGGTACGAGCTCGGCGACGGCAGGATCGGCCCGGAGCCGCTCCACCAGGCCCTGCTCGACCAGCTCCCACAGCCAGCGGAGCTGCTGGTTCTGGCGGTTCGCGCTCCATTCACCCGAGCGTTCGAATGCGTCGCGGTGGGTGTTGACCAGGCGCCAGATGGTGTCGAGCCCGTCGCCGGTGCTGGCCGAGCAGGTGACGACCGAAGGTGTCCAAGACGGCGACGCCGGGGCGAGCAGGTGCAGGGCGTTTGCGTACTCGGCGGCCGCGGCGCGGGCCCGCTCGACGTTGTCGCCGTCGGCCTTGTTGACCGCGACCAGATCGGCCAGCTCCAAGATGCCCTTCTTGATGCCCTGGAGCTCGTCGCCCGCGCCGGGCAGCATCAGCACCAGGAAGAAGTCGACCATCGCCGCCACCAGGGTTTCGGACTGGCCGACACCGACGGTCTCGACCAGCACCACGTCGTAGCCGGCCGCCTCGACCACGGTGATCGACTCGCGGGTGGCCCGGGCCACGCCGCCGAGGGTGCCGGCGCTGGGCGACGGCCGGATGAACGCCGCCGGGTCGGTCGACAGCCGCTCCATGCGGGTCTTGTCGCCCAGGATCGAGCCGCCGGAGCGGGTCGACGACGGGTCGACCGCAAGGACCGCGACGCGGTGCCCCCGCCCGGTCAGCATCGACCCGAACGCCTCGATGAAGGTCGATTTTCCGACCCCGGGCACGCCGGTGACCCCGATGCGCTGGGTGGCACCGCCGCGGGGGAGGAGGCGGACGAGGAGCTCCTGCGCCTGGGCCCGGTGGGCGGCGTTGGTCGACTCGACCAGCGTGATCGCTCGGCCCAGCACCGCCCGGTCGCCCGCCAGAACCCCCTCGACGTAGTCGTCGACGGACAGCTGGCGACGACGGCTCACGGGGCGTCGGCGTCGAGAGCGTCCAGGAGCTGGCCGGCGGCTTCGGCGATGACGGTGCCGGGGGGGAAGATGGCGACCGCGCCGGCGGCGAGCAGGGCGTCGTAGTCCTGCGGAGGGATGACCCCGCCCACGACGATCAGGATGTCGTCGCGCCCAGCCTCGTCGAGCGCCCGGCGCAGCTCGGGCACCAGCGTGAGGTGGCCGGCGGCGAGCGAGGACACGCCGACCACGTGCACGTCGGCCTCCACGGCCTGGCGGGCCACCTCGTCGGGGGTCTGGAACAGGGGGCCGATGTCGACGTCGAAGCCGAGGTCGGCGAAGCCGGTGGCGATCACCTTCTGGCCCCGGTCGTGGCCGTCCTGGCCCATCTTGGCCACGAGCAGGCGGGGCCGGCGGCCCTCCTCCGCAGCGAAGCGCTCGACCCGGTTGCGCACGGCGTCGAGCGCGTCACGGTTGCCGGCCTCTTCGGAGTACACGCCCGACACCACCCGGATCTGCGCCTGATGACGGCCCCACACCTTCTCGAGCGCCTCGCTGATCTCGCCCACGGTGGCCTTGGCCCGGGCGGCGTCGACGGCGAGGGCCAGCGTGTTGGCGCCCATGTCGCCGGCTCGGGACGACCGTCCGGCGGCGTCGGTGAGCGCGTCGAGCGCCCGACGCACGGCGTCGGGGTCGCGCTCGGCCCGCAGGCGCTCCAGCTTGGCGATCTGGCCGGCGCGCACCGCCGAGGTGTCGACCCTCAACACGTCGACGTCGTCGGAGCCGTCACGCCGGTACCGGTTGACGCCGACGACGGTCTGGCGGCCCGAGTCGATGCGGGCCTGGGTGCGGGCGGCGGCCTCCTCGATGCGCAGCTTGGGCACGCCGGCCTCGATGGCCGCGGCCATGCCGCCCATCTGCTCGACCTCCTGGATGTGGCTCCACGCCTTGGCCGCCAGCTCGTAGGTGAGCCGCTCGACGTAGTAGCTGCCACCCCACGGGTCCACCGTGCGGCAGGTGCCCGACTCGTGCTGCAACACGAGCTGGGTGTTGCGGGCGATGCGGGCGCTGAAGTCGGTGGGCAGCGCCAGCGCCTCGTCGAAGCTGTTGGTGTGCAGGCTCTGCGTGTGGCCCTGGGTGGCGGCCATCGCCTCGACGCAGGTGCGCACCACGTTGTTGTAGACGTCCTGGGCGGTCAGGCTCCACCCCGACGTCTGGCTGTGGGTGCGCAGGCTGAGCGAGCGGGGGTTCTTCGGCTCGTAGGGCGCCAGCAGCTTGGCCCACAGCAGCCGGGCGGCGCGCAGCTTGGCGACCTCCATGAAGAAGTTCATGCCGATGGCCCAGAAGAAGCTGAGCCGGGGCGCGAAGCGGTCGACGTCCATGCCGGCCTCGATGCCGGCGCGCACATACTGGGCCCCGTCGGCCAGCGTGTAGCCCAGCTCGAGGTCGGCCGTCGCCCCGGCCTCCTGCATGTGGTAGCCGGAGATCGAGATCGAGTTGTAGCGGGGCATCAACTGGGACGTGTAGGCGAAGATGTCCGAGATGATCCGCATGCTCGGCGCCGGCGGGTAGATGTAGGTGTTGCGGACCATGAACTCCTTGAGGATGTCGTTCTGGATGGTCCCACCCAGCTTCTCGGGCCCGACGCCCTGCTCCTCGGCGGCGACGATGTACAGCGCCAGGATGGGCAGCACCGCGCCGTTCATCGTCATCGACACGGTCATCTCGTCGAGGGGGATGCCGTCGAAGAGCTGGCGCATGTCGTAGATCGAGTCGATCGCCACGCCGGCCATGCCCACGTCGCCCGCCACCCGCGGGTGGTCGCTGTCGTAGCCGCGGTGGGTGGCCAAGTCGAACGCCACCGACAGGCCCTTCTGGCCGGCGGCGAGGTTGCGCCGGTAGAACGCGTTGGACTCCTCGGCGGTGGAGAACCCGGCGTACTGGCGGATTGTCCACGGCTGGTTCACGTACATCGTCGGGTAGGGGCCGCGCAGGTACGGGGCGATGCCCGGGTAGCCGCCGACGAAGTCGAGCCCTTCGCGGTCGGCCTCGGTGTACAGCGCCTTGACCGCGATGTCCTCGGGCGTGTCCCACACCAGCGCGTCGGGCGCCTTGCCGGTCTGCGCCTCGACCGCGGCCTCCCAGGCGGCCAGCGCCGCTGCTTCTTCGCTGGACCCCGCCGCGCCTGCGGCGAGGTCGACCTGGCTGAAGTCGGGGATCGTGCTCACTGGTTACCTCGCATGCTCGCTCGACGCCGTCCCATCATCGTTCCGAAACGTTCGCCCGTTCCACCCGGCGCCGGATGGCCGGTCGCCTCGCCGTCAGCCCGCTGTTCGAGGCCGATGGCTCGGTAGATCCGGGCGGCGGCGTACTGCTCGACCGTGTCGCCGGCCCTGACCCTCGGCGTCGCGCCGGCGGGCCAGGCGTTTCAGCTCGGTCGTCTTGCCCACGCCGCGGTGGCCCGTCAGCAGACGCCACGTGGTGGTGGCGCGCCGGCGCGAGAACGCCCGCGCGAGCAGCACCTCGACGTTGTGGGGGTCGAGCTGGGCCTGCCAGTCGACGTAGAGCGCTCTGTCGCTGTCGCCGTCGCCGTCGTCGGCGTCGAGGGGTTCGGGCCATCGAAGCAGTCCGACAGGTCGTCGAGGCGCGCCATCGCCCGGATGCTACCCGGGCGGTCGCGGCCGCCGGCTCAGGCCTGCAGTCCGAGCGCTCGCTGCGCTCCGTGCAGCGCGGCCAGCACGTCGGTGCCGATGTAGACGAACTCGTCGACGCCCGCCGCCTCGTACGCGCCGCGGCGCTCGCCCGGGTTGCCGGCCAGGTAGACGCGGGTGGCGCCCGCGGCCTTCAGCGCCGCCGCGGTGGCCTCGGCCCGCTCGGCGTAGAGCGCGTCCGAGCTGCAGATCACCGCGACCGAGCACCCGGAGGCCGAGAAGGCGGCCGCGACCGCCTCGGCCGAGTCGTAGCCGGTGTCGCCGCCGGTGGTCCGGATGCCGCCCGCCTCGAACAGGTTGCGGGCAAAGGTGGCGCGCGCCGTGTGGGTGGCGATCGGGCCGAGGTTGGCCGAGAACACCTGCGGCGGCTCGGGCGCCCGCTGGGCCGCGTCGCGCAGCGCTTCGAACGGCGCCGACCAGCGCCGCAACGGGAACGCCGCATCCGGCGCGCCGGTACCCGCGGCCCCAGGCGCGCCGAGCGCCGTGAGCGCCCCGACCAGGGGCTCCTCGTCGAGGAACGGGAACTCGCTGACACCGGTGAGCGGGTCGCGCCGCGTCGACAAGTTGGCCAGGCGCGCCTCCCAGGTGGCCCGCACATCGGCCGCTGCGGAGCCGTCGGCCAGCACGGCGGCCATCCCGCCGGCCGCTTCGACCGCCTGGAACCGGCGCCAGGCATCGGCCGCCAGGTCGTCGGTGAGCGCCTCGACGTAGTACGAGCCGCCACCGGGGTCGATCACCCGGGCCAGGTTCGACTCCTCGGCCAGCATGAGCTGGGTGTTGCGGGCAAGACGGCGGCCGGCCTCGTCCCACTGCCCGGCCGCCGCGCCCATCGGCAAAACGGTGATCGCGTCGGCGCCGCCGACGGCAGCGGCGAAGCAGGCGAGCGTCGCCCGAAGCGGGTTCACGAACCGGTCGAGCCGGCTGTACTGGGCCAGCGAGGTGACGGCGTGCACGAAGGTCTGCCCGCCGTACTCGGGCGAGCCGCTCGCCTCGGCCACCCGGGCCCAGCAGGTGCGCAGCGCCCGCAGCTTGGCGATCGTCGAGAACTGGTCGACCCCGGCGCTGAGGCGGAACGCGATCTGGGCGAAGGCGTCGCCGAGTGCGAGACCACCGTCGACCAGCGCGCGGAGGTGCGCCACCGCGGTGGCCAGCGTGTACGCCAACTCCTGGCTGTCGGACGCCCCGGCGTTGGCGTACACGGTGCCGTCGGCGCGCAACGCCCGCACGCCCGGCCGCCGGGATGCTCCGGCGAGCGCGGCGCGCACCGCCGGGCCGTACTCGGGAGCGCCGCCGGTCGCCGCGGCGAGGCCGAGCGGGTCGAAACCCAGCTCACCGCGCACGGACTGGCCGTCGACGCTGTGCTCCGCCCACAGCGCGATCAGCGCGTCGGCGCCGGCCTCGGATGCTGCGCCCCAGTCGAGACAGATGGGCGCGAGGTCCAACAGCACGCCGTGCAGGGCCCGGCCGAGGGCGCCAGCGGTGCCGTCGCCGACGGGACCGAGCGAGATCGAGGTCACGCCGCGCTCGAGGTCGGCCAGGACGGCCTCGTTGACCGCGACCGGGTCGGCGCCGAAGTGGTGCTGGCGGATGTCCCACGCGCCCGTCTCCGTCGCCCGGGCCGCGGCCGCCGTCGACGCGCGCGTGAACGGAGGGCTGCCCGGGATGCCGCGGGCGGCAGCGGGCGCGTTGGTGGCGTCGTAGAGCGGTTGGATGGTGAGGCCGTCGTAGGTGCGGCCGACCAGCTTGCGGTCGAACGATGCGCCGTCGAGGACCTTGGCGACCTCGGCCAGCCATGCTTCGCGGGTGGCGGCGGGAAAGTCGGCTCCGAGCGGAAGGCGTTGCGGGGTGACCATCGCCGCCGATGGTAGAGCGGGACGGGGGAAAGGTGGCAGTCCCCGCGGGTCGGTGTCCTACGCTCGACCGGTCAGTGGCGGGATGCGAGCCCCGCCGGCCCGAGCACCGATCAGCGACACGGAGGCATGGTGACCGAACGCGAGACCGCCGGCGCGGCCAGCGGACTGGACGACCAGCGACGGGCCCGCCAGGCCAAGGTCGACGCGCTGCGCGTTGCCGGCACCGACCCCTATCCCGACCGCTTCGAGCGCAGCGCGACCTCCGCCGAGCTCGCAGCCCGGTACGGCGAGCTGAAGGCCGGGGCCGAGACCGACGACGAGGCGTCGGTCGCCGGTCGGATCATGCTCGCCCGCCGGATGGGCAAGCTGGCCTTCCTCACGATCGCCGACTCGGCGGGCACCTTCCAGCTGTTCGTGTCGCGCGCCGTGGTGGGTGACGAGGCCTTCGCGGCGATCTCGGGGTTCGACCTGGGAGACTGGGTCGGCGCCACGGGCACGGTCATGGTCACCAGGGCCGGGGAGCTGTCGCTGAAGGTGGGGTCGGCGCGGCTGCTGGCCAAGGCGCTGCGGCCGCTGCCCGACAAGTGGCACGGCCTGTCCGACACCGACACGCGCTACCGGCAGCGCTACGTCGACCTGATCGTGAACCCCGACGCTCGGCGCACCTTCGAGATCCGTCACGCCACGGTCGCGGCCTTTCGCCGCCAGCTCGCCGACGAGGGCTATGTCGAGGTCGAGACGCCCGTGTTGCAGATCGAGGCCGGCGGAGCGACCGCCCGGCCGTTCATCACCCACCACAACGCGCTCGACCAGGCGATGTACCTGCGCATCGCCACGGAGCTGCACCTCAAGCGGCTGGTGGTCGGCGGCATGGAGCGCGTCTTCGAGATCGGCCGGATCTTCCGCAACGAGGGGATCAGCACGCGCCACAACCCCGAGTTCACGATGGTCGAGATCTACCGCGCCCTCGCGAACTTCGAGGACATGATGGACCTGACCGAGCGGCTGATCCTCGCCGCCGCGCAGGCCGCGCTCGGCGGGTACCGAGCCGGTCCCGCCGATGCGCCGATCGACCTGACGCCGCCGTGGCCGCGCCGGGCGATGGACGAGCTGATCGCCGAGCACACCGGGCTCGAGCTGTCGGTCCACCAGCCCGTCGCAGATCTGCGGCGGCACTGCGACGCCTTGGGGATAGAGGCCGAGCCGTACTGGGGTGCGGGGCGGCTGATCTACGAGGTGTTCGACCGTTGTGTCGAGCACCGGCTCGGTCACGATCGGCCCGTGTTCGCGTACGGCTATCCGGCCGAGGTGTCGCCCCTGGCCAAGCCCAACGCGGCCGACCCGGAAGTCGTGGACCGCTTCGAGCTGTTCGTCGGCGGCCGCGAGTTGGCCAACGGCTACTCCGAGCTGAACGACCCCGTCCGCCAGAGGGCCATGTTCGAAGCCGAGGTCGCCGCCGCCGAGCAGGGTGACGACGAGGCGGCCCGGACCGTCGACGAGGACTACCTCCGCGCGCTCGAATACGGATTGCCGCCCACGGGAGGCCTGGGCGTCGGCATCGACCGGGTGGCCATGCTGCTGGCCGGCGTGGCGTCGATTCGCGAGGTCATCCTGTTCCCGACGCTGCGGCCCGAGATCGCGTCCGAACCGGCGCCGGTCCGGGGCGGCGCGAGCGACGCCACCGTGCGTACCGACGACTCCGCTCCCGACGCGGGCTCTGCTTGATCGCGCTCAACCGGGGCGCACGCCCTCGGGCCACGTCGTTGCCGCGTTCCAGCGCACGTCACCGACCACGTCGGTGACGCGGGCCCCGCTCAGGTCGGCGCCGCGCAGGTCGACATCGACGAGGAGCGCTGCCGACAGATCGGCGCCGGTGAGCTGGGCGCCGGCCAGGGTGCAGCCGACGACGCGGGTGCCGCGCAGGTCGATGGCCACGAGCCGGGCGCCGCGCAGGTCGCAGCCGACCAGGCGGGCGTCGCGCACGTCGGCCGCGCTGAGGTCGGCACCCCGTAGATCGACCTCGGTGAGCTGCGCCCGAAGCAGGCGGCTCTCGCGGAGGTCGGCCTGGCGGAGATCGACCCGTCGGAACCGCGCGGACACGGCGTTGATCCCCGACAGGTCGGCGCGGGCCAGGTTGAGATCGTCCAACTGGGCGGCGGTGAGGTCTCGCGGGGTGCGGCGCAGGTCGATGGTGGGGGCGTCGGAGATCCGTGGTTGCACCGACCGCCTCGGACTTCGACTCTGGCCCATGCCCTCGACCCACCGCTTCCGCCCGCCGCCCGCCGGGGAGCCGGTCGAGACCGCCCGGACAGTAGGGGGAGCGATCGCGCTTTTCTCTTATCATCTCGTGACATTCCGGGGCATTGTGCTCAATACTTCACTCTCGGTGAGCAGGCGCGGGACCATCGGCCCGTGTTGGGCCTCCCGGTCGGCTGAAGCGCCGGGGTAGGATCGCTCGGTGGCCGCCAACTCCCTCGTCGACCAGAGCTC
>Ga0224505_10002104_pt1 | contig 11920 bp, 14 predicted proteins | sample SF_Jan12_sed_USG_FD_169102 | JGI IMG/M metagenome (GOLD analysis project Ga0224505, IMG submission 169102) | Sediment microbial communities from San Francisco Bay, California, United States - SF_Jan12_sed_USGS_4_1 | ecosystem: Environmental > Aquatic > Marine > Sediment | place: USA: California...
CCTCGCTCTCGAACTCCACCGCCCTGGGCGCCACGATGTCGCGAGGGGCGAGGTCGCCCGCCTGCACCTGGAGTGACTGCTGCGGGAAGAGGTCCACACCGAGGATGGCGGTCATCACCAGGATGAGGATCGCCGACGCGATCCCGAGTCGCGTGGCATCGCCTCGGGTGAAGGAGCTCAGTGAGGACGGCCTGTGGGTGAGCATCAGCTGATCCCGACGGGAGGCCCGTCAGTGCGTCCCGCCGTCGTGGGCCGTCAGGTCGGCCTTCGCAAGGGCCTGCGCCACGAGACCGCTCACGACCTTTCCGTCGGCGCGCCCACGGGTCCGCGGCGACAGCCAGCCCATGACCTTGCCGAGGTCGCGGGCGGACGAGGCGCCGGTGGCGGCGATGGCCTCCGCGATCAGGCCGCCGATCTCGGCTTCGCTGAGGGGGGCGGGCAGGTAGCCGGAGAGGATGTCGATCTCGGCCTGTTCCTTGTCAGCGAGGTCCTGGCGCCCGGCGTTCGTGTACGCCTCCACCGACTCACGGCGCGTCTTGACCTCGCGGCCGATGACCGCGAGGTACTCGTCGTCCGTCAGCGGTCGCTGGTTCTTCTTTTCGGCGCCATACGCGGCGTTCGCGACCATCCTGAGGACGTCACGGCGCAGCACATCACCAGCGCGCATGGCGGCGATGATGTCCGTTTGGACTCGATCGTGAAGGGACACCGGTCTTGGCTACCTCGGGCAGTACTCGGACGCCCGCGGGGCCGCAGGGATCGGACGGGACGAGGCGCTCGCCTCGGATCGCTCAGCCGACCTGCGTTCGGGCGTTCTTCTTGCGCTTGGCTTCCTTGCGCTTTCGCTTCACGGAGGGCTTCTCGTAGTGCTCACGGCGGCGAGCTTCGGCGAGGATGCCACTCTGCTGGATCTTCTTGTTGAAGCGGCGCAGGGCGCTTTCGAACGTCTCGTTCTCTCCCACTCGGACTTCAGCCAATCGGTGTTCACCTCCTCGAGCCAAGGTTCGTGCGACGTGCGTGCGGTTCGCGGCCAGCCGAACTCGACGCCAGCCCCGTGGACGGGCCACAGAGCCGCCGGAGTCTACCCGAGGCCTCCGGCACGGTCAAACCCGCGGACCGTCCCTCGGACCACCCCGCATCCAGCCGGTCCGGGCATCGTAGGATGCGGGGAACGGCTGCCGTGATTGGAATGCCATGGCGACGACCCTGCTGGATCTGCTCGACACCGCGGTCAGGCGCTACGAGGCGCGCAACGCACTGAGCCTCCGTCGCGACGACGGGACGACGACGCATTGGACGTACCGCGAGCTCGGCAAACGTGCCCGGATCGCCGCCTGGCGGCTGCACGCGCTTGGGCTCCAGCCCGGCGATCGTGTGTTGACCTGGTCGCCCTCGACTCCCGCGCTGCCGGCCGCGTATTTCGGGGCGATGTTCAACCGGCTCATCTACGTCCCACTCGACCAGCGGATGTCCGCGGATGCCATCGAGCGGATCCGGGTCAAGTCGGGCGCGGCACACCTCCTGGTGGGGACGGGTCGCGATGCGCCCGACCCGAACGCGATGGGCATGGGAGACTTCCCGACGACCACCATCGAGGACCTCTGCGCCGACCCGGACGCGACCTTCCCGCCGGACTGGGAAGCCCAGGTGGACGCATGGCCGCCACCCGACCCGGACGACGTGTTCCAGCTGGTGTTCACGTCCGGCACGACGGGCATGCCGAAGGGCGTGATGCTGGCCCATGACAACATGCTGGCCGCCGTCGGCACGTTCCATCGGATCGTCCCGCCGATGGAGCACCGGCTCGTCTCCATCCTGCCGCTGTCGCATTCGCTGGAGCAGAACGTATCGCTCTACTACGCGATGGATGTGGGGGCCGACATCCTGTACGTGCGGAGCCGGAACCCACGTGTCATCTTCGACGCGCTGCGCGACCATCGGGTCACGACCATGCTCGTCGTCCCGGCGATGCTCGACCTCATCTGGTCAGCCATCTCCCGTGAGGTGGCCAAGCGCGGTCGGGAAGCCGCGTTCGACCGTTCGCGGCGGATCGCCAGGCGCCTGCCGATGGGGCTCCGACGCGTGATCTTCCGCTCGGTGCACGCGCAACTCGGGGGCAGCCTGCGGCTGCTCGTCTCGGCCGGAGCCTACCTCCCGCCGGCGCTGCAGCAGGGGTTCGAGGATCTCGGCATCATGGTCCTCCAGGGATACGGGGCGACCGAGACGGCGGCGGGCGCCGCCACGACGTTCAAGGACCACCCGACGGGCTCGGTGGGCACACCGCCGCCGCCGATCGAGATGCGCATCGCAGCGGACGGCGAAGTGCAGTTTCGTGGGCCGACCATGTTCAAAGGGTACTGGCAAGACCCCGGCGCCACGCAGGCGGCCTTCACCGACGATGGTTGGTACATGACCGGCGACCTCGGGAAGCTGGACGAGAAGGGGCACCTCATCCTGCACGGCCGCAAACGCGACATGATCGTCCTGCCCAACGGCTTCAACGTCTTCCCGGAGGACATCGAGATCGCGCTGCGCGACGCCGGCGTCCGCGACGCCGTGGTGATCGAGACGCTGCCGGGCCGGATCGAGGCCATGGTCCTCGGGCCCGACGGCCCAGTCGGCGGGCAGGCGCCGCCGGAGGCTGAGGTGCGCGAGTCGATCACCGCTGCCGTCAAGCGGGCGAACGCCGTGCTCGGAGCCAACCAGCGCGTCGCCGCCTGGCGCCTCTGGCCCGAACCGGACTTCCCAAGGACGCACACGATGAAGGTCAAACGCGATCCCGTCCGCGCCTGGGCCGCCGAATCCCCTGGTGCGTCCTCGGTGGACGGCGGCGAGGCCCCGGGCTGAGCCGAGCCTGGATCTCAGGACGGGATGTCGACCCCGATCCCGAGGTTCTCGAGCGCCGACTGGATATCCGGTGCGGCGGGGTCGCGGGCCTCGCCCGGAAGCCATGAGTACAGGACGACCGTCGAGCCCACGATCCGGATGACGTGCACCGTGCCCAAGGGGGCCTGGACACGTCCGGGCCCGCTCGCGAGATACCCGGCCTGCTCGCGCGCCGCCGCGGCCGCCTCACCGGCGTCGGACAGTTCGTAGACGACCACGTACCCGCCGCCCGGGTCTTCCGGCAGCTGGACCTGGTAGACGGCCCGTGCCGCGTCCGCGAGCCGCTCGGCCTCGGCCGGTCGGAACGGTACCTGGGCGTCCGTGAGGATGAGGCTGCGCGCGCCCAGGACCCGGACCAGGTCGGCGCGCGTCAGGGCGACCGTCGGGCTGACGGTGAGATCCGGACCGGCCGGGACCGGCGGGAAGGTGGTGGCCGGACCGTCCGTCGTCGCACATCCGCCGAGCAGGATGGCCGCCACGACGCCGACGGCGAACGGGGACGCGCGACGGACCCGCGACGGCGTGGGGCCCCTCATCCCGGCGGCCACTCGAACGGGCGTCCCCCCATCAAGTGCAGATGAAGGTGATCGACCGACTGCCCGCCCCATCTGCCGACATTGGTCACGACCCGATACCCGTCGGCGGCGATGCCCTCTGTCCGGGCGATCTCGGCGGCGGCGGCGAACAGGCGACCCAGCAACGGCCCGTCAGCGTCCGTGAGCTCCACTGCGGAGGCGATGTGGCGGCGCGGCAGGAGCAGGATGTGGGTCGGCGCCCGGGGGGCGATGTCACGGATCGCGATGACCAGGTCGTCCTCGTGGACGCGCTCCGACGGGACCTCCCCGGCTACGACACGGCAGAACAGGCATTCGGACGCGGTATCGCTGCTCATCTCATCCTCCTCGACCTCACCAGATCGTGGGCTTCGCGCTCATCAGGAATCCGATGGTCCCTACCAGCCCCGCCATCAGGTACGAAACGTAGCGTTGCCTCCGGGCGCGATCCTTCCAGACGCTGTCGTCCGCGGACGCCTTGACACCGATCAGGCGCCGCAGGTTCGGTCGCTGGATGAAGAAGGCGATCGCGAGATTCACGAAGTAGATCCCGAGCGCGAACATGAGCCAGGGCTGCTGCAGCATCGCCGGACCCAGATACGAGACGAGGCCGATCCCGGTCAGCGCCAGACCCGCGCCGATGATCACCGTCCCATGCGACTGGGCCCACAACAACCCGCGCACGACCCCGCTCTCCGACTCGACCGTGGCGCGCCGCGTGCGGAGCGCGAACGGCAGCAGGATGGACGGCAGGAACAGGGTGATGGCGAGGGTGACGTGGACGAGCAGCAGGATCGGGAACAGGTTCGCGGGCATCGCGCTGGATTGTACGGTCAGACGGTCATCGGCCCGTTCAATGGCGTCGGTGGGCCTGCAGGCTCACCCAGTCGCCTTCGTGGGCCCGGCCGGCGATCTTCAGCCCGGCCGCCTCGAACGCCGCGCTCACGTCCGCTTCCCGGTCCACGAAGATACCGCTCGCCAGAAGCGTGCCGCCGGGCCGCAGCTCGTCGCCAAGCAGGGGCGCCAGGGGGACGAGGACGCCGGCGATGAGGTTTGCGAGTACGACGTCGAATGGCGGATCCCCCGAGGGCACGCTCCCGACCCGCGCCCGGACGCGGCGCGCGACATGATTTCGCCGAGCGTTGACGGCCGTCGATTCGATGGCGATCGGGTCGGTATCCACGCCGACCGCGCCGGCGGCACCGAGCGCGAGCGCCGCGATAGCGAGGATCCCTGAACCGCAGCCGACGTCGAGCACCCGGGCGCCCGCCAGCGCCCCGCGCTCGGCCAGGGACTCCAGCGAGGCGAGGCACAACCGGGTGGTCGGATGAAGACCGGTCCCGAAGGCCATGCCCGGATCCATGGCGATGACGACGTCGCCGGGAGCGCGGCGGTGGCGGCGCCAGGTCGGCCGGATGACGAGATGTCGGCCGACGCGAAGGACCGGGAAGTGCGCCTTCCAGGCCTCTGCCCAGTCCTCCTCGTGCACGAGCCGCGTTCGCAGCTCGCCGATGGGGCGCAGGCCGAACGTCTGCAGATGGCCCAGCGCCTCGGCCGCGTCCGCGGCAGCCGCCTCGCTCGCGACACGATCCCGCGCCGGCACGTAGCCGCGCACGACGGCCGGCCGTGCCGGGTCTACGCGGGCGCCGAGCCCCTCGTCCACGAGTTCGAACGCCGGCTCCACGGTCGTGCCGCCGGAGGCATAGCGGGCCAGGATCTCGGACACCGCCTCGACCGCTTCGAGGTCGGCCTCGACCGACAGCTCCAGCCAGGCATCCGCCCTGGTTTCCGGATCGCGGGCATCGCCCGCGCGCACGGGACGCGCCTCGGCCGGCCCCGGGGCCGCCATCAGAGTCCGAGCTTCTCGCGAAGGCCGGGCTGGCCGGCCTGCTCGCCGGCTTCCTTGGCGTAGGCCTCCAGCAATTCCCGCTGCTTCTTGGAGAGCTTGGTCGGGACCTGCACGTCGACGAGGACGTGGAGGTCTCCGCGCGCGCCCGACCTCCGGAGGTGCGGAACGCCCTTGCCACGGAGGCGGATCTCGGTCGCCGGCTGGGTGCCGGCCTTGATCTCGACCTCCTCATCACCGTCCACCGTCGGCACGCTGATCCGGGTGCCGAGCGCGGCCTGGGCGATGGAGACCTTGGCCTCGTAGTAGAGCTCCGTGCCGTCCCGCTGGAGGCTCGGGTGCGGTGCGACGTGGACGGCCACGTACAGACTGCCGGGTGGACCTCCGCGCGGCCCCAGCTCGCCCTCGTTCGTCAGGCGAATCTGATGACCCTCGTCGATCCCTGCGGGGATCGCGACCCTGAGCGCACGCTTGCGCTCCGTCCGGCCATCGCCCCGACAGGTCTCGCACGGTGATTCCACGACCTTGCCCTCGCCGCGACACCGCGGGCAGGCGCTCACGTTGACCATCTGGCCGAGCATCGTCTGGCGGACGCTGCGTACCTCGCCCCGACCCTGGCACTGGGGACACGTGACGGGCTCCGTCCCGACCTTCGCGCCGGTCCCCGAGCAGGTCTCACAGCGGTCTAGGACCCGGAACTCGATCTCCTTCTCCGTTCCGTTGACGGCCTCCTCGAACGTGATCCGAAGGTCATAGCGCAGGTCCGCCCCCGGCTGCGGGCGGCCTCGCCGTGCGGCGCTGCCGCCGGCGCTCCCGCCGAAGAAGGCGTCGAAGATGTCGCTGAACCCGCCGAACCCCTCGAATCCGGCGCCCGGGCCGCCGGTCGATCCGTCCACCCCGGCCCGTCCGAACATGTCGTAGCGCTGACGACGCTCCGGGTCGGACAGGACCTGGTATGCGTCGTTGATCTCCTTGAAGCGGTCGTGTGCCGCCGGGTCCGCACTCACGTCCGGGTGCCACTGCTGGGCCTGCTTGCGGAAGGCGCGCTTGATCTCGGCGTCGCTTGCGCCGCGCTCGACGCCCAGGATCTCGTACAGGTCGCGCTCGGTGGTAGCCATCGCGACGAAAGTCTACGAGAGGCGGGGCGGATCCGGAGCCGGAGCGACCCGAGCGGCCGCTATCCGTGCCCCTCGCCTCGCATCGGCGTCGGGTGACCCCGTTCCCCTCACGACGCAGCCAGCGCCGCAGCGCGCGCGATGACGGCATCGAACATCGGGACCGTGAGCCGCCCGGTGAAGGTGTTCTGCTGGGACGGATGGTAGGACCCGAGCAGCAGGTACGGCCCGATCGAGACCTCGGCCAGATGGCCGAAGCGCGGCTTGGGCCGGACCGGATGACCGGTGGCCGCGACTGCTCGCAGCGCGGCATCCCAGCCGAACTGACCCAGCGCGACGATCACCCGCGTCGATCGGAGCAGCCCGAGTTCGCGCTCGAGGAATGGCGCGCAGGCGTCACGTTCCTCGATCGTCGGCCGGTTCGCGGGTGGGGCGCAGCGCACGGCGGCCGCGATGTACGTGTCGTGGAGGGTCAGGCCGTCGTCCGCCCGGCGCGAGGACGGCCGATCCGCCAGGCGCGCCCGATGGAGCGCGGCCCACAGGAAGTCACCCGAGGCGTCGCCGGTGAACACCCGCCCGGTTCGATTCCCGCCGTGGGCGGCCGGGGCCAATCCGATGACGAGGATCCTGGCGTCCGGGTCGCCGAACCCGGGGAGTGGGCGGCCCCAGTACGGTTCGTCACGGAAGCGAGCGACCTTCTCGAATGCCACCCGTTCTCGCCAGGCGACCAGGCGCGGGCAATGCCGGCAGTCGACGATCTCCCGCGTGAGTGCCTCGAGGGCGGCGAGGTCGGTCACGTCAGCAGCAGCTTGTCGAGCCGGCGCGACACGACGGCCAGGCCGATGAAACCCATGACACTCAGGTAGGCCACGTGAACGAGCAGGATCGGGCTGATCGCCCCCACAGTCAGCGATCGGATCAGGTCCACGCCCTGGTAGAGCGGCGTCAGGCGGACGATGACCTGGAGCACCGGGGGGTACGTCTCGATCGGGAAGAAGGTCGCGGAGAACAGGAACAGCGGCAGGATCACGAGCTGGATGAGATCGAAGTCCTGCCACGTCTTCATGAACGACGTCGCCGCCATGCCGACCGCGCCGAACGCGAATCCGATGAGCAACGCCGACGGGACGACGAGGATGGCCCATGGCGAGACGACCAGACCGAAGACGAGCATGACCACGACGAAGCCGAGGGCGTACAAGCCGCCCCGGATGAGCGCCCAGGCAAGCTCTCCGACGGCGATGTCGCCGGGCGACAGCGGGGTCGACAGGATCGCCGTGAACGTCTTGTTGTAGTTGAGCTTGAAGAAGAAGTTGAACGTGCTCTCGTTGATCGCTCCGTTCATCGACGCGCTCGCCAGCAGCGCCGGGGCGACGAACAGCTGGTACGGGATCGGCTCTCCGTCCGGTCCCGGGATGGTGCCGATCAGGGCACCGAGCCCGAAGCCGATCGAGAGCAGGTAGAAGAGCGGCTCGAAGAACCCGGACAGGATGACCAGCCAGGTGTGGCGATAGACGTACACGTTGCGCTCGACCAGCCGCATCGACCGACGGCTGCCAGGGATGAGCAGTGGCGTGAGCCGGAGCGCCGTCATCCGCGGACCAGGCGCCGGCTGATGTTCCGGACGGCAAGGACGGTACCGACGCCGACGAAGGTCAGCAGGACGGCCAGGTGGACGAGCGCCAGGATCGGCTGCTCGGTGATCGTCCCCAGCGACAGGGCGCGGGTCAACGCCACGCCGTGATAGAGCGGCGTGAGCCAGGCGATCGGCTGGAGGAGCAGCGGCAGCTGGTCCACCGGATAGAACGTGCCGGAGAAGAGGAACAGCGGGGTTATCCCGAAGCGGAAGACGGCGTTGAACTTCTCGACCGTTCGCTGCGTCGCCGAAAAGGCCGCGATCGGCGCCGCGAAGGCGAGGCCGGTCAGGACGGCCGCCGGGATCGCCAAGCTGATCAGGGGCGAGGACGCGGCCCCGAACAGCACGATCATGATCGTGAAGACGGTGGTGATCAGCGTCAGGCGAACGGTGATCCACGCGAGGTTGCCGAGAGCGACGTCACGCCCGGAGATGGGTGTCGCGAACATGGCATGGAAGGTCCGGTTCCAGACAAGCCCGCCCATGATCGGGAAGGTCGCCTCGAAGGCGGCCGATTGCATCGCCGTCGCCGCGAGGAGCCCGGGGGCGAGGAAGACGAGGTAGGGCACCCCACCGAGCGCCTCGGACGTCCCGTCATCGACGTACGCGCCCAGACCGAGCCCCATCGCCGTCAGGAACAGGACAGGGAGCAGAAAGGAGCTGAACAGGCTCGCCCGGAAGGTTCGGCGGTACTGACGGAACCGGTGCTCGAAGACCCGGCCGAACGTCGTTCGCGGGTGGGCCAGAGAGGCCATCAGTCGGCGAGGGACCGGCCGGTCAGCCGCAGGAAGACGTCTTCGAGCGAGGACCGCCGCACGAGGACCGCCTCTGGCTGGAGACCACGCTGGTGGACCGCCGCCGCCGCCGCCTCGCCGTCGTCCGCGTACAGGAGGATCCGATCGGGCAGGTGCTCGATCCGCTCGGCGAGGCCCTCGAGCCGCCCGTCAAGGGTCTCGCCGATCCCCGGGGCGAACCTGAGCTCGGTCACCTCCCGAGTCGAGTACCGCTCGATCAGGCTGCGGGGGCTGCCCTCGGCCACGATCTTCGCCTTGTCCATCACCACGAGCCGGTCGCACAACTGCTCCGCCTCGTCCATGTAGTGGGTCGTCAGGACGAGTGTGACACCCCGTTGCTTGAGTCGATACAGCCGATCCCAGAGGAGATGGCGGGCCTGCGGGTCCAGGCCGGTCGTCGGCTCGTCGAGCAGCATCAACTCGGGCTCATTGATGAGCGAGCGTGCGATCGTGAGCCGCCGCTTCATCCCCCCCGACATGTGCTCGACTTGATCGCCGGATCGCTCCGCCAGCTGCGCGAAGTCGAGCAGCTCGTCGGCACGGCGCCCGCACTCGGCGCGGGACAGGCCGAAGTAGCGTCCGTAGATCACCAGGTTCTCGCGGACGGTCAGCTCGTTGTCGAGCGTGTCCTGCTGGGGGACCACGCCGAGGCGCGCCCGGATCTGCGGCCCGTGTGACGCGGGATCATGACCGAGGACCCGGAGCGTGCCGCTGGTGACCGGCGACACGCAGCCGATCATTCGCATCGCGGACGTCTTCCCGGCACCGTTCGGACCGAGGAAGCCGAACGACTCGCCCGGCGCGACGTCGAAGTCGATGGCATCGACCGCCGTGAACGAGCCGAACCGCTTGGTCAGGCCTCGGGCATGGATGAGCGGCGATGGATCGGTTGCGTCAGGCAGGTGCGGCATCGGTCCGGCATGGTACCGCCTGTCGTCATGGGCCGGGTCGGGAGCCGCCGTCGCGTCATGAGCCGGGTCGGGAGCCGCCGTCGCAAAGGCCCGAAGACCTCCGCGGAAGCCATGCCCGCCCTCACGCCGTGCCGACGCGGGTTATGCCTGCCCACGGGCAGCCCAGGCGCGGGCCGGTATCACGAACGGACCATCGCCGAGGACCGTACGGCAGCGATCACGCAGAGCGGCACGATGACCTGGATCCAGACTCTGGACGTACGCGCCGGCGGGCCCGACGCCGTGTGTGAACGGCCCCCACCACTCTTCGAAGGTCGGATGCTCGAGGTCTGCCACGAGACTGGTTTCGATGACCGAGGCCAGGCCGGCGGCCTCGAACAGTTGGGAGAGGTGGCCGCCGCGGGCCCCCGGCAGGTTCGATTCGTCCACGACCCCCGGGTGGACCTCGCGAGCCACGGACCAGAACGTCCCCAACGGTCCGAAGCCCCCGGCGTGATCCCAGACGGAGGCGGCGATCGCACCGCCAATGCGCGTCACCCGGGCCATCTCGCGCAGGCCGGCCACTGGGTCGGGCATGAAATGGACCACGAGCTGGGCCACCGCGGCATCGAACGACGCGCTCTCGAATGGCAGGGCCTCGGCCGACGCGCGCCTGATGTCGACACCGGGCATCCGCGACCGCGCCGCCTCGACGAACGACCCGGACGGGTCGACGGCGGCCACCGAGGCGGGGCCAAGGCGTCCGACCAGTTCAACGGTCAGCGTCCCCGGGCCGCATCCGACATCGAGGACCCGCTGGTCCGCGGCCACGCCGGCGAACTCGACGAACTGCGCGGAGAGCCGCCGGGCGTAGCGACCCATGAACGCGTCGTAGGCAGCCGCGGCGACGTCGAAACCCATCGCAGTACGGTACCCCCGCCCGTACCTCGGCGTCAGGCGACGAGGCGCGGCGCGCGGCGTGTCGCCCCGTCGACGAGAAGCCGTCCGTCGGCCCGGATCAGCTGCCGATCCGCTCCAGGCGCTCATCGCTGCCCATCAGGATGAGTTCGTCGCCCGCGGCGATGACCGTGTCGCGATGAGGGTTGAAGGTGACGTCCGAACCTCGTCGAAGCGCGATCGGGCTGACCTGGAGCCGGCCCGGCAGGTCGAGGTCCCGGAGCGACCGTCCGACGAACGAGGCGGGCGGCGCGACCTTGACGATGCCGAAGCGCGGGGCGACGTCGAGGTAGTCGATGACGTCGGGGATCGCCAGCGAGTGCGCGGCACGTATCCCCATCTCGCGCTCCGGGTAGACGACGCGATCGGCTCCGACCCGATCCAGGATGGCGCCGTGGAGGGCCGTCGCAGCCTTGGCGATGACGTGACCGACGCCCAGGTTCTTGAGCGCCATGGTGGCGAAGATGCTGGCCTCGGTCGACCCGCTGATGGCCACGATCGCGTAGTCGAATTCGCCGGCGCCGACCGATCGCAGAGCCGTCTCGTCCGAGGCGTCCAGCTGGACGGCATGGGTCACCTCCGGAGCGATGTCGTTGACCGCCGCCTCGCTCAGATCCACGGCGAGAACCTCGTGGCCCAGGTGCTCCAGCTCGCGTGCGGCGGCCGTGCCGAACCGGCCGAGGCCGATGACCAGGATGGACGACTTCATGGCAACTCCTTGACGAGCGGGACGCTCAACCGATGCGCATTGTCTCGACGGCGGGCCGCGACCGGACCGGTCGCGCACGGGCCGTCATGGCCAGGACCAGGGTGAGCGGGCCCAGCCGGCCGATGAACATCGCGACGATGGCGATCAGGCGGGCCGGATCGGGCAATTCGCGGGTGATGCCGGTCGACGCCCCGACGGTGCCGAACGCGGAGATCGATTCGAACAGGACCTGGACGAACGTCGCGCCCGGTGTGGTCAGCTCCAGCAGGAGCGCCACACTGAAGGCGATCGCGATCGACAACAGGGCCACGGACAGGGCGCGGTAGATCAGGGCGTGCGGGATGCGGCGACCGAAGGCCATGGCCGACGGGACACCCCGCGCACTGGATACGATCGCCACCAGCAGGATGCTGAAGGTGTTGACCTTGATGCCCCCCGCCGTCGAGCCCGACGCTCCCCCGATGAACATCAGGGCCATGACAACGAACAGCGACGCGACGGTCAGGCCCGCGGTGTCCAGAGCGCTGAAACCG
>Ga0224505_10002105_pt1 | contig 11919 bp, 9 predicted proteins | sample SF_Jan12_sed_USG_FD_169102 | JGI IMG/M metagenome (GOLD analysis project Ga0224505, IMG submission 169102) | Sediment microbial communities from San Francisco Bay, California, United States - SF_Jan12_sed_USGS_4_1 | ecosystem: Environmental > Aquatic > Marine > Sediment | place: USA: California...
CCTGGCCGGCTGTTTCCCGGAGAGACACCGGGCGGAGCAGCTGAAAAACGACTGAAGGTTCTGACTGCTTACAACGATGGCTTCAGGATAGCGGAGGTAGATCTTGAGATGCGGGGCCCGGGTGACTATTTCGGTACACGACAGAGCGGAGTGCCCCTGTTCAGGGTGGCCGATCTCCTGGATGACCGTGAGTTACTTGAATTCGCGCGCGACGATGCATTCAATCTCATCGCGAACGATCCACAGCTCAAACATGCGGACCACAGAATACTCGCGGAACAGCTGGAACGATCGCTGACGCACTCGACCGCCGCCGTCACAACAGCGTGACGATCGACGTCGAAGCGATCGCGGCATCGAGATCGCGCGGGAGCGATACGATCATCACGCGAGTGATGCGAAAATTGATTTTTTTCTTGACATCAAGAACAAAAAGTTTATATTACCAGCGAAGTTAAGAGGATGTCAAACTTTCAGGAGAGTTTCTGGTTCCCCCATTGCGAAAGCTTCCTCAATCCCGGGTACGAGTAGCTCTCATCTACAACGTCAAGGAGGAGGCGAAGCAAGAACAGACCGAACCTGTCCGTTCTTCTCTCTCACTCAACCCATCTATCCCTCCGGTCAACACGGTTAACCCAGAAGTATCTCCTGATGGATCGATCACGTTTCCGCGCACGAACGATCTCTACGCGGAATGGGACACGATGGAGACTATCAACGCGATCAGGGATGCGATCGCCGAAGTCCATGATGTGGTGATGGTCGAGGCCGACCGGTCAGCCTACCAGAAACTTGCTGAAAACAGCCCGGATTTCGCATTTAATGTCTCTGAGGGCCTCCACGGTGTTTCGCGTGAAGCGCAAATCCCCGGAATGCTGGAAATGCTCCAGATTCCATATCTCGGCTCCAATCCCCTCACTCTGGCTACATGTCTCGACAAGGCAAGAACGAAAGAAGTCCTGACCTATCACAGAGTCCCGACTCCCGCGTTTTCCGTGGCCCATCGCCGCGAAGATGTCGACGACCTGAGAGTGAGGTTCCCTTCAATCGTCAAGCCGCTTCACGAGGGTTCGAGCAAGGGGATCTACAACTCCTGTGTCGTCCGGAGCCCGGAAGAGCTTATCCGTGAGGTTGTCACTGTGCTGGACACCTATCACCAGCCGGCGCTGATCGAAGAGTTTCTCCCGGGGCGCGAGTTTACCGTCGCCGTTATGGGGAATGGCCGGGAGGCATACTGCCTGCCGATTGTTGAGATCAACTATGACGTGTTCCCCGTCGGTGTCAACCCTGTCTATTCCTATGAGGCGAAATGGGTCTGGGACACTCCGGGAAACCCTCTGGAGATTTTCAGATGTCCCGCCGAGATTGATCAGGACCTCCAGTCCCGCGTCGAGCGGATCGTTCTCGACTCCTACAGGATCCTCGGGTGCCGGGACTGGTCACGCATCGATGTCAGGCTGGATCGAAACGGCATCCCGAATATTATAGAGGTGAATCCGCTTCCCGGGGTTCTCCCAAAGGTGGAAGATAATTCCTGTTTTCCAAAAGCGGCACGCGCTGTTGGTCTGTCTTACAACGCGCTGATTCAAACAGTTCTCAATATAGCACTGGCGCGGACCGGCATCCTCGTCCCGGTAGCAGAGAAACCTGCCGCGGTGACCGCGTAGGGTCAGCCGCAGGGTACTGAGCACGGCAAAGGAGAATCAGATGGCCAGAAAGACCCGCATCGCCATACTCTTCAACGAACCGGTTACGGGAATCGAAGAGGAGCGGAAGGTCGTTACCGAGACAGGAAAACTCCAGGTAGCGGAGCCGAAAGGGGGGAAGGGTGGCAGCGGCTCCAATGGCAGCTCGGATGTCGTGGATGTATCGGAGTTCGGCGTTCTGGAGGAAATGGAGGATATCCGCGGGGCCCTGAATGCGATGGGCTACAAAGCCACATCCCTGAATGTCGACTCGGACATCTTCCGCCTGATCGATTTCCTGAAAGATGAGAAGCCGGATTTGATTTTCAACCTGGTCGAGTGTGTGGAAAACGAAGCGGTTCAGGAGATGAATGTTGCGGGTATCTACGAATTGCTCAAGATCCCGTACACCGGTGCCGGCCCGCTGACCCTTGGGCTTGCATTGAACAAGCATCGGGTGAAGGAAATTCTCTCCTACCATGGCATCCGAACCCCGCGTCACCAGTTGTTCGAAATGCGGGACAGGATCGAGCTGGATCCCAAGATCTCATATCCCGTGATCGTGAAACCTGCCCGTGAGGATGCAAGTGTTGGCATTACGAACGATTCCGTGGTCGCCGATGCGGCAGAGTTGAAGAAGCAGGTCCGCCTGATTCACAGTGAGTTCGAACAGCCGGCCCTGGTCGAACAGTACATCCTCGGTCGTGAAGTCAATGTGGCCGTTATGGGGAACAAGCGCCCGGTGGTCCTGCCGATCTCCGAGATCGATTTCTCCGGCCTCACAGATGACATGCACAAGATCGTGAGCTATGATGCGAAATGGGTTGAAGGGACGGTCGCGTTTTCAGGAACCCAGGGAATCTGCCCTGCCAAACTCTCACCTGAAGATGAGGCCCAGATCAAGGATATTGCCCTTCGTTGTTACCAGATCATGGGCTGCCGTGACTATGCCCGGGTCGACATGCGGCTGACGAGAAACCGGACCCCGTATGTGCTGGAGGTGAATCCGAATCCTGATATCTCGGACGATGCCGGGTTTGCCCGATCGGCCCGGGAATATGGTCTCTCGTTTCATCAGGTTGTCGGGAAGATTGTCGAATATGCCCTTGCCCGCTACCAATGAGCTCCGGTACCATGATGGAACCACCGGTGGTTTCCGAAGCGTCAGGCGTGATCCGTCCTCTTGCGGCGTCCGATCGTCAGCCGATTCTGGACCTCCTCAGGGGAACAGGCGTGTTCTCCTCCGACGAGATCGACATTGCACTGGAACTGATCGATATCGTCCTCACCAATCCGGATCAAAAGGACTATATCATCTACTCGCATGAAGAGAGTGGCGTGGTGGATGGATACTATTGTATAGGACCGACACCGGCGACGGACGGGACATTTGACCTCTACTGGATAGCAGTGGGGGTGTCCGCGCAGGGAAAAGGGGTTGGCCGGCAGCTGAACCGCCATGCCGAACAGCAGATTGTCGAACGCGACGGGAAGCTGATTATTGTTGAGACTTCATCACGCGAGGCATACGAGGGCACCCGTCGCTTCTACGCGAAGCAACAGTATCAGGAACTCGCGCGAATCCGGGATTATTACAAAACAGGAGATGATCTTGTGGTATACGGGAAGTATGTAAATCAGACCAGCAAAGGAGGTTAACGACCCGCCTATGGAACTCTGGCAAGAGATGCTGAGGCAGAGTGTGGATAGTGGGAAGGACCTCGTGGAGCGATTCAGCTTCGATCCGGAAATGGCTGAACGGTTGAACAAGCTCTTTCACATCCGGATCAATCCTTATTATCTGAGTCTGATCCGCTACCCCGGGGATCCGATCTGGCTCCAGTGCATTCCGGATTCTCAGGAACTGGAAGAGGACGACCTGCCGGAAGACCCGCTTGCGGAAGATGCGCACAGTCCTGTTCCGAGCATCGTCCACAGGTATCCGGACAGAGTACTGTTTCTTACGACAAGTCAGTGCTCGATGTATTGCAGGTTCTGCACGCGCAAGCGGAAGGTTGGGGATTCCACAAAGATCAACATGCGGTATATTCAGGACGGGATTGACTACATAGCGGCCCACCCGGAGATACGGGATATCATCCTGTCCGGCGGCGATCCCCTGATGCTGACCGACTACATGCTGGAAAAGATCCTGAAAGGCCTTCGGGAGATTCCGCACGTTGAAATCATCCGGCTGGGGACCAAGATGCCGTGCGTGCTTCCCCAGAGGGTCACGCCAAAACTGTGCAAGATGCTCAAGAAATACCATCCGATCTACGTGAATACCCATTTCAATCATCCCTGGGAATGTACGCCGGAAGCAAAAAGCTCCTGCGGCATGTTGGCAGACGCCGGTGTTCCGGTTGGGAATCAGGCAGTGCTGATGAAAGGGGTGAACGACGATCCGGATATCATGCTGGAGTTAATGCGGAAACTCCTCACCATGCGTGTTCGCCCCTACTATCTGTATCAGGCGGATATCACCAAGGGGGCGAATCACTTCAGGACCCCTGTGTCCGTCGGCCTCGATATTATGGACAAGCTCAGAGGACACACGTCGGGACTGGCAATCCCGCACTTCGTGATCGATGCTCCGGGCGGCGGCGGGAAGATTCCGCTTCTGCCGCAGTATGTCCTCGGAAAGAACGGGAACCAGGTGATCCTCCGGAATTACAAGTATGATATCTACACCTATCCGGATGTGGAATCGGAGCCCGGTGAAGCGACCCGTGAGCCGGAGCCGAAAGTGACCCGGAAGAAGAAGACCCGGAAGAAGAAACAGTACAAGCCTGACAAAGAACAGGTCTGAATGACTGCAGAACCCGCCGGCTCCCGGCGGGTTCTGTTTTTCAGGGATCTATCCAGCCCGGTTGCCTCTCGTCACCCTTTTGTGTAGATTCGCAAAGGAGTATCCTGCCATGCGAATCCCCGATTCCGCCATTGATGATGTCCGCCTCGCGTCCGATATCGTAGAGGTTATTTCCCCGACTGTCCGTCTCAAGAAGCGGGGGAAGAACTACCTCGGCCTCTGCCCGTTTCACACGGAAAAGACCCCCTCGTTCACGGTCAGTGCGGAAAAGCAGATGTTCCACTGCTTCGGTTGCGGGACAGGGGGAAATGTGTTCACGTTCCTGATGCGGATCGACAAGGTGCCGTTTCCGGAGGCGGTGCGCACCCTCGCAGAACGGGCCGGGATCACACTCCCTCAGACCGGAGGCCCGGATACGGAGTCGGTCCATGAACCGCTCTACACCGCGTGCCGGCGTGCCGGGATGTACTTCTACGACAATCTGTTCCGCTCTCCCGAAGGTGACCTCGCCCTCCGGTATTTTCATAAACGGGGGTTTTCCGACGAAACGATCAGAACGTTCGGTCTCGGTTGCTCTCTCAATTCCTGGGACGGACTTCTCAGGTTCGGCCGGGAGGAGGGGATCGAGCCAGCCACACTGGAAAAAGCAGGCCTGGTCGTCCGCCGTGATGATGGGAGCGGGTTCTATGATCGGTTCCGGGGACGGGCCATGTTTCCGATTCTTTCCGCGGCCGGGAAGACAATCGGATTCGGCGCACGGAAGCTTCGGGATGACGATCCCCTTGCCAAATATATCAACTCTCCTGAAACACCGGTCTATGACAAGAGCAGGGTCCTGTACGGCCTCTCACAAACCAAAGATGAAATCCGCTCCGCGGAATCCGCTCTCCTTGTTGAGGGATATGCCGACCTGCTGTCGCTCTATCAGGCGGGTATCCGGAACGTCGTCGCCTCCAGCGGCACAGCGCTGACGGATCAGCAGATCCGGCTCATCGGCCGGTACTCACGTAATATCGTTCTGGTCTATGATGCAGACTCCGCAGGGTCGAAGGCAATGATGAAAGGGGTCGACCTGATTGTGGCGCAGGGGTTCGAGGTCCGTGTCGTGAGCCTCCCGCAGGGTGAAGATCCCGACTCGTTCGTCCGGAACAACGGGGCGGATGATTTCCGCGCCCTGGCAGACAAGGCGATGAATTTTCTCGACTTTAAGGTCGAACAGTTCCGGGCAGCCGGATTGTTGGCGTCACCCGAAGGCCAGACACGTGCCGTGCGGTCGATTGTGCGGACGATCGCCACCATGAAGGATGAGCTGAAACGCAATCTGTACATCAAGCACCTGTCTGAAACGTACGGGATTTATGAAAGTGTGCTGTTCCGCGAGCTCGAAAAGCAGGAGGGAAAAGCGGCAGCGGAGTCGAAATGGAGGCCGGAGAAAGCTTCAGAGGCTGAGGAGCCGGTGTCGAAAACGACGGTCGCTTCGATGCCGCCGGTCGACAGGGACCTGCTCAAAGTGATGATCGAAAACGGACCGCGTATCATCGAATTGGTTGCAACTGAAACGAGCAACGGGGATTTCTCAACCGGAGTCGGCTCACGGGTCTTCAGCTTCCTCCTTGAGCGGGCCCGTATGGAAGAACCATGGGATCCGGCCGGAATGGTGGACGATATCCGTGATGACGAGGTAAGGAACATTGTGACCGAGCTCCTTTTTAACAAGTATGAGATCAGCAAGGGGTGGGAGGCGCGCGATTCTGCCCCGGAGGAAGTTGATCCTGAACTGATCGTCACAGGGTGTCTCGAGCTGAGGCAAAGAGAACGGCTTGAGCGCGAAATTGCCGACAATCAGAAGAGCCTTCGCGCCGCATCCGCAAGGGGAGAAGACCTGAAACCGTACCTCCTGCGGCACCGGGAACTTCTGAACCGGAAACATCGCACAGCCGGGGCGCCAGCCGGTCAGCAGTGAGCTGGGTCCTCGGCCTTGTCAGCGACAACCTTACCACGGCCCTCCGAAAGAAGGTTTCCTCTGTTCATAGTTCTCCCCTTCACACCTATTCTGATTCACACACGCATCTGATAGCAGGCGGCCTGCCTTCAACGCTCCTGTTCGATGGTACAGCCGGTCCCTGTCCCCTGGTGGTCCTCGGGTGTGGAATCCGCTCTCGAGCCGGGTGCGCGTCAGGAATGGACGCTCATCACTGGCGCGCCATCATTGCCGGGCGCGAGTCTGATGTTCGGGATATTGATGGCCACTTTCTGGTGATTTCTCCCCGGGGGAGGGAAGTGTACTGCTGGTCCGATTCCCTCGGTCTGCGCCGTCTCTACTCCATTCGACGGGATGAAGGAACATTCTTTTCGAGCAGAATCGATCTCCTCGCGAAGCTCGCCGGAGGTCTTTCTCTCTCTCCCCGGAAATTTGGCGGCCATTGGCTCACGTTCAATCAAATGTCATTTGAAGGGTTCCACGAGGGAGTGATCCGGACAGGTCCCGGTTCGACCATGATCCTCAGCGCCGACAATGTCCGGGTGAACCACAGGCTCTTTTCTCCGGGGAACATTTCGGTGGAGCCGGATGTCTTCACAGATCTGTTGAAACAATATCTCGCTTTCGAGCCGGCGGGTGGGAAAAAGATGGCCTTTGGCCTTTCCGGGGGGCTCGATTCCCGTCTGCTCCTGAGCCTCCTCCTTCCACAGAAAGAGCGATTCTACCTTTATAGCCTCGGGAACGAAGCCGAACCGGACTGTACTGTTGCCCGTTCGATTGCCAACGATCTGTCACTGGAACAGGTTATGCTTGGGGAAGAGGTGCCTTCCGCTGATATCTGTCTCGATCGTCTGAGAAGATATGCCGCGAGAACGTACGCGTTTTCTCCTGCATCGTCATTTCATAAACTCGGGGTTTTTGGCAGACTTCATGAACGTGGATCGTATGTCGTTGACGGAGGGATGGGGGAAATTGTCCGCCGGCAATTTCTGAATCGGCTCCGGGTCCGGGGCCGGCGGTATCTTGAAAATGCGCGTCCGTCGGAGATCTTCCGGCATATGCAGGTTCCGGTCCCTGACATCTTCAAACAGGAGGTCATCCGGGAGATGCGGGCGGGAGCCCTTGAGGATATCGGGACGGCGATGCAACGGCTTCCCCCCGGGTGCAGCCACGATGACATTCTTGACACGCTGATCGTCCGGTACCGCTATCCCAACTACGCGGGGATCGAGCAGAGCCGGATGGATGAGGAGGTCCTCAGCCTGACGCCATTCTGCCAGGCTTCTGTCGTGAACTCGGCATTCGGACTTTCCGCGTCGCACAAGCGAGGCGCGAGGCTGTTTCGGAGGTTGATCCGATCCGGGAGCCCTCAGCTGGCATCGTATCCTCTTGTGAAGGGAGGCAGCCGGTATCCCTTCAGCCTTTCCCCGATCTCTTCATGGGTCTGGACCGGTGTTCAGAAGAGAATCGGGAGATCATATGAGGATCCCACCCGTGATATCGTTTTGAAGAAACTCGGCCCCTATGTCAGGGATCAGGTCCGGGCCGGCGCTGTTCGTTCGTATGAACTGTATGACTACCCGTCAATACTGCAGTGCGTTGACTCATACTATGAAGGCGATGAAACGAAGGGGAGCTTTGTTGACCGATGGCTCTCATTTGAGATCTGGCGCCAAATGACGGGAGGTTCCGGCGATTGACCGTTTGCAATTGAAACGTCCTTGGCCTATATTTTTCTTGTTTTCTTATCACATGGGATCGCCAACTGTTCTCCAACCGGAAAAAGAGCCCAGATGAAAGGCCGAAAAGAATTCTGATCGTTCGGACCGACCGGCTGGGAGATGTGGTGCTTACACTTCCCATTCTTCCGCTCCTCCGCTCCTGCTTTCCCGATGCACACATTGCCATGCTGCTGAAGCGCTATACCGGCGATATTGTAGAGGGGAATCCCTATCTTAACGAGTTGCTCTGGTATGATGATGAGAACGGACCCGTTCCCCTTTCCCGAATGCGGAGAGAAATCAGTGCCCGGAAGTTTGATGCAGCTGTCGTCGTGTACCCCCGTTTCAGGCTTGCGTGGCTGATCGCGCGATCCGGTATTCCGCTCAGAATCGGGACCGGCTACCGGTACTACTCCCTGTTGTTCAACAAAAGGGTGTACGAACACAGGAGACTGGGAGAAAAACATGAACTCGAATATAACATGACGCTGCTCCAACAGCTCGGCTGTGGTCTGTCCGGCGGCCCGGAGTTCGTCATCGACATTCCGGCGGAAGCACGGCGAAAAGCCAAAGACCTGATCAAAAAATCAGGTGACCGACCGGTCGTCATCATTCATCCCGGTTCTGGCGGCTCTGCCCGTGAATGGCCGGCATCAAAGTTTGGAGAGCTTGCAAAGCGGATGGTCAACGAAGACAATGTTAGCCTGATGGTAACAGGGGCAGGGAGTGATGCGGCGGCCGTCAACGCGGTGGTTGAGGCATCGGGTGGAAGAGCGATCTCGCTCCTCGGCAAGCTCACCGTCAAGGAGCTTGCGGCGTTGCTGGAGGCTTCGTCGCTGTTCGTCGGCAATTCCACCGGTCCGATCCATATTGCCGCGGCAATGGGAACGCCGGTTGTCGGCCTGTACCCTCAGCACACGGCAATGAGTGTCCGTCGATGGGGACCCTGGACTCCCGACAAGCAGCTTTTTGTTCCCTTGAAGCCGGTCGATTGCCGCGAATGCGAAGGCCTGCCCGGCTCACCATGTGCCTGTATGGAGAGTATTGCGGTTGAACCAGTCCTCTCAGGCGCCCGGGAGCTGCTCAGACTCCGCAGAACCAGGAAGCCGGACGCACGGGAGACCGGAGCAATGACCGCATGAGGGGCATGCTGACGATCGGGTTGCTGGTAAGCATAGGGCTGGTATTCGCCTTCACACTCCCGCCTGAACACCGGATGACGGTCTCTGAACACGGCGTACCACCTGATACGACGGAGAGTCAGGAAAAACAGGACTCGGTTGCCCCGTTTGTCTTTCGAAAGATCAGGAATCATGCATTCGGTGTGGGTGAGCGCCTCGTGTTCGATGTGAACTACGGGCTGATCACAGCCGGTGAGGCGATCATGCATGTGGCGGCCTATGATACGCTGTACAACCGTCCGTGCTATCGGGTGGAATTCCGGGTGAATTCCGCTCCGAGTTTTTCCTGGATCTACAAGGTGGAGGACCGGTACCTGACCTTCATCGATACCGAGACCCTCGCTCCGTGGAGGTTCGAGCAGCACATCCGTGAGGGGTCATACAGGCGGGACTTTGTCGCCGATTTCGACCAGGTGAACAATCGTGCCATCACCGCCGACAGTGTCTATTCGGTCCCTGCGTACGTGCACGACATTATGTCGGCGTTCTATTTTTCCAGAACACTGGACTTTTCAGACTCAAAGCCCGGCGACGATGTCCTTCTCCACAACTTCTACAAAGACACAAGCCACGAACTGGTTGTCCGCTTTCTGGGGCGGCAGGAACTTGAAGTCGAAGCGGGGACCTTTCGGACGATTGTCGTCGAACCTCTTGTTCGGGAGGGTGGTCTCTTCAAGAGTGAAGGGAGGCTGGTTGTGTGGTTGACGGACGATGAACGGAAAATGCCGGTACGTGTCAATTCCAAAGTGGTGATTGGTTCCATCGATTCAGAACTTCGAGAGTATTCGGGCCTGATCGGCCCGCTACCGTCACGCATACGATAGAGGTCTGCCTATGACACGATATAAGCGTGCCGATCTTTCAGGCATCAAGACGATCTCCATCCGTTCCCGGAAGAGCAATGTCACCCCGGAACAGTTCGCACGGCCGTTCGACGGACGCACAGGCTCCTTCGCCGAATTCGCCGGATCACTTCCCGATGTGCTCGTCGCGAAGGACCTGAAGGCGCTTGTCCGGGATATTCTGGAGTCGAGAAAGGACGGGAAACCGGTGATTCTGATGATGGGAGCACATGTCATCAAGGTCGGCCTTTCTCCGGTTCTGATCGATCTGGTCAAGCGCAATATCGTAACGACGGTTGCCATGAACAGCGCTTCAGCCATCCATGATGTGGAGACGGCGATGTGGGGGAAGACATCGGAAGATGTTGCGGCGAATCTGGGAGACGGCCGTTTCGGCATGGTTCGTGAAACAGGAGAATTCATCAACCATGCACTGACGGAGGCTCATCGTGAATCCGATCTCGGATACGGTGAAGCTCTGGCGCGGAAACTGATGGAGGCGAGCCCGCGATTCCTCGAACACAGCATTCTTGCCGTCTGTTACTCACTCGGCATTCCCGTCACAGTCCATGCCGCGATCGGAACCGATATCATACACCAGCAGCCCACGATGGACGGGGCCGCAACCGGCGAGCTTTCCTTCCGGGATTTCCGCACACTCAGTGAATGCTGCATGGGCCTGAGCAAAGGCGGGGTGGTCCTGAATGTCGGGTCCGCCGTGATCATGCCGGAGGTGTTCCTCAAGGCACTGACGGTTGCAAGAAACCTCGGACGGAAGGGAGGCCGATTTACCACGGCCGTCTTCGATATGAATGTCCATTACCGTCCCTCGATGAACGTCCAGCAGCGGCCGACCGCAGGAGGCGGCAAGGGTTACTATTTCACCGGGCATCACGAGATCATGATTCCGCTTCTGGCGGCGATGATTCAAACCGGCATGTCAACACCGAAGAAAGGAACGCGGTAATGGCTGTTCCAATCGAGCCGGTGAAACAGGGCGTCCTCGCAAGGATGCCTGCGATTCCGTTTGCCGCTCTTAGTCTTCTGATCATATTTTTTCTGTACCAGGCGGTCGGCGGAGCAGTCACCTTCCTCGTCATGGGCGGAATGGCCAACGAGGAGAATGTTGCGACGGCGCGGTGGCTCACCCTTGGAGGTCAGCTTCTCTTTATCCTGATTCCAACGTTTCTGCTGGCAAGGGGGAGAGGGGTCGGAAACCGCGTTTTCCCGGTGCGGAATGTACGCCTGTCGGAAATTCTCGTTACTCTGGTTGGCATTCTGGCTCTCCAGCAGGTGCTTCAATCATACATGCTGCTGCAGGATCAGATTCCTCTTCCCGATTCGATCCGCGATTTCGTCGATCCGTTCAAGCAGATGATCGAGGAAACATACCGGGTGCTGGTCACGGCTCATTCCGGACCGGAGTTTCTTGGTGTCGTTCTCGTCGTTGCCGTGATTCCGGCGCTCGCCGAGGAGCTTCTGTTCCGCGGACTGATTCAGGAGACTCTGGCGACTTCCGTGGGCGGACTGAAGGCAGCGGTTCTGACCGGCCTCGTCTTTGCCGCGTATCATCTGAGCCCGTTCACATTTGTCCCTCTGGCTGTTCTTGGCATTTATTTCGGTTATCTTGTTTACCGCAGCAGGGGCCTGACCCTCGCTATCGTCGCTCATTTTGCAAACAACTTCCTTGCCTGTCTCGC
>Ga0224505_10002109_pt1 | contig 11906 bp, 4 predicted proteins | sample SF_Jan12_sed_USG_FD_169102 | JGI IMG/M metagenome (GOLD analysis project Ga0224505, IMG submission 169102) | Sediment microbial communities from San Francisco Bay, California, United States - SF_Jan12_sed_USGS_4_1 | ecosystem: Environmental > Aquatic > Marine > Sediment | place: USA: California...
GGTGAAGCTCAGCCCGGCCGTATCGCCGAGGAAGGCGCCGTCGGAGTACACCTTGTAGCGGTCCACCGGTAGTTGGCTCTCGGGCCGGTCCCAGCTGAGGCGGACGGTCTCGTCGGCGCTGAAGCCGCTCAACGAGGCCGGCGCGGGCACCGGCCGGCAGAACTTGCCGAACCCGCCCCGCCAGTCGCCCGACTCGGTGCGGTTGACGTACCCGCCGACGAACAGGCAGCCGTTGGCGTCGACGTGCAGCGCCCAGATGCCGTGGTAGTCCTCGGCGAGACCCGGGATGAACGGGCTGGCCACCCGGCCGGTCGAGGCGTCGTAGCCGATCGCGGCGCGCTGCTCGCTGCGGCTGTCGCTGAACGAGTCGTAGTGGTTGATCGTGTCCCACACCACGTTGGCGGGGTCGCGTTGCTCACTGGGCCGGAAGCAGTGACAGCCGGCCAGGACGGTGTCGCCGAACACCTCGATCACCTGGTAATCGCCCCCGCCGATGAAGGGGCAGGGCGACTGGATGAAGTCCTCGCAGCTGCCGCCCATCACGCTGAAGCCGACACGCTGGTTGGTCTCGCCGTCGAGCACCTGGAGCAGGTGTTGTGCGCCGCCCACCCAGATCTTGTCCCCGGCGAAGGCCACGGCGACGGTGTCGATCTGGCCGCGGGTGTTGAACTCGAGCTGGGGAAGGCCCGTGACCGAGGCGCCGGTCGCCTGGGTGACGGTGGCGAACCGGTTGGTGTCGGGGCTCGCGTTCGCCGAGGTGAAGAAGCCGACCGCGTGGACGCGGCCGCGTCCGTGGTCGATCGCGAGGTCCCAGACGCTTCCGGCGAACTGGGGGAGCCAGGCGGGGTCGAGCAGGCCGCTGTCGGCCCGGATCCTCACCGCGTTCCACACGAAGTTCGAGGCGCCGGCGCGCACGAAGTAGCTGAAGTCGCCCGCGACGTAGACATCGGTCCCGTCGACGACCAGCTCGCGCACGATGCCCCGCTCGCCGGGTTCGAAGGCGGCCACCTCGGTGGAGAACCCTGCGACGGTGGCTCCGGTCTGGGGGTCGACCATGACCAGTCCCGCACGGGCCGCGCCGTTGACGGTGTCGAACTCGCCCCCGACGAGGAGGTTCCCGCTCGGGCTGACGGCCAGCGCGTAGACGGTGCGGTTCAGGTGGGGAGCGAACTCGGGAATCCACTCGCCGCTGTCGCGGTCGAACGCGGCCAGGTACGCCTGGGGAAACACGACGCTGGCCGGGTCGAAGCCGTACTCCTGCACGCCCGTGAACGTGCCGGCCACGTAGATGCGGTCGCCGATCTCGGCGAAGTCCCACACGTAGGGCTTGGATTTGGTGTCGGTCAGCCCCGTGCCCACGACGCCCCAGTGGCGGACCGGCTCTTCGTCCAGCGAGTCGAGGTCGAGCGGGCCGGGGACGGCCGCACCGTTCGCGGGCGACGGCGTGGGTGCCAGGGCCGCGAACGCGGGGCCGCCGGCCGAGGGGAGGGGCGCGGCGCGGCCCGGCGTCGGTGAAGGCGCGGCGCCGACCACGGGAGATCCGTCGACGAGCAGCGCCAGCGCCAGGCCGAGGGGGACGAGCGCGGCGACCAGCGTTCTCCGCAGCCGCCCTCGCCGGGGTAACAGGGCTACGCTCATCGACTCCACCACCGCCATCTCGTGAGACCCGGCCGCCTCCGGGCTGCCCGCCTGACGGGGGCGAACCCAGTTCAAACCAAAGGATGCACCATGCGGCAGGGGGCCATCGACCTGATCCGGTGTGCCCATCCCCACGCGGAGGGTGGATCCGTACGCTTGGTCCCGTGACGTCGTCGAGCTCGCGCGCTCGGAGACCAGATCCGATCCCAGGAGATGCCAGATCGATGCCGGATCGTGCGCCACTGCCGCGAGTGCTCATCCTCACCCCCGCCGCCGACGGCTACGGCTCGGATCGGGCGCTGATCACCGCGCTGGCCGCCATCTGCGAGCATTTCGACGTGGTGCTGGTCTCCGCCGCCGACGGCGAGTTGCTCGACGACGCCCGGTCGCTCGGCGCCGAGGTGGTCCTCAGCCCGGACTGGGCGCTGCGCCGCCGGGGCCTCCGCCTCGTCGCACTGCCCGCGACGCTGACCAACGTCGCCCGCTCCCTGTGGCTGGTCCGTCGCCTCCACCGCCGTCAGCCCTTCGACGTCGTCTACGCCAACACCGTCGCCAACGCCATGCTGCCGTTCCTCAAGCGGGTGCTGCCGGTTCCGCTGGTCGTCCACGTGCGCGAGGTGCCCCGCGATCGCGGGCGCATGGCCAAGCTGCTCTTCGGCGCCGTCGATCGGGTCGCCGATCGGGTCGTGTGCAACTCGGCGTTCACGGGTGAGCTCGTCGGGCGGCTGGTCCCCGGGCTCGTCGAGCGCATCCACGTCGTGCCCGACGGCATCGATCCGCTGGACGCGGTCGAGTTCGGCGCCGGCGACGACGATGTACTCGACGTGGTCTGCGTCGGGCGCATCCATCCCAAGAAGGGCCAGGGCGTGCTGATCGAGGCGGCGCGCCTCGCGGCCGCCGACGGCCACCGCTGGCGGCTGCACTTCTGGGGTGACGCGCTCGCGGAGCACGAAGAGCTCGCCGAGTCGTTGCGCCAGGCCGTGCACGCCGCCGGTCTGGACGACGCCGTCCACTGGCACGGCTACTCGGCGGACACCCGCAGCCTGTACGAGGGAATGGATGTCGCGGTGGTCCCCTCGGTGCTGCCCGAGGAGTTCTCCCTGGTCACCGCCGAGGGGCAGATGGTCGGCCTCCCGGTGGTGGCGACCGGACCGGGCGGGCCGTCGGACATCCTCGTCGACGGCGAGACCGGCGCCATCGTCCCGCCCGAGGACCCCGCCGCCCTCGCCGCCGCCATCGCCGGCTTCGAGGACCCGCAGCGCCGGCGCCGCGCCGGTGCCGCCGGGCGCGAGCGGACGCTGGCGCACTTCACGACCCAGCGCTACGCCCCGGCCGTCGCCGAACAGCTCCTGGCCGTGGTCGACCGCAGCCCGGTCTCCCATGGCTGAGCTCGTCACGGGCCCCGATTCGGGCCCGGGCGACGCGTCGCTCGACGGAGCCGGCGCGGCGAGTGCGGCCCGGGGAGGCGTGCTGACCCTGATCGGCACGTTCGCCGGCGCCATCGCCAACTTCGCCATGCTCGCCGTCGTCGGGACCTACGGCGCCGACGTCTTCGGCACCTTCTCGGGCATCACCGCCTTCTTCCTGGTGGTGACCATGGTGACCCGGCTGGGTTCCGACATGGGCGGAACCTGGGCCGTATCGGGCGTGATGGCCCGCCGCTCGCGGCGCGAGGCGGGCGGCGTGGTGGTCGTGGCGCTGGCTCCGGTGATCGCGTTCTCGATCCTCGTGGCCTTGGCGTTGGCCCTGGCGAGCGGACCGATCGCGGCGGCGCTGAGCGACGGCGCCACCGAGGCCGAGTTCGCCGCCATGCTGCGGATCGCGGTGTTCGCGGTGCCGATCGCCACCGTGGGCGAAACCCTGCTCGGCCTCACCCGCGGCTTCGGCACCATGCGGCCGACCATCGTGGCGTCCCAGCTCGGCCGCCAGGTCGGCCAGCTCGTCACCGTGCTCGCCGCGGTGGCCGTGTCGCGCGACCTTCGCCTGCTCGCGCTCGCCTGGGTGCTGCCCTACGTCGGCACCGTCGTCTACCCGGCGCTGTGGTTGCGGCGCGTGCTGGCGGACCGCACCCCCGGGGCGGCGCGCCCGTGGCGGGCGTTCTGGGGCTACTCGGGGCCTCAGGCAGCCAATCAGTCGGCCCAGATCGGCCTCGAGAAGTTCGACATCATCATCCTCGGTCCGCTCACGACGGTCGCCGCGCAGGGCGCCTACAACGCCGCCAACCGGCTCGCCCACCTCGTGGTGCTGGCCTGGTACGCCATCAACCTGGCGCACGGTCCGGTCTGGGCCCGACTCTTCGCCGGCGGCCGGCGGAGCGAGGTGTCGCGCAGCGCCGCCATGGTGTCGGGCTGGTCGGTCCTCCTCGTCGGCCCGCTGTTGTGGAGCTTCCTGGTCTTCAGCCGGACCTGGACCGGCCTCTTGGGCGACGAGCTGGCGCCGGGCGGGCCCGCCCTCGCCGTGCTCGCCTGTGGGTTGCTGGTGGCGCTGGTCCTCGGGCCGTGCGAGAACCTGCTGTTGATGGCGGGCGGCAGCACCCGATCGTTCCTCAACAACCTGGTGGCGTTGGGGCTGAACATCGGGCTGAACCTCGTGCTCATCCCTCGTTACGGCATCACGGGGGCCGCGACCGCGTGGGTGCTCGCGCTGCTGACCGTGCGGGTGCTGGCCTTCGTCGAGCTGCGCGTGGGAGACGGGGTCTCGTCGTGGTCGTCGGCCGTCGTGCACGCCTGGCTCGTCGTCGCGGTCGCCAGTGGCGGCTCGGCGGCCCTCGTGCGCGCGGTGCTCGGAGACGGTATCGGGCCGCTGGTGATCGCCGGGCTGATCGGCGCCGGCGCCGCGCTGGGTGTGGCCTGGTGGCGCCGCGACGTCTTCCACCTGGAGCTCCTCGTCGGATCGCTGCTGCCCCGCGGCGTTCCGCCCGTGGCGGAACCGCCCGCGGCGGTGCCGGTCGCGCCGGTTCCGGCCGGGACGATCGCGCCCGGTGCGGACGCGGACCCAGCGCCCGGGGCGGACGCGGGTCCCGTACCGAGGCGCCGGACGAGGACGCCGCTCGACCCCGAGGCACGGGCGGTGCTGCTCCGCCGGGCGGTCGGCGATCCCCATCTGTCGCTGCGGATACGGAGCCGGGCGAGCATCGCCCTGCCGGCCTCGCCCTCCCAGCTGGCGCTGCTGTTCGACGCGGTGCCGCCCGCGGGGTGGAGAGGACGCCTCGCTCGCTGGGTGCTGGCTCGCTTGGGGATGGCCCGGCCGCAGCTCGCCGCGCGCCTACCCTTCGTCGAACGAACGCCGCGCGCGCCGCTCACCCTCGATCTGGACCTGGTCGCCGAGGTGCTGGTCGAAGCCGTCGAGCGACTGGGCCAACCGGTCGACGGGGTGCTGTGGCTGCTCCCGCCGGCCTCGAGCGAGCCGCGGTTGGGCGCGCTGCTCCTCCACCGCGACGCGCCGGTCGCGCATCTGCGCATGAAGGTCGACAAGCACCGGGGGCGGGTGCCCCATCCCCTCGTCGCCCGGGGCGAGCGGACCGGTGTCGAGTGGCCGCTGGTGCTCGACCGCTGGCAGATCGGAACGGCGCGCTGCGAGCTCACCACCGTCGTCGCGCTCGGCCGGCACCGACCGGCCCACCCGTCGATCGACGAGGTCGTGGCGATCGCCGACGACGTGGCCGCCAGCCTGGGCGGTCCCCGACGGATCGGTTCGTCCGTGCGCAGCCCGATGCACGGCGACTTCACCCCGTGGAACCTGCGGGCCGGGTCGGGGCGCGTCGCGCTCTTCGACTGGGAGCATGCCAGCTACGGGCCGCCGCACGCCGACCTGATCCGCTACCTGACGACGTTGCGCCGCGGCGTGGCCCTCTTCGAGGGTCTTCCGGCCGAGCGCCGAGCCGCTGCGGTCGACGCCATCGAGTACTGGGCCGGGGTGGCCCGGCGCCGGGTCGGCAAGAACCAGGGGCAGGGCTGGCGCGAGCGCGAGCACCGCCGGGAGCTGTCCCGGCTTGCGGGCATGGCCCGTCGCGCCGCGGCGGCGGCAGCGGCCGAACGCCTTCGGGCGGGCTCCGACGGGCGCGACGCTGCCGGCGTGACCGACCCGACCGGAAACGGAACCGGTGCCGGCGCCACACCGCTGCGGCCGCTGAACGGGCTGCGGCCCGCCGCCGGCCCCGAGGACGCCCGCGCCGGCCGAGGCTCAGCGCCGATGCGTGAGCCAGCGCCGGTCGCCACGACCGGGTCGGCGCCGTCCCTCGCCGTCGCGCCGCAACCGGCGCTGCGCACCATGGCGCCGCGCTCCCTCGCGCTCGAGCCGGTCACCACCGACGCCACCGGGACGACGCCGACGGCCGCCGACCGGCGCGAGCGCGTCGACGCGCGCCGCGGCGACGCCGCGCTCGTCCCGTCCGGGCCGGTGGAAGACCCCGCGCTCGCGCAGACTCCCAGGCTCGTGGAGAACCCCCCGCTCGCCGCCGCAGACGACGCCCCGGCAGCGCCGAGCCAGCGGCGCGCCACGCCCGGCACGGCTGCGGGCGGAGACGGTGAACCCGACTGGGTGACGGTCCGCCTGCCGAGGGCGGAGCCGGCCGCAAGCGCCCGGCGCGCCCCCCGCACTGCGAGCGAGGAGCCGCCGCCCCCCGAACCCGCCGGGCCCGTGCGCCTCCTCGATGCCGTGCACCGATTCTCCTCGCTGGTCGCGGCCCTGACGCTGGCTGGAATGCTCGTCGGCTCGGTCCTGGCGTGGTCGGCGCCGCTCTCGCGCACCGTCAGCTCCGAACTGTTGTTGCGCGACCCGTGGGGGGTCGATCCGACCGTCACCGAGACTCCGGTCGGCGGCGACTTCGAGCGCTTCGCCCGGGCGCAGGCCTCCTTTCTCGGCTCCGACGCGGTGCTCGCACCGGCAGCGAGTGCCCTGGCCCTCGACGTCGACGTGCTCGACGACAGCATCCGGACCGAGGTCGGCGCGATCGGCGGGATCGTCACCGTCCGCTCGACCGCCGCGGACGACGCCGAGGCCGCCCGGCGGCTCCAGGCCGTGATCGACGCCTACCGGGTGGCCCGCCGCGCGGCGCTGACCGAGGCGGTCGGCTCCGAGCTGGCCGTCATCGAGGGGGCCCGCTCACCCGAAGCGTCTCCCGAGCTCGCCCGCCAGGCCGCCGAGCTGCGCCTGGAGGCGGCGGCGTACGGCGACGGGGTCGAGCTGGTCCGCAGCGTCGGCATCACCGGCACGTCGACGGCGGACAGGCTGCTGCGAGGCCCCGTGCTGGGCTTGGCGGTGGGGCTCACGGCGGGGGCGTTGCTGGCCTGGTGGCTGGCGTCGCGGCGCCAGGTCGTCGGCGGACCGCTCGACCCGGCCCGCACGCTCGGCCTGCGCTTCCTGGGCGAGCTCGAAGGTGGGGTCACCGACCGGGTCGACCACGACCACCTCGTCACCGCGCTCGCGCTCGGCCGCGAGCTCATGGCGCGCCCGGCCCGACGAGGCGGGGTGCACAAGGTCGTCGTGACCGGCCCGGCCACGATCGCCGACGTCGGGATCGTGGCCGACCGGCTCGCTGCCGCGGCAGCGCAGCAGGGCAGCGCTGCCGTCGCGCTCGACGGCGTGCCACTGGCCCGGCCGGGCGGCGTGGCGCAAGCGGCGGCGGGCCGTCTGGTCGGCCACGACGTCGTGCTGCTCGCCTGCCCGTCGCCGCAGCAGGACGCCGCGGGTCTTCGGCTGGCCGAGACGGCCGACGCCGTCGTGCTCGTCGTGCCCCACGGTGTCGGCGAGAGGGAGCTGGCCGACGTCGTCGGGCGCTTCCGCCGCATCGACGCCCCTCCGCTCAGCTACGTCACGCTTCGCTGAACGACCGCCTCTCGGCGCTCACCAGGGGAATCGCTGGCCGAGCAGGTGCTCGAGCCGGGTGTTGAGCGGCGCGAAGTGGGCGGCGAGCTCGGCCATGACCGCCGGGTCGGGCTCGGCGGGCGCCGTGCGGTTCCGGTGCGCCGGCTCGAACGCGAACTCGGGCAGGCCGAGGAAGTCGGCCGCGCGGGCGAGCGTGGCGGCCACGTCGGCGTACAGCTCTTCGGCGCTCACCACGAACAGCTGCTCGCGGGGGTAGTGCGCCAGCCACTCGGCCAGGCCGTCGACGTACTCGCTCTGGCGCCGGTACGTCAGATGCTCGATGGCGAAGCCGGCCGAGCGGCGCACCCCGGAGGCGTCGACGACCCCGTTGCGGGCCCGCTCGGGCTCGGCTTCCAGCGCGGCGGCGAAGTCGCCGAGCCGCTCGTGGCCGCGCTTGCGCTGCTCCTGGAACTGCGAGAAGGCGCGCCGGGCGGGCTCGCGTAGCACGGCGATGAGCCGCGCCTCGGGCGCCTCACGCGCGGCCCGGGCGGCCGCGCCGGGCGCGAACAGGTACCACGGCGTGGCCTCGCCGGTGATCGCCACGCCCTGGTGACGGGCGTAGCGCGAGCGGGTGAACGTGGTCGCGAAATGGGCCCGGTACCAGGCGCCGCCCGGCCGGTCGGCGTCGAGCCAGCGCGTGCCCTTGCGGTGCTCGCGCAGTGGCAGCCAACCCGCGGACAGGACCTGGGGCACGACCGCTGGGTGTTGGAGCAGCCCGTAGAAGAGCGTGGTGCTGCCGCAGCGCTTGCCGCCGATGACGAGGAAGTCGGGCCCGGGCCGCCAGTGGGCGGTCGCGGCGCCGAAGGCCCGCAGGCCCGCCTCGGCCGGGCCCCTGAGCCGGCTCCACGCTCGGCCCCGATCGGCGCTGATCTGGGTCTGCATCGACGTTAGGTTACCCGGGCTGCGGTCGCGACCGATCCCGTCGGCGCAGGGTTGCGGCCCAGGCGCACACCAGCAGGAAGAGCACGTTGGCGCCGGTGCCCGACTGCGAGAAGTACTGGGCGGTGAACCCGTTCACGAGCAGCGTGACGGTCACCGCGGCGACCACGGGTCGGTCGGGGTGGCGGCCCGCCCGGACGAGCTGGTGGGCGAGCTGTACGAGCAGCACGGCCAACAAGATGGTCCCGGCGAGCCCGGCGCTGATCGCGACCTCGAGATAGGCGTTGTGCGCACCGCCGAGTCCGATGCTGTCGAGGAAGATCTGCCGGGACGAGAAGTAGCCCCGGCCGAACAGCGGGTTCGAAGACAGGGCGCGCATGGCCTCGGTCCACAGCTCGGCGCGCGAGTTGAGCCCCCGCAGCTGCTCGGCCGACTCGCCGCGCAGCGCGAACGACCGGAGCAGAGGCCAGGCCAGGCCCAGCGCGGCCGGTACCCCGACCATGCTCAGCAGCGTCAGGTCCAGCCGCCGGCCGGGCGACGAGGCCAGCCAGCCCAACACGGCGAGCCCGGCGACGGCGGCCAGCACCGACCCGCGGGTCTCGGTCGCCAGCAGCGCCAGGCCGTGCACGGCGAGCAGGGGCGCGTAGGCCCGGCGGGGGAACGACCGCGGCAGGGCGGGGTCGACCAACCAGGCCGCGAGCAGGGTGACCGAAACCGCCAGCAACGACCCCGAGACCACCGGATGGCCGTACAGCCAGAGGAACCGCCCGCTGAGCTGGAGTTCGGGCGGGCGGCGGAAGACCACGCCGAGCGCGACGCCGAGCGAGACCAGCGCCGTGTAGGCGTGCGCGACGACGTGGAAGACCCCGGGTGGGCCATGCCGGGCGATCGAGGTGACGAGCGCGGCGACGACCACCAGCTGCATGGTCCGCGCCAGGCCGAGCATCGGGGTCGGCGCCCACAGCGAGCTGACGCCCAGCATGCCGACCAGCGCCCACATCGCCGTGAGCGGGGAGGGGAGCGGGCGTCCAGCTGCTCTCGGTGGCCTCGCGACCACCAGGAACAGCAGGACGCCCACACCGAGGTAGCACGCGAGCTCGACCGCGATCGCCGCGTCGACCGAGCCGCTCAGGGCTTCGGTGCTCGAGCGGCGACGGAACTCGAAGTCGCTCGCGAAGACCAGCACCACGACCAGCATCGCCCAGCGACGCGCCGGCCAGGCCGGGCGCCGGTGGCCGAACGCGCGCTCGGGCGCCGGGTCCGCTGCCGGGCGGGCGGGGCCACGACCGTCGCCCGCGCCGACCGGCACTGGCCGGTCGGCCGGAACCGTCACTCGGCGGACCACCTGGTGGGCAGCGCCACCGTGCCCCGCTTCGTGCGCGCTGCCGTGGCCAGCACGTCCCGGTAGGCGTCGACGACGGTCTTGATCGAGAAGCGGTCCTCCGCCCGGTGCTCGGCCGCCATGCGGATCCGACCGTTGTTGGTCGGCGACTCGGACATGATCGTGCGCAGGGTGGGCACGAGGTCGGCCGGGTCGAGCCGGAAGTAGCGGCCGGTGTCGCCGACGGTCTCGCGGTTGAAGGAGTTGTCGAGGGCGCAGATCCGGGCGCGGGCGGCCATCGCTTCGATCAGGGACGGGTTCGTGCCGCCGACCGAGTGCCCGTGCAGGTACACGGTGGCGTGGTGGACCAGGTCGAAGAACTCGTCGCGGTTGCCGACGTGGCCGAGGACCATGATCCGCGGGTCCTTGCCGGCCAACTCGGTGAGCGTGCGGGTGACCGGCGAGTCGTAGTTCGCGGTGCCGAGCACGACGAGGGGGACGTCGAGGTCGGACTCGTGGATGAGCTGCGCCACCCGGTCCAGGTTGTTCTCGGGGTTGTGGCGGCCGGCGATGAGCAGGTACTTGAAGGGGGCGAGGCCGTAGCGGCCCGGGGTGCTGGCGTCGGGCGTCCAGTCGAGATCGGTGACGCAGTACGGGATGATCGTCGACTCCGCCTTGAACTCGTCGCGGTACACGTCGGCCATCGCAGCGCTGTCGGCGATCAGCCCGGTCGCGCAGCGACGGGCGATGCGCGCCGAGCCGTGGAACACGGCGCGGGCGGCGCGACCCCACTTGTCGCGCAGCCATTCCTGGCCGTCGGTGTTCAGCACGACGGGCTGGCCGGTGTAGCGCCCGATCAGGCAGAACGGCGCGTTCGCGACGTTCACCGCGAGCAGCACGTCGTGGCGGGCCCTGCGGGCGGCGAGACCGGCAACGAGGCCGTGGCTGAGCGTGTTGAGGTTCTTGCCGGGCAGCGCGGGGACGACCTTGCGCTCGACGCCTTCCCACGCAGTGTTCTCCATCCCGTCGCCCGGACGGCAGTACATCGTGACCTGGTCGCCCCGGCGGACCAACTCCGGGAGCATGGTCGTGAGGAACGTCTCGTAGCCCGAGTACGTGGAAGGGACGCCGCGCGCCCCGTAGACCCCGATGTCGAGTGCGCGCGAGGGGTCGGTGCGGGTGCGTGCGGCGCGGCGGCGGAAGGACAACGGGGGACGCTTTCGGTCGTCGAGGGCGATCACGCCTCTCGGGGTCTGGCCGGCGCTCGCCAGCAAGCGGAACACCTCGTCGAGGCGGTCGGCGGGTTCGCCCGGTCGGACCACGAGCACGACCGCGTCGGAGGCGACGGCCAGGCGGAGCGTGGCGAAGTTGCCGATGGGCGAATCGGTGTCGAACAGCAGGACGTCCTCGTGGGCGGCGAGCGTCTCGGCCACGAGGTCGGCGCGCGGGGCCGCCTGGGCGCCCCGGGCGTCCACGGCGCGGGCCCTGGCGTCGTTGTCGGCGGCGGCGCGGACGAGCAGGTGGCTGACGGCGCCGACGTCGGTGTCGTCGTGGGCGGCGGTCATCACGACGCTGTAGGTCGCGCCGCCGAGGCGGGGATCCTGCTCGCGCAGCACGTTGGCCAGCGCCAGCAGCGCGGCCTCGGCCGCGCTGCGCGTCGGTGCGCTCGCGGGATTGTCGAGAGGGATCGTGCCGAGAAAGCGGATGTTGGCGTTGGCAGCCAGCGCCTCGACGTCGTCGAGGCGGGGCTGACGGTCGGCGCGGATCCACGCTGCGACCAGGGCGAGGCCTGCGCCGGCGATCGCTCCGAGCGCGGGGAAGACCGCTCTGGTGAGCAGGCCGAGCTGCGCCACGGTGGGTTGGCGGTCGGCGAACGCGATCCCATCGCGGTACGAAGCCGCTGCGATCCGCAGCTGGACCGAGCGGCTGCGCAGCGCATCGGCGGCGCCGCTCTGGTCGTCCTCGAGGGCGGCGAGCTCGGCGTCGATGTCGGCGACGGCGGTGTCGATCTCGTCGGAGATCACCTGGCGGCGCAGCTCGGAGTACGACGAGATGACCGCGTCGAGCCGGGCCTCGGCCTCGGCGGGGCTGGGGGCGTCGACCTCGATCACGATCATGTCCGAGGCGGGGTTGGCGTTCGACCGCACCGACTCGTCGAGGATCGCGAAGGCGGTCTGGAGCCGTTCGGCGGCCGCGTCGAGCA
>Ga0224505_10002112_pt1 | contig 11892 bp, 7 predicted proteins | sample SF_Jan12_sed_USG_FD_169102 | JGI IMG/M metagenome (GOLD analysis project Ga0224505, IMG submission 169102) | Sediment microbial communities from San Francisco Bay, California, United States - SF_Jan12_sed_USGS_4_1 | ecosystem: Environmental > Aquatic > Marine > Sediment | place: USA: California...
GATTTCGCGGGAAGCGCTTGAGGCGACTACATTGGTCAAAACAGGAAGCCGGATTCAGGAACGGTATCGTCTGAAAATTTCTGACTCCATCTCTCTCGAACCCCTGATGGGTGAGCTACGGGGACGCCTCAGCGGAGAAGGCGTTAAGGTCAGCTCCTTTAAAGATGCCCAACCCCGACTCCGCCGGTTTCTCGACCAACTGAATCTCTATCTTGGCCTGATTGGATTAACGATTTTATTGGTGGGTGGAATCGGGGTGGGCTGCACCATCCAGGGATTTATCACACAAAAGATACCCATTATCGCCACATTGAAAACACTGGGGGCGGATTCCCCCCAAGTGATCCGTCTCTATCTCACGCAAAGTCTTTTCTTGGGAGGAATCGGCAGCCTTCTCGGTGGAATACTCGGAGTGGCACTCCACCGGGGATTGCCTCTTTTTCTTCAAGGACTGATTCCAGAAACCATGCCCATGAACCCCTCTATCCTTCCCATTCTGCGGGGAGTCACGCTTGGTATTTTAGCCACACTGGCCTTCTCGCTGTGGCCTCTGTTGGCCATCCGTCATGTCTCTCCGGCATTGGTGTTTCGCCAAGCCGTGGACCAACCTCAGGGCATGACTCAAAGCCGGTCCTGGGTAACCCGATGGCTTATGCTACTTCAAAGTTGGTGGCATGATCGGACGCGGGTCAGCGTCAGCGTGATCATTGTGGGAGGGGTAACGAGCCTGGCCATGTGGCAAGCACACTCCCTGACGCTCGGCCTGTTTTTTGCCGGTTCCGTTATTTTGGCCGTTCTCCTCTTGTTAGGCGGAACCGGGATTTTATACTGGATTCTCGGCCATGTGCAGTTTCCTCAACGGTTTTTACTGCGTCATGCCGTGAATAATCTGCAACGACCGGGAAACTTTACCAAAGCCATGACCCTGGCCATCGGGATTGGCGTCATGCTCATGGCGACACTCACCACTGTGCAACGGTCCCTCCTCGAACTGATCGGGAACCAAATTCCCTCCAATGCCCCCTCCTTTTTTTTCATTGACATCCAACCGGATCAACATCCGCAATTCGAGCAAGTGCTGAAACAGGATTTCCCGGACTCGCCGTATGATTTGGTTCCGGTCGTGCGATCTCGTCTCACCGCTATCAACGGACAACCAATCAATCCTGAAACACTTAAAGGGCAACGGAACGAATGGTATTTCACCAGAGAATACGTGTTAACGACATTCCAGGTCCTTCCAAAAGACAACATCCTCACTCAGGGACACTGGTGGGCCGACACCAGGGAACAGACCCCCGTAGATGCGATCAAGACGCCGTCCGATCTCCCGTTGGTCTCAGTGGAAGATGAAGCTGCAAAAAACCTGGGACTGACGCTGGGATCAACGCTGATGTTGGATATTCAAGGGGTTCCATTTGAAGCTCGTGTCAGCAGCCTTCGACAGGTAGACTGGAGCAGTTTTTCCATGAACTTTTTTATGATTGTCGAGCCTGGCTCTCTTGATGATGCCCCCTTAACCTACATCGCCACGACCAGAGTTCCGAAACCCCTCGAAGTCCCTCTTCAACAAGCCATTGTGGCAGCCATGCCCAATGTGACGGCTATTAATGTGGGAGACGTGCTGGATAATATTGCCAGGATTTTTCGGCAGTTGGCCATGGGCATTCAGGCAATGGCACTGTTATGTCTTATGACGGGAGCCGTGGTCATGATTGCAGCGATTTCTATCAACCGGTACCGTCGCCTACATGAGTTGGCGATTTTGAAAGCCCTGGGAGGGAGTCGCAGCCTACTCCTGTTTTCACTCGGAATGGAATTCGGTCTGATTGGGGCGCTTGCGGGTCTTGTGGGACTTGTCCTGGGGTGTCTCCTCTCCTTTTCCATATTGCACCTCTTTTTTGACCTGACCTGGACGTTTGACCCGATCTTATTGGTCACAGGTTTGCTTCTGACGGTTGTCCTGACCCTTATGACCGGCTTCCTCGGTACCTACCGGTTACTTGGCTTCCCTCCTTTGTCCGTCCTCCGTCAAGAATAGTTTCCCGAGCTTAAGTCTCTCCCCGATGTTATCCAATGAGATACAGACTGTATGCCGTAGAATAAAAAATGCTCCACAATGTGGACTCTCACCCTGTGTCTATTTGAAAAATTACCAAACTGATCATGAAGAATTAGTTCTCCATTCATATATATTTCAATAAGTTATAATCACCATCCCCTTGAAAGAATTCTCACTCGTTGTTTGGGTACATTCTTTGCTTTATTTATGTAAGGCAAGTAGGAAGCATAAGAGGGAAGCCATGGAAATTATTCTTGCCATCTGTGTCACAGGCTCGGAATCTTTGGAGGAATGTTCTTTATTTTGAAAGGGCATTACGTTTCATCTTCAAAGGCACACCACTCTTCTAGTCTTCTAGCGCAAGCTAAAATGATTCCCTTAACAAACACACGGAGTGCGCACAACCGCTGGGTGGTCATGAGGAACCATCCCTTGGTTGATTCCGCCAAAGTTGAGCTGATATTCATTCGGCTATGTTCACCAGGAGGGTGGATTCAGTCATGTATCAAAACGAGGAGATCCTGATGTCCAAAAACACACTGATTATTGATGATGATGAAATGAGTCGCGGATTGCTCCGGATGGTCCTGGAATATGATGGATGCCATTGCACGGAAGCAGAAGATGGGGCCAGGGGGTTGTCTCTTCTTGAATCACAGCCCTTTGATGTCATAATCCTTGATAATGTCATGCCCGGCATGACCGGTATGGAGTTTTTGAACCGGTTTCGGCACATTTCACAAAATCCTGCTGTCCCGGTGATTATGGTGACAGGGTTTATCAGCGATGAAATCCGCGAGAAGGCCACCCGCTTAGGAGCCTACGCCATTATTGAAAAGCCGTATGATTTTGGTGAATTGCGGTCCATGGTGGCTCAACTCTGCCCTTCATCCGCTTCACCACAACCTCATGCATTATTACCTAAATAAGTCAGGCAGAATTCCCCCTCCACCTTGAGACACGGATGAAGGAATCATAACGACCCCCGGCAGCATTACCCCGTATTTCTATTTTCCGAACAACTGTCTCAGCAATTCCTCTCCGTCTTTCAAGAGCTGCTGTAATTCCTGTTCATCGCCCTGCAAGGCTTTCTCCAGCCGATGCTCCACGTTCTTTTTTACCTGATCCCCAAAGGATTTCGTATCCAATTGCAGGACCGGTTCCTGAACGGTCCCCAGCACCTGAAAAGGCAGCACCAACCTTCCCTGTTGACGCGCTATTTTTGCCATCGGAAATCGTTGAATAATCCGGTCGCCTAGGGCCGGTGAGACGGCAAGGTTCCCTTGGAGTGTCAACGAACGATTGAACCCGATGTGTCCTGCCCCTAGAAGCGAGAAATCCGGTGCATCCAGCGTCAACTGCCGAATAGCCAGGCCCGTCTCTTCCAGATCCGCTTGAGTGTCGATCAGAGAAAATTTTGTGGACCCGGTGGTTTCTCCCAGGAGACCCGGTAACTGAAGGGCCTCTTCCATTGCCTGCACAAGATCAAACCCGATCAACTGCCCATTCTGAATCCTCAATCGGAATGGTCCGTTCACCTTGGACCGCCAAGACGTCGGCCAAGACGCCGCAATGCTCCAGTTCAATTCTCCCGTCCCCGTCAAGCTGAGTGAAGAAGAACGAACGGTTTGCAGAATTGGCTCAACGGCAAAATGCTTGAAATTTCCCTGGAGTGAGAACATGGGGGCGGAAAGTGTCCCATCCCATTTCCCATGCGCCTTAACACTTCCCTTGAAAGCGTTGGCATTGAGGGACATCAGATCCACCCGGGCCCCTTGGATCACGGCCTCAAAACGGATCGACTCCAAGGAAAATGGGCGTTGAACAGAAAGAGCCAGAGGAAAATCCTGAGAGAACACGGCAGGAGACTCACCAGACAGATCAAAACGTGAAGGCGTGCCCTTGCCTGAAAGATGAATGGTAGACCCGCCCAATTGGAGATCCAGGGTAAGAGGATCGATCCTCACTCCCGAGGACTGGGCCAATCGCTGGTTGGGGAAAAGCGGTGCCATCAGATGCGCCTGAATCTGTTTCAATGCCACCGGCTTGACCAACCCCAGATCCACGGGAATATCATCTATCGACACGTTTGGTATCTGCACGTCCAGCTCAAGCCTCCCATCCATTACCTTGCCCTGTGCAGTTGCCTCTACCTTTCCTAACCTGCCCACCACATCGATCACAGGAACATCCAAGTTTGACTGAAGGGGGCCAAATCGCCCGTTCATCTCCAAGGAGAGTCGATAGGGCATAACCATACCCTGGACTTGAATACTTGCCGTCTGTCCAATTTGTACGGAATTGGTCACGAATGCCAGATTATCAAGCTGGTAGGAACGGGAGTGTTCTTGGGAACGATCCTCATACTGCAAGATTCCTCCGGTCATGGAGAAACGTTCCACTGCAAACACTCCCAACAAGGGCTTGAGGGACCCTTCCGTTCCAGAAGCCCCTTTCCCGGGTGGCTGAAGAGAGGGATCCTTTCCGATGGTGGCGGTATTTAACATACCATCCTGCGTGCGAATGACACGCACGATCGGATTCTGAATAACAACATGTTCCACCTGAATACGCCTGGACAACAGTGGCTTCCACTGAATCACCACTTCGGCGGACGGAATCGTGACAAAAGGAGTGGGACTGAACGCCTGATCATCGGCAATCGTGATGTCCCGCAACCGAACTCCTAGTGTGGGGAAGATGGTTAATCGGACATCCTGAACATCAACTGGTCGATGAAGTGCCTGTTCCAGAAGGGGCAAATACCGATCCCGATACCGATTCAAATCCAACAAAACCGGCAGGAGGAGAATGACGACGAGACAAAGGCCGATGACAATGACGACACCCACGATGATGTTCCTCTTCACAGTTGTGTTCTTTCTACAATCAAACAAGGAGATCGATCATTTTACCATGCCCCATTCCTCTCTGTGGGCCAATCATCCTGAGATATCGACACATCCATGGCTATCAGGTATCTTCAATGCTCCAAATTAAACACACAAGAGGAAATTTTCTCGTGAACGCCGTGAGTGAACAATCTTCCGCTCTCCCGATTCGGCATGTCGTATTAGTCGACGCCTCAGGCTTCATTTTCCGGGCATTTCATGCCATCCAGATCCTCACCCGCCCGGATGGCACCCCCGTCAACGCCGTCTATGGATTCATCACAATGTTGATGAAACTGTTGGACGATATGCAGCCGGACCATATCGCCATCATTTTTGACTCCGCGCGCAAAACCTTTCGAAACGATCTGGCCCCCAGCTATAAGGCCAACCGCAGTGAACCACCTGAGGAGTTGGTGCCCCAATTCCCTCTCGTCCGGGAGGCGACCCGTGCCTTTAATTTGGATTGCATTGAGTTAAACGGATTCGAGGCTGACGATCTGATCGCCACGTACACCAAGGAAGCGTTGGAAGCCGGCGCGGACGTGACCATTGTGTCCTCGGACAAAGATCTCATGCAGTTGGTATCGGACCAGGTCAGCATGTTCGATTCCCTCAAAAACCGTCGAATCGGCCCCGAGCAAGTTCATGAAAAATTCGGCGTTCCCCCCGAGAAAGTTGTGGATGTCCAAGCTTTGGCGGGAGATTCGACGGACAATGTGCCCGGCGTTCCAGGCATCGGGGTGAAAACAGCCGCCCAACTCATCCAGGAATATGGAGACCTGGACACGCTCCTGGCACGCGCCTCCGAAATTAAGCAGCACAAGCGGCGCGAAAGTCTCATTGAACATGCCGATAAGGCCCGCCTCTCGCGTGAATTGGTCCAGCTTCGCTCCGATGTGCCACTGGCGATCCCCTTGGAACAATTGGAGCGACGACAGCCCAATATGGAATTATTAACAAAATTTCTCAATGAACAAGGCTTTAAATCGATTCTGGCTCGTATTCAAAGCCGCGTACAGGGTGACCAGGGTCCCAGCCCCACACTCCCTACACAACCAGCAACCCAAAGACAGGAAACCAAAGAGCCGGAAAAAAAGACGCTGCCCATCAAAACCCACTACGAATTAGTCCAGACCGTGTCGGCGCTTCAGGGTTGGGTAAATGAGGCCACTCGTCGTGGGATTGTTGCCGTAGACACGGAAACCACATCTCTCGATCAAACCCGGGCTGAGTTGGTCGGTATCTCCTTGAGCCTCGAACCCGGCCATGCGTGTTATGTGCCTGTCGGTCATGTGGCACCAGGATCCACTTCCCATCTGGATTTGTTATCGCACGACACGTCCGCCTCCTTGCCGGAAACCCCGGCACAAATTCCACTCCAACGAGCCCTCGACATCCTGAAACCACTATTGAACGACCCCGGTGTGCTCAAAATCGGGCACAATATTAAATACGACATCGTCGTTCTTCGCCGGTATGGCCTCGACGTTTCTCCGATTGACGATACCATGCTGCTCTCATACGTATTAGAAGGGGGCATGCATGGACATGGCATGGACGAACTAGCGGAACGGTTTTTGGGCCATACCACGATCAAATTCAAAGACGTCACGGGCAGCGGAAAATCCCAGGTTACTTTCGATCAAGTTCCCCTGGACAAAGCGCTGGAATACGCCGCGGAAGATGCCGATGTGACCCTGCGACTGCATCAGGTCCTCAAGCCCCGTCTCATCAGTGAACACATGACCACCGTATACGAAACGCTCGAGCGTCACTTGATTCCCGTGCTGGCAACCATGGAGCAGACCGGCATCAAAGTCGATGTGTCACAACTCAGACAGGTCAGCCAGGATTTTTCTCGCCGCCTCCAGGATCTGGAACACCAGATTCATCGACTGGCGGGCAAAACCTTCAATGTCGGTTCCCCCAAACAACTGGGAGAAGTGTTGTTTGACCACCTGGCCCTGGGAGAAGGTCAAAAAGGCAAAGCCGGCAGCTATGGAACCGGTGCCGATGTCCTGGAATCGTTGGCGGCTCAAGGCCATGAACTCCCATCCCGCGTATTGGAATGGCGCCATTTGGAAAAGCTCCGCAGCACGTATGCCGATGCGCTCATCCATCAGATCAACCCCGACACGAATCGGATTCACACGTCCTATGCCATGGCGTCTGCGGCGACGGGAAGACTGTCATCCACTGATCCCAATCTCCAGAACATTCCCATTCGCACCGAAGAGGGCCGCAGAATCCGACGGGCCTTCGTGGCAGAACCTGGTTGCACCCTTCTGTCGCTCGATTATTCCCAGATTGAACTGCGTTTGCTCGCCCACGTGGCCGATATTCCCGTTCTCAAAAAAGCCTTTTGGGAAGGCCAGGATATTCATGCCCTCACCGCCAGCCAGGTCTTCGGCATTCCATTAGAAAATATGGATTCGGGAATTCGACGAAAAGCCAAGGCAATTAATTTCGGGATCATTTACGGGATCAGCCCGTTCGGATTGGCCCGTCAGTTAGGCGTGGAACAGAGTGAAGCCGCGTCCTATATTAAAACCTATTTCGAACAGTATCCAGGGATCCAGGATTACATGGAACGCACCAAACAGTTTTGCCGGCAACACGGCTACGTCCAGACCCTGTTTGGCCGCCGGTGCCACGTGCCGGGCATTCATGATAAAAATCCCGCTCGACGAAATTTCTCCGAGCGGGCCGCCATTAACGCGCCTCTCCAAGGCACGGCTGCCGACATTTTAAAGCGGGCCATGATCCGCGTACCCGCCGGGCTGGCACAGCATGGCTTAACGGCACAGGCCAAAATGCTGTTGACTGTCCACGACGAGTTGCTATTCGAGGTGGAAGAAGCGGCTATAGATCAAACCGCTGCCGTCATCAAGCAGGTGATGGAAGCCGCCACACTCCCGGCCCTACAATTGTCTATCCCGCTCACGGTCGAAGCCGGGCATGGCCCATCATGGGACGAAGCACATTAGGTGAAGAGTCTTACGAGAAAGGAAAAACACGAATAATGGAGATACCAACGTATGGGGAATTATTAAAACTCGTCTGGTTTCTGGTTTGGCGACACGTGGTAATTTTGATGTTTGTCAGTATGACCATCGGGTGGGGGTTACCCGTAATTTTGAATTACACCGTGTCTGAGGACTCTCAATATCTGTTGGAAATCTGTATTTATGGCGTTTTATTCCTTGGCATTACCCCATTTATTTTGAAGACCTTGTTTCAAAAACAATTTCAAGGCTTTCAAATAATCTTCCAGCGCGACACCCACTCACCACCACTTTCCCAGTCATAACGTGTGATCAAGAGGCCCTTGAGACTCCCATGAAAATCGCCACCTGGAATGTGAATTCAATCAAAATGCGAATTCCCCATGTGATGGAATGGGTCAAACAGGCCATCCCGGACCTTGTCTTGCTTCAAGAACTGAAAACCACTGAGGACCAGTTCCCCAGAATGGCGATCGAAGAGCTTGGTTATAATATGGCGATCGTCGGGCAAAAAACGTACAACGGAGTCGCGATTCTCTCGAAAGCCCCTATCGAAGTGGAACACACCGCTCTGCCTGGTGCCCCCTCCGACGAACAAGCCCGATACCTGGAAGCGGTCATAGGAAACGTCCGGGTGGCTTCAATTTATTTACCCAATGGGAATCCGGTGGGGACAGAAAAGTTTTCATATAAGCTCGCCTGGATGGATCGACTCATCACGCATGCGCAGTCACTCCTTTCCCTGGAAGAGGCGGTGGTGCTAGGGGGCGACTTTAACGTGTGCCCCACCGACCACGACGTCTACGATCCAAAGGGGTTTGCCGAGGACGCCCTCTGCCGCCCGGAGTCCCGTGCCCGTTTTCGAGCCCTCTGCCATCTCGGATACACCGATGCCCTTCGAGCCTTGCACTCCGATATAGGGCTCTACACCTATTGGGATTACCAGGCTGGCCGATGGAATCGAGACGAAGGGCTGCGCATCGATCATCTCCTGCTCTCTCCCCAGGCGGCGGATCGATTAGTCGCATCAGATGTGGATCGTGGACCCCGCGGGATGGACAAACCTTCCGATCACACTCCCGTCTGGTGTGAACTGTCCTCCTCGTAATCACCAGAGGCATAACAGACTAACCCGCTTCACCAATTTGTGAACGCCTCAAGGAATTCTTACCACACTTTCGCGTTGCATCCCAACCGGAATCGTCCACCTTTAAGACGGTTTCTCCGGCTGTCATCAGAAAAAACTCAAGCACCCGATTGGCAAATGAGGGAAAATCTTCTATTCTGTAACCCTTTTGGCAGGTAATGCCCTAAATCCTATATTGACTGTTTTTGCTGAAAAATTCCTTCTCGATTTCGAGCTTCATCGAACATGGACTCCATAAAATTCGGGACTTCAGGGTGGCGGGCCATTGTGGCCGAAGATTTTACGGTCCGGAACATCCGGATCGTGTGCCAGGGTATTGCGCAATATCTGCGACAACAGAAGCTGGGGCAGCAAGGCATCCTGATCGGCTACGACGCACGCTTTTTAGGTGAGCATTTTGCCAAAGTGGCCGCGGAAGTCATGGCGGCCCATGGTATCCCTTGTCTCATTTGTGATCGGGATACACCGACGCCGACCATCTCCTACCATGTGATTAGTCGCAAGCTGGGAGGCGGCATTAACATCTCCGCCAGCCACAATCCTCCTGAATGGAACGGGATCAAATTTACACCGGATTGGGGAGGGTCGGCGCTGCCTGAAACCACCAAAGCCATTGAGCTGCGCATCCTTCCCCTCTTGCACGGGGAATACATCAAATGGTTTCCCTGGGAACGCGCCAAAAACGAAGGGATGGTGCGCTATTTCGATCCGCAACCCGACTATCTCAAAGCCCTGGAACAGCATGTGGATCGCGACCGCATTCGGAACGGCCGGATTCGGGTCATTTTTGATCCCCTGTTTGGAACCACCAGAAACTATCTGGACGAATTTCTTCGGCAGGCCGGTGCAAAAATGGCCGTCTTGCATCATTGGCGGGATCCCTACTTTGGAGGTTTTCGACCGGAACCGAACGACGAGACCCTTCAGGACCTGAAGGAAACCGTTCACCGCGAAGGCGCACATCTCGGACTTGCCACCGACGGAGACGGAGCCCGATTTGGAATCGTGGATGCCGACGGCACCTTTATTCAAGCCAACTATATCCTGGCTGTGTTGTTGGATTATCTTATTCGCAGTCGTCAATGGACCGGGGGAGTCGCACGCTCGGTGGCCACCACCCATCTCATTGATGCGGTGGCAGCACACCATGGATTGACGGTCCACGAGACCCCCGTCGGATTCAAATATATTGGCGAATTACTCGCGAAGGGGGAAGTCGTCTTTGGCGGGGAGGAAAGCGCCGGCATGTCTATCAAGGGCCACGTGCCGGAAAAGGACGGCATCTTGGCCGGGGCGCTTGTGGCCGAGATGGTGGCATTTACCGGTCAGACCATTCAGGAGTTATTGAAAGATCTGTTTGAACGGGTCGGGGCCGCCTTCACAACACGACAAGATCTGACAACCACCGAACACATCCGTGCACAGGTCAAACAGGTGCTTGAGCAACCTCCTTCCACGTTTGCAGGAGTGGAGATCATCCATGTGAATAAACTGGATGGTTGTAAACTCTTGCTGCCTGATGGCGGGTGGTATCTTATCCGACTCTCTGGAACCGAACCCACCGTCCGATGCTACGGCGAAGCCAAGACCCCTGAGCGACTCGCCGAGATCATGAAAGCCGGCAGGGAACTGCTCCATATTCCACCGATTTAAGCGACTGTTGAAAAAGCATGTCCCTAAAGGTTCGCCGGCAGCATTCTCTGGTCGGTGAAAATCGTCACGTGAGGAGAAAGAACTCAGCGTGCGCCTCTTTCCCCGCGCACTCCTGACGCCTCACACCTTACTCCTCACAATATTTTCAGCCTGGACGATCTTTTGAACGGCCCATGGCTGGAACCTCAAATCAACCGATCGTGCCAAGGCAAGTCCACAAAATAAAGCCAGTTTTTGGCGAGAATCCAACAAAATTGAGGATTTGATGAAGACCCAGAACAGGAGAAGAGGAAAAGACAGGAGCGTGTGGACGAACGTCCACACGCTCATCTATAGAGCCCTGATTGTGGCTTTGCTTCAGACAGCGGTAAGCGCGATAACTTTTTCGGCTTTTTTGGCTAGGGCCTTCGCATTCCTGGCCAGGCGCTTTTCTTCGATTTTCTCCAGTTCGTGCTCCATCGCCTGAAAGGCTGCACGAATGGCTTCTTCAAAGGTTTTTGATTCTTTTCTAGCCGTAACGGTTCGACGCCGTGGGAGAGTCACCACGATCAGCGCTTCCGCGTTATCGGCGCCTTTCTTATGGTGGGCATTCTTGGTGAGCGTCACACGGGCATGAATAATGCGAATGGTATCCGTTTGCAACGCCTCAGTCCGTCGCTCAATTTCCGCTTTCCAGCGAGGAGTCATGCCAACGTTCCGGCTTTCAACTTTTAAATCCAGCGTTTGTTCAGCCATAGACACTCCTTCTTTCGCAAGTCGTTGAATCTGTTAGGTTCTGTTGAAAAAAGCCGCCAGCGGCGTTCTCGCCATTTTTCCGTGCTCACGTACTAAGCGTACGCTCCGCGCGTAAAACAAGGGAAGTCCCCTGCGGGATACGCTAAACCATTTGCGGCCTTGCTGGACGGACTTTTTTGAACCGACCAGGAGCCTTTGATAAGAAATCTCATCCTGGGCAAATTTGCCCTTGAAAATCTTTATTATTCAACACTCCCTGTTACGATCACGACACCGTTCGGCTATCCAAAAATCCTAAACAAACGATCCTGTTCTTTCCATTTTCTACAGTGTAAAAATTTCTCTCCGTTCAGTCAAAGGCTTAATCACCCAAGCTGTAACTTTTTCTGTGTCCTC
>Ga0224505_10002113_pt1 | contig 11892 bp, 12 predicted proteins | sample SF_Jan12_sed_USG_FD_169102 | JGI IMG/M metagenome (GOLD analysis project Ga0224505, IMG submission 169102) | Sediment microbial communities from San Francisco Bay, California, United States - SF_Jan12_sed_USGS_4_1 | ecosystem: Environmental > Aquatic > Marine > Sediment | place: USA: California...
TGTGTAGGAACTCCTGTACGGTTTCCCCAATCCAATTCATAGCATCCGTGAATGTATCAGCAATCATAAAGGCTTTATCTTTGATCCATTCATACCCATCACTGAATGCTTGTTTAGTTCCTTTCCAAAAATCAATGGCTGATTCTTTTAGTAACTCAAAACTGAGTGCCAGTTTGTCCCAGTTTTTATAGAGTAGGGCTGCGGCAGTGACCAATAACCCGATAGCGAGTCCCCAGGGCCCTGCAAACTTGAGAAGTCTCATGATCCCCTTGACAAGGGAACCAATGAACCCAATTGTTTTGCCAAAAATCCCTCCGATGGAGGACAACCATTTCCCCACACTAGACAGATTGAAGAGTTTACCGAATCCAAATCCTGCCTTCTCTTCTGTTTTGACAGCGGCGAGCATTCCCTTTCCCGGCACCGCATTCGGATGTCGTCTGGCCCCTGCAAGTGCCGCAGTATCTTTCTGCATATCGAGTTGTTTTTTGGCAAATTCCAACCCCTCATCTTGCCCCATCTGAATCAGCACGACACGGTCGGCAATTTTCGCTACATCCGAGGCGATCTTTTCAAGCAAGACGAGAGAAGTATTAACACCGGAATGTTCTTGTTGTGGTGCATAGGATGGGGCGTCTTGCATAAACGAAGGGGTGCCCACACCTTGGGCGCCCAGGTCCATCCCCCCTGCAAGTCCAGCGGAGGAACGAATGGATTGTTCAGTGCGACCCATGACTCGGCCGGCCAAGGCGGTGATAAGTTTTGATCCTCCGGTGATCTTGTGAATAATGTTAAGCGGATCGAATTTGCGCTTGAGAGACTTTGCGGCTGTCCCGACCTTGTAACCAATTGCCGTTTTCGCAGCTTCTCCCAACCCGCCACCACTCGCAAGTACGTCAGCAGCAATTCCACCCATCGTAGTTTCCCGCGGTTGCGAAACAACTAATTGTTTGCGGATATCTTTCAATGCGGAGAGAAGATCTTTGCGGGTCTCCTTACCAAGTTCAACCCTCGGCATGGGGGCATTTGGTCGGTGAGCATGGCTAATTTGCGCCTTTGCAACCTTGGCAACAGGTTCGGTGCTCTCCTGTATCTTCCCTAAAGTCTTGCCCATTTCTTTGAAACGCTCTCCGAATTCTTCTTTGAGGGCGTCAATAGGATCTTTGTAATTTTCAGCCATTATCCCTTCCTTTGGGCAGCTTGTTTAGCATTTTGCTGTCGTATCCGTTCATTATCACGTTCAACTCGTTGTTGTACTAATGTCAAGTATACCAATCGTTCCCATGGTAGCATGTCTTCAAGTTCTGTGATGCTGAACTTGTGATCCTGTACCAAAGCGAATGTAGTGGTATAGTAATTCGCTAAATTATCATGGGACAGGATTAGCCGAAAAAATTATCTAGCCCTCGCACCGTCAACTCTTCTTCATAGGCGCACTTCGGACACTTGAACATAATGGTCGTTTCCAGTTTCGGCATGGTGCTGAAAAAGGCATCGATCTTTTCAACTTGGGTATTGGTCAAATCATCCACAAATGCATTCACTTCCTCAAGCGGTACATCCTTTGTTGGAATGACTGTTTGCTGATCATAGATGGATTCGATAGAACTGACCAAAAACGCAAACGCATCGTCCGAGGACATATCCTTTCTACTAATAGTTCCATAGGATTTGAATGTGGGATATCTCATGATGATGCCCACTTCAGGTGTAAGTTGAATCTGCTTCTGATGTCCAGGGGCAAACGTCGGCTTAACCGTTAGTAGATCTACCTTATACTCCGACACCGACCCGCACTCAACCAATGCGTTTGCGGCATTGGCATTCGGGACCAATTGCTTGCACTTGTATTTCAGAGTAACTACTTCCCCGATGCTTCGAGCACGAAGGTTTAGGAATAAAAACTCCACATCGAATAGGGGGAGTTTATCGACATCGATATTGGAGATCGTTCCAACGCATTCCTCTAACACCTTCTTGATAGCACTAACCTGGGTGTCAGGTTCATTAGATTCCATTGCGGTCATGAGCAACTTTTCTTCCTTCACGAGGAATGGACGAAAGGACACTTTGAGTCCGGAAGGACACACAACATCATACATCGGAACAGTCAACTTTGGTAATGCCATAATCATTTACTCCATGCTAAATTTTTGTAAAATTGAACGGATTCGGGGTTCCACTTCCTCTGGGTAATTTAGGTTCCGATTTGATCGGTGATACGCCAGGCGGAGAAGGTGCTGCAAATGTCGTGAGTGTATACGATTGGAATGCCAATGTCACTGCGATTCGGTGTAAACCGTCTTCTGCCCACGATACTGGCATCTGATTGATTGCCGTGGGGCGGCAATAGTGCAACGCCCATTGAGCAATAATTTTAAGTGATGATGAGGGATCAGTTTCGTCACGAGCACTGACATCGTATTGGGTGAGTGCAGTATCCACCCAGGTCTTATTGGGATACTGGACTTTGTTCGTGCTGGCATTGAAAATGGCGTTCATCCACACTTCAAAGAATGAGCGAATATAGAAGGTTGACGTTTCTAAAAACGTTAAAGTCAACTCCTGATAGACGGTCTGATACGGAACCTTGTAGGTGGGCCCATAAATGTGTGCGTCTTCGGAAACCAACTGCCGACCAGGTAGTTCAGTAGCTTCACAGCGAAGACTGAGGACTTTAGAAGCATCAGAGAACAACGGCCCCTTCACAATCGGAGGACAGATAAATTGGAAATGGGAGGTTTTTGCCACCCCATACCGATTAAAGTGTCCAAGAAATTCCTGTAGACGACCTGCCATGAGGCTCCTTTAGTGTAATAAATAAGAACTACGCTTATTTATACTGCTTGTGGGGAACTATGAGAAAGTACATTCAAGGACGATATACGCCTGAGAATCCTCGGAAATATGCGGGGAATGTGAATGAAATTGTCTATAGGAGTGGGTGGGAACGGCAATTGATGATTCAGTTTGACCGCAATCCCAGTGTGGTCCTCTGGAACTCTGAAGGTATCATCATTCCTTACCGTTCCCCTCTAGATATGGAGATTCATCGCTATTTTCCCGATTTTGTGGTCCAGGTGCGCGGAAAGGACGGAAAGGACAAAACATGGCTGATTGAAGTGAAGCCGCATGCACAAACCATCATGCCAAAGCAACGACGGCAGACGCGCAGGTTTCTCAATGAAGTCGCCACTTTTGCAGTCAACCAACAGAAATGGAATGCCGCAGAACTCTTCTGCAAAGAGCACGGATGGGAATTCCAGGTGCTCACAGAAAAAGGCCATCCGTTCGCATAAATACTGCATATGTCAACACTTATTTCAAAGATACAAGAACAACGCGATCATAAGAATATCGACACCGCAACCGCATTTGGTCGAACGTGGCTACTTCAGAAGATGAAGTCCCTCAAAGTAGGCCCTGAGGACCGTATGAAGATCATACGGGAGCGGCAAGCCAATCGTCATAAGTCAGTGTTGGGGCGATTCTACTTCTTCATGTATACGGCGAAGTTACGGGAGACCCTCCCATGGTGGGATAAGTTTCCACTTGTAATTGTACTACATCAGTATCATGATGGATTTCTGGGTCTCAATTTGCACTACATCCATCCTAAAGATCGGTTGATACTGTTACAGCAACTTCAGATCTGTGCGTCTGGGCCATTGACGGATGAACACACTCGCTTGAAGTTGACGTATCCCATGTTGCAAAACATGCATCGTGCTTATAGGGCGACTCCTTGTATAAAGCGATATTTGAACCAACATATTTTAACGAGATGTGTAGAGATACCGGCGGCTGAATGGGATATTGCCGCGGCATTGCCTGTGCAGCACTTTACTGGGAGAGATATAGTGCATAGTGAAGAAGTGTGGCAAGATAGCAAAAAGAAGTATAACAAATCCTCAGTGAAGTCAGTGCCACCGGAAGTGGGAAAACGCACTAGCTGGTTGTAAGGAGACGGTTGCATGGCTGATATATTCAAAAACATAGCGACAGATATCTTAGAAGGTGCAGTGGAACAGGGAAGACAGGCATCGGAGGCGATGGAGGAGTTTACTGCTCCCGAACCCGAGTCATGGTATAATGACCAGCGCAAAGCCCAGAGAAATTATCAATATAGGGTCTATCAATATCCTATCAATGACTTGGGGGTGGGACGGCAACATCCCTATTTCATGACCTTCTATATCAATACCCAGGACTTATCAAAGTACAATAACAAAACATCGAAAGGATTGCCCCCGCTCTCCACCGCGGAGATCCATGCACGAACGAGCCGAACTCTTGCAAAAAATCTCAAAGATACCGGTATTGGATTTGGCCGAAAGACGCATCGCACTAATGCGGCCATTCGGTTGTTTATGCCCAACACCCTATCGTGGAATTTCAGAAATTCCTTTGAGCATATCGATCTGTCTGGACTTCCAGGTACAAGTCTCGGACAATCATTGGCCGCGGCTCCGGCATTAGGAAGATCATTGGCGGAAGGCTTTGTACAAGGTGGTTTTAAGGGGGGACTAGCCAGCCTCAATTCTATTGCTGGGCGACAGGGGTTGGGTGCAGTTGCGGAACTAGGAGAGGGGGTAGCTGGACTAGGTTCCCAGGGTGCCTTGTCTGCTTTTGGTATTGCAATTAATCCTCAAGTGGATGTAATTTTCAAATCCCCCGAATTGCGCACATTTAATTTTGAGTTTTTATTTGCTCCTCGATCATTAGCGGAAGCGACGAAGGTGCAAGAGATTATTCAATTATTTCGATTTCATGCCGCACCCGAATTGCTTGCAGGAGAAGGACTGGGACGCTATTTCGTCCCCCCATCGGAGTTCGATATTGAATTTTCTATCAATACACTTGGAAAAATTTCAACGTGTGTCTTAGAAGACATTGCGGTTGATTATGCTCCAACAGGAGGTGCGCATTTTTACAACTCCGATCATCCTATCATGTCCCGAATGACATTACAATTCAGAGAACTCGAATTCATCACAAAAGAATTAATCGGGCATCCAGGTGATCCAAAGGCGAGAGGGTTCTAATGTCCACCTCATATTTTGATAACTTTCCATATATCGGTTACAACCTCAATGCGAATTCGGCATCTGAACTGGTGTGGGTGCAAGATATTTTTCGTCGGTGTGCCCCAGTCCAAAATCTTCTCAAAAATACTCAAGCCTTTTATGAGTATGTGATTCAAGAAGGGGAGACACCCGAGATGATTGCAGACCACCAATATGGATCATCTAAGTACCATTGGGTGGTCACCATGGTGAATAATATACTCGATCCGTTGATTGACTGGCCCAAAGACTACGCAAATTTCGTCAAATATATTGTGGATAAGTACGGTTCGGTCGCTGCGGCCAGTGGCGCGAATCATCATTTTACAATGACCATCACGAAAGTGGATTCGCTTGGGAATTCTAGTCAGAAGACGTTCACCATCGACGAATCCAAATATGATACCCTGACTTCTCCGGTGCCTGTGGTCACCACGTTCTCAAGCGGAGTGACCGTCACTGAGACGATCACCCGATCAGCACAGGATAATTATACCTATGAATTAGAATTGAACGAATCCAAACGACACATCAGCCTACTTCAAAAAAATTACCTTCCACAAATCGTTTCTGAACTTGAGAGACTAATTGCCTAATGCCAAACCAAGATGGACTTCAGTATGCTGCACAATTTGACTTGCAATCCCTTGTACTCGTTGGGTCAAGTGGCCAGCAGATTGACGTGCGGGAGATCATGTATGAATTGAATATCTTTGAAGATTTGTTCAGTAACACCATGACAGGCAACCTCTTTTTGAGCGATACACAAAACATTATCAATCTTCTTCCGATAGTTGGGGTCGAGCATTTAGTCGTAACACTTGTCAAACCCTCCACCAACTGGAAAATCGAAAAGGTGTTTCGAGTCTATAAAATTTCTAACCGCACGAAGAAGTCTGCGGCATCGGAAGATTATCTGTTGCACTTCTGCTCTGAAGAAATGGTCCTCAATGAGGGGATCAAAATTTCTAATGCCTATCGGGAAGCCAAGATCTCCACTATCATCGGAGATATCGCCTATAAGTATCTCAAGATCGATAAGAAGAAATTTCCTCAATCTGAATTGCTGGAAACTTTTGGCACTTATAACATCGTGTTGCCATACTGGACACCTTTCTATGCTATCAATTGGTTATCGCGTATGGCGCAGGTATCCACTGCGAAAAGCTGCTCCTTTTTCTTCTTTGAGGATAGTGATGGGTACCATTTCAATTCACTTGAGATGTTGTCTCAGCAGTCTCCGATACAGAATATCAATTTCACCCCATTGAATATGGCTGGGGAGACTGGAGAGCAGGGGAGGGAGACGGATACAGAGCAACGATTGCAAGCTGCGGAATCGTATGAAATGGTCCGAGCCCCCAACTTACTTCGTTCGTTGTCAGGGGGACAATATGCCGGAAAGTTGTTACGAGTCAATGTTCTTGACCAACAGGTTAAGGTGTCAACGCTTGATGGGGATATATTTTTCAATAACACGAAACATTTGAATCCACACCCATTCATTCAAAACAATAAACTCAGAACGGATATACCATTAACCAAATCCTACGAATCATTTTATCGAGTCATGGTTGATGTGAATAAACCAGAAAGTTGGGTGTTGCAACGTAACGCCTATATTACGGGATTGCATGGATTTCAATTCAAAGTGGTATTGCCTGGAAGTATGCACTTACGAGTCGGAAAGGTAGTCAATCTTAACATGCCGGCAGCAAGTCTAGGTACGAAAGAAAAGAAACCGATGGATAATCTATACTCAGGTAACTATCTGATTACTGCGATCCGACATAAAATCACTCGCACCAATTATGCATGTGTGGTGGAATTGTCAAAGGATTCTCTCAAGAGTGGCATCGCGGCACCACTAGAACATAATCCTGCCATGAAAAGGTTGAGGGACACCTAATGGAAGTTTCGACTAATTTAGGCGAAGAATTTGTTTGGTGGATGGGGGTCGTGGAAGATCGCAATGATCCACTACAAGTGGGTAGATGCCGGGTTCGCATTCTAGGGTCACATAGCGAGTCTAAGACTTCTATTCCCACAGAAGATTTGCCCTGGGCCCATCCCATTATACCACTGAATGAATCATCTTCCTTGCAAATTAAGGAAGGGGATTATGTCATGGGGTTTTATCTGGATGATAAAGAAAGTCACGCCCCGGTGATCATGGGTATTTTTCCAGGCATTCCTAAAGTGTCAGCTTCCCCCTCATCGGGGTTTAATGATCCACGAATCGGTGGATCATTATCATCGGCTCCACGAAAACCACAGGGGTTGACAAATAAGAAAGGTGGGGTAACAATTACAGAAGGAACTCCGAAACGCAACCCCGCACTTCTAGATGAGCCAACCTTTTCTCGTTTGTCTCGAAACCAGAAAATTAGTGAGACTCCTATTGGTTGGAAGAAGTCTAGTGTATCCGTTGCGGTACCTACTTCAGGACCGGGAACCTGGAGTGAACCGGTTTCCCCGTATGCCACCAAGTACCCTTATAATCGTGTCATGGAAACTGAGTCTGGTCATATCCTCGAATTCGACGATACACCAGGCGCGGAACGCATTCATATTTACCATCGGTCTGGTACCTCCGATGAAATCCATCCCGATGGAACGAAAGTTACCCGTATCAATGCGGATGCATTTGAGATCGTCTTGAGCGATAAAAATGTCTATATCAAGGGAGATTTGAACTTCACGGCCGCGGGAGATGTCAATATTAAAGCCGGTGGGAGTGTCAACATCGAAGCCACCAAAGATATTCAATTGAATGCCACCGGTGGTATAACTACTCAAGCAGGCTCAACCCAATCGCACACCGCCGGAAGCGGAATGAACCTCACTGGCATTCCATTGAATCTCAATGGACCACCAGGAACCATTTTACCACCACCATTACCAGTTACGGGAGACTAACATGGGGGTTGCATTGCCAGTGGCACGAATGGGCATTGATGTGTGTAGTGGTCACCCAGCAGGCGCTACCTATTTTCCGCCACGCCCTACCATCACCGGTTCTCCCACAGTATTTGTGGATGGTATTCCACTGGTGCGCATGACTGACCTGTGGGGCCCTCATACGAATATGATTACCTCACATCCGAGTCCGGGTGCCGGGGGTTCTACAACCGTATTTGCAGACGGTATTCCTATCATGCGGGTGGGGGATGCGATTGCTTGCGGGTCGGTCTGTGCCATGGGATCATTCACTGTTTTTTGTGGATAAGGAGCAGTATGTCATTCACTTTTGATTTCTCTCACATTCCATCATCCATCACTTCACCTATTGTGCCTGCGAGCACCACGGGGTTTTCGGACATCTCGAAAACCCTCGTCAACAAGATAACTTCTGATCCGGGTGGACTGTTCACAAACCCCATGACCAATTCTGTTAATTTCCTCGGCGATAGTGTTAGTCGGGTAGAAACTCGATTAACCAGCATTGCGGATGGGAGTCTCATTGATCCGAGCATCACACAGGGAGATGCCGCCGCATACCTTTCCACTGATCCTATCCAAGACATCCGCACTTCCATGGGAAATTTCATGATGCACACCGGTCGGCTGTCGGGACTCCTCAAGAGCCAAGGGGTACAAGCCCCAGGCCTGCAACAAATCCTGTCAATCGGACTCCAAATGCAAAACATGACGACCCTACTGGAAGCATCCAGTGATTGCTTGACAGTATTGGGAGGGTGTACAGGATTGTTTTCACAGGATACATTCAGTGGGTTTTCTAATACTATCAATAACTTGCTCACGCGAATGGAACGTGGTGCAGCGACGATTGCAGACATTACCGACACCCTGGTGGGTGTTGCTAATCTAGTTCGGGGTATTGCGGATAAGGATAGCCAATTTCTTCAGAATTGTGTCAATCAATTGCAATCGGCCTCGGTTGCATTAGTGTTGGAAGCCCTGAACAGCAACCCATGCGCAGCATTCGTATTTCAGACTGTTTCTAATAGAAATCCTGGGGGCGCACTGGATGTACTCTCTAAACCTCTCGCCAAACAATAGAACATAAATAGAACACTATGGCAAACACTGTAATTTTCCAGGATTTTCCGTTAGATTTTACGATCCATCCGGTCCGCAAAGACTTGGTGGTGCGAAGCAATGCAGATGCGGTGATCCTGTCTATTAAAAATTTACTCCAAACAAACCACTACGAGGTTCCGTTTCATCCCGAAGTGGGGTGCAACATCCGGCGAATGTTGTTTGAAAATGTCAGTGAATTCACCGCAAGAGATTTGGGGAGATTCATCCAAGAAACGATTGAAAATTTTGAACCACGGGCGTCCATCCAATCCCTGGTGGTCACCCCCGACGAAGACAACAATCAATATGTGATTAAATTGAAAGTGTATATTCAATCATCCCAGTCTCCAGTAACAGTTGATTTCATTCTCGAACGGATAAGGTAGGACCATGCCAGAAAAAATTATCATCACAGATTTGGACTTTGAGTCGATCAAGGACAATCTCAAGACGTTCTTGAATTCACAGCAACAATTCCTCGATTACAATTTCGAGGGATCTGGGTTATCCGTACTAATCAACCTTCTTGCGTATAACACTTACTACAATGCCTTCTACGCAAATATGATGGCAAATGAGTTGTTCATTGATTCGGCCCAGGTTCGCAATTCTCTACTCTCTCACGCGAAGTCATTGAACTATACCCCAATCAGTCGGCGCGCACCGACCGCTATTGTTAATGTAGTGGTCACCCCTCCGGGCGGGAATACCCAATCTCTACTAACGATGGATCGGTTTACTGAATTCCAATCGCAGGCAATTGATGGCGTCAATCACACCTTTGTCGCCAAAGAAGCAGTTTCGGTGTATAAAGAAGCCGGAGTGTTTACCTTCTCGAATTTAGAAATCAAAGCGGGCACTCCACAAGTGGCTACTTTTACTTATAGCTCGATCAGCAATCCTGCCACACAGTTTGAATTGCCAAATGATGATATCGACACTAGCACCCTCTTAGTTCAAGTGCAAGCCTCAACGCTTAACACGGCGACAGAGACCTTCCAGTTGTCTGTAGACATTACTGAAATCACATCCAATAGCGCAGTATATTATCTCAGTCCTTCCACGGATGACAAGTATCGACTGACCTTTGGGGATGGATCAATTTCTCGGGCACTGGCGAATGGGAATATCGTCATTGCGAGTTATTTGTCCACGGATGGCGCCGATGCAAATAAAGCCAATTTATTTGCCACCGGGGCGATTGGAGGATTCTCTAATGTTAGTATCTCCTCTGTATCGTCTGCTTCGGGTGGCGCTGAACGGGAAGGAGACGACTCCATTCGGGCTCGCGCACCGATGGCATACACAGCACAGAATCGTGCGGTGACTCAGAAAGACTATGAAACCCTACTCAAGCAATTATACCCAGACATTCAGAGCATTTTTGTATGGGGGGGCGAGGATAATGTTCCCCCGGTATATGGCAAAGTCTATGTGTCTATATCACCGAAGGAAGGCGTCATTATCAACGAAGCAGAGAAAAGCCGCATTGTGGCTGAAATTCTTGGTCCTGTTAGCGTACTCTCTATCACCCCTGTGCTTGTTGACCCCGACTATGTGTACATGAAATTTGAAGCGCAGGTTGAGGTCGATGGCAAACTGACGCTGCTAACTACCGCACAGATTTCAGAAACCGTGCGGCAGGCTATCATAACGTATACCAATGACACATTCAATCAATTTGGAACAATCTTCACGGTGTCGAAATTTAGCCGTGCGGTCGATGATTCTCTTTCTGCAATCCTTGGATCGGATACTATTGTGCGACTGGAGAAACGACTCACTCCGACCTTTAATACCAGCACCACATACACGGTGAATTTTGGCACAGAACTACATCATGCGCCTATTCAACGCGCCATGAAGTCCACGGCGTTCACCACATATGATTCATCGAATGTGTTGCGCACAGCATACATTGAAGAAGTGTATAATTCTTCCACTGGGGTGGATTCAATTGAAATTGCAGATCCGGGATACGGTTATACTGATCCCCCAACAATCACGATTACGGGGGATGGATCAGGCGCCGTCGCTGTGGCTACCATTGTCAATGGTCGTATCGACACCATTACAACAACAAAACGCGGAACCAATTACACCTCCGCCCTAGTTACCCTTAGTGGAGGGGGAGGACAAGGTGGGTCTGCTACCGCCGTGGTACAATCGAAGTTTGGAACATTACGTTCCTTCTATTACAATAGCAATTCTGAAAAAGTTGATATCAATCCTGAACTTGGTACTATCAACTATTTCACCGGTGAAGTTGTGATCAATAATCTTTCTGTGGTGGAGTCGTTGACGGAAACCGAGGATATCCGTATCAGCGTCGAACCAGGCACCTCAATCATTGAAACCAAGCGCAATCAGTTACTCTTGTTGGATACGGACGACCCCACGGCAATCAGCATTTCTGTTGTTGTGCGATAAGGACTTATGGCTAACACACTCTCATTACTGGTGCGTTCCCAATTACCAGAATACATCAGGTCGAACTACGACACCTTCATTACATTTGTTGAAGCCTATTATGCATGGATGGACCAGCAAGGTAACGCCGTTGATCTTGCTAAGTCCATGCCGTCCAATATCGACCTTGATGCGACACTCAATTCGTTTATCGGCTATTTTGTTAATCAATTCCTTCCTCTGTTCCCCCCTGATAAACTAACAAACCCAACGTTCTTCGTTCAGCATGCGAAAGAATTTTATCGAGCAAAGGGAACCGCGAAGGCAGTCAAACTCCTCTTCCGACTACTCTACGGTCAAAACATCGATGTCT
>Ga0224505_10002115_pt1 | contig 11884 bp, 7 predicted proteins | sample SF_Jan12_sed_USG_FD_169102 | JGI IMG/M metagenome (GOLD analysis project Ga0224505, IMG submission 169102) | Sediment microbial communities from San Francisco Bay, California, United States - SF_Jan12_sed_USGS_4_1 | ecosystem: Environmental > Aquatic > Marine > Sediment | place: USA: California...
ACTCCAACGCCGCCACCATCTCGAACTCGATCGCCATCGCTGTTGCCGACGATCGCTGCTCACCGCTGACGTACCAGTCGGGAGACGATGGCGACTTCGTGCTCGGCTACGACCTCGCGACCGGTGTGCCCGAGACCTGGACCTACACCTGCAGCCAGACGCTCAACGTCGACACCACCAACACGTTCACGGTCGACGGCACCGACATCCTCGGCAATCCCATCACGCCGGTCGATGTCCAAGAGACCGTCGACGTCATCTCGCCGGCCGTCGAGATCGTGGTCACGGCCGGTGATGCGGCTGATGGGGCCATCGAGTACATCGATGCTGCGGGGCCGGTGACCTATGAATACGAGGTCACCAACTCCGGTGACGATCCCCTCACCAACGTGGTCGTCGTCGACGACGGTGGCACGCCGGGGAACACCAGTGACGACGTGACCGTCTGCATCATCGCCACCTTGGCCGCCGGGGCCAGCTCGACCTGTTCGCGTGCGTACAGCGAGACCGGTGACATCACTCGGACCGGTTCGGTGACGGGTGACGACTCGCTCGGGGCTGCGGTCTCGGCCAGCGACGATGCGGTGGTCGAGTTGGTGAGTCCGGCCTTCACGTTGGTGAAGACGGCGGGCAACGCCGCCGACGGGGCCATCGAGTACATCGCCGCTGCTGGCGACGTGACCTACACCTACGACGTCACCAACACCGGCGACACGCATCTGGTCGATCTCGAGATCGTTGATGACAAAGGGACACCTGGAAACGCAGCCGACGATGTGACGGTGTGCACCATTGCTGGGCCGTTGGCGCCGGCGGGTACCGATCAGTGCAGCACCGACATCTCGGTGTCGGCTGATGTCACCAACACTGTGGACGGCACGGCCAATCCGAGTCTGGCCGATGGCAGCGATATTCCCGATGTGGCCGATGTGACGGCATCGGACACGGCCGAGGTGGATCTGGTGAGCCCGTCGGTGAGAATCATCGACACGCCCAGCGATCCAATCGTGAACCCGGGTGACACAGTGACCTACACCTATGACGTCACCAACGACGGTGACACCCACCTCACCAACCTGGTGGTCATCGATGACAACGGGACACCTGGAAACGCAGCCGACGATGTGACGGTGTGCACCATTGCTGGTCCCTTGGCTCCCAGTGACACGGCCCAGTGCACCTCACCGTTCGTGATCAACGTCGACATCACCCAGACGGGCACGGTCACGGCCAACCCGGCTCTGGCTGATGGCAGCGATATTCCTGATGTGGCTGACGTGAGCGACAGCGACAGCGCCAGCGTGGACGTCATCAGTGCCTCGCTGGCCATCGTCAACACCGCGGTCACTCCCGTGATCTACCGGGGCGACGACGCTGCCTTCGAGTACGAGGTCACCAACGACGGCGACGATCAAGTCACCGGTGTCGCCGTCAGCGACAACGTGTGCTCGCCGGTCACCTACGACCGGGAGACCACAGGCAACGGCGACGCCGTGCTGGATCCGGGGGAGGTATGGGTCTACACGTGCATCCGTCGGCTCACCGGCGATGTGACCAGCACCGCCAGCGCCTCGGGCTCGGACTCCCTCGCCCAACCCGTCACCTCACCAGACGACACCTCAACCGTCGACGTGATCTCACCGGCGATCGAGATCACCACCACCGCCGATCCCACGGCCACGACTCCTGGTACACCGATCGATTACACCCACCTGGTGGAGAACACCGGGGATGATCCGCTCACCAACGTCGTGGTCACCGACGACCAGACCGGTGCGGTCAGCTTCTTGACCGAGGTGTCGGGCAACGGCGACCCCGTCTTCGATCCTGGTGAGGTCTGGTCGTTCACCAGCACCCTCGCCGCCGCTCCGGCGAGCGATGTGCTCAACACCGCTTCGGTGAGTGCCGTCGATTCGCTCACCAACCCGGTGACTGACGACGACACCGCCCTCACCGTCGTGAGTGAGCCTCCGGTGGCCGATGATGATGCGACCTCGACCAACGAGGCCACCCCAGTGGTGATCGATGTGTTGGCCAACGACAGTGACGTGGACGGCGTGATCGATCCGACCAGCGTGTCGGTGACATCGGGCCCGTCGGATGGTTCGGTGTCGGTGGATCCGGTGACGGGTGAGGTGACCTACACGCCCGATCCCGGGTTCTTCGGGACCGACACGTTCACGTACGAAGTATGTGACGACGACGGGTTCTGTGACGATGCCACGGTCACCGTCGACGTCAACGGCGCCCCCGATGCAGCACCCGATTTCGAGGTGACCAACGAGGCGACGCCGGTGACCATCGACGTGTTGGCCAACGACACTGATCCGGAGACCGATCCCCTGTCGGTGTCGTCGATCTCGATGCCGCCGACCAACGGTGTCGCTGTCATAAACCCGGATGACACGCTGACGTACACCCCCGATCCCGGCTTCGCCGGCACGGAGGTCTTCGCGTACGAGGTGTGCGACGACTCCGGGGCCTGCGTGGTCGAGACCGTCACCGTGCTGGTCAACGACACGCCGATCGGCGTCGACGACAAAGCCGGCACGCTGGTCGACCGGCCCGTCACCATCGACGTGTTGGCCAACGACATCGACGCCGACGACAACATCGACCCCACCACCGTGGCCATCGACGAGCAGCCCAACAAGGGCACTGTCGTGGTGGATCCGGTGACGGGTGAAGTGACGTACACCCCCGATCCCGGCTTCGTCGGGAACGACACGTTCGTGTACTCGTTCTGTGACATCTACGATGCCTGCGACACGGCGGTCGTGACGATCACCGTGAGCGACACCAACACGGCCCCGGTGGCCGAGGACGACGTCGAGGTCACGCTGCCCAGCACCCCGGTGGTGATCGACGTGTTGGCCAACGACACCGATCGCGAGGGGAACCTCGATCCGGGCACGGTCTCGGTGACGGCGGGCCCGGCCGACGGCTCCGTCTCGGTGGATCCGGTGACGGGTGAGGTGACCTACACGCCCGATCCCGGTTTCTTCGGCACCGACACGTTCACCTACGAGGTGTGCGACGACCAGGGACTGTGCGACGCGGCCGACGTCACGGTCGTGATCGGCGCGCCGCCAGTGGCTGATGATGATTCGTCCTCGACGGACATGGCGACGCCGGTGGTCATCGATGTGTTGGCCAACGACAGCGATGTCGATGGCGTGATCGATCCGACCAGCGTGTCGGTGACATCGGGCCCGTCGGATGGTTCGGTGTCGGTGGATCCGGTGACGGGTGAGGTGACCTACACGCCCGATCCCGGGTTCTTCGGGACCGACTCGTTCACCTACGAGGTGTGTGACGACGACGGGTTCTGTGACGATGCCATCGTCACCGTCGATGTCAACGCCGGCCCGGTGACCACAGGCGATCTGGTGAGCACGTTCACCGACGTGCCGGTGAACATCGACGTGCTGGCCAACGACAGCGACCCGGATGGAGGGCTGCTGACCGTGACCGCCATCCCCACCGCTGCGATCAATGGCTCAGTGGACATCGAGCTGGATGGCACGGTGACCTACATCCCCGATCCCGGGTTCGCCGGCGTCGACATCTTCACCTACGAGGTGTGTGACGATGAAGGTACGTGTGTGATCGAGCTGGTGATGGTGATCGTCGACGGTCCTCCGGTCGCCGTCGACGACGTGGTCGCCACTCCAGCAGGCAGCGCCGTCGACATCGACGTGCTGGGCAACGACTCCGACCCCGAGGACAGTCTCGATCCTGCATCTGTGACCGTGACCGCCGGTGCGGCCGACGGGTCCACTTCGGTGGATCCGGTCACCGGCGAGGTGCGTTACACGCCTGATCCCGGCTTCGTCGGTATCGACTCGTTCGACTACGAGGTGTGCGATGGCGCCGGTCAGTGCGACACCGCGACCGTCACGGTGGTCGTTGACGACCCGTTGGTGAACGATCCGCCCGTCGCGGTCGACGACACCGACTCCACCGATGTGGACACCCCGATCTCGATCGATGTCGTGGCCAACGACGTCGATCCGGACGGCGACGCCCTCACCGCCACCGATGTCACCGTCCCCCCGGCCAGCGGTGGCACGGCCGTGATCGAGCTGGATGGCACGATCACCTACACGCCGGCCCCCGGGTTCAGCGGTCTCGACACGTTCACCTACGAGGTGTGCGATCCCTCGGGTGCGTGCGACACCGCGGTGGTGACCGTGGACGTCAACGCGCCGCCGGATGCGGTCTTCGACTCGGTGGCGACCGATCCCGGCACGCCGGTGACCATCGATGTGTTGGCCAACGACACCGATCCCGATGGATTCCTCGATCCCACCACGGTGGTCGTGGTGCTGGCACCCAACGACGGCACGACGTCGGTGAATCCGGTGACGGGTCAGGTCACCTACATCCCCGATCCCGGCTTCTTCGGGACCGACACGTTCTCCTACGAGGTGTGCGACGACGACGGCCTCTGTGACACGGCGATGGTCGCCGTCACGGTTCCGGCGCCGCCAGTCGCACGCGACGACTCGGCCAGCACCGATGAGGAGACCTCGGTCGTGATCGACGTGACGGCCAACGACACAGACCCCGACGGCACCATCGACCCGACCAGCGTCTCGATCTCGAGCCCGCCAACTGGCGGCACCGTGTCGGTTGATCCGGTGACCGGTGAGGTTACCTACACGCCCGATCCCGGGTTCAGCGGAAACGACTCGTTCGTCTACGAGGTGTGCGACGACGACGGCTACTGCGACGAGGCCACGGTCACCATCGACGTGAACGGTGTTCCGGCTGTGGCCGACGATGCCGATCAGACCACGGAGAACACCCCTGTGGTCATCGATGTCTTGGCCAATGACACCGACACCGACGGCATCGATCCGACCAGCGTGTCGATCGCCTCGCCTCCGGCCAACGGATCGGTGTCGATTGATCCGGTGACGGGCGACATCACCTACACGCCCGATCCCGGGTTCATGGGCCTCGACGCCTTCATGTACGAGGTCTGCGACCTGCTCGGTCTGTGCAACACGGCTGCTGTCGTGGTGCTGGTCGATGGTGACCCCGACGCCACGGACGACACTGCATGGACACCGCAGGACACCCCGGTGGTCATCGATGTGTTGGCCAACGACTCCGATCCCGACAGCTCGATCGATCCGACCAGTGTGTCGGTGACGTCGGGTCCGGCGAATGGTTCGGTGTCGGTGGATCCGGTGACGGGTGAAGTCACCTACACGCCCGACGCCGGGTTCTTCGGGACCGACACGTTCGTCTACGAGGTGTGCGATACCGACGGTGCGTGCGTGGAAGCCACGGTCGTGGTGACGGTCGATGCGCCGCCAGCGGCCACCGACGATGCTGCTTCCACCGACCTGGACACCCCTGTGGTGATCGATGTGTTGGCCAACGACTCCGATCCCGACAGCTCGATCGATCCGACCAGTGTGTCGGTGACGTCGGGTCCGGCGAATGGTTCGGTGTCGGTGGATCCGGTGACGGGTGAAGTCACCTACACGCCCGACCCCGGGTTCGTGGGCACCGACACATTCGTCTACGAGGTGTGTGACACCGACGGTGTCTGCGTCGAGGCCAACGTGACCGTGATCGTTGTCGATCCCGGCGTCGATGTCAGTGGCCATGTCTGGTACGACGCCGATCGTGACGGGGTCTTCGACTCGGGCGAGGACGAGATTCCCGGAGTGATGATCGACTTGGTGATCCCGGGCGTGGATGGCGTGCTCGGCACTCCCGACGATGCGGTGCTCGCATCGGACGCCACTGCCAGCCCCTACCTGTTCGAGGTCGTGGCCGATGGTGACTATCTCCTGGAGGTCGACGCGTCGACGTTGCCGGCAGGCCTGTTCCCGACAGGCGACGTCGATGGTGGCATCGATGAGCAGATCCGGATCACTGTCGCCGGTGAAGACGTCACGGACCGGGACTTCGGCTATGCAACGGCTATCGTCACCGGGTTCGTCATCGGTGCTGATGGCCAGCCCGTATCGGGCGCCACAGTCGTCCTCACCGACAGCGCGGGCAACACGTTCACGACGGTCACCGGGCCCGACGGGTCCTACGTGATCGAGGGCATCATGGGTACCGATCCCCTCGAGGCCGGTCTGGCCACGATTGTCGCAACGCTCCCGGACGGCCAGGTGTTGACCGCCACCGTCGAAGTCGTCGGCGCGACGATCGTTCGTCAGGACCTGGTCGCTCGAGCTCCATCGAGCTCCGCGGGACCGAGCGGCCCGCTGGCCTTCACCGGTTCGGCCACTGCCCTGCTGGCCCAGATCGCGCTGTTCCTGATGGTGCTCGGCGCCGTGTTGGTGGGCATCACCCGCCCGTCCCGCCGCCGCCAGGACTGACCCCCAGCGCTCCTCGGGGGTCACGGCAGGTCCTGGGCCGCGTCCACCACGTCGTAGGTCTGGAGGTAGGTGGAGGTGAACGCCTGGATGGTGGCCGCCGCCGGCACGCCGAGCAGGGCACCGATGGGTCCCAGGATGTAGCCCCCGGCGATGACCGCGCCGAACGCGAGAGCCACGTGGATCTCCATCGTGCGAGCCTGGATGCGGGGCCCGAACACGTAGTTCTCGATTTGTTGGTAGATGACCACGACGATCAGCACCCAGAGCCCGTTGATGGGCTCGTCGGCCACCGCCACGGCGATGGGTATGGCACCGGCGATGTAGGTACCGACCACCGGGATGAACTGGCTGACGACGCCCACGAACAGGGCCAGAGCCAGAGGGACCGGGATGTCGATGATGAGGAAGGCGAGCCAGTGGGCCATGGCCGACAGGAGGGCCAGGATCCCTCGGCTGAGGATGTACCCGCCGGTCTTGGCGATGGCCAGATTCCACGCCCGCAGCACCTCGTGCTGCTGGGTGGGGGGCAGGAGCGAGCAGACCTTGCGGCGTAGCTCTGGTCCCTCGGCCACCAGGTACCAGGTGAACAGGGCGATGGTGAAGGCCTGGAGCAGCCATGACAGCAAGGTCGTGCCGAACGACAGCAGGTTGCCGGCGAGGTTGGTGAGTTGGTCGCGCACCGTGCCGTTCTCGAGGAACTGGTTCTGGAACTCGGTGAGGTCGAAGCTCTCGTCGACGTTGTCCTGGAGCCACCTCTCGAGATCGTCGATGGTGGCGGGCGCGTCTTCGACGAACTGGTTGATCTGCTCGGCCAGCGCTGTGCCTACTGCGAATCCGAACCCCACGCCGATGCCGATCAGTCCGAGGAACACGATCCAGGTGCCGACGCCGCGTCGCACGCCGAGGCGCTCCAGGCGGTTGACAACCGGCTCGATGGCGAAGCTCAAGAAGAACGAGATGGCCAGGATGATGAACAGAGGTCGGAGGCTGGACAGTACGCCGCGCAGGTAGAACCAGCCGACGGTGATGGCGAAGAAGAACAGGATGGCCCGTATCACCCAGACGGGTACGCCGAAGCGGGTGTCGGTGGTCGGGTCTGCCATCGAAGCAGACGCTAGTGGTGACCCCATTCCCTGCTGGTGATGGCTCTTGTGCTCCCACCCCGCACCACTCGGCGTGCCGATCGGCGCCAGGCCGGCGCCAAGCGCCCTCCGCCCGGCGCTCCCCGCAACGGTCGGTGCCTGACACCGGTGCGTTACGGGGTTGGTGAGTCGGGTAGCAACGCCGCGGGGTCGCCGGTAGAGTCAACGGGTTCGCACACCGGCAACGACCACGGTCGTACCGGATCCGCACAATTGACGTCCGGGCAGGCCCACGGGAACCAGCCGGCACAACCGAATGATCGCTCCGCCGGGCCTGCCTGTGCGGAGCGTTCGCGTGAGAAACGGTACAGACATGGCCAACAAGGCGATTGTCGGCACGAAGGTCGGCATGACACAGGTGTGGGACGACGAGAACCGCGTCGTTCCCGTCACCGTGCTGAAGGTGTCGCCGCTTCGCGTCGTCCAGATCCGCACCGCCGAGAACGATGGCTACAGCGCATTGCAGGTCACGTTCGGCCACCGGTCCGCCGACAAGCTGATCAAGCCGCTGGCGGGGCACTACGCCAAAGCCGGGGTCGAGCCGGGCGTCAAGCTGGTCGAGCTTCGGCTCGACGACGTGAGCGAGTACGAGGTGGGCCAGTCGATCTCGGTCGACACCCTCGAGGCCGGCGAGCGCATCGACGTCACCGCCATCTCTCGGGGCAAGGGTTTCGCCGGCGTCATGAAGCGGCACAACTTCGCCGGCCAGCGAGCCAGTCACGGCGCGCACCGGGTGCACCGCATGCCCGGCGCCATCGGCCAGTGCGCCACGCCGGCCCGGGTGTTCAAAGGCCAGCGCATGGCCGGCCGGATGGGCAATCAGAAGGTCACCACCCTCAATCTCGAGGTGGTCAGCGCCGACGCCGAGCGTGAGCTGCTCCTGGTCAAGGGCTCGGTGCCCGGCCCCAAGGGTGGCACCGTCGTCATCCGCGATGCGGTGAAGGGAGCCGTCAAGTGAGCTCGATCACCCTCAAGACCCGCGCCGGCGCCGATGCCGGATCGGTCGACCTGGCTGACGCCGTCTTCGGCATCGAGCCCAACACCGCGGTCATGCACCAGGTGGTCACCGCCCAACTGGCCGCCCGCCGGGCCGGCACCCAGAGCACCAAGACTCGGGCCGAGAAGCGGGGCGGTGGCGCCAAGCCCTGGAAGCAGAAGGGCACCGGCCGAGCCCGACAGGGCTCGATCCGCTCGCCCCAGTGGCGTGGTGGCGGCGTGGCCCTCGGCCCCAAGCCCCGCAGTTACGCCCAGAAGACGCCGAAGAAGATGGTGCGACTGGCGCTCAGATCGGCGCTGTCCGATCGGGCCGCCGAGGGCAACGTCATCGTGATCGACGGCTGGCAGTTCGACACGCCTCGGACCAAGGACGCGCTGGCCGCGCTCGATGCCTTGGGTCTGTCGGGTCGGGTACTGATCGTGGCCGATCGCGACGACGTGAACACCTGGAAGAGCTTCGCCAACCTGGGCCACGTCCATGTGTTGACCCCCGGCGAGCTCAACGCCTACGACGTGTTGGTGAGCGACGTGGTGGTCTTCACCACCGACACTCTCCCCACCGAGGTCGCCCCCGCCGAACATCCCCAGCCCGACGCCACCGCCGCCCCGGCCGAGGCGCCGGCAGAACCCGAACCCGCCGAGGAAGCGCCCGACGACACGACGGCCGCACCGGCCGACACCGCGGCTGTGCCAGACGCCGCTCCGGCGTCCGCCGAAGGCGCCGAGGACACCGCTGAAGCCGATTCGGGGTCCGCCGAAGGCGGCGAAGCGACCGCCGAGGGCTCCGCTGGAGGCGAGAAGCCGTGAAGGATCCCCGCGATGTCATCCTCGAGCCCGTGGTCTCGGAGAAGAGCTACGGCCTGCTCGATCAGAACGTGTACACGTTCATCGTCCATCCCGACGCGTCCAAGCCCGAGATCCACGACGCGGTGCAGGACATCTTCGGTGTCACCGTGCTGAAGGTGAACACGCTCAACCGCAAGGGCAAGCGCAAGCGCAACCGCCGAGACGGCACCTGGGGCCATCGCTCCGGGTCCAAGCGTGCCCTCGTCACCCTCGCCGAGGGTGACTCCATCGATCTCTTCGAAGTCTGAGGTAGTTCCCCATGGCACTTCGCAAGCGCAAGCCCACCAGTCCCGGCCGCCGGTTCCAGACCGTGGCCGACTTCTCCGAGATCACCAAGACCACCCCCGAGAAGTCGCTGCTGGCCAAGAAGAACAGCACCGGTGGCCGCAACAGCTACGGCCGCAAGACCGCCCGCCACAAGGGCGGGGGCCACAAGCAGCGCTACCGCATCGTCGATTTCCGGCGCAACAAGGACGGGGTTCCGGCCTCGGTGGCGGCCGTCGAGTACGACCCCAACCGCAGCTGCCGCATCTTGTTGCTGCACTACCACGACGGCGAGAAGCGCTACATCCTCGCCCCCGAAGGGGTGAGCGTCGGCGACATCGTGGTGTCGGGCCAGGGATCCGACATCAAGCCGGGCAACGCCCTGCCCTTGCGGTACGTCCCCGTCGGCACCGTCGTACACAACATCGAGCTCAAGCCCGGTGGTGGCGGCAAGCTGGCCCGCAGCGCCGGTGCCAGCGTGCAGCTGGTGGCCAAGGAGGGCGACTTCGCCACCCTGCGCCTCCCCAGCACCGAGATGCGCCGGGTCCCCATCGACTGCCGGGCCACCGTCGGCGTGGTCGGCAATGCCCAGCACGAGCTCATCAAGGTGGGCAAGGCCGGTCGCAACCGCTGGAAGGGTGTTCGCCCGCAGACCCGTGGTGTGGCCATGAACCCCGTCGATCACCCGCACGGTGGCGGCGAGGGCAAGACGTCGGGTGGTCGCCATCCGGTGTCGCCCTGGGGTCAACCCGAAGGTCGCACCCGCAATCGCAAGAAAGAGTCGGAGAAGCTCATCGTCCGTCGTCGCCGGACGCGTGGGTCTCGGAGGTAATGAACCATGCCGCGTAGCCTGAAGAAGGGCGCATTCGTCGACGACCATCTCCTGAAGAAGGTCGACGTCCTCAACGAAGCCGGTGAGAAGAAGGTCATCAAGACCTGGTCTCGCCGATCGACGATCATCCCCGAGATGGTGGGTCACACCATCGCGGTCCACGACGGGCGCAAGCACGTGCCCGTGTACATCACCGAATCGATGGTCGGTCACAAGCTGGGCGAGTTCGCGCCCACCCGCACCTTCCGGTTCCACGCCGGGCAGGAAAAGGGAGCCCGTCGCTGATGGCGTTCGGAACCAAGACCAACGAGCGCCCCGGCACCCGGGCCCAGGTCCGCTACGTGCGGGTCTCGCCGTTCAAGGTCCGTGAGGTGCTCGACGAGATCCGGGGCAAGAGCTACGGGGCGGCCACCGAGTTCCTGACCTTCAGTGAGCGCTCCGTGGCGGGCACCGTGCTGAAGTGCCTCGATTCGGCCGTGGCCAACGCCGAGAACAACGACGGCATCCCCGCCGAGGAGCTGTTCGTATCGGCTTGCTACGCCGATGAGGGCCCCACGCTGAAGCGCTGGCGGCCGCGTGCCCGGGGGCGGGCCACCCGCATCCTCAAGCGCACCAGTCACATCACCATCATCGTCAGCCGCTACACGCCGGCCCAGCTCGACGATCTGCGGGCCCGCAACACCGCGTCGGGCTCCAACGTCCAGGCTGCCCAGGCCCGCCGGGCACGGGTCGAGAAGAGCCGGGCCGCCGAAGCCGAGGCCGAGGCCGCCGAAGAGCACGATCATGATCACGATCACGATCATGATCACGACGAGGCCACCATCGAGGCGGCCGAGGACGCGGCGGAAGCGCTCGAGGACGCCCTCGACGACGCCGAGGTGTCCGACGGGGTCGCCGATGCGGTCGACGACGTGGCCGAGGCCGCCGACGAGGCCGCCGACGAAGCCGACGATGCCCTCGAGGCCCTCGACGAGGGCGACCTCGACGAGGCGGTCGAAGAGGCCGCCGATGCGGCCGAGGAAGCGGCCAAGGCACAGAAGGCGGCCGACGAGGCGTCGGCTGCGGCCGAGACCGACGAAGAGAAGGCCCTGGCCGCAAAGGCCCAGGACGCGGCGGCCAAGGCCAAGCAGGCGGCCGATGTCGCCGCCGCAGCCGTGGCCGAGGCCGAAGCCGAAGCCGCTGCGGGGTCCGCCAGCTCTGCTGGCGGCGCGGACACCGGGGATGAAGCCGAAGCCGCTGCGGGGTCCGCCAGCTCTGCTGGCGGCGCTGACACCGGGGATGAAGCCGAAGCCGCTGCGGGGTCCGCCAGCTCTGCTGGCGGCGAAGACATCGAGGATGAGGACTAAGCATGGGACAGAAGGTCAACCCGTACGGGTTCCGGCTCGGCGTCACCACCGAGTGGAAATCGCGTTGGTTCGCCGATCGCGACACCTACAGCGACTACGTCATCGAGG